>ERZ1292640.4097-Hain-H43-02um-R1-4097-length-11204-cov-4_pt1 | contig 11204 bp, 13 predicted proteins | sample MGYA00564404_ERZ1292640 | MGnify/ENA primary metagenome ERZ1292640 (study PRJEB36523, sample SAMEA6512636) | groundwater metagenome | collected 2019-01-08 | study: AquaDiva: Metagenomics assemblies of 32 groundwater samples | reverse complement strand
CGGAGGAGGTAGTAGTCAGTAATCAGTCGCTAGTCACTAGTCGACAGTCCGGAGGGATCCAACAATTTTCAACTCTTAATTCTGTGGAAGTCTGGAGGAAGCAGATGTCAGTAATCAGTCGCTAGTCGCTAGTCGCTAGTCTGGAGGGATCCAACAATTCTTAACTCTTAATTCTTAACTCTTAATTCCTTTCCACTTTTGACATCACAATTCCCCGATTCGTCGTTTAGGTGATTTATTTTATTTGCAACATTGTTGCAAATGCGATATTTGCCTATCTTTGTAAGCTAAATTAATAAGATGTATAAGTATTTGAGCTTATTTCTGGTTTTTAGTTTGTTTTCTTGTATTCACGGCGAGGAGATGGAACCTTCTGATGATAATGAATTAATAACCACTTTTAAACTTGTTTTTACTCCACAAACTGTCGAAGAAAATGAGACTCCCTTGGTATTTTATTGGAGAGATACGGAAGGTGATGGAGTAGTCGACCGCCTAGATCCTATCGTATTGAATAACAATACACAATATGACTTACAAGTTCAATTATTTGATGAAACAAAGTCCCCGCGCGTAGATATCACAAAGTCAATTATCGAAGAGGCTGATGTGCACCTATTTGTGTATAAAATACAGCCAGCTTCACTGATTAAATTAACTATTAAAGATCGAGATTCGAAAGGTTTAGCGCTCGGTTTACGCGGTGATGTTAAAACAGGAGCAAAAGGGAATGGGAAAATGCGTGTATTACTTAAACATCAACCGCCCGTAAATGGGCAAAGCGTTAAAAATGGCCTAGAAGAGCCAGGTAGTACAGATGTTGATATTGAATTTATTCTTTCTATTAAATAATTAGCGATATGTCTAAATACGTTCGCGTAAAGCAAATGATTCCGGTAGAAAGATTAGGGGTGTTCTTATCTTTTCTTTGCGCAATTCATTGTTTAACGATGCCTTTCGTTGTTTTTTTCGCACCTTATATTTTAGGGAGTCTTGCATTTTCGTCTACAATAGAATGGATATTGGTTTTATCAAGCTTTGGTTTGGCGGCCTATATTTTGATTTTAGACTATCAAAAACACAAGCGCCTTAAACCGCTCTATTTTTTAGGGATTGCTTTAGGCCTAAAAGTCTTGGAGGTCAGTTTGGGTAATCAATCTTTTAATTGGATTTTTGGAGTTCTATTAGGTGCTACTGTCGCTTACGCATATTGGGTAAATTATAAGCATAAATCGGCCTGTACGTGCAAAATGAAAGCCTCCTAAGGCTATTTTTCGCTTAGGTTTATTTATCTTTACTTCGTTTTATACTGTATAAGCCAACAAATTTGTGAGTACTTTTCAATCTTCGATCTATGAACCGGTAATTGGCCTCGAAATACATGCCCAATTACAAACGGATTCCAAAATATTTGCAAGTGATCCGGTTCGCTTTGGTCAAGATGCGAATACCCTTATTTCACCTATTACCCTTGGACACCCAGGAACACTTCCGCACTTAAATAAAAAGGCGGTCGAGTTTGCCATTAAAATGGGGTTCGCTCTAGGTTCCGAAATTGCCCGTTGGCAAAATTTTGACCGTAAAAACTACTTTTACCCCGATCTTCCAAAAGGCTATCAAATAACACAAGACAAAACCCCCATTTGTATCGGAGGATCCATCCAAGTTCATTTAGCTGATGGGCTGAAAGTATTGCCTTTTCACCACATTCACTTGGAGGAGGATGCCGGAAAATCGCTACATGAGGGGGATAATCCCTATAGTTTTATTGACTACAATCGGGCTGGAACGCCACTAATTGAAATGGTTACCGAACCCGCGATTCATTCAGCAGAAGAAGCCTTTGCCATGGTGTCTGAAGTACGTAAATTGGTTCGATACCTAGGTATTTGTGATGGAAATATGGAAGAGGGATCCCTGCGTGCGGATGTGAATATTTCACTGCGCCCCAAAGGTACCTTTACCCTAGGAACAAAAGTTGAAATTAAAAACATGAATTCCTTGCGTAATATTCAACGGGCCATTGAATATGAGTGCCACCGACAAGAAGAGGCCCTTCTGAATGGGGAGAAACTTATTCAAGAAACGCGCACTTTTGATGCACATACGGGTAAAACACATAGTATGCGTGTCAAAGAAACCATGAATGACTATCGCTATTTCCCAGAACCAGATTTGGCCCCCTTGGAAATTTCAGAAGCATGGCTCTCGGATATTCGTTCCATGATGCCTACCCTGCCTTGGGAGCAAGAACATAAGTTCATCGAACAATTTCAATTATCGGACTATGATGCACATTTCTTAGCCGAAACACGTGAAATGGCCCTATATTTTGAAGCGGTAACCGAATATACCCAGGCATATAAATCCGTGGCCAACTGGCTTATGGGCCCTGTGAAATCACATTTGAATGAAAAAGGGCTACACATCAATGAGTTTGAGTTTAGGCCAAAACAGTTAGCTGAATTGGTTGATTTAGTTGAAAACGGGACAATTACACATAATTTGGCTGTACATCAACTCTTTGCACTTTGCTTGGCATCGCCAACGAAAGCACCTAGTCAAATCGTGGACGAACAGGGTTGGCTTAATCAAGATTCAACAGACGAATTGCCTACTTTTGTCGAGGCCGCGCTCGCTGCGTTTCCAGATAAAATCAAGGAATATCATCAAGGGAAAAAAGGACTTATTGCCTTGTTTATTGGCGAAGTGATGAAGCGTTCCAAAGGAACTGCGGATCCGAAACGCGTGAATCAATTAGTGAGTGAAGCACTCCAACAACATAAATAAATGAAGCAACTGCTTATTTTTTTAGGTGTATGTTTGGCCTATCTGGGTCATGCACAGGAATTCGAATTGAGCGTTCGGGCGAATCAGGTTGTGCCTCAAAAGAAAGTTTATTTGGAGTGGATTAATGGCCGAGGACAAGCTATTAAGGTGGATTCATTAATGCCAAATGCTCAAAATCAAGTTGTTTTTAAAGGGAAAGTACTTGATCAAGGGGGTTTTTATTTACTAAACTTTTTTGATGTCCCTAATCCTCAGAAAGTTTTGGTGATACTCGAAGGCGGAGAGCGGATTTTTGTTCAGGCGGAAGGTATTAATATGCCAGAAAAGGCGGGTTCTTTTCAGATTCAGAGCGAATCACCCAACATTATTTTCATGAACCAGTTGTTTGCCTTAACAAATGTATTACAAGCTAAAGTTGCCGTATGGACAAAAGAATTACAAGAGAAACCTGGCGAACAAGCAAGAATTCAAGCCGCATTCGAAAAGGCCCAACAGGAACAATTTGCTAAAATAAAGGCGCTAATTCCTGGCATGGGGACGCACTTGGTCGCTTTGTGGGCAACAAATTTTTTACCAGCCGACAAGGAAATGGCTGTATTGGAGGAGATTGGGGAGCGCTTTCGTAAAGCCAAACCGAATCACCCACAAGTCAAACCGTTTTTAGAAAACTTAAAGCGCCTGAAAGGTGTTAGCATCGGTTCGGATGCGCCTGAAATTGCCTTGCCTACCCCCGCTGGACCTATTATGCGACTGTCGGATTTACGCGGAAAATATGTGTTGATTGATTTCTGGGCGAGTTGGTGCGGACCTTGTCGGCGCGAAAATCCCAATGTCATCAAGACTTATGCCACCTACAAAGACAAAGGCTTTGAGATTTTTGGTGTGAGTCTTGATCAAGAGAAATCGGCATGGATAAATGCCATTGCTAAAGATCAATTAACATGGCCACATGTTTCCGACTTACAATATTGGAACTCGGTGGCTGCTCAAGCGTATCAAGTTTCATCGATTCCGATGACATTTTTGTTGGACCCTCAAGGCAAGGTTATTGCCAAAGGTCTTCGAGGGGAATCCTTAAATCAATATTTAGCAAATCTTTTTTCAAAATAATCACATGAAAATCGCAATCATTGGATGTGGAAATATGGGTATGGCATTTGCCAACTCATTTATTCAATACAATTTAGTTCAAAAGGAAGATCTTTTGTTGATTGAAAAGAATCAAGAACGAGGAGCTGTCCTACAAGATCAAAAAGCGGGGGTTGTGGTTGATACAATTTCAGATAAAATTTCTGGTGTAGATTTGGTTATTTTGTCGGTTAAACCGCAAGATTATGCGAGTGTGGCCAATGAATTGTCAGACTTGTTGCAATCGAATCAGATTGTTTTATCCATCATGGCTGGTATTCCAATTGCTCATTTGCAAGCATCCTTGAAGCATGATCTAATTGTTCGGGCGATGCCGAATACACCAGCCATGTTGGGCATGGGGATGACCGCATTTGCGGCGGCGCCAGCTGTGGGTTTGGCAGATGTTCGTAAGGTAGAAAATTTAATTAATTCAACCGGACGTGCGGTTTTCTTAGAAGATGAGTCCTTGATCAATGCGGTCACGGGATTAAGTGGAAGTGGGCCTGCATATTTCTTTTATTTGATTAAATCAATGATTGATGCAGGGGTTGCGATGGGCTTTGATCCCGCGATGTCAGCGTTGTTGGTCAAGCAAACAATGTTGGGTTCGTATCATTTGATGCAGACAAGCGATAAGTCTTTGGATGAATTGATACAAGCTGTTGCTTCTAAGGGAGGAACGACAGAAGCGGCCTTGAAAACATTTGCAGAATGCCAGGTAGGCGAAGGACTTCAAAAAGGAATTATTGCTGCTCGTGATCGTGCAGAGGAATTAGCGAAGTAATTGAATCAGTGACTCTTCGTTTAGTACTTGGCTGATAGCTTCGCCATTAGGGGATGAATTCGGATTTGTGCTAGCAAATAATTGTTCAATCAACGCATTCATTTCAAGTTCATTTAACCTTTTTTGATGATAACGTGATGCGGATCGATTAGCCATTGTTTGTGCAATTTTTTCTGCTCGATGGGCACTTAAATCAGTTGAAGCATGCTTTAGCTGCTCTAAAATACCCTCTAACAGTGTCTGCCCATCTTCATCACCTATTTCAGAGGGCACTCCTACGATTTCCAGTTGGCCCATTGAATTTGTCTGTAATCTGAACCCTAAATCATTAATCTCTTCTGTGATTTCTTGAAGTAAAAGTTGGTCTGCTGGATTAATATCAAGTATTTTAGGGAATAGCATTTGTTGGGAGGCCCCATTTTTTCGCTGTAAATTATCCATGAATTGATCATATAGAACGCGCTGATAGGCACGTTTTTGATCAATTAACAATAATCCACTCGATATACTTAATGCAATAAATTTATTCAATACTTGTACTGACTGAAAGTTTGACTGTGCACTTTGCAACTCCGGTCTTTCGTTGGCCTTACTTTGAACGGTTTTTAGTTCGTTCATGGCTGAAGGGAAAAGAGCAGATTGGCTTAGGGGTGCTTGTTGTTCAAACGCATCGATGTTGTTTTGCAATCCTTCGTATAATTTTTTCCAAGCGTCTTGAACAGGTTTGGGTTTATAACCCGAATCGCTGTAAGCGGAATGAGGCTCTTGACGGGTAGTGGAGCTTTGAGATGAATGGAAATTCACATTGCTTTCAAAGTCCAAGGATGGTATTAGGTTATGAATGCTCAGCGTCTTCCGGACTGTGGATTGAATAATGGCGTAAATGGACCTTTCGTCTTCGAATTTGATCTCCGTTTTCGTAGGATGGACATTGATGTCAATGTGCGCCGGATCGATGCTTAGAAATAAAACATAAAAGGGGAAGGCCCCATCGGGCAGAAGGCGCTCATAAGCGCTCATGACGGCGTGGTTTAGGTAGGCATTCTTGATGTAGCGATCATTCACAAAGAAGAATTGTTCGCCTCGGGTTTTTTTGGCATGTTCAGGTTTCCCCACATAGCCTTTTATGGAAACATAACTCGTATTTTCTTCACAAGCAGCTAATTGTTCCCGGTAAGTTTTTCCAAAAAGGTCAACAATCCGTTTGCCTAATTTCTCAGGAGGGAGGGCATAAGTTTCTTGGTCGTTTTGGATGAAGGAAAATTTTATTTCGGGATGTGCTAAAGCGATTCGTTGGAATTCATCCAGGATATGGCGAATTTCAACGGGATTAGATTTAAGGAAGTTTCTGCGGGCAGGGATGTTGTAAAATAGATTTTTAACGGCTATAGATGTTCCTTGCGCAGCATGAATACTTTCTTGGCCTTTTAGTACAGATCCATCGATTTTAATACAAGTTCCAAGTTCGTCATTTAAGCGTCTTGTTTTTAATTCAACCTGAGCGACAGAGGCGATTGAAGCCATTGCTTCACCTCGAAAGCCCATGGTTTTGATGCTGAATAAATCTTCTGCTCGGCGAATTTTTGAAGTTGCATGGCGTTCGAAACACATGCGGGCATCCGTTTCTGACATGCCGCATCCATCATCGATGACCTGTACGATGCCCTTCCCCGCATCTTTAATGATCAATTGAATACTTGATGCCCCTGCGTCGATGGCATTCTCCATGAGTTCCTTGACGACGGAGGCAGGTCTTTGCACGACTTCCCCTGCCGCAATTTGATTAGCAATAGCATCGGGGAGGAGTTGGATAATGTCGCGCATGTTTTTTGTGTTCAAGGTGCAAATAAACCAAAAAAAAGGGAATGTTGCCATTCCCTTTTTTTAAAATCAGGTAATTGAATTATTTCAATTCAACTTCAGCACCAGCTTCTTCTAAAGATTTCTTCAAACCTTCAGCTTCGTCTTTAGATACACCTTCTTTAACTGCTTTTGGAGCAGCATCTACTAAGTCTTTAGCTTCTTTCAAACCTAAACCAGTTAAGTCTTTCACTAATTTAACGATCGCTAATTTGTTAGGACCAGAAGCTTTCAAGATTACATCGAAAGATGTCTTCTCAGCAGCAGCCTCACCACCGTCAGCGCCACCAGCTGCAGGACCTGCAACCATAACAGCACCAGCAGCAGCTGGTTCGATACCGTACTCATCCTTAAGGATAGTAGCTAATTCATTTACTTCTTTTACAGTTAAGTTCACTAATTGCTCAGCGAACGCTTTTAAATCTGCCATTGTTTGAAAATTTAATTGTTAAGAATTAATTATTTGTTGGAGCTAAGCTCCGATTAAACGTGTTAAAATTATTCAGGACGCTCAGACAATGTCTTAACGATACCAGCCAATTTCTTCTCACCACTAAGCAATGCTGAAACAACATTTTTAGCAGGCGATTGCAATAAGCCAATAACTTCTCCAATCATCTCGTTTTTCGACTTGATGTTCTCAAGGGCTGTTAATTGATCTTCACCAATGTACAAGCCGCCTTCGATGGAAGCACCTTTGAATTTGATTTTATCTTTTCCAGCTGCTTTTTTGAATTCTTTGATCAACTTAGCAGGTACTTTAGCATCTTCTGGAGAGAAGATAACACCTGACATGCCAGTCAAAACTTCAGCATCAAATGGAGTATAATCGTTACCTGTTTTTGCTAGGGCTTTCGAGATTAACGTGTTTTTAAAGATTTTGTATTCCAAACCTTTTGCAAAACACAAACGACGAAATTCCGTTGCTTCGGCTACTGTTAAACCGGCTGTACTTGCAATATAGAAGTACGGAGTTGCCGCGAACTTTTCGCTCAACTCATCAATAATCTGATTTTTTTCTTCTCTTGTCATGATTACAATCCAGCTATAGATCCTTTATCAATGATGATGCCCGGAGACATGGTCGAAGATATATTGATCGATTTAACATACGTTCCCTTTGCCGAAGATGGCTTTAGTTTCAACAAGGTGTTGATAACTTCTTGCGCATTTTCAGCAATTTTATTTGCATCAAAAGAAACCTTACCGATTGAGGTATGGATAATACCAGTTTTGTCAACTTTAAAGTCGATTTTGCCTGCTTTTACTTCTTTTACTGCTTTTCCTACTTCCAAAGTTACTGTACCAGACTTTGGATTAGGCATCAGACCACGGGGTCCTAACACACGTCCCAAACGGCCTAATTTTGCCATCACTGTTGGCATTGTAATGATTACGTCGATATCGGTCCAGCCGCTCTCGATTTTTGCTATGTAATCATCCAATCCTACGTGATCAGCACCGGCTGCTTTTGCTTCCTCTACTTTATCTGGAGAACACAATACGAGTACACGTACGTCTTTACCAGTTCCATGAGGTAGGGCAACCACACCACGAACCATTTGGTCCGCTTTGCGGGGGTCTACGCCTAAGCGAACATCAATGTCCACTGAGGCATCGAATTTTGTATAGGAAATTTCCTTCAATAATGCTGCTGCTTGGTCAAGCGTATACGCTTGCGTCGCATCGTATTTTGATAGGGCTTCCTTTTTTTTCTTCGTAAGTTTTGCCATTACCTTTTAATTAAAATGTTTATTTCTGATGATTAAATCAGAACGGTTTATCACCAGAAACAGTAATACCCATTGATCTTGCCGTTCCAGCAATCATACTCATTGCTGCTTCGATTGTAAAACAGTTCAAATCTGGCATCTTCGTTTCTGCGATAACGCGAACTTGATCCCAAGTTACAGAACCTACTTTCTTCAAGTTTGGTTGTGCTGAACCTGATTTAACTTTCGCAGCATCCAATAACAAAATTGGTGCTGGAGGAGTTTTTACAACGAAATCAAACGATTTGTCTGCGTAATAAGTAATTAGGACCGGCAATACTACGCCGTTTTTATCTTGAGTACGAGCATTAAATTGCTTACAGAACTCCATGATATTTAATCCTTTCGAACCTAATGCAGGACCGATGGGTGGTGAAGGATTGGCTTGGCCACCTTTGCATTGAAGCTTAACGTAACCAGCTATTTCTTTTGCCATGTTAAAACATCGTTTATTTAGTGAAATTAGAGGTTTTTCTGCCAATAAGGGTGGAAGCTTCCTTATCTGAATCCCCTCCGGGTGACTTTCCTGTGTAACAATACATTCCAGCCCATTATGCCTTTGAAATTTTCAAATGACGTAATGCCGCTTTTTAAACGGACTGCAAAATTAAGGGAAAATTTGTAGAATGCAAACGAAAAGGGCAAGAAAATGTTTGAAATTAGATTTTCTTGAAAATCATCTCATAGAAATCGCCAAATCCATGCTTGATCGTCATTTCTACTTGATACCCATTCGCTACCAATAGCGCTTGAATGGTGTCAAATGAATCCAAGGCCTGGTACATGTCATCTTGGTGATTTTCGATTTGGATACGATCGATTTGGCAGTTTGTTATAGGGAAAAGACCTTGTAGGCATTTTAATTCATGTCCCTCGGTATCAATTTTCAACAAATCAATGTGCTCAATCGCGTGTGCTTGTATATAATCGTTTAAGGAAATTGCCTCTATTTCAAGGACTTCACTGATGATTTCAGAGGGTTTTACTCCCATCACTTGCGCCTTTTTTGCTAAATATTTACTGTCTAGATTCAGAGGCTCAAAGGATGAAGTTAAGTCTAATTTGTTAATGTAAAATGTTAGCACTTGTTTTGCATTCGATGCCCCCTTATTTACCAGCGTTATATTGTTGACGCCATGATATTTTTGCTTTAATTGTTGAAACAAATTTGGGTTCGGTTCAAAGGATGTAATGTGTGCGGTGGGACGTAATGACAAAAAGAAATCAGCTGATTGCCCCTTATTTGCACCTACATCGAATATGATGGGATTAGCTGGCAGTACTTTTTGGTAAAAGCGCTTTAGCTTAGGGTAGAATAGAATAGCTTCGTTGAGCTCAATTAAATAAGTAATTAGTTTGATCCGACTAATCATGCGATTCCTGATTTTATTAAAAAAAAACCCTGGAGTCCAGGGTTTCATATTTAATCGACGTAATATCTTACTTTTCTACTTGTGAATAGTTCAACTCTAATGGAGTATTGCGGCCAAAGATCTTAACCATAACCGATAGTTTTTTACTATTCTCGTGAATTTCTTCAACAGTACCCTCAAAGGAAGCAAATGGTCCGTCAATCACACGAACTGTTTCGCCTTTGATGAAGCTGATTGATGCATATTCTTCTACCGCTGCTGCCTCATCAACCTTGCCTAAGATACGATTTACTTCGCTTTGGCTCATCGGTACAGGTTTCTTAACGATTACTTTCGTCTTTTTTGCTTTCCCACCTTCAACCTTAGTAACTTCTATTTCCTCGTTGTTAGCTTGTAAGAAACCGATCACACCTGGTGTTGAAGTCAAAATGTGACTAACCTCACCAGCCAAATCAGCCTCCACCATGATGTATCCCGGAAATAAGTTCTTCTCACGAATGACTTTTTTCCCTTTACGGATTTCGTAAATTTTTTCAGTTGGGATAAGAATTTGTGGAACAGAATCTGACACACCTTGGCGTGCAAGCTCATTTTCCATATAGGTCTTTACCTTTTTTTCCTGCCCTGAGATTGCTCTCAATACGTACCATTTAGTCTCTGCCATGGAAATTGCTTTTTAGGATTGGGTTACCCCTGTTAAAATGAACTATAGAATAAATCCAATCCAGATTTAAACGCCAAATCTACGACTCCTACCAATATGGCAAAAATCAATGAGGCAACTAAAACTAATACAGAACTTGATTGCAAGTCTGTGAATTTAGGCCAAGTAACGTTTTCCGTAACTTCTACCCAAGATTCTTTAATCAATGATGTAAAACTGCTCATAATTTACCGATTATCGGTTTTTGTTAATTTCGTTGCACGGGCACAAGGATTCGAACCCTGACCAAAGGTTTTGGAGACCTGCATACTACCATTATACTATGCCCGTAGAAAGGATTGCAAATTTAGATAAAAAAACCTAATTAACAAACCCCTCCTTGTTTTATTGATTTTTTACCACTGTGAATAAATGGTTGGTTCTAAAAACCGACGAACCGTGCGTGAATGGCTGTTAGCATAACGGGGGTCATTAACTATGCGTTTCCAATCCGCATCCGAACCAAATTTTGCCCAATTCGCATCGCGCTCTGCCATGTTTTCAAAGGCTACCATATACGTTAAGCAGGGCGTATTTTCTCCTGCCATCACCTCGCCAAAAAACACATTGTGCAAGCCCACTCGATCAAATATTTTCAGTTCATCCGCATTAAACATGTCTACTTTTCTGCGCAATGCATCCTCATTGTATGCCTCATAAGTGCGCCATTCGTAAATTCTACTTGGGTTTGTTACGGGCAACTTCATGCTAGGATGACCCGAAAAACCCTTGGCCAAATAGGTGCTAATTTTCTCATATAACGGTTTCTCTAAACCCACTTGTTCAAAATA
>ERZ1292640.2277-Hain-H43-02um-R1-2277-length-15405-cov-42_pt1 | contig 11204 bp, 14 predicted proteins | sample MGYA00564404_ERZ1292640 | MGnify/ENA primary metagenome ERZ1292640 (study PRJEB36523, sample SAMEA6512636) | groundwater metagenome | collected 2019-01-08 | study: AquaDiva: Metagenomics assemblies of 32 groundwater samples | reverse complement strand
CTCACCGAGGAGCTCATCCTCGGACTCGGCAGCGGGGCTGTGGCCGTCTTTCCCGGCCGGCGCCGCCGCGCCCGGCCGGTGGTGCTGGTGGCGAGCCCGTACCTCCCATTCCCGCTCTCGCACGGAGGCGCGGTGCGCATGTTCAACCTGATGTGCCGGGCCGCCGAAGACCATGACCAGGTGCTGGTCGCCTTCGTCGATGAGCTGGCCCCGCCGCCGCCGGAACTGCTGGAGTTCTGCGCCGAAATCGTCGAGGTCCGTCGCGTGGGCAGCCATCTGCGCCGCCGCTCGCACCGGCCCGACGTGGTCGAGGAGTACGACTCGCCGGCCTTCCGCGCCGCGCTGCGCATGACGGTCCGCAAGTGGAAGCCCGCCATCGCCCAGCTCGAATTCACCCAGTTGGGCCAGTACGCCGGCGACTGCGCCCCGGCTCGCACCATTCTGGTGGAGCACGACATCACCTTCGATCTATACGGGCAACTCGCCCGCCGCGGGGACGACTGGGAAGCGCGCCGCCAGTACCAGCGCTGGCTTAAGTTCGAAACCGCCGCCTGGCGCCAGGTTGACTGCGTGGTGGCGATGTCGGAGAAGGACCGCGCCACCGTTGCCGCTCCCCATTGCCTGTGCCTGCCCAACGGCGTCGATCTCGACCGCTTCCGCCCCGCCGCCGCCGAGTCGGATCCCTGCCGCTTGCTCTTCGTCAGCTCTTTCGCCCACCTCCCCAATCTGCTGGCGGTCGAGTTCTTCCTGCGCGAGGTTTGGCCTCGCCTGCAAGACCTCTCGCCGGTGCTGCACATCATCGCCGGCAGGCAGCACGCCTTCTACCTGGAGCGGTACAGGGAGCGCGCGCAGGTGGATCTGAAGCAGCCCGGCATCGAGCTGGAGGATTTCGTGGCCGACGTGCGGCCCGCCTACGCGCGCGCGGCCGTTGTCATCGCGCCGCTGCTCGCCTCGGCCGGCACCAACATCAAGATCATGGAGGCGATGGCGATGGGCAAGGCGATCGTAAGCACGCCGGCCGGCATTAACGGTCTCGACCTGGCGCCTGGCAGCGACGTGCTGGTGGCCGAAACAGCAGAGGAATTCGCCGCCGCTATTCGCGATCTGCTCGCGAACCCGGAGAAGCGCCGCGCGCTAGGCCGCGCCGCCCGCGCCACCGCCGAGCGCGACTACGACTGGAACGCGATCGCGCGCCGGCAGCGGGAGCTGTACGGCTCGCTCCACCCGGAATCCGCGGCGCGATACAATGCCCATGGTCCGGGGAGGGCAGCGGCTTCGTCCAACTGATTTCTAGCCCACCGGTTGCGGGGCGCAGGCTTTCCTGGCGCTCCTCTGGCGCTGAGCACCGCAACCGGGATGCTAAGCACCTTCTGAGGTAGCCCTCGGGCGGGGAGGGAGAATCAAGGGACATGGGACCGTTTCTTCGGTGGGATCCCGTGAAGGCTCGCTTGAATCTGCGGAAGCACGGCGTCACCTTCGGAGAGGCGGCGTCGGTGTTTCGATACGTCTTCTCCGTCACCATCAGCGACCCGCTCCATTCAATCGAGGAAAGTAGATTCGTGACCATTGGACGGTCACATCGAGATCGAACCCTGGTCGTGGTACATTCGGAAGTCGGGGAGGCGATTCGAATCATTAGCGCGAGACTCGCAACCCGACGTGAACGGAGAGAGCATGAGGAAAGTACGCCCTAGGCCCGAACCCGACGAGATGCTGCCGGAGTACGACTTTTCCGCTGGCGTCCGCGGGAAATACGCGAGTCGGTTTCGAAAGGACACGATCATGGTAGTCCTTGACCCCGATGTCGCCGAAGTATTCCCCGATCCGAGCTCGGTAAACAAAGCTCTTCGGGCGCTCGGCGACATTATTCGCGACCGCGCTCGGAAGATTGGCGGTCGGCGTTCCGCTGGCTGAGGGCTAACCTGCCGCTGCGGGCGGCGGCCAACAGCCGGCCGCGCCTGAGCGCTCAAGTCGTTACACATACGGAGATGGCGGGCGAGGAAGCTTCAGGCCGGAGGCTCCAAGGGCCGGAGCGATATTTGGAGGGCGTGGAGCTTGCGTGGCGGGAATACCGGCGATACCCGCCCAATCCCGATTGGGACCACGACCACTGCGAATTCTGTTGGGCGACGTTCATGGTGGAGGACCTTCCGGACGTTCTTCACGCGGGTTACTGCGCGCTGGATGAATACCGCTGGAACTCCCAGCAATGGTTTGAGAGCTTCCGCGAACGCTTCGGCTGGAGAGTCGTGGACCGTGAGTGAGCGCTCGCGGAGCGGTGAAGCAGCCCATCCGGAGGTACGGGAGCGAAGCGCTGGGGTCGTCACGCCGCTGAAGCTGCCAGGGAACAGCAGTAGAATGAGGTGTGGTTGCCTGGCATCGGTTCACGCCGTCGAACTTCGAGTACGATACAACGTGGTTCGCATCATCACAGGTTGGCCTTTATGAGTACACGGAAGAGGAAGAAAACCGCAGCTCTGGATCAGGAGGCGATCGATCAGCTCGTGGTCTCCGAGGCGGAGGATGACTCGGTCTGGGAGGCGCCCATTCGGGTTAAGCAGTCCAAAGCTGCCTCCCTGTCGATTCCTGGAGAACTAGCGGCTCGCGCAACCTTCTTGGCGAGGCTCCACCGCGAGCCGGGTGTCGACAAGTGGGTTGAGCGAGTTGTCCGCGAGAGAGTGGAGTTGGAGGAACTCGCCTTTGCCGAAGCGAAGAGAAGGCTTGCTTCCTGAACGTGCCGAACCGAGGCATGCACGCTGCCGCCCAACAACAGGGCGGCCAGTGCTGCCCCGGTCGTTAACCCGCCTCGGCTCTCCTGTGCCCGGCCGCCAGGCGAGGATGATGTCTGGTCGCGCCGCGGCGCTCACTCCACCTTGAAGGTGTTGTTCCCTGATTCCTTGAAGGTCGATTCGCCGTTGGGCGTGTTGACGCGCACGAGCCGGTCGCCCCTGGCGACGCTGGCCGCAATCGCCACCGTGGCCGTCAGTTGGGTCCCGGCGGGATTGACGGTGATGTTCGTCACCGTGAATCCCGGGTCGCGCTTGCCGAACGGCCCGTGGCCGTGATTGCCGTGCTCCTCGCGACCCTTGCCCTTGCCACGCCCCGGGAGGCTGTCGGGATCAATGAAGACCAGCTCGGTCGCGCCCGCCAGGTTGGTCCCGGTGACGGTGAGTGCGAAGCTCGCGCCGGCCCGCGCCGACCTCGGATTCAAAGCGGCGTTGATGCGGCCAATGATCTCGTTCGTGTTCAGGTCCACCAGCACGATGTTGCCGCTGCCCTGGTCGCCGGGGAGCAGCCCGGCGAGGCGCTGCGCCAGCGGTTCCAGTCCCCAGAGGCTCCGCTCAGATAGCTTGACTCGCGGCTCCGGCTGAGGTCTAATCGAAGATGTTCCTGCCGCCAGCGAGCGGATTTCTGGGAGGTCAGGCGCAATGAACGACCCGACCGCGGTTCGTCGGTTTCCGTTGGGAATGTTCGCTGGCCAGCCGGCGCCCGTTAGCATGACCTGAAGGACACTTGTGAAGATTCAACTCGACCGTGTCTCGGCGTCGGAAAGCGGGGAGTACTACCAAGTGACGTTTGAGGGCGGACTGAACCGAGAGGAAGCATATGTGCTCGTCCAACGACAGTTCGAATTCCCAGACGGCGGCCGGTGCTACCTGGAGACCCATGACCAGGACTACGCCGGCCACCTCAAGGTAGCCCATGCGGAGCTCTCGCGGAATCGGTTATTCCTCAAACTGGCACGGAAGAAAGCGGGAGAGTTGGAGGTGCTGTTCAACACGACTGCCGAGAACTGGCGGGAGGTTGCGCGCGTCCTGCGGATCATAGTCCCGCGTCTCAAGGTTTCGGATGCAAAGGCGCATGCTAACAAGGCGCTGCAGGCGACGGCCAAAACCGGGCCGCGCCTGCGCGCCCGTTAGGCCGCCATCCCGGAGCGAGCGCCAAGCACATGTAGACAGGAGATGAGCAAAATGGAAACGAATGACAGAATCAGGTTAAACAAGGCACAGCTTCGCATTTTCAAGCGGGCTGATGCTCTTGCTGATAGCCCAGAGTTTCTCGGTGCTTTCAAGGCCGCTACTCATGATGCCAAGCTCCAAGAGATGGCCATCAAAGACCCGCGTCAGTATCTGGAGTCGAAAGGCGTGAAAGTGCCGGGTGGTCTCGCCGTTACATTTCTCAGAAAACCAGTCCCCATAAAGCCTACGCCCGACTACGAGTTCTTCACTATCCGCCTTTTCAGATGTCGGACGTATTGGCTCAAGAAACTCGACGGCCCAGGCTACGAAAAAGTAGAGGTATGTTTCGGATTCCAAATAGTCCCACATCCGGTTCCGGGTGGCCCAATAGCATGGTCATGACGCGTCGGCCTAACCAGGGCATGCACCCGACCGCCCAAAAACCGGGCGGCGGGTGGTGCCCGAGTCGTTAGGCTGCGAAACTGGCGAACTGGGGACCAATCCCAAGTGTTAGGAGGCCCAACCTGAATGGGGGCGAGATGAACTTCTTGAGCAAGCACCTTCGACGGCTAGCGAGTCGAGCACTCTGGCCGCAACTGTCGAGCCTGCTTTTGCTTTCAGTGAGTGTCTTCCCGGCACGCTGCCAGCAACTGCCGGAGCTTGTACAAATCCCGCCCGCCGCGACCGCCCTTGAAGGCCTACCGGCCTCCGTTGCGTCGTCCGATGAGAAGGGAACGGAAAAGAAGCTACTTAACGCAAGGGAAGCGATGAAGAATCGTCTGCTCGTGACGATCGTCAACGGAAAATTCTATTGGGCAAGCAGAGGCAATCGGCAGTTGCAACTCCATGAATCGGGGGCCTTCACTTACTTGTACCAGGGGCCGGGTGCCTATATCAAGTTCACAAAGATCGGAAACAAGTTCGTGTACATGGAGCACGCCAATATACTTCTCTCGACGCTGACGTACTGGGGTGAAATGAAGATCATTACTGGAAGGTAGGCACGCCCGGCTACGAACACTTGGTCAGTCGAGGTGTTTCGCGGCCAGCTCCGAGGCACCATGAGACAGAGCAAGGGCGAGCACGAACGCGAGGTCTTCGGAAAGTTCGCGAAGGCCGCATGTTTCTTTGTAGCTCCAGGAAGTGTAAGGAGCGTGAAACCACCGCGTCCCGACATTTCTTGCCGACTGGGTGGAGTCACGTACTACTTCGAGCTGACACGGATGCTTCACGCGGCTACCGCGACCCGGATCGGCGGACATCTCCGTGAACTGTCCACCACCGGCCGGGCCGCACCCTTGGGCCTGGACAGCTACGACGACCGGGCTGCCCTTCGCGAAGCAGTCAAACGAAAGGACCGCCCCAAGCACGAAATTGGGGGCCGGCCGGTTGCTCTCTTGATCTATATAGATGGCGTCTTCCATCCTCCCGGGATGCTATCAGAGTGGGCGCAGACGATTCTTAACTGCGAGGGACCGAAAACCCACTGGGCAAGTATTTGGCTGTATGATGTCGTGCGCGGTCAAATCGTGGCAAAGTGGCTGCGGGAACAGCCAGGCTGAGCCTAACAAGGGCATGCACCCGACCGCCCACAAACCGGGCGTCGGGTGATGCCCAAGTCGCTAGCCCGCCCGGGCTCCGCTGTGCCCGGCCGCCAGGCGAGGATGATGTCTGGTCGCGCCGCGGCGGTCACTCCACCTTGAAGGTGTTGTTCCCTGATTCCTTGAAGGTCGATTCGCCGTTCGGGGTGCCGACGCGCACGAGCCGGTCGCCCCTGGCGACGCTGGCCGCAATCGCGACCGTGGCCGTCAGTTGGGTCCCGGCGGGATTGACGGTGATGTTCGTCACCGTGAATCCCGGGTCGCGCTTGCCGAACGGCCCGTGGCCGTGATTGCCGTGCTCCTCGCGACCCTTGCCCTTGCCGCGCCCCGGGAGGCTGTCGGGATCAATGAAGATCAGCTCGGTCGCGCCCGCCAGGTTGGTCCCGGCGACGATGAGTGCGAAGCTCGCGCCCGCCCGCGCCGACTTCGGATTCAAAGCGGTAATCGCCGGCAGATTGGCCGCTTTCTCGCGGTCCTCGCGATTGTCGTTCTTCTCGTCTTCCCGCTCGTTCTCGCCGCGCACGGCATTGATGCGGCCGATGATCTGGTTCGTGTTCAGGTCCACCAGCACGATGTTGCCGCTGCCCTGGCTGCTGACCAGCAGCACTTTGTCGAGCGCGTCGATGGCCAGCGCCCGCGCGCCGATATCGACCTTCAGGATGGTGGGCGTGAACGCGGGCGCCCGGGCGATGGTGACCGACCCGCCGGACTGGTTGGCGAAGTACACGGTCGTCTCATAGACGGCGATGTCGCTCGAGCCGCCGGACTTGTCCGGGTTTACCCTGATGGTGGCGACGATGGCGCCGGTGGCGAGGTTGAACACGACCGCCTTGCCCTCCTCGTCGGAACTGGGTTCGGTGACCACCCCCAAGCCCAGCGACGGGATCAGCCCGATGGCCTGCGGCCGCGAGTTTGCGCCGAGATTCACCGTGCTGGCGATGACCGGCGTCGCCGGGCCGAGGTTGATGATGCTAACGGTGCCGTCGCCCTGATTGGTGACGAAGGCGAGGCTGCCGGCCGCGGCCACCGCGCGCGGAGCCCGGCCGACGGCGATCGTGCCGGCCGCCTGCGCGGCGCTGCCCGGGGCCGCCGCCAGGTTGATGAGGGAGACATTGTCGGTGTCCTGGTTGACCACCAGCGCCCGGTCGCCGACTATGGCCACGCTCGACGGCCCGCCGCCCACGGTCACCTCAGCCAGCACCCTGCGCGCGGCCACGTCGAGGATGGCCGCCTTGCCGCGTTCCCGCTCGGCCACCACCGCCCGCGTGCCCGCCGCGTTAACCGCCAGCGCCACCGGCTCGGCGCCTTCCGGCAGCGTGATGGTCGCGATCACTTCGCGCTTCTTCACGTCGATGACGCGCACCACGTCGTCGTTCTCATCGGCCAGCAGCACGAGGCTCGTGCCGGGCACCCAGGCCATGCTGGCGATCTCGCGGTTCCGCTGCCGGTGCTCCTCTTCGGGTGCGAACGGCCACTGCCCTTTGTTCGGCAGGATGACCAGCTCGACGATGTTGCTGGTCTTGCCGCCGGCGGTGATGGCCACTTCGACGCGGCCCGCCCCGGCCAGCGACGGCAGCAACTGCACGTTGATCTGCTGCAACCCCACCCAGCCCGGGGCCGGCCCGTAGTACTGCACCGGCGCCGCGACGCCGTCGAGGGTCACCCGTGGCGGCGCCGACAGGTCCAGCCCGGTGGCGTAGATCGCCAGCCAGGTTGGCGCCCCGCCGGTGGTCACGCTGAAGGGCCCGCGCGCGAAGGTGACCGCGTTCAGGATGGCCCCGTCGCGCGTCCCCGTCCCCGACATGCTGAACAGCCCGGGCGCGCCTGCCCTCTCGATGGTGACGCTGAAGGTGTGCGTCCCGGCCGGCGAAGCGATCTGGAGCGTCTGGGGTCCTAGTGGTACTGCCGGGTCGATTTGGGCATTCACCTGTGTCGGAGAGACATAGAACAGCCTGCCGGCGATGCCCCCCACCGCCACCGTCACCCCGCCCAGGCTCCTTTGCACGTTGTTTGGGTCTCTAGCGAAATCCTCGGTATTGGCGAGGTTTCTGCCGAAGACGCTCATGATGGATCCCGGCGTCAGGCTGGCGTCTTTCACGAAGGACGCGGCGTTAACCACCTTTGTTATCTGGGCCTGAGCGGCGGAACCGAGCAGCGCGAGAACGACAGGTAAGAATTTCATAGTTGCCCCACAAAATCCCCTTTGTCCGGCTGCATTAATGCAACTGGCGTGCCAATCGCTATTCGACCACCAGCTCGTACCAGGGCGCCAGTGGCTGGCCGTCGCCCTGAAGATGGATGCGGAAACCGCCCCGGCTGACGGGCTGGAGGGCCTCGGCGCCCAACGCCGCCAGCCGCGCGCCGGCGCCGTCAAGCGGATACACGGTGACTCGCTTGCCCGCCGAGCGCAGCGTGACGTAGCTCTCGACGCGCTCCATCCAGACCGGCGCAATGCCGCCGCTGCGGTTGCCCGAGGGCCGGCCGGAATCCGGCTCCGGCTCGATGGTGAACCAGTCTGCGGCCGAGCCGTAGGGAACCAGCCTCTGCGGGCGCGCGGGATCGGCGCCGGGCTGGGTGCCGAGCGTGTAGCCCGGCGCGGTCAGCAGCAGGCGCTTCGATTCCTTGATCGGCTGCCGGTCGAGCGCCGTCACCAGGATGGTCGCGAAGCCCCGCGCGCCCGGCGCCAGTTCCACGTCGATCGCTCCGGCGGCGGTCTTCCTCGTCCCGATGAAGCCGAACACGCCCGCCGCCGTTGGGGTCTGGAGAGTCAGGACCTTGGCATCGCGGTCGTAGATCAACTCCCCGGTGTCGGAGCGAAACGGCGCCGCCGGCGCCGCAAGCGCGGGGGAAGCGGCGCCTTCGCGCCTCCGCAAGCCCACGCGGTGAATGAGCGCGATGTTCGGGTCGTAGCCGGTTGCCGCCTGGAGCGCCGCCGCCACCGCGCCGATGCGCCGCTCGCGCGCCGCCCGCAGCCGCACTTCTTCGGACACCGCCATCTCCACCGCCTTGTTCGCCCGCTCGACCGCGCCGGTGCGGAACAGCCAGGCCGACTGCCCGAAGTTCACGTACTTAGTCCAGTCGCTATTGAGGTCGAAGCCGCTGGGGACCCTGGCCTCCCAGTTGCGGCTGTGCGAGTAGGCGAAGTGCATGATCGAGTCCCAGTCCTGGAAGGCGGCGAAGGCGGCCAGCGTGGGCACGTTCTCGGCCGCCTGCCGGTTGGGCCAGGGCTGGTTGAACTCGCTGACGGTGTAAGGCCGGCCCGCCTCGCGCGCGGCCGCCATGTTGAGGAAGGTAGCCAGCCCGCTGCCCACCGAGGAGCTGTCGCGGATCCGCCAGTCGCGCGCGTCCCAGGCCCGGTTGGGGAAGTTGTAGTGGTCGATGTAGAAGTGGTTGTCCTGGTAGTCGAGCACGGCATGGGTATCCAGGTTCAGCAGGCCGCCGTAGCCCATCTGCGTGCCAGCCACCGGCATCCACAGGTCGGTGGCTTCCCGCACCGCGTCCCGCATGCGCCGCAAGTAAGAGCGGTCGCGCTCGGCCAGGAACAGCAGGTAGTCGTTGATTCGCTGGACCGGGCCTTCTTCCTGACGGCTCACCAGCGGCACTGGGTCCGCCGGCGGCGCGCCCCAGGCCTTCGCCAGCGCCTCCGTCGCGCGGTACTTCGTCCGCAGGAAGGCGTTCCACTGCTTCTCCAACTCGGCCTTGTAGGCGCCGAGCGCGTAGCGGTCGAGGTTGCCGCGCTGCCAGGCCTCGACCAGCGAAGTCTCGTTGTTGATCTCGACCATCCCCAGCACCGGGTCCTTCTTCAGGTTTAAGGCGCCGAGAACCTTGCGGGTGAACTCGAGCTGAAGCTCGACCATGCGCGGGTGGAAGATGTGCAGCGGCTTGCTGTGGGTCGGGATGCTCTGCCCTTCCGGCATCTCGGGCACGCCGTCCACCGCGGGGCGGAAGACGTAGCCCACGTGCAGGTTCACGTTGACGTAGACGCCCTCGGCCCTGAACGCATCGAGCAGTTTGCGCAGCCGCGGCGTCGAGACCGGGTTCAGGGTGGGGTAGGGGTCCTGGGTCAGGATGCTGCGGGCTTCCTTGGGGTCGCGGTCGGGCGACGTGTCCATGTGGTGCAGCCGGGCCAGGTTGATGCCGAGCCGGCGCAGGCGTTTGGCGATGCGCCCGGCATCGGCCTCCTCGGGAAAGCTGGCGCCGAAGACCATGTTCGTGCCGAACAGCGGCACGCGCTCGTCGTCTTTGGTGTTGGGCTTCAGGTCCGCCCCGACGCGGTAGAAGTGTTCGCCGCGCACGAACAGCCGGTCGGCCGGGGTGAGCGGGCGGTTCAGCGAGCTGAAATCGACCGCCCCGCCCAGCTTGTCCTGATCGACCGCGAAGGGATAAAGCCGATCCTGGGCCAGAGCCGGCAGCGTAAGCAGGAGAAGCGTGACCAGATAGCGCATCAGCCACGCAGTATACTAAGATCCGAACCTGGAGCCGTGATCCGTATGCCTTCGCTCACCGCCAGCCTGATGGTCAACGTGTTCGATGGGACGCGCCAGCCCGTCTCCAGCGCCGTCGATCTGCTCGTCCGCCTGATTGACGGCGACCGCAACACCGTGTCGGACCGGACCTTGAAGGGCCCGAACATCCACTTCACTCGCCTGCCGTTCCACGACAATCTCCAGGACAACTACACCGTGCTGGTGTGGGCCAAGGACCACGTTCAGGCGGGCCTGACGCCGGTGCGGGTCTCGCCGCAGGTGGCGCAATCGGTCGATCTGATGCTGTTGCCCAAGGACGCCGGCTTCAACTTCCACGCCGCGACCTGGAGCGCGCTGGAGCAGACCCACCCGCGGCTGGTTGAACTGCTGTCGGCTCGCGACCGCTACGAGCACCTCATGGAGGAACAGCCCGCGGCGCTCGCCTGCCTGCTCAACATCGTCACCGCGCTCGGGCAGATCTTCCTGCCGGCCGGCACGCCGCTCGACTACCTCAAGCAGCTCGCCTGGGAGACGCCGCCGCGCCCGGACCGGTTCTATGCCTGGGCCGACAAGACCCTGCTCGGCCAGGTGAAGCTGGCCGTCCAACAGGGCGGCTTCCGCGAGGCCCCCTCCGCGCTTCATCCGGGCGCGACCGCCAGTTACAAGCAGGTCCAGTTCGGCGAGGCCGACGTGCAGTTGAGCTTCCACGAAGCGAGCGTGCGCATCATCGACGGCGCCGACTGCCTGATGGTCGAGCCCGACATCGACTACTACCAGGACCAGGCCGCCCACTTCCTGCTGGAGGTGATCCCGAACACGTTCTTCGGCTGCATCACCGACCCCAAGACCGTCTACGCGCTGCGCTGGATGGCCGGCCGCCACGCCGGCGTGCCGGAGTTCAACCCGCCGTACACGATCGAATGACCGGGGAGAGCGGGAAGGCCACGCCACGGCCCATGCCGGATTCAGCGAAACGACCGCGCATCAGCGTTGATGTGTCGCCCGTAGTGCGCCACCGTCTCCGGCTGGCGGCGGCGCTCGCCTTGAACGCACGGACGGACCCGGTGCTGGCGGAGTTGTGGGACAACGCGAGAGACGCCCGGTATGACGCCATCGACCGGGAGCTTCGCCGCTGTCTGGAACTCTGACCCGTCCCAACTCGCCAGGGAATGCGCTAG
>ERZ1292640.2008-Hain-H43-02um-R1-2008-length-16627-cov-5_pt1 | contig 11205 bp, 15 predicted proteins | sample MGYA00564404_ERZ1292640 | MGnify/ENA primary metagenome ERZ1292640 (study PRJEB36523, sample SAMEA6512636) | groundwater metagenome | collected 2019-01-08 | study: AquaDiva: Metagenomics assemblies of 32 groundwater samples | reverse complement strand
TTGACTGCCATCAAAATTCATTGAATTTTGAGGTCAATTTGTTCTGAGTATGAAAAGAGAATATTTCTTAATATAAGTTATACTTTTCATTGGTTGCATTCCTTAACATCAAAAATATAGTATTTTTGACTGCCATCAAAATTCATTGAATTTTGAGGTCAATTTGTTCTGAGTATGAAAGCATATAACTAGTCTTCTTCACTCTCATTTCTTTCTTCTCTTTCTCTACTTCTCCCAGACCCGCCCTCATCCTCATCACTATCGTCATCTGAATCATCATCTTCTCCTTTAAACTCAATAACTTTCTCTATCTCTTCAGGCGAAACATTCAGCAATTTAGAAATCTGTGTAATTATCTCCTGCCTATCACCGGTACGAAGAATTAACTCTTGTCTTAGTCTATCCCACTCAATCTTTACTCTTGTAAATATTATCCCATTCTTTGTCTTTGAATTAATCTCAATTTTTCTTTCAGTTCTATTTCTATTTCCCTCTTCCTTAATTATCAAAGCATCAATTATTTGTTCTCTAGTAATTTGTGTAAAACTCGAAACTGCAGACGTTATATCGCTTTCAGATGTGGAATTAATACTTCTTCTTAAAAGCACTTCAACTTTAGCAATCCCAAGTCCTTCTTTTTCTATTATCTTAACTTTAATCCTAAGTCTATCATTATCTTCTTCATCTCCATCTTCAGAATATTCTATCTTAAGCAAACGCTCAACATCCGCATCACTAATTGCAAATCTCTCTATAATCTCTTTAATTAAAGCCTCTCTATCAATTGTTCTTGTTGTGAATTTCTGTCCTACTTTTATGATTGAGAATCCCTCAAAGATTTCCGCTCGAACAATCTTCTTCTCTCTCAAACTTCCAAATTCGTCAACTATCTCTATTCTCGATCTTCCAGTTCTCTGTTCAATTCTTGTAAGTGTTTCATCTTCTTTATCTTTTATTACTATTCTAACTTCACCAACGCTATCTCCTAAAGAGCTAATAAAATCTTGAAATATTTTTTTCTGCTCATCAGAAAGAGTTCCCTTCATTCTTATTCTAACATCTAAATCTTCTATTTCATTTTCCTGCATCTCAATAGAATCTTCAAACGAACCAATATTGTTCAATTCAGAATCATCATCTGCAGACATTTCACCTATTTTCTCTTTAGAAATTTTAAGTATCTTAACATGTTCATTTTTAGCTTTTTCAGCTTGTTCTATCTTACCTTCCTCAACCATCCTTCTAACTTCAAGAAGCCTCTCATAAGCATTCTCTAATCTTTTTCTCTCTTTTTTAGCACTATCAAATGTAAGAGCAAGTTCAATTCTTTCTATTGCTCTATCAATTCCCCAAACAAAGCTATCGGGAGTTGTTCCAGCATCAGCAACGGTTTCAATTTCTTGTCCAGCAACAAAAAAGCTCAAACTAACTAACAAAAACAAGAATAAAATTCCCTTCACCACCATGAAGGGTGAAAATATTCATACATTATAAACCTATCCCCCTTACAAATCAACTATTTGCTCTTTTATCTTAATCATATCTTTACTCAAGTAAGTTCTAGCCTCTCTGAACTTAGGAGTCTTACGTCCCGAAAGAAAAAGAAGATGGACTGCTAATTATTATCTGCTCCACTTGATCCGCAGAATATTCTTCTTTTTTCTCTTTATTTTTAACAACAAATCGATTTTCTTTCTTAGATAAGTAACTTCCAAACTCGTTTATTATAAGTTTCATGTAACTTAGCAATAAATGGGCTTTTTAAGTTTTTGTAAAGGAGTAATTTAAAAGTAATAAATATTAATACGTAAAATATATTAAAAGAGAGACATTAGAAGAGTTATGAAAAAGTCAACAATAAAAGCTGAAAAATTAGTAAACAAAAGTAAACTCACAGAAAAAGACATAAAAGAACTTAGCAAAAAGATAAATTTATCTGCCTCAAAAAGATTTATGAAATCTTCAGAAGGAGTTCTTGCTGATGAAGACTCATTAGCAGAAGACTGGCTTTCTCCAGAGGACGAAGAAGCTTGGAAAGATTTGTAGTAAAACTGAGAATCAAATCTATTACTCAAGACTAATTTTTATAGGGACTTTTATATTAAATTGATTAAGAATCTTCTTTAAGATTTCAACTCTTCTCTTGAAATCCATTATACCAATATCAGTTATTCTACCACTATCTATATCTCTAGTCACAAATATACCCTTTTCTATTTCTTCAGTAGTGCCTTCAACAGCAGGCTCACCAAAAGATACCTCTAAGAAATCACCAACTTTATCATAATAAATTTCATAAGTTTGTTCTTCTTCATTCATAGTATATTTTTCTCCGCATAAGATGTTAAAACAAAGCCATGATTGTTTAAATACCTAACTACAACCACAATAAAACGATTTGGAGATTTCAAATCCTTGTAACCTTTATAGTAATATCCTTTAAAATTACTGAAAATTAATTTATCTGGTTTCATAATAGTCTTTTTAATTTCTTCAATATATTTATGCATGTAGGCATGTCTTCTAAGCATGTGTGAATATTGTCTTTGCGTCAGCCTAATTTTCTTACCATTTTTATCATCAACCTCAAAGATAAAATCCATCAATAAAATAGATAATTAACCTATAAAATTCTTCCGCTTTAACAAACAATTAAAAGTTTAAACCTTCGCTTCATCATCCGCAACTAAAACAACATCTGCAATCTTATCCGTATCCTTAAGCTTAACAACCCGAACGCCCTGCGTAGCTCTTCCCATCTCGCGAAGCTCATCCATCGAAATGCGCACAACCATTCCCTGTTTTGTCGTCGCAATAATCGAACTATCTTCAGTCACAGGAAGCGAACGAACAACTTCTCCATTCTTCTCTGCAGGTTTCAAGTTAATCACGCCCTTGCCACCACGACCAGTCAAACGATAATCTTCAAGAGCACTGCGCTTGCCATATCCTTTATTTGTTACAGTAAGAATTGAAGTCTTTTGAGAATCCTTAAGTGGAACAGGAACTAAAGAAACAACTTCATCTCCTGTATTAAGTTCAATTCCCCTAACGCCATAACTAGCACGACCCATTTGACGAACGTCATCGGAATTAAATCTTATAGCTTTACCATCTGAAGTAGTCAATAATACTTGCTGTTTGTCAGAAACACGCATGACACTAATCAAAATGTCAGAACCATCAACAGGCATATTCATTACACGTACGCCAGTGCTACGAGGCTTAGACACATCGCTAACAGCTATTTTCTTCACAATACCAAGTTTAGTAACAAACATCAAATACCCCTTATCAAAATCAGAAACTGAAAGCACATTAGCAATAGTTTCATCACGCACATCTAACATATTAACTATTGCTTTTCCTTTACTCTGGCGTTCAGAAGCAGGCACTTCATTAGACTTAAGCCAATAAAGTCTTCCGCGAGAAGTAAAGAATAATAAATGGTCGTGTGTTGAACAAGTAATTAACTTTGTAACAAAATCCTCTTCTTTCAAATCCGCACCAGTAACTCCTACGCCTCCGCGCTTCTGCTCTTTGTAAGATTTGACATCAACACGCTTAATATAACCAGAATTAGTAACCATTACAACTACATCTTTCTTTTCAATCATATCCTTTTCAGTAATTTCATCAACATTGCGTATAACTTTAGTTCTTCTATCGTCTCCAAATTTAGTCTTTATTTCATTAACTTCTTTCTTAATTACTTTCAATATTTCTTTTTCATCTCCAAGTATTTTCTTCAATTCCGAAATTAATTCCTTAAGTTTTTTCTCTTCATCTTTAAGCTTATCAGCTTCTAAATGAGTAAGCTGTTGCAATCTAATTTCCAAAACAGCTTTAGCTTGCCTGTCAGACATTGCAAATTTCTTCATCAAACCATCATGAGCTTCCTTCGTATCTTGAGATTTTCTTATCAAAGCAACAACAGCATCAATATCTTTCAAAGCTAATAATAAACCAATAACAAGTTCGAGGCGTTCTTGAGCTTTATTCAAATCAAAATCCGTCCTTTTGCGAACAACGAGTTGGCGATATTTGATATATTCCTTAATTATATCTAATAAATTTAAAACTCTAGGTTGTTTACCAACAAGAGCAAGAAGGTTAGCATCGAAACTTGTCTGAACATTTGTCATCTTATATAATTGGTTCATTGTAAATTTAGGTTCTACTCCTTTCTTCAATTCAATTACAATTCTAACCTTACCACGTGCGGATTCGTCTCTTAAGTCTGAAATATCAGGCAGTTTCTTCTCTGTAGCGAGCTGTGCAATATTCTTTACCATTTCTGCTTTATTTACCATGTAAGGAATTTCAGTAATAATAATTGAAGTCTTTCCTTTCTTATCCTCTTCAATCTCGCTTCTTGCACGAATAATTATTTTACCCTTACCATTTCGGTACATCTCTTTAATTCCAGGACCTGTAATCAAACCTCCGGTTGGAAAATCAGGACCCTTAACAATTCCAATCAAATCTTCAACAGTAGCATTTGGATTTTCTATACAGTGAATAACTGCATCAGAAATCTCCGTCAAATTATGTGGTGGAATATTTGTTGCCATTCCAACTGCAATACCAGTTGCACCGTTAAGCAAAAGATTAGGTAATTTAGCAGGAAGAGTTTCAGGTTCTTTTAAGTCATTAGAAAAGTTAGGTCTCATTTTTACCGTATCCTTTTCAATATCATCTAAGAGCTCTGCTGAAATCTTGCTTAGCTTGGCCTCGGTGTATCTATCGGCTGCCGGAGAATCTCCATCCAAGTTTCCAAAATTTCCTTGTCCATGTATCAAAGGATAACGTAAAGAAAAGTCCTGAGCCATACGAACCAAAGCATCATAAATTGCCAAGTTTCCATGAGGGTGATAGTTGCCCATAGTCTCTCCTACAATTTTAGCACATTTTCTCGTAGGTTTGCTATAATCTAAACCCATAACACTCATTGCATACAATATTCTTCTGTGTACGGGCTTTAATCCATCTTCAACGGAAGGAAGAGCTCTATCGACAATAACTGACATTGCATAGTCTATGAATGCCTGTTCCATCTCTCCGACTATTTCAGCAGCAAAAACGCCTTTTTCTTCTCCTATTTGTTCTTTCTCGCGACGTTTCTGTTCTGCTTTCAAGACTTCTTCTTCAATAGCATCTTCCCTTTTACCATTGCCGTTCTCATTATCTTCTTCAGCCATGTTTAATTTCTTCCACCTAATGCGAATGAAGATGAGTAGTTAGAAATTAAACAGACAAAAACTTTCATCAGACAAGTTTCTTGTATTGAAAATTTCTTGAGTCTTAGTGAAATTTTCATTTTAATTCCTCCATCTTTGAATCAGATTCAACAACTTTTTCATCAGTTTCACCCAAACTCTCTTCTATCTCACCTTCAACTTCTTCATCAGAGTAAGTCACTGATAAATCTAAATCTGAAGCAAGCGGAAATTGAACACTTTTCTTATGCTCTTTCAACTCCATTAAATGAGCAATCGCTTCGTCTATTTCAGAGTCGTTCATTAACACATCAATAACTTCAATTTCTTCTTCGTTTTCATTTTCTTCAGCCATTTTATAGTTTTACACCCCTTATTCTTTCAGCAGTTTTACTTAACTGTTTATTATTAAATTTAGGCATTTTATTTTCAAGCAATTTTCTTGAAGTTATATCATCTTCATCATGCATAGGCACTATATGCAAGTGGGTATGAGGAACATCAAAACCAGCAATTACTACTCCAACTTTCTTAGGTTTGAAGATTTTATTTATTTTTTTAGACAATTCTTTAGCAATACCGGTAACAGCTAAATAATCCTTTTCATTCAGATTATAAAAGTCAGGAACATGACTTTTTGGAATAATAAGTATATCACCCTCGTTAATAGGATGAATATCCATAAAAGCAAGTACTTCATCATCTTCATATATTATATTTGATGGCTCTTCTTTTTTTACAATTTTACAAAATACACAATCCATTAAATGTCTATCTGCGCCTCCGACGCGTGTTCAGAAATAAATTGTTTACGAGGCTCAACATCATCTCCCATGAGCTTTGAAAATACTTCATCAGCTTTAACACTATCCTCAATTGTAACTTTTTTTAGCATTCTAGTTTTAGGATTCATTGTAGTTTCCCATAATTGCTCTGCATTCATTTCTCCAAGACCTTTGAATCTTTGAACGTCAACATTACCTCCAAGTTTAGAAAGCAATTCTTTTAATTCTTTATCTGAATAAACATAATGGTCTCCACGTTTACGTACTCTATATAGAGGAGAAACTGCAATATAGATATTACCATTCTCAATCAATTTAGGCATAAATCTAAAGAAGAAAGTAAGCAAAAGAGTTCTAATATGTGCCCCGTCAACATCTGCATCAGCCATAAGTATAATTTTAGAATATCTCAATTTAGAGATATCAAACTGATCTGTAATTCCTGCCCCAATTGCTGTAATCATATTTGCAATTTCTTCATTTGATAAAACCTTAACAGGCTGAGCTTTTTCAACATTCAAAATCTTGCCCTTCAAGGGAAGTATAGCCTGAAATTCTTTATTACGTGCAGTCTTAGCACTATTGTGCACAAAGACACCAGAAGCCAAAGCAAAATTGTGAGTTCCAGAAACCTCTATATCATAAACATCAATCTTTTCATGTCGAAGTGTTTGGAAACCACACACTTTAGTGTGTGGAACACTTCGAGCATCCAAAAATCGAGCACCAATCAAACCACACCTTTTAAGGTGTGGTGGTGCATCGATTTTTTGATTTAGTTTCTTTATTAATTTTACCTTGTGATTTACTGCCAAAGGAGCGCTAACAACATTTCGAGCATTAATTCTAGTATCTTCAAAGAAGAATTTAGGTAATAACTCTCTATACAAAGGCATTAAAGAATCATTAATAGTCAAATCTTTAGATTTTATATAAGTCCCATCACGAGGCATGAATTTGTGATTTGGAGTACAAATAATTTCTTGATCATTATCTAATATTATTTTAATAACTTCAGCATCTTTCTTGGTAAGTCTTGGACTTTCAATTTTACTAATACCTACCGAACCATCACTTTTAATAGTATAACAGAAATTTTGTTTACTCGTTTTATCTTCTTCAACCAATTCCTTAAAACTAAGATTTCTTCCATCTGTCAAAGCAACTTCCGTTTCTCCAGAAAAACAACCCCCCGCGGAGTCGCCTTCCACGAGATATAATTCAGTTTCTTCAGTTTTATTAGAAGAACAATCAGCTAATTTTCCAGGCAATCCCCCAACAGAAAACGCATTCTTTCTTCTTACAAGTTCTTTAGCTTTCTTAGCAGCTGCGCGAGCCTTCTGTCCCTCTATTGCCTTATCCACAATACGCCTAGCAACCTGAGGATTCTCTTCAAAGAACTCAGTCATTGCAATCATAGAAACACTATCTACTATTCCCTTAACTTCACTATTCCCTAACTTAGTCTTTGTCTGTCCTTCAAACTGAGGCTCAGGAACTTTAACAGAGATTATAGCAGTCAAACCCTCACGAACATCATCACCAGTAACATTTCCATCTTTCAGAAGTTTACTCTTATTTCCATAATCATTTATCGCTCTTGTAAGTGCAGTCTTAAAACCTACAACGTGAGTTCCACCTTCAATTGTATTAATTGTATTAACAAAACTCAAAACATTTTCTTGATATCCATCATTATATTGCATAGCGCATTCAACAAAAACTCCTTCCTGTTCTTTCATAAAATAAACTGGCTTAGCGTGAATAGAATTTCTAGTTCTATTCACCCACTTAACAAAATCAATTAATCCGCCTTCATAACTAAATACTTCTTTTTTATTTGTAACTTTATCAGACAAACTAATCTTAACGCCTTTATTCAAAAATGCGATTTCTCTAAAACGAGTTTCTAAAACTGAAAAGTCAAATTTAGTTACAGAAAAAATAGTATCATCAGGGGTAAAGGTAATAGTTGTCCCAGTTTGTTTTTTATCACACTCTCCAACAACTTTTAATTTGTAAATTGGTTTTCCTATTTCATATTCTTGCTGATAAATTTTACCATCTCTTTTAACAACAACTTTAAAACTTTTGGACAAAGCAGCAACAACACTCATACCAACTCCATGAAGACCTCCAGAAATCTTATAACTCCCCTTATCGAATTTTCCTCCAGCGTGAAGCTTAGTTATAACGACTTCAACAGTAGGAATCTTATATACAGGATGAGGATCTACAGGAATTCCTCTCCCATTATCTTCAACAGTAACACTCCCATCAGCATTCAAAGTAACATCAATATTAGTACAGAAACCTGCCATTGCTTCATCTACAGCATTATCTACAATTTCATCAACAAGTTTATGCAAACCATACTTGCTCGTGCTACCTATATACATACTAGGTCTTATACGAACTCCCTCTAATCCTTCAAGAACTTTTATGTTCTCCCCAGTATATTTTTCACCCATATCAGTTCAAAAAAGGAAACGTCCTTTATAAACCTTTATGCCCAAAAACAGCCTTTTACCGACGATAAAATAGATTAAAGAAATCTAATAAAAATAATACCTACAACAATGAAAAATACTATGAAAATAGCTAAAAAGTTAAAATTAATTATAATTATTAATTAAGTAGTAGTTACAAATAGAAAGGTTTAAATAATCCTATAGTCTTAACAAATCATGAGATTAAATGCAAAAACAAGAAACGGTTTAATGAAAAGCTCCCTATTAATAGCTTTAGCAATAACAAATTCATGTAGTGGAGATAAAGAACAAACAACCAAAGCCAACAACCCTGCCCCTACTAATACTATTATTATTAAAAACCCTGAAATTTTTCTATATTACCCAGAAATGCCAATACCCAATGCATATGACTCTGAAAGATTAATGAAAGATAAAGTTAATTATAGTACTCCTAATTCTTATGACTCTGAAAGATTAATAAAAGATAAAGTTAATTATATTACTCCTAACGCATATGACCCTAAAAAAGACTCAAAAAGAAAGAGTGACTAAACAATTTGAGGTTTACATACCTCACAACCAACAAAAAGCTTAATCTTTCCACCATCTGTAGAACAAGAACAAATAAAAGGAATTAATGTAGCATCAATCTCTTTTCCACCACCACCAGATCTAGTGTTCAAAGTTATTACTTTTTTAAATTTATTTTCAATATCTTTACAACCATTATCATTTACTTTAAGATCGAGCTCATCTTTAATACCACTATATTTCTCACAACCAGTACCTTGCCTAGAAACACAACCTTGTTGAGCCACATCACAAGAATAAGAATCAAAAAATTCCCCTGGCTTTGTAATACCGGAACTAGAAACTCCTGTGCTAATCAAACTTTCCTTACAAGCCTGTTTTGCTTTTTTCTTAGCCTCCTCCTCAAATTGAGAACTTAAAATCATCTGACGAGTAATAGGATCAAATAAAGCCGTACGTGCAAGATTAATACTAGGATCTTCGATTTTAATATAGGTACCCTCTACTTGAGCTTCAGACTTAGGAACTATAAATGTTTCCTCTTTTGCATCATTACCTCCACCTTTACAAGTTAATTGAGTTGGAGGAGAAACAGGAGAAAAACTAGATAAATTAAAATAAATACTATAAATAAATTGAAACACTACAACAAACAAAAAAACTAAAACTAAAACATGAATAAAATTCCTACTCATAAAACAATTAAGAAAAGCTTCTTTATAAATTCTTACTTTTTCACACTATTTACTTTAACTTTATGCACATTTCTATAAGCTTCAGTCCAAGCAACTCTTTTTCTATCCCTCTTAAGTTTTAATGCACTCTTATGACATTTAGAACCACAATAATAATTTGTGCTACCATCATTTTTAAATAAATAAGTTCCTCTAAAGTCTTCTTGTTCTCTTCCACAAAAAGTGCATTTTGCGATAGTCATTTAATTAGCCCTCCATGAAAAACCAGCCAATTCATCTTTATTATCTACAAATTCCTGTAATATAACTTTTCCTCCAGCAACATACCATTGTTTAGATCTTTCCATTCCGCTCTTAAAATCTCTTTCCAATTGTAAAGGCCCTACAAATACATAACCCATATTCCCTTCACTATTTCTTAATTCTAAACCAATATCTTCATTTCTTCTTTCAAAAGCTGATAAATCTTGAGTTTGTCCAAAATAATCTTTTATCCAACTTTCTAAGCCTTCTTTACCAATAAATCCTGTTTCTATAAGTTTCCAGTCAGATATACCAATCATCTTAAGAATGCACTCCTTTTGTAGCACCTTTAACACGACGAGCTTCAATTTCAGTTTCTCTTAATGTAATTAAATCTCCAATGCGAACAGGACCTTTAACATTTCTTCTCATTTCTTTTCCAGAATTTCTGCCTTCTAAAATCTTACATTCAACTTGAGTAATCTCGCCACGAGCACCAGTACGTAAAATTAATTTCTCAACAACAGCTTTTACAGGAGGTTCATTAGAAAGTCTTCCCGGAGAACTAGTAGGTCCAGATTGAACATTATCTTTAACAGGTCTAGGTTTATTCCCACCCATGTTATAATTCCTCTCCTCTATGCGAGTGAAGACGAGCAGTTGGAATTATAACAGACAGAAAATTTAGTGAAAGTTTCTGTATTGAAAATTTCTTGAAGCTAGTTGAAATTTTCATTTACTTGCCTCTTGCTTTATGTAATGATTGTATTTCTTTATCTACTTCACCAGCATCAATAATAGCAACAGCACTTGTAGAAACAGGAATTCCTACAGCCACACCTAACTTTTGTTTAGAATCAACTTCAATGCAGGGAATATTTTTCTCTTTTGAAATAATAGCCAAGTGAGCAACAATTTCTTTAGGATTAACATCAGCAGCATAAAAAACAGCTTTAGCAACTCCTCTCTCGATAGCCTTGGTAACTTCGTTAGTTCCTTTATCTATCTTTCCCGTCTTTCGAGCTTTCTCGATAATCATATAGTAATCCATTTTTCAATTAACCAACAACAACAGAAGTATGCCTCTCGAAGTCATCGGCATAAACTATTGAAAAAGTGAGTTTATAAAGATTACGTTTAAAAAATTTTAATGCCCTACGAACATAATCTCCTTACCAAAATAAATAATTATCTTAAATTAATAATCAAAAAATCGATGCACCACCACGCACTAAAGTGCGTGGTTTGATTGGTGCTC
>ERZ1292640.4094-Hain-H43-02um-R1-4094-length-11210-cov-4_pt1 | contig 11210 bp, 7 predicted proteins | sample MGYA00564404_ERZ1292640 | MGnify/ENA primary metagenome ERZ1292640 (study PRJEB36523, sample SAMEA6512636) | groundwater metagenome | collected 2019-01-08 | study: AquaDiva: Metagenomics assemblies of 32 groundwater samples | reverse complement strand
CGCCGGTCGCCGACCCGGACGCGGGCGTGCGGGAGGCCGCCCTGATCGCGCTTCGCGACATCGCGGACCCCTCCGCCCTGCCGAGGCTGCTGGAGGCGATGCGCGACCCCGACCCCGCCCTCTCCCGCCGGGCCCACGAGGCCATCGACCGGATCGGCCCGCCCGCCCGCAACGCCCTCCTCGAATCCTTCGCGGGGACGGACCGCGCCGCCCGGCTGGAGGCCGCCCGCGCGCTCGCCCGGACGGGGCCGGCGATCGTCCCCGACCTCGCGCCCCTCATCGCCCCCCCGCCCGGCCGCGCGGCGCTTGACGCCGCGCTCGCCATCCTGCGCGCCGGCGGCGAGGACGCGCGCGCGGCCGTCCTCAAGCGATACCCGAACGCGGACCCCGAGCTCCAGGCGGCCTTCCTCGCCTTCCTCGAGGACTGGACCGGGGAGGCGTTCGACCCGGCCAAGCCCCCGAGCCCGAAATCGGTGTTCGATCATTTCGCGAAGGAGGGGTTCCTGCGGACCGGCCGAGGCGGGACGGCGGAGCATTGGCTTGCGAGCCTTAGGAGCGACGACGTCCGCGTCCGGCGCGCGGGAGCCGCGGCCATCCGGAACGCCCGGGACCTGCGCGCCCTCGAGGAACTCTCGAAGGCCCTCGAGTCGGACGACGTCCCGCTGCGGCGGGCGGCGGCGTGGGCAATTGCCTCCCTCGAGGACGATTCGGCGGCGGACGCCCTCGCGAAGGCCCTCGCGGACACGGACCCCATCGTCCGCCTCGCGGCCGCGCAGGGGCTTTTCGGGAACCCGAACGCGAACGGAGGCGCGCTCGCGATAGCCCTCGAGGACAAATCCATGCTCGTCCGGTTCGCCGCGGCCGGAACGCTTGCGCGACTTCCCTCCCCCCCGCCGGAGGCGGCCGAGGCCGTCGAGAAGGCCCTCGCGGCCTGCCCGGCCGAATGGACGGCGCTGAAGGCCGCCCTCGAGGAGGCCCGCGGGATTCTCGCCGTGGCGAAGAAGCCGTGAAAACGCAAGCCTGCCTGCTCGCCCTCCTCGCGCTCGCCGCCGCGCCCGCGCCGGCGCCGGAGGCCTGCGAACTCGAGGCCGCCGACGGCCGCGTCTTCCAGGGGACGGTCTCGTTCCTCGAGAGCGGCGCCGTGCGGATCGGCGCGGGCGCAACGCCCGTCGCCTGGGCGCGCGTCTACGAACTCCGCCGGCCCGGGGCGCGCGCGGGCCTGCCCCCGCCCACCGCCGCCGTCGTCGAGACCGCCTCGGGCGACCGGCTCGTAGGTCCGCTGGAGGGCGATGCGAAGGGATTGCGGATCCGGGTCGCGGAGGGCGGGACGGTTCCCCTCGCGCCCCCGGCGGTCCGCTGGATCCGGTTCCACCGCCGGGACCGCACGCCCGCGATGGACATCGCCATGGAGAAAGCGCTCGCCGACCCCGGCCTCCGCGACCTCCTGCTCGCCGTCGACGAGAAGGGCGAGACGGTCACGATCCCGGGCGCCATCGAGTCCTTCGGCAAAACGTCGCTCAAGTTCCGGCGGGAGGAGAAGGTCCGCGAGGTCTTCTATGATCGCCTCGCGGCGGCCGTCCTCGCCCGCCCCGCGGAGACGAAGGCTTTGCCCGCGCTCGCCTGCCGGGCGTTTTTGCGCAACGGCTCGATCCTCACGGGCGCCTGGCGGGGCTCGGAGAAGGGCCCGGCCCTCGACGTCGCGGGCGCAGGAACCGTCCCCCTGGGCCCGGACGAATGGATCCGGATCTTGAGCCTCAAGGGCGCGTTCGACTCCCTCTCGGACCGGATGCCCGCCCGCGTCTCGGAGGCCTCCGCGCTGGGCGAGGACCTCCCGCGCCTCTCCCGCAATCGCGCGATCGCCGGCGGGCCCATCTCGATCCGCGGGCGCGTCCACGACAAGGGGCTGGGACTGCGCCCGAAGGTCTCGGCCGAATGGAACCTCGGGGGACACGCCTCCCGGCTCGTCGGCTGGGCGGGGCTCGACGACTCCGCAGGACCGGGATCGCGCGCGGTCCTCTCGATCGAAGCCGACGGCAGGCGCCTCTTCGGTCCGCAGACCCTCTCGGCCGCCGACGATTCCGTCCGGATCGACTGCGACCTGTCCGGCGCGAAGGCGCTGCGGATCGAGTGCGACTTCGCGGAGGGCTCGCTGTTCCGCTCGCGCGTCGCGATCGGAAGCGCGAGGCTGCTGCCGCGCGAGTAGCCCCTGAATTTTTGCGTCGTGGGTACAAACCAGGCACGGGCGAGGGGCGGGGGCTCGGCTCTTGCTCCCGGTCTCCTCGCGGTCCACGGAAGGTAGACAAATTCATGGCGTTGGACCGCTCGTCGACAGGTCGCCACGATCCGAGCCCCCGCCCCTCGCCCTTCTTATCCTTCGTGTCCAGGAATACGAGGATCGGCGCCGCGATGCCGCACACGGGAAGCCGGACGCAAAAGTTCAGTACTCTTACTTCGCAAACGGGCTCGCCAGGCCGAGGCGCGCCGCCATTTCCGCCATCTCGGCGTCCGTCGGGGCGGCAAGCGGCCGGGCGGCGGCATCGAGGATCAGGCGCAGGATCCGGAGATCCCCCGCGGTGTTCAGGAAAAGCCCCGGGCGTGAGAGAACGAACCGGACGGCGCGGGAGACGTCGGCCGGATCCTCCAGCGGCTCGTACCAGGTGTGGAACCGCCGCGGCGATTCCCCGAGGGGACGGCGGGCGGCCGCCTTGATCGTCTGGACCGCGACGCCGCGCGACCGGCAGATCCCGACGAGCGATTCAAAATCCGCCGCGTAGGCGGGGTCCCGCAGGACCGCGTAGTTGCAAGGCAGCAGGACCGAATCGAAGGGGAACCGCGCCAGGCTTTTCGCGTGCATCGCCGCGGCGGCCGGGCCGTGCCCCGTCACGCCGATGAATCGCGTCAGCCCCTTCTCCTTCGCTTCGATCGCGGCCTCCAGCGCGCCGCCGTTGCCCATCGCGGTCTCCCAGTCGGCGGCCTCCACGAGGCAGTGCAGCTGGAAGAGGTCCACCCGGTCCGTCCGGAGCCGCTCGAGCGACTTCTTCAGTTCGTCCAGGGCCTTTCCCTTCGTCCGTTCCAGCGTCTTCGTCGCGAGGAAAACCTCGTGGCGGTGCTTCTCCATCCACGGCCCCAGCCGCAGTTCCGACTCGCCGTAGGACGGCGCCGTGTCCACATGGTTCACGCCGGCGGCGAGGATTTCCGCAAGACCTAAGTCCGCCTCCTCCTGCGTCACCTTCCCCAGCGCCGCCGCCCCAAAAATCACGCGGCTGCTCTCGTGTCCCGTCCGGCCGAACGGCAAGCAAGGAATCATGAGAACAGGATATCCTTTCCCCATGAACGTCCTCTGTTTCGGCGACTCGATCACGGCGGGGACGGACTTCGACGAGCCGGATCGCTGGCCGAGCATCCTGCAGCGGTTGCTCGACGAGTTTAAGCCGGGGGCGTTCCATGTCTTCAACCTGGGCATGAACGGCAACACGAGCGCCCAGGGGTTCGACAGGCTTGCGAAGGACGCGATCCCGCGGATGCCGGCGATCCTCGTCGTCGAGTTCGGCCTCAACGACTCCACGGTGCGCGACTGGGCCGAGGCGCCGCGCGTGGGCGGCGACGAGCTCAAAAAGAACCTCCGCGAGTTCCACCGGGTCGCAACGAAGGCCGGCGGGACCTGCGCGTTCATCGCGAACCACATCTACTTGAAGCCCGCCACCCGGAAGCCCGAGGACCCGATCTACAACCCGAAGATCCGCGAGGTCGCGAGCGCGCTCAAGGCCCCGCTCGCCGATCTGGAATCGATGATGAAGGCCCGCCGGATCGAGATCGCGCGGTTCGTTGGCGACGACGGGGCGCACCTCTCGGCCGAGGGCAACCGCCTCTACGCCGGGATGGTGTTCGACGCTTTGAAGGCGGCGGGAGTGTGGGGAGCGAAATGAAGCGACCGCTCGCGGCTTTCGCCTGCCTCGTCGCCGCCGGGACGCTTTTTTCCGTTCCGCCCCCCCTCCCCGCCGCGCTCGCCCCCGGCAAGGCCGTCGCCTGGGAGCCCGTAGGACTTTCCGGCGGCGGGGCGATGTTCTCGCCGGCGATTTCGCCTTCGGATCCCGACCGGATGATGGTCCACTGCGACATGGGGGCGGCCTACCTCACGAAGGACGGCGGGAAGTCCTGGCGGATGATCCCGACGACGGCGCTGCCCTCGAACACGCGCTGCCGGCCCGCGTTCCACCCGACGGACCCGGACGCGATCTATTCCGCGGGCGGCTGGGGCGGGCGGCTGTTCGTCACGCGCGACTTCGGCAGCCGCTGGCAGGCGCTCGGGAACATCGAAGGGAACCTTTGCGGCGAAATCGCGATCGACCCGGACGCGCCGGAGCGGATCCTCGCGGGCACCGAGGACGGCGCCTGGCGGTCGACGGACGGCGGGAAGTCCTGGACGCGCTGCGAAGGCCCGAAGGGGGAATGCGTCGGCTTCCACTTCGACCGGACGACGCCGAAGGACCGCCGCGCCCAATTCGCCGCGACGAAGGACGGCGTCTGGCGCTCGGACGACGGCGGGCGAACGTGGGCCGAGAAGGCCAACGGCCTGCCCTGGCGGGAATTGCGATCCTTCGCGGGCGGGTCGGACGCGAAGGGCGCCATCCTCTACGCCGCCATCCCCTCGAAGTCGCAGGGCGGCCGCTACGAGGGCGGGGTCTATCGCTCGACGGATCGCGGCGAGACCTGGGCGAGCGCGATGGGATCGGGTCTCAACAAGGAGACGAAGGCCTTCGACGAGTGGGCGATGGGCGACGTCGCGCAATACCACGTCGTCCTCGCGACGAACGCGGATCCCTCGAAGGTCTGGGCGATGAACGCGAACACGGGGATCCCGCCGCCTCACCACACCGCCGCCTTCCGCTCCGACGACGCCGGGAAGACCTGGCATCCGACGTTCTTCCCCGACCCGCGCTGGAAGCCGTTCAACGTCGAGCGCGACTACACCGTCTGCGAGGTGAGCCAGTTCTACCAGGACGTTCCCATCGCCGCCGTGAACCCCGCGAATCCCGACCAAGTCGTCCAGGTGGACGGCGGGCGCTGCTACGTCACGCGCGACGGCGGAAAAACCTGGACGGCGGCACACACGCGGCCGGCGCCGGGCCCGGCGCCCGGAAAGGGCTCGGACTGGCTCTGCAATGGCCTCGTCGTCACGACGACCTGGCACCATTACATCGATCCGTTCGAGCCCAAACGCCGCTACATCCCCTACACGGACAGCGGCTTCGCCCGCTCCCTCGACGAAGGCAAAACCTGGAAATGGTGGTCCCTCGACGGCCGCGCCCCCTGGCCAAACACCTGCTACGAGCTCGCCTTCGATCCCGAAATCCCCGGAAAAATCTGGGGCGCGTTTTCGAACGTCCACGACATCCCGAACGGCAACATCATCTGGAACCGCCACCGCTCGGAAGGCGCGGGCGGTATCTGCCTCTCCACGGATTTCGCCGCGGCGTGGAAGCCGTTGAAGGGCGGCCTCCCCGAGGCGCCGGCGACCGCGATCGTCCTCGACCCGAAAAGCCCCAAGGGCCGGCGGACGCTCTACGCCGGCTTCTTCGGCAAGGGCGTCTACAAGTCCGTGGACGACGGAAAAACCTGGGCGCCGAAATCGAAGGGCCTGGGCGCGCCTTCGAACCTGCGCGTAGCCCGCGTGCAGCGGCACCCCGACGGAACGCTGTTCGCGCTCGTGACCGCGAAGGTGAAGGAAAAGACGTTTGCGCCCGAGGGCGTCGGCTTGTATCGCTCGAAGGACGGCGCCGAGACCTGGCAGGCGATCGCGAAGGCCCCGGCGTTTCTCTGGCCCAAGGACTTCGCCCTCGATCCCGCCGACAGCCGCGTCGCCTACCTCGGCGCCGCCGACGCGAACGGAAAGCAAATCGGCGGCCTCTATCGCACAGACGATGGAGGCGTTCGCTGGACACTCCTCGCCCGCAAGGGCCCCGAACACTTCGGCGCGGCCCTGCACCCGAAACGCCCCGGCTTCCTCTACATGACGCTCTGCGAGGACGCCCCCGGCGGGGGGCTCTTCCTCTCGAAGGACAACGGCAAGACCTTCAAGCCCGCAACCGGGCTTCCCTTCAACAACATCATGCGCGTCACCTTCGATCCCGCCGACGATTCCATCCTTTACGTCAGCACCTTCGGCGGCAGCGTCTGGCGCGGCCCGGCGGAGTGGTGATCGACGCCCCTAGACGTCCAGGAGCCGGCAACGGGACGGCTTCTTCGGATGGACGAGGATCCGGGCCTCACCCTTCTCGATGATCCGCGCCGCCGAAGCCGGCGTGAGGCTCTGGGACTTCTTGTAGGTCTTCCCCCCGACCTCGTATTCGATCGTGACGTCCCGCACCCCGTTGACGATGTTCACGCCGTAGCTCGCGACATGGCCGGTCATCTCGATCCCGTGCAGGATGATCCCGACCGCGCGCTTGTAGAGCCCGAAGGCGATGAGGGCCACGACGGGCGTCGCGATGAGCGGCACCAACAGCGGCAGCCGCATCTTGTCCGGCTCGAGCCTCTCGAGCTTCAGGCTGACCCCGAAGACGTTCTCGAGGACGTACCAGGCCCAGACGAGCAGCAGCATGCTCCCCGAGACGACGACGTGGGACCAGAACGCGATGTTCACCTGCCCCTTGCGATCGAGGGGCGGCGGCGCCGCCTCCCCTTCCTCCGGCGTCCCCGATTCGACCGGCTCGCCTGCGTTCGCATTCGCCATGCTCTCGTCCTCCTGTCGTCCCCGAATCCCGGGGCGGCCGGCATCCTATCCGCGACGAAAAAAAGGTCAGCCCCCCGCCTTCTTCGCCTCCACCCACGCCTGGAACTCGGCCTCGGCGAGGACCTTGATGCCGAGGTCGTTGGCCTTCTTCATCTTCGATCCGGCTTTCGCGCCCGCGACGACGAGGGTGGTTTTCTTGGAGACGGAATCGGCGGCTTTCGCGCCGAGGGACTTGGCGAGCGCCGAGGCCTCCTCGCGGGTCATGGAGGCGAGCTCGCCGGTGAAGACGATGATTTCGCCGGAAAGCGGGCCGCTGCCTTCGGGTTTCGATTCGGCCTCGACGGGGAAGACCACGCCGCCGTTTGCGAGTTTCTCGAGGAAGGCGAGGCTCGACGGATCGTCGAACCAGGCCCGCACGGCGGCGGCGACGACGGGACCGACCTCGAGGATGTTCTCGAGCTCGGAGAGCTTCGCCAACTTGAGCGCATCCACGCTCCGGAAGCGCGCGGCGAGGACCTCGGCGACGTGCTCGCCGACATGGCGGATCCCCAGCGCGAAGATCAATTTCGCGAGCGGCCGGCGGCGCGACGCCTTGACGGCGGCGAGGAAATTGTCGGCCGATTTTTCCTTCTTGCCCGCGATCCCCATCGCCTGCTCGCGGGCGAGGAAATAGAGGTCCGCCGGGCCCTTCACCCCCCGCTCGCGCACGAGGGCCTCCACGAACTTGTCCCCAATCCCCTGGACATCCATCCCGCCGCGAGACGCGAAGTGGAGGATCCGCTCGCGGACCTGGGCGGGGCACGCCGCGTTGGGGCAGCGGATCGCGACCTCGCCCTCGACCTTCGCGACGGGGGTCGCGCACTCGGGGCAATTCTGCGGGATCGCCACGTCCCGCTCGGCCCCCGTCCGCGCGGAAGCATCCACCTCGACGACCTCGGGAATGACATCGCCGGCGCGCTGGACGAAGACGCGGTCGCCCACCTTGAGACCCAATCGCGCGATTTCCTCGAAGTTGTGCAGCGTCGCCTTCGAGACGGTGACGCCCAAATCCACGGGCTCGAGAATCGCGACGGGGGTGAGCACGCCGGTCCGGCCCACCTGGATCACGACGTCCATGAGCCTCGTGGCCTTCTTGTTCGCGGGAAACTTCCACGCGATGGCGGCGCGAGGCGCCCGGCTGGTGAATCCGAGCCGCCGGGCCAGCGCCCGATCGTCGACTTTGAGGACGAAGCCGTCGCAGTCGAAGGGGATGTCCTCCTTGTGCGTCGCACGGTGGTCGTAGAGGGCGAAGGCCTCCTCGAGGCCGGACACTCGCTTCGCCCAGGGCATCACCTTGAAGCCCCACGACCGCAGCGCCTCCAGGAATTCCCCGTGCGTCGCGAACTCGGCGCCCTCGATCCGGCCGTGACCGTAAAGCCAGGCGTCCAGCGGCCGGCTCGCCGTGATCCGCGGATCGAGCTGGCGCAGCGTCCCGGTCGCGAGGTTGCGGGGGTTCGAGAAGGGCTCGTTGCCCGCCTCGGTCCAGGTGCGGTTGAAATCCGCAAAGGCGGCACGCGGGATGTAGACCTCGCCGCGAACTTCGAGATGCGGCGGCGGCGTTCCGCGCAGCCGCAGCGGAATCGAGCGGATGGTCTTCAGGTTCGGCGTCACGTCCTCGCCGACGGCCCCGTCGCCGCGCGTGCCGCCGCGGACGAACACGCCGTTCTCGTAGACGAGCTCGATGGCGCCGCCGTCGATTTTGGGCTCGGCGGTGAAGGTCCAGGCCGGCTTCTCGCCCAGCAGCCGCTCCAGGCGCTCGATCCACGCGACGACGTCGTCTCGCGAGAAGGCGTTGTCGAGGGAGAGCATCGGCGGGTCGTGGGCGAACGGCGGGAACGCGGACGACGGCGCCGCCCCGACGCGCGTCGTGGGGGTGTCGGGGAGCACGAACTCCGGGAAGCGCGCCTCGAGGTCCCGAAGCTCCCACATCCAGCCGTCGTAGGTCGCGTCGTCCGCCTCGGGGCGATCCATTACGTAGTAGGCGTGGTTCGCCTTGTGGATCAGGTCCGCGAGGTCGCGCATCCGGGCGGCGGGATCGGGCGCCATGGCCGTGTTTATACCATTCCCGAGAAGGGCTTGCCCCCGTACCCTTCCCGCATGGCCTGGCTCGTCGCCCTCGGGGCGATCCTCGCGCTCGCGTTTTCCACGGCCCTCACGGGGCTCGCCCGCCGGCTCTCCCTCGCGGTTGGCTTCACCGACGATCCCGGACACCGCAAGATCCACGCCCAGCCCATGCCCCTCGGGGGCGGGGCTGCGATTTTCCTGTCCGTCTGGATCCCGGTCCTCGCCTGCGCCGCCGTGGCCCTGTACGGCTTCCCCGCGTGGCTCGCCCCGCCGGGATCGATGCTGGCGCGCTTCCATGCGGATTGGATCGCGATCCATGTCCCCGGATTCGCCTCGCGAATGCCGGAGATGTGGCTCCTTCTCGGCGCAAGCGCCGCGATCCTCGCGATCGGCCTCGTGGACGACCGCTTTCACCTCACCGCGCGCGCGAAGTTCGTCTGCGTCCTCGCGGTCGCGGCGGCGCTCGCCTCGTCGGCGGAGGGGTTCCGATCGAGCCTGTTCTTGCCGGAGATCCCCGCCCGGATCCTCACCATCCTCTGGATCGTCGGGATCACGAACGCGATGAATCTCCTCGACAACATGGACGGGCTCTCGGCCGGGGTCGCCGCGATCGCGGCCGGCTTCTTCCTCTCGGTGGCGCTCCAGCGGGAGCAGTGGTTTTTGGCGATCTTCCTCGGAATCCTGCTCTTGTCGGCGCTCGGGTTTTTGGCCTGGAACTTCCCCCCCGCCCGGATCTTCATGGGCGACGCGGGCAGCCTCTTTCTCGGCTTCTGCCTCGCCGTCGCGAGCATCCGCCTCACCTACGTGCCCGAGGGCGACACGCACGCCCTCTTCCCCGTCGTCGTGCCGATGCTCATCCTCGCGGTCCCGATCTACGACACGGCCTCGGTCCTCTGGATCCGGTTCCGGAAGGGCACGCCTCTCTTCCGGGGCGACATGAACCACTTCTCCCACCGCCTCCTCGCGCTCGGCCTCTCCCCGCGGGAGGCGCTTCTCGTCATCTACCTGCTGGCGTTCTTCGTCGGGCTCTCGGCCCTGACGATCTACCGCTCGACCCCCGCGGAATCCGCGGTCCTGCTGCTGCAGGGATTCGGGGTCCTCGCGATCATCGCTCTCCTCGAGCGGGCGGGGCGCCGGAAGAAGGAGGCTTGAGTTGGCGCGATTCGGAAAGCCCTCCATGCCGGACTTCTCCCACATCGTCCTCGGGGCGATCCTGCTCGTCCGGCCGCTTTCGCTCTGGGAGCCGTTCGCCGACCGGGTCTTCATCCTGATCGGGCTTCTCATCGCGCTCTCGATGCGCCTGCTCGCCGCGGGCCAAGCGGGCCGCCCGTTCCGCCTCCCGCCGGCGGGGCTCTTCCTCGGGGCGGTCGCCATCGCCGCGGCAGCGTTCGTGTTCCTCCGGGGCCCCGGGGTCAGCCGGAACGGTATCGAGGAGACGGCGGACCTCGTCTCGGCGGCCGTTCTCTTTTTGCTCGCCTACGACGCAGGATCCGATCCCGCCCGCGCCCGGCGCCTCATCGCGGTCGCCGTCGCCGCGCTCGCCATCTCGTCTTTCTACGGCCTCCTTCAGATCATCTCCCTCGAACGGCTCCGGGAAACGGTCCCGGGACTCCTTAGCGAGGGGAAACTCATTCCCGGCCTCGAGGGAATCGAATCGGATCAGCACAAGGAACTGCTCGACCGCCTCTTCACCCGGCGGATCTTCGGGACGTTCATCCTCCCGAACCTCTTCGGCGGATTCCTCGCCGCCCTCCTGCCCGTCGCGGCGGGGCTCCTGATCGACAACCTCCGGCGATCCCGCCGGGACCCGAACCAACCCGGCCGCCCGCTCTGGCTCGTCCCCGCCGCCGCCGTCGCGGTCGCGGTGCCCGCCTTTTTCCTCGCCCGTTCCTACGGCGCCTGGCTTGCCCTCGCGGCCGCGGCCGCGGCGTTCGGCGCGATGGCCCTCCGGAGGATCGCCCCGGACCATCCCGCCGCCCGCGCCGCCCCCTGGGCTCTCGCAGTACTCCTCGCGGCCGGCGTCGTCGCCTTCGGGCTCCTCGTCTCGAAGCCTGCGCCCCGGGACGACGAATCCTCGTTCGCGCAGCGCGTCCACTACTGGAAGGCGGGCCTGAAATCGTTCGCGGAGGCTCCCGTTGCAGGCCATGGCCTCGGCCGCTTCGGCGAGGAATACATGCGCTTCCGCCCGCCCGAGGCCGACGAGACGCAACGAGCCCACAGCGCCTACGTCGAATGGGCGGTCGAGGGCGGAGTCGTCCTGCTCGCCCTCTTCCTCGCCTGGTTCATCGCCATCGGAAGGCTCGCCGTCCGCGGGACGGCCGACGCCGCCCCGGCGGAAGCGCCCCCGCGCGCGAGCGGCAGCGCGCTTCCGGAA
>ERZ1292640.4092-Hain-H43-02um-R1-4092-length-11210-cov-8_pt1 | contig 11210 bp, 8 predicted proteins | sample MGYA00564404_ERZ1292640 | MGnify/ENA primary metagenome ERZ1292640 (study PRJEB36523, sample SAMEA6512636) | groundwater metagenome | collected 2019-01-08 | study: AquaDiva: Metagenomics assemblies of 32 groundwater samples | reverse complement strand
GGGGGATTTAAAAACGTTAAAAATTGAATTTGTTACCTTAATTGTGAACCATGTCCAACTATTTAACGAAAATTCTATAGATTCTGGATTCATGTCTCAAGTCTCAAGTCTCATGTCTCACATCTCAACTCGTTCTATCGTCATAATCAATAGGGGTTTCTTTGGTAATAGGCATAAGCATCCACAAAAACAAATAAGCCAATACGCCAATTCCCATAAACCCAATTATAACAGATATAACACGAACGATAAATAGCGAATAACCAAATTTATAGGAAATCCCTGAGCATACGCCAGCGATAATTTTTTTTCTGATTATTCTAACCAACTTTGGCTTACCATTTTGAATAGGATTAACTATCCTTGCCATTTTCACCCGCCTTTTCGTATTCAAGCCATTGCATAAGATTAAAGGCAGAACCGGTATTTATATCAATACTATTGGCTAATTCAAGGGTTTCTTTGTATATATCGCTTTTCTTGTCCCATTCACATGCCGAAGCAAGACCAATCAACGTCCATATCCCCTGAGATATTGCTAAGGCAGTTCGCATTTCCTCATCAATCGGCTTTAGGTTACCAACAAACTGTGAGAGTCTATATACGAGCTGCGCCGGGATCGCAAATTCACGAGATTTTAGCATTATCTTTATCGCTGACAAAATATCTCTTAGCGAATCAGTAATAAGATTGGCATTGATCTGAACTGCGAGTTGAAAGGCTTCCATGCAAGCATTAGCGGAATCCAGCCAGTTTTTATTTAAGGCGTGGACTAATGCGATATTGCCAATCGTTTTATGCTGTTCGGTATAATCGCCAATAGCTTTTCCTAAATTAAGCGATTCGTTATAATACTCCAAAGCCATATCAAAATTGTCTTGATTTTGATAAATTAACCCAAGTCTATTTATAATTAGGTATTGATTCAACTTATCATTAAGTTCCCTAAATATCTTTAATGCCTTTTCATAGTTATCTATGGCTTGATTATAGTCATTAATATTATAATAATATCCAGCAAGATTTGTTATAGCAGACGCTTCGCCATACTTATCATTTTGCTGGTGAAAAATCTTTCTTGATTCAATAAAACACTGAAAAGCCTTCTCTAATTCCCTATTATTTTGATATATCAGACCCAAATTATTTAATAACTGTGCTACACTTATATTATCCCCGATTGATCTATATATACTCAGTGAACTCTCAAAACATTCTGCCGCTTTATCGGTATTATTTTGCTCAATATAGGCAGAACCCAGAGCATTTAGTGATTGCACAGTCAAGGTCTGATCTTGAGATTTTTGTGCGATGTTAAGGGCTGACTGAAATGATTCTGTTGCTTTATCAAGTTTGCCTTGCTTATAATCCAGCGTGCCTAGATTAAATATTGCGGTTGCCTGTAATCTAGGATGTCCCTGTTTTCCGAGTAGATCAGACATTCCTGTAAGATATTGCTTTATCAAATTCCAATAGCCCATTTTCGCCAAAAAATCGCCAAGATTGTCCGATATGCTCATCGTCCTGTCAAGATCGCCTTTTTTCATTGTCCACATCAAAACTGATAGGCAATTGGACAACTCTGATTCCACCAGATCAACTGCTGGCTTCACCAATATTTGCATTGTTACATCCTGCAATTGCTGTTTTGAAGTGCCTTCTGGCATCTGCTGTTCAAGAGCTTTAGTCGCTATTTCTGGATTGGTCATCGGCATCGTTGCGTTGAGGAATTCCATAACGTAATTAGCCATAGATTCACGATACTTGTCGTGATCTTGGTCTTCCATCAATAACTGCTCTGCCTTATTTTTTGTAATCTGATGTAAGCCGAGTCTTTTTCCCTGCTGATATACCTCAATCAATGATAAATCGGTAAGACGTTTTATCGCCTTGCCGAAAACCTCATCATTCATGTTGCATATCTCTTGAAGGGCTTTTCTGCTGGCATTGGGAGAGAATAGCGACATGATAGCAAAAATCTTGCGACCGTCTTTTAATGCAAGTTTCAATGAGCTATTGATTATATAATCAGTTATACTGATTTTGGCTTTTTTAAGGTCTTTTAAAACGTTATCAAGCGTTCTTTCACCTGATGTGACTTGCGAGATCGCTAATTGCGCCGCTATTGGATACCCGCCTGTAAAGTAGACAAGCCTTTCTATCAGCCCAACATCCATTTCATCTAATCCATAAGCATAACATAGTTTTATGGCGTCAATTTGCTTCATCATGCCGATCTGAATATTTTTTCCGTTTATTTCCAATGATTCCTGGCTTGTGACAACCGCCCTGCAATTAATCGGCAATTCGTTTAACAAAGACTTTATCATATCAAATTTGCCAAACGAACCCAAATCTTCAATGATTAGCAGTTTCCTTATGTTGTCTTTCAGACCATTTATTATTTTATTTTTCAAATCAATATCGGCTTCATCTTCATTTACTTTAATATTGCATTTATTCGCTATCGCTCTCAAAAGTGTCTGTGGGGTTACATTCCCGTTTTCTACCATTATGCTTGATGCCGATACTAAAATTATTTCGCCAAACCATTCAGCCATTCGCTCAATAGATTTAATTATAATTGCTGTTTTACCTGTCCCTGAGTCACCATAGAGGCATATAATTCCTTCACTATCCTGTCGTTCAAAGTCAATTGATCTTAGTAAAAAATTTAATTCTTCTCGCCTGCCGATGAATTTTTGTTCACGGGTCAACATGGGATCAATCTTTGCCTGCGGAGGATATGTGATGCTGACTTTTGATTCGTCAACCATTTCCTGCATCTCTTCATCCAATATATTCAGATTGATCTCTTTATCAATTAGCGAATCGTTTATAAATAGAATCGGCATTGCCCATTCATGAGGATTCGCTTGCCAATCGCTTGACATGCTATGACGTGCCATAAGCATTGCGGTATCAATGGTCTTTCCCTTCGCTAACGAATAATAAAAGGCTTTTGTAAATTCCTGATTAGCATATTCAGATAGCTTGCCCTGCATAGCAATTAACGCAGGAACGCCTGTTCCCATGATTGAATTTGCCAGATTATGAATCTCTTTATATGCGTCGTCAGAATGGCATGAATTCTGGATTATTAAGCGCAATCCGCCTCGCAGTCCTGTTGTGATCTGTTCTTGTAACCAGCTTTTGTCTATAAGGTCAATGCTTGCGTGTCTAGTTTCAAATACCAATTGCCCGATGGCGCTGTGTCCGACAGAATGCCAAATATGATAATTATTGGCTATTTCTTTTGAGAATGTCTCTTTTGTAGTATGTCTAATTAGCTTTATATTTAATGGTAATTGCTCATCCTCAAGCTTCTGAAAGGCGTTTATATAAGCGTTTGTATCAATTGGCGAAATCTGCTCTGGATCATCGTCAGCCATTGTCTCATTTAGAATCGGTGATGATATAGTTGCTAATATTTTGAGTTTTCCCTGCTTGTGCAAAATATCCGGACTTTTTCGTGAAGTTGTGAAAATCCTGATAACACCTCTGGTTTTTGCGACCCAATCTTGTCCATCATGCAGTAATTCCCAAGGGATAAAAGCCAGATCATCGGTTGAGGAGATAGCAATGATACATGGGTCTGCCGCTTTGTATTGATCAAGTGCGGCTTCTGTAAAAACTCTTTGGAATAGATGCGCTCCGAAATCCCTTAGCTGTTGTTCGCCTATTTTTTCTGGATTAATGAGAATATTTTCTATTTCCTGCCCGAATTCATCAATAGAAAATGGAGGGTTTATTTTTACAGCAACATCATTAATAACTGCACTTTTAAATGTAATAAAGCATTTAATCGCTTTCATCAATTTTCCCTTAATCAGTGATCAGTAAAAGAATTTTAATCACGAATTGGGCATGGTTCACAATTAAGGTAACAAATTCAGTTTTCAACGTTTTTAAATCCCCCTTTATCCCCCTTTGCTAAAGGGGGAAACTAAACTCCCCCTTTGAAAAAGGGGGGAAGGGGGGATTTTAAGCGTTTCAAAATGTGTTACCCAAATTAAAATGGAAAATGAACCATCCCCGAATTGCACAATCTCGTTACACCGAACAACATAAGGCGATACGAATTTTTATTCGTGATTATCTTGTTTTAAAAATCATTATCTTAATATCAATAATATAAATATGATTTATTATAATACCATAATGAATTAAGTTCAACGATTTTCTTATTTACTGTTGAACAATGGTGTTATTATGATATAATATTTGGCGTAGTTCGCAATTAAAACGATATTATTGGAATCTACATAAGTAGGATGGGCATTGCCCATCAAATCATATAATATAATGGTGGGCAATGCCCACCCTACAATTGCGGGATTGATATATGAAAAAAGTAAAAAAAGCGGTTATACCTGCGGCGGGATTTGGAACACGTCTTTATCCTGCATCAAAGGTGATAAAAAAAGAGTTTTTTCCAATCGTTGACATAGATGGAATGGCAAAACCGATTATACAGATAATTATTGAAGAGGCGGTAAATTCAGGTATAGAGGAAATCTGTATAATAGTTAGGGAAGATGAAAAACATACGTTTGAAAAATATTTTAACGATCCTTTGACTTTGGGATTTGAAAAGCGTATCTCGGAATTGCCTTGGGCAATGAATGAATCAAAACGGTTATTGGATTTAGCCGGACGCATCTGCTATATTACTCAAAGAGAGCAGTCTGGCTTTGGTCACGCTGTCCATTGTGCTTGTGAATGGGTTGGCGATGAACCATTTCTACTTTTGCTTGGTGACCACGTTTATACTTCAAATACCGATGTCCGATGCGCTCAGCAAATTATTGATGTTTTCAATAGATTGGGCGAAAATGTTTGTGCTGTTATGAGGACGTCAGAAGATATGCTGCATCTTTACGGCACTGTCGGCGGAAAGCAATTAAAGGAATTTCCAAGAGTCTATGAAGCATTGGAAATTAAAGAAAAACCATCATTAGAATACGCTGAGAGGCACTTACAGACTGACACTATTTCATTAGGCGAATATCTTTGCTTTTTTGGGCAATATATTCTTATGCCCGATCTTTTTGGGTATATTAAGCATCTCATAGATAATGATATAAGAGAAAGGGGGGAAATTCAGCTTACATCCGCATTGGATATGGCAAGAAAAGAAAGGGGAATCTTCTATGTATACGAAACTGATGGAGAACGTTTTGATACAGGTGTCCCATTAAGCTATGCAAACACAGTCACTGAGTTTATAAAACGACGTAAGTGAGGTAGTGATCAGTGATCAGTGATCAGTTAAAAGTTGAAAAGTTAAAGGTTAAAAGTTAGAAATATATTCATTAACCTTTAATCCAACTTTTATGTCGCTCCTATCGGAGCTAAAAATTTTGCTTCTATTTTTTCTATAAATATAACGCTCCTTCGGAGCTTAAAAGCCCTAATTTTATTGGGGTTTTATGGAAAAAACTACCCTTGTCAGCTTTAATAAGGGGGAATAAAACAAGTCGTCATCTAATTCCCCCTTATTAAAGGGGAATAAAGGGGGTTGTATAAGACGCTTAATTAATATGTCAAAATGGCATTCTTTAACGATTACAAACAAGGAGACAAGTAAATGGCAGAAAGAGAAATCGGATTTGGTGTTGTTGGTCTGGGAATGGGCGCTTATCATGCTTCTGCAATTATGCAAGCCAAAGGCGCCAAATTGGTTGCATTATGCGATGTTGATGAAGAAAGGCTGAATAAAACAAACGAGAGCTATAAAGTAAAAACTTATGTTAATTATGATGATATGCTGAAAGATAAGGAGATTGACGTTGTCAATGTCTGCGTGCCAAGCTATCTTCATGTAGATTTGGCACTTTTAGCGGTAAATGCCGGCAAGAATATAATCGTGGAAAAACCTGTTGATATAAGCGTTGATAAGATCAACAAGCTCATTGAAATTGGCAATAAGGCTGGAGTGAAAATGGGCGGAATATTCCAATCAAGAACCACTACGCTGAATAAAAGAATAAAAGACGTAATTGATAAAGGACGACTTGGAAAAATGATCAGCGTTCATGGAATATTGCCCTGGTATAGAGAGCAAAGCTATTATCAGGGAAAGCATGGTTCGTGGAAAGGCACATGGGACAAAGACGGAGGCGGATCAATGATGAATCAAGGCGTCCATACTGTCGATCTGGTTCAATGGTTTGGTGGGCGGGTAAAGTCTGTCTTTGGTGCATATAACGTTTTTACTCATGATATAAGCGCAGAAGATTCAACCGCCGCTGTGCTAAAGTTTGCAAATGGAGCCATTGGGGTATTAACAACATCAACTTGCGCTTATCCGGGATTAGCTCAGCAGATAATTATCTATGGGGAAAAAGGCACCATATCAAAAGAAGATGAACAGCTAAGGACATGGAAAATCCGCAGCGAAAAAGAAAAAGAGGAAGAAGCGGAGATGATGAGCCTTTATGGCCCCCGAGAAAAACGTGGCGCATCAGTTGCTTCTGACCCGATGGCAGTCGGATCAGAAGGTCATGTCGGTCTTGTAGAGGATATGGTTGACGCTATTCTCAATGATAGAGAACCGCTTATCACCATAGAAAGCGGTAGACATGCAGTTGAGATCATCAACGCCATATACGAATCCGGGAGAACAGGGAAAGAGATTTTTATCTAAAAAGCGATTCTTTGGTAGCAAATATGAATAAAGTAGATTGTGCTGAGAATTAAATTTGTTACATTAATTGTGAATCATGCCCAAAAATGTATCCCAGCCTTTTAGGCTGGCACAGAAAACCAAGCTGGAAGTTTGGGCTACAAAAGCACATTTAATTGCGGGAAAGGGTATGAAAACAATAAGAAATTGATGGCAAATTGGGCGAGGAGGTTATATACTATGATTTTTAGAGGCGTGGTTAAAGGCAAAACAATAGAACTTGAGCAACCCCTTCCCTATCCAAATGGGCAAAACGTTATGTTAGATATATACACAAAACAATCTTGCTCAGGCTCTCCAAGGATGTTAAGGCAAATAATGCACGAACCACCTCATCTGCAATGGACGGATGTTGATGTATTGGAAAGAGAGATTGAAGAGGCAAAGCTTTCGGTAATCCAAAAGGGAGTTTTTGATGAGGAAGGATAACCAATGACTTACCTACTAGATACTAATATATTCAGTGATCTAGTGGTTGAAAACTGGACAGAATGAGGTTGAAAATGCAGACAAAATTCAAGAATAGCGGTCATATAGGGCATTTACGTTTTAGTGCGTTTGTTCCTGCTCATTCAGTTAACGGCTATTTCTCTGATGATGCGGGATTAAATGAAGCACTGCGATTGTTCAAAGCAAGTAAGATAAGTAAGGTTTATATGGATTGCCTTCGTGGAGGTCATTTCCCCGGCGAGGAAGTGCTGATAAAGGCACGAGATTTTTTCAACTCCAACGGAATAGAAACCTCTGCCGGACTAACGCCAACAAACGGCACAGGAAAGGCAAGCACTCACGGCAGATGGTGGCTTTGCTTTACTAGCCAGAAAACTCAGGAGGAGTTAGAGGGCATTGTCCGTAGAACAGCGAAGATTTTTGACGAGATCATCGTTGATGACTTTCTCTGCACATTTTGCCATTGCTCAGAATGCGATTCGGCACGAGGCGATAAAGATTGGGGCGGGTATTATCGTGACTTGCTGGCTCAATTAGCGAAAGATCGCATCATCAATCCCGCTAGAAACGAAAATCCAAATATAAAAGTAATAATCAAATATCCCCAATGGTATGACCGTTTCCATGTCTTTGGCTATGATGTAGAACATCATCCCAAAAACTTTGACGAAGTTTGGGTTGGCACAGAGATAAGGGATCCGCTCATTGAATATGTCCATCAATATCAGGCTTTCGCAAATTATAGCTGGCTTGCGTCAATCTCTGGCGATAAAATCGGCGGGGGATGGTTTGACTTTATCAACTGCTATCCTGAAATATACGTTGAGCAAGCTGTTCAAAGCATTCTAGCAGGGGCAAGGGAATTAATCAGATTTCATTATGACACAGACCTTTACTCACCAGAAAACCCAAACACAAAGGCATTGCTTGAGACAATCCCAAGATTAGAGAAACTTGCAGAATTACTTGATAATCATAAGCCTGAAGGCATAGCGTTTTATAAACCGATAGACTCCGATGGTGAAGATGAAGCCTATCTGTTAGATTATCTTGGTATGCTCGGTTTGCCAATAGTGCCTTGCCATACTTTTCCAGATACAGCAAAATCATTATGTCTGCCAATACAAGCAGTTGATGATCCAGAAATCGTTGAAAAAACACTTGCTTTTGTGGAAAAAGGCGGAACAGTTATGATGACGCCGGGATTTATCCAAAAACTTGCTTATGACGAAAGAATATTGAGGCTTGCGGGCTATGCTAATCCACCGATTACTCCTTTGGATATTTGGGCTTTTAAGTTCTCCGTTAAGCAATCATCGGCAGAGGCAGAATCTCACATCCGTTTCCAAGCGAATCTTCATCCCATAACTGCTGAAGTCCTGGCAAGTGCAATTCACAATAAAGGCAATGTTCCTGTTTTGACACGAAATAGATATGGAAACGGCAAAGCGATTGTTTTTAATGCTAAAACTTTCCGCTATCCAGATGGTTCCGGGCGTGTGACGGTAGGTGAACCAGTTTCACTGCCCAATATGCCCCAAGCGATTGTGGATTTATTAAGGGCTGAGATGCTTTCAGATTTTCCGTTTAACGTCAATGTCAGATCAAGGGTCGGTGTTTATTTTTATTCAGATATTTTGGTGCTGACTAATTTTGACAATCAATCGGTGCATGCGACAATCAGCTTAAAAGATCAACGTTTCGATCAAGCGAAAAATCTCGTTACAGATAGTATTTTGGGCGAATGGAGAGAAGGAAAGCTAAATATAGAGATTCCAAGAAGGGATTTTGTAGTATTGAAATCAGTAATAAGTAATCAGTTATCGGCATCAGATAATTTTGAAGCAAAAGAGGAAATTTAGCCACTGATTAAACACGGATTAGCACTGAAAAAGAAAAGATACAAGATGATGTTTTATTATCCTGCATCATTTTGCTTTTTTTCCGTGAAATTCCGTGTTATTCAGTGGCTAAATTTTCTTAAAGCTACCTAAAAATGGAGGACTGGATAAGTAAATGGGCGACCTAAAAAACAATTTATTCAAAAATGGTCAAAAATTACGATTGAGAGTTATCTCATGCGACATTCTCTATAGAGAAATATGCCTATGTTCTGCATATTCCAAAAACGTAACAAATCTTGAGTTTTTACCAAAGGGATTACATGATAATCCAGACGTAATGCGCGCTGAAATCCAGAAAAAGATAGATGAAACCGATGAAGGCGTTTTTGACGCCATAGTCTTAGGTTATGCCCTTTGCAGTCGTGGATCAGCAGGCATAAAAGCCAGAGGTATTCCGCTAATAATCCCTAAAGCGCATGATTGCATAACGTTATTCATGGGATCAAATCAAAAATATATGGAATATTTCAACGATCATCCGGGAACTTATTATTATACGTCTGGATGGTTTGAGCGCTCCGGCGGGAAAATAGTGGTAGAAAGAAAAGTTCAGGATGGATATGGACTTGGCAAAAAATATGAGGAATATGTGGAAAAATACGGTGAAGATAACGCCAAATATCTCATAGAATTTGAAAATTCATGGATAGAAAACTATTCACAGGTTACCTTTATAGATATTGATTTTGCGAAATTCCTAAATTATAACGAGGAAGCAAAGAAGATTGCAGAAGATAGAAAATGGAATTATGATGAGATAAAAGGAGACATAAGGCTTGTCAAGATGCTGATTGATGCGGAATGGGATAAAGAGGAATTCCTTATTATTCCGTCGGGCGAGGAAATATTCGCTTCTTATGACGAAAATATTATGATCTGTAAAAAGCCTTGAGAGATAATCAGTAAGGGCGAAGCATTTTTGTAACAGTAGGGACACAGCATGCTGTGTCCCTACAACCGCATAAATATTACGAGTTTTTCACTTATGGCACAAAGAAGACCCTTCACTTCGTTCAGGGTGACATAAAATGTCATTCTGAGCGCAGCGAAGAATCTTCTTTCATCCAATAATGTAGCTAACTGAAAAACTCGCATAAATATTGCATTTCTCAAAAAGCTACAAAAGTATTGTAGAAATAGAAGGATAGATTTGATATTCAGGATGAGTTATTTTTTCTCTTCTTCCTTTTTCTCCTCAAAGCTTTTTAAGGCTTCTTCTTCTTTTTCATAAACGTCAAAAACTCTAGCAAGTTTGGTGATTGCTATAAGATTTTGTAACCCTCGCCCCAATCCAGCAAGAACTAGCCTGCCTTCTCTCTTTTGGGCAGATGTGTAAGATGAAACTAACACACCAAGTCCGGCACTGTCCATCATTGATACGCCGTCCAGCTTGAGAATGACTTTGGGCTTTTGATTGTCTGGAATCTCTGCAATCCAACCAGAGATGTCTCTTCTCATCTGTAAGCTATCGTCGCCAGCGATTCTTCCGCCTATATCAAGAACCATAATATCGCCAACTTTTCTATGGGTAATCTTCATGTTTTACATGCTCCTTCTTTATAAATTATTGTTGTTAGGAAGTGAAGATAATATATATCAAATAATCCACAATTAAGCAATCGTAAAAAAATGCAAAGAATGAATTAAAGACAACCCCCTAACCCCCTTTAACAAGGGGGAATAAATCAAGTCGTCATCAAATTCCCCCTTAACAAAGGGGGATGGTTGTCCAAAACGCCTGATTGCTATGTCAAAATAGCATTTTTTAACGATTACACAATTAAACAAAACTTTTTGATGTTTAGATAATACAAATTATGAATTGCTTTGTCAAGAGTTTTTTCTAATACACCTTCATTTTTTTTAGCTTCATGGAAAAACCCTTGATTGCTTTCTTATTATTAGATATAGTAATAGCAGATGGATAAAGGATCGTAATCCGTGAAAATCCGTCCTATCCGTGCCAATCTGTGAGCTATAGATAATCAGATAATGATTTTTAAAAGGAATAATCACGAATTTCACTATCTCGTTACGCCGAGCAACGTAAGGCACACGAATTTTTCTATTTATATTTGTGAAATTCGTTTATTCGTGATTAAAATTCTTTTTCTGGGATGGTTCATTTTCCATTTTAATTTGGGTAACACTTTATAGAATGAAAACAA
>ERZ1292640.4091-Hain-H43-02um-R1-4091-length-11210-cov-11_pt1 | contig 11210 bp, 13 predicted proteins | sample MGYA00564404_ERZ1292640 | MGnify/ENA primary metagenome ERZ1292640 (study PRJEB36523, sample SAMEA6512636) | groundwater metagenome | collected 2019-01-08 | study: AquaDiva: Metagenomics assemblies of 32 groundwater samples | reverse complement strand
ATTCTTGGCGTCTTCCACGGTTCGCTCGATATCACGAGGTATCAACTCTGAATGCGACATAACCACGCGATCGACAGCGACGGTTATGGCGGACGTTGAGGCTGTAGAAAAACTCTTTTTTAGATTCCAGCAAGACAGGGGATCGCTCCGACGCAGTCGCAACTCGGCTGACGGTGAAAGTTTTTGGAGATCCAGGGCTGAAGCAGTGCGCGTAGCGCAGCGCGAAATGGTTGTTCTTTCCTTTGCTACTGAGCGTAGCCGTGATGCGCCAGCTTCTCGATATTGTGGACCAGGCAAAACAGCTTCCACTGCCCATCGACTTTGGTCTGTCCGCGCAGCGTGAATCGATCGAGGCCCTTGTTGTAACGCAGGTTGCCGAATACCGGCTCCACCGTGGCGAATCGTTGGCCGTATCGCATGCGGCCTTCCGGTGAATCGATGCGGCGCTTCATGCGCGCTGAATGCGATTCGGGCTTGTGCAGCTTGCCGGTGAAGAACACCACCTGGCGTACCGCGGTCCGCTCGGGATGGCGTAGACATTGTTCTCTTACGGGGCACGGCCCGCATACCCGCTTCGCACCGGTGAACTTCACCCCTTCGCGTCCGCCGATCACCACCCTGGCGCCGTTCTGGTAGAGAAACTCCCCGGCCGGACAAATGCACACCTTCGCCTCTGCGTCGTAGGTGAAGTCCTTCGGGCTGAACAACGCCTCCTTCTGGTCGGCCGGTGTCTTGTTCCACAGCGGGTCGGGCTTGGCCTTGTGTTGGGCCTGATCGGCGAAGCGTTCATCGCGCGCGCGCATGCCGTTGTCGGCGATCAGCGCATCAATCTTGCAATCGGCTAATTGTTCGAGGTTGTCTTCGCTGTGATAGCCGGCATCAGCGGTGAGCAGCGTGTCCTCGGACATCTGCTCTTGCATCGCCTTGACCACCGGCATCAACAGTTCTTGCTCCGAGCCGCTGCCATGCGCCTGCGCGCACACAATGATCTGATGCTTGGCGTCGACCGCCGCTACCCCGGTGTAGCCCTGGATGACGCCCTTGCTGGTCGCCATCTTGGCACTCTCATTGTCCGTGCGATTGCTCTTGCGAATCGAAGCCGTACGATTACCCCGCTTGGCACCACGCCGGTCCTGGGGATTCTTGAGCAGCCAGTCGCGGATCTGTTGCGCGTCCCGATGCAATCGCTCGACCCGTTTGACTTCCTTGGCGCGTACTGTCGGCTCCGCCGCCTTGGCGTCTTCCTCCCGGTGGCGCGCCAGCATCGTCTCGGCCGCCTTCTCCAGCTTGTCGGCGCGACGGGCGAACTCGGCGCGCGTGCCGCTGCGAGTCTTGGAAGCATTGCTGGGCAGCTTCACCCCGTCGATGGCGAACATCTCACGCCCGATCAAGCCTTCCCGATCGCAGATTGCCAGTACCGCCCCGAACACGTGGGCGATGTCCTCGCCCAGCGTGCTCACGAAGCGGGCGATGGTGGTGAAGTGCGGAGCGCTGTCCCCGCATAGAGCAACGAAGGTAACGTGCTCGCGGCAGGCGGCTTCGATGCCGCGGCTGCCGACGATGCCCAGCGAGTAGGCAAACAGAATTACCTTGAGCAGCATCGCAGGCGGGTAGGCACTCGCCCCCGTCTCGTCGTTCCTGAAGTGAGCATCCAGCGCCGACAGATCAATCTCGTGGTCGAGCAGATGGTCAAGCGCATGCTCGAAGGTGCCAGGCAATAGCTGGCGTCTTAAATCCACGGCCAGAAACCGTGGACTGGTATCAATGTGTTTGTAACGAGCCATAAATACACACCCCCTTTGCGTATCGATATGACCACAGCATTGCCCCGCCGGTTCACTCGTGGCAAGATGCTTGGATACCATTCATCCAAATACTTTTTCTACAGCCTCGTTAGACGTAACTGTGTAGCAAACGCCCGAACCTCATGGACGCATCCAAAGATTACTACGCGATACTCGGCGTGCTACCGACCGCTGAAGATATCGTCATTCGCGCTGCATACAAAGCATTAGCTCAGCGCTACCATCCGGACCGCAATGCTGGCGCCAAAGAAGAGACGCATCGCCGCATGGCCGAAATCAATGAGGCATATGAGGTTCTCTCGAACGTTGAGCGTCGAAGGGAATATGACAAATCTCGGGGAACGAACGCCCAGTCCGGGGACTCATACTTCGGGGAAACGTCAGGTGATACACCGCCCAAATATGATCCCCTGGAAAACGACTGGCGCGTAGCCGTCAGGTATTACCCTGATCTAGTAGAGCTAGAACAAAGGCTTTCGCGAATTTCTTGGCGCTTGGCATATTCGTTTCGGGCTTCTCTATTGGACGCGAAAGCCTTTGATCGGCGAACTCAAGTAGCCGAAACCTTGCAGCAGAAATTCCTCGAAACTTATTTCGGTTCCAATAAGGAAATATTGGAGTTTGCCCGCGCTTTGATCTATCAAGGTCAAAAAGGTGCTGCAAAGGCATTAAACGAGGCCATTCGCGTGCTCGGTAGCCGTATCGAGGCAGGGCGCATCATTCACAAAATACGCTCTGAGTTCGAGATCGATAAGGCGACAGACATCGGCCCGACAAAAACCGACCTTTTCCGTACATTGGCGAAGCAAATGCGCGGGTGGGGGCTGAAGGAATCAGAGATTGCCGATCAGCTAATTAGTCGTGGCTTGAACAGCAAAGACGCAGCGGGTCTTGCATATATGGTCTGCAATGAGCATTAACTCGTCTAACTTTAAATGCAACGGACGGGCGAAAGCGGCCTTGAGCGTTTTCGCAACTGCCTCGCGCGCCCGCCGTTGATTATCACGTTATACCCTGTCAAGCAGTGATTGCGCGCATGTGCTAACTTTATGTTTTTGGTGGAGGTAAATATGGGTGTATCCGTTAAGACGCTGGGCATAGATCGATTGGATGTCGACGAAAGGCTTGCGCTGGTCGAGGAAATTTGGGCGAGCATATGCGTTGATGCCAAGGCATTCCCTCTTACCGATATGCAACGCGCCGAGTTGGATCGCCGCGTTGCGGACGACGATGCATTTCCGGACGACGTCGTACCTTGGGACGAAATTAAGGCTTCGGCTCGCGCGCGGCTGGAGCGATGACACTTCGGATAGTTTTCCGACGTTCGGCAAGGCGAGAATTCGATGATGCAGCCGACCGGTATGACGAACAACGCCCAGGTCTTGGTGAAGAATTTATTGTCGAAATCGATCAAGCGGTCGCCAACGCTGCAGCCAGCCCAGAGCGCTATCCAGTTGTATTCGGCGATGTTCGACGAGCAGTGGCACGCCGCTTTCCATATGCCGTGTACTTTAGGGTTCGCAGGGATGCGGTGGTTGTCCTTTCCGTCTTTCATGGGCGCCGAAATCCTGCCATATGGCAGCGTCGGGTATAACCATCCGTCGCAAAGGACGCGCCAAAGTGGTCATCATGTATTCAAAGGTTGTCATGGGCGCGCCTTTGAACGGACACGTTATGTGTCCTGAAAGGGAGGACGATGGACAACGCATTTGAGACTCTGTTCTTCGTCGCGTTCTTTGCCGTCGTCGGGTATTTCATCTACCGGATGATCCGACACGGTGGATTCAAAGCCGCAATGTTTGGCGCACGTATAGATCGCACTGTCGGTGAAGTGAATGGAGAAAAACAAGGCCCCCTGAGCATCGCGCTGAAGGTACACATTTTGCGCCGTGAAGCTGCGGAAAAGCTCATTGGGGTCGAGCTCGTCGCGAAGAGCTTCGCGAGTTACCAGATGATTCCTGTTACGCTTTCGATCGCGCAGGCGCAACAGCTTGCTTCGTTGCTGAATGATGCGGTTCGCGCTCCATAGGCCACATAACCGTGCGATCGACAGCGACGCGAGGCAAGCGCTGCTCGCGCTTGCGGGCGCGCGTCAAGCCGGACTATAAGACCTCTGGTTCCATCACATGAATGCACTCGAACTCAGGGTTCCGCCGCCAGTCGTTGCGCTACTGGTTGCCGCAGCAATGTGGGGCATCACCATGATCAGTGTGCCGATTGAAGTTCCCAACGTTCTGCGCTACGCCGTCGCAGCAACGATCGCCATAGCCGGTGGCTGCATCGACATTGCAGGTCTTATCTGGTTCCGACGCGCGAAAACGACTGTCAATCCGCTGAAGCCGGGGAACACGACCTCGCTAGTCACCGCAGGCATCTACAGGTTCACGCGCAATCCAATGTACCTCGGCCTTCTCTTTTTTCTGCTCGCGTGGGCCGTATTCCTTGCGTCTGCCTGGGCGCTTGCCGGGCCAGTTGCCTTCGTGCTGTATATCGACCGATTCCAAATTACGCCCGAAGAAAGAGTTCTGGCGACGATGTTCGGTGCCACCTACTCCGAATACAAGGCGAGGGCACGCAGGTGGCTGTGAGGCCTAACCCTTCATGCAACACGGACACGCGCAAAAGCGCCGCGCGCCAATTTTGTGGAGGTGACGAAGGAGTATCCAGAACTCATTCCACCTTGATGCCGGCGTCCTTGATCACCTTCGCCCATTTCTGAATCTCGGCGCGTATCAACGCGGAAAACTCCTCGGGCGAAGTCGGGCGCGGCAGCATGTTGAAACCCATTTTGATGTATTTGTTGCGTGATTCCTCGGTCGCGAAAGTGTCGACGATCGCGCCGTGAAGCTTGGTGAGAACCTCCCTGGGCAAACCCGCCGGCGCGCAGATCCCGTTCCACCCGGAAGCCTCGAACCCGGGCAATCCCGACTCGGCGATGGTCGGAAACTCTTTGTATCCCAGACTCCGCGCACGTGACGCCGTACCCAGCGCCCTCAACCGGCCCGACTGCACGAAGGAAATTACCGGTGTCATCACGGCGAAGGACAGCGAAACGCGGCCGGACACGACTTCGCTGATCGCCGGCACGCTGCCCTTGAAGGGGATATGCAGCATATCGATACCTGCCATGCTTTTCATGAGCTCCCCCGCGAGGTGCGCGGGGCTGCCGGTACCATAGGAAGCAAAGGTGAGCTCGCCGGGCCTTGCCTTGGCGAGCGCGATCAGTTCCTGCACATTTTTTACCGGCAGCGACGGATGCACGACCAGCAGGAGCGACCCCTCCAGGAACTGGCTGACCGGCATGAACGACTTCAACGGGTCGTAGCTGATCCTGTACAGATTCGGATTGATCGAGAACGAGCCCGTGCAAAGCAGCAGCGTGTAACCGTCGGCCGGCGAGTTCGCCACGTATTCGGTGCCGATGATGGTGTTGGCGCCGCCGCGGTTTTCGACCACCACGGGCTGCCCGAAACGCTCGTTCAGTCCGGCGGCAAGTCCACGCGCGATCGTATCCGAGCCGCCGCCCGGCACGAAAGGCACGATGATGCGTATCGTCTTGCTGGGATACGTCTGAGCGTGTGCGGCAGCCGCGCCGCACAATGCCAGCAGAGCGATCAAAACCGGCCGCGCACCTGGCGCCGGCGACGCGATGCGATGTGCAATCGCCATGTTCATCTCCTCACTCAGGCCGCGCCCAGGCCCGGCAACCGATTCACGTGCGGCAACTGATCGAGCGACATGAGCGCATCAAACAGCTTGCGGGCCGGAACCCGGGCCTGCCCCACCTGCAGGCAGCCTTCGAACTTCGTCCACAGTTCGTCGCGTGTCAGCGGCTGCTCGGGACCCCCGCGAACCTGCCTGACCCGCGCGCTTTCCAGGCGCCGGCCATCGGTGGTTTCCACGCTCACCAGGTCATAAATCGCCTTGCCGGGCGCCGCGGGATCCTCACGCTCATCGATTTCGATCGCAACCCGTGGCATGAGCGCCTGAATTTCGGGGCGGCGCACAAAGCCATCCTGGAGCTCAGCAAGCCCGGCGCGCTTTGCGACCAGCACGCTTGCCATCGCAAATTCCATGCTGAACTTGGCTTCAAGTCCGGTTTGCGGCAGGTGGTTGCGGAGTATCGTCGCGTGGTTGCGGCTGATCGACACCGTCACGCGACTCACGTTTTCCGCCGCGACCGGGTGCGCTGCAATCAGGTCGAGCAGGCCGTCCAATGCGCGATGCGTGCAGAAACACAGCGGGTATTTCTTCACGCTGAGCTTGTCGCGCGCGAGCTTCCAGTTCGTTCCCGCCTCGACGGGCATTGCGACGTCTATCCTTCCGGCGGGAGAAACCGCCGACAAGAATCCCTGGGGGTGCTCCAACGCATCGGGTGACGCAGTGAATCCCGCGCCGGCCAGACGCGCCGAAATGACGCCCGCATGCGCCGCGCGGCCGGCATGGAAAGGCTTGGTCATGGTCCCGAAGTTGGCCATCAGTCCCGCGCTTTGGGAGGCGCCGAGCGCGATCGCATGCGCGGCCTTCGCAGCATCCAGCTTGCGCAATGAAGCACAAGCCGCGGCGGCGCCGATCGCGCCAAAAATTCCCGTCGGGTGCCAGCCCTTGCCGTGATGATGATCGGCGTCCCGGCGCACGAGTTCAGCCCAGGTCTCGTAGCCCGCCGCATAGGCCGTCATCATTTCCCTGCCTGACGCGCCGAGCGCCTGCGCCTCGGCGAGTATGGCGGGAACCAGCACGGCGCTGGGATGACCCCGGAGTGCAACGTCGTCGAAATCAAGCGCGTGAGCCGCCGCGGCATTGATCCACGCGGCCTCTGGTGCCGCCGCGGTCGTCGTTCCGAATACGAGCGTCGCCTCTCCCGGCGGCGGTTTGAGCGCCGCGACCAGCAGTTGCACCACGGGTTCGACGGAGCCGGCGATCATCACGCCCGCGCAATCCGTAAAACCGGTAGGGATCACGGAAATCGCTGCGGCAGGGATCTGTTCGTAACGCAGCCCGGCGACGAATCCGCCCAGTTCACGAGTCAATGCAGTCGCCAAGCTTCAGTCCTTCTTTTCATGCCGCCGCGCTTTGTTCGCACAGAGTAAGCGGCTTTCTTCAGTTGAGCAACAGTCTTTTTGTTGCTTGACGTCGTGTCACGCAGGATGATACTTTGACTCATGGTCTCATGTCGGTCCGTGCCACGATCGCTCACCACCATCGATGTCGGTTGCTTGAGCAGATGCTGAATATTGCAGCCATGATGCGGCAGCGTAAACTCGCCGGCGCGTTGATGGCAGCCTCCTTGTGGCTGATGTCGGCGCAGGCCTGGTCGCAGGAAGAGGCCGGCAAGCTCGAAATCGCAAGTGGATCGGTGAGCGTGACGCGCAGCAACCAAACCCGGCCCGCTCAAGCAGGAATGCAGCTGCGGTCGGGGGACAGGATCACCACGGGCTCCAACGGCTACGCGGAAATCACGCTGCTCGACGAGACCGTGCTCGCGATGGGGCCGAACTCCCGGATGCGCATCAGCCGCTTCCGGTTCGATCCGGTTACCAGCGCAGGAAGCATGCTCCTGACAGTCATCAAAGGCGCACTGCGGGTGACAACCGGCGTGATCGCACAGCGCACTCCCGAAGCGGTACAGATACGCACCATGTTGGGAACCGTCGGCATACCCGGCAAGCAGTTCATCGTTGAATCCCGTGAAAGCGATTGAACTAACGTCGGTCGTCATTGGTGTCGCGCTGCTCCTCGCAGCGGGCTGCACGCGGCACGTCGAGCGCGTGGTACTGCTGCCCTCGGCCGACGGCAGTCCCGCCGGAGTCGCCTTCAACGCGCGCGGGGAAAAGAACAAGGTTGCACTCTCCCAGCCCTACGAGGTTCTCGATATCGGATTCGATTCCGTGAATTCGGGGACGACGACCGAGGCCGAAGTGCGGCGGCGTTACGGCAAGATAGTTCCGGATCTGCCGCCGCCCCCACCCCGGCCCTCGCGGCAGCAGCAGTCGAAGCAAAAGATCGTCGCGGCACAGCCCCCGTTGCCGCAGCAATACCTGCTTTATTTCGTGCACGGGAAAACCGATCTGACACGGGAGTCGCAGGCGGTATTCGAATCGGTCAAGGACCACATCGCGGCGACGCCGACGGCAACTTTCGTGGTGGTCGGACACACCGACCGCGTCGGGTCGCAGCAGCGCAATGACGCCCTGTCGCTGAGGAGGGCCCAGTTCGTGCGGGCACGCCTGATCGCCGAGGGCATGCCCAAAGACCGGATCGAGGCGGTCGGTCGCGGGGAACGCGAGCCGTTGATTCAGACGGCGGACGAAGTCGCGGAACCCAGAAATCGCCGCGTGGAAATCAGGGTGCGTTGAGGTTTGCGGCGGGCTGCAGTCCGTCAGGCGGCACAAACGGATAGGGAACGGGTTTTCCCCCGCGATACGGTACCGCCACCGTCGCTTTGCCGGGCGTCGACTCGATGCCCTTGTCGTTGATGATGCCGATATCCAGATCGACGAGGCCATATCCCGGTCCGGGACGCTTGCCCGTCACGCGCGCCCACACCGAGAGCGTTTCCCCCACCAGATTCATCGCGCGGAACTGAAAAATCACCTTCCAGACCCAGCCATTCAGCCCGGCCCAGTCCTTGAGCAGCTGCACGACGAACTGCTGCTTGAGAGACCCGTTGATCAGGAGACCGGGAAGTTTTTCGTGCGCCAGCGTGAAAGGCTGGTCGTAATGAATCCGGTGCCAGTTTTCCATGGCAGCCGACCAGCGCATCAGATGCGCCGTGGTGAAAGGGCCTTTCTCGAGTCTCGGCAGCTCGGCGCCGATTTCGATTTCCTCGAAACACGGAGTTTCTGACGTTGCCATCGCTTATCTCCTGATCTGGGTACGGCGGGCCTTGAGCAGAAGCTCCCCGTCTGCATTGCGATACTCCGACTCGATCACCACCAGTACGATCGGCCCTTTGCTGGTTTGCTTCTCGGTGATGCTGGCGTAGCGCGATTGCTGCGTGACGGTTTCGCCGTGACGCGCGTAGCGGAAAAACTCGATTTCCGAGCCGCCATTGAGCAATGACAGCCCCTTCAGAGGCTCGATCTCCGGCAAGCCCCGCGGCGCGCTGAGACCATCGAAATCCGGGTCCCTGGCGCGCTCCTGAAGCGGATCCGGAGCGCCAAAGGGACGCCTGAACATGTGCGTTGGAAAAATCGGCGGGGCAACGGCTCCCCCGAACCGGGTCGCTGCGTCAGGCTCGGAGTAAACGGGATTCTCGTCCATGATCGCCTGCGCGTAGCGCCGCACGGCACCGCGCTCGACCGGTTCGCACCCGGTTTCCTGCTCGGACTTCAAGCCGACGTATTGCTTCGCTGCCTCCGGAAGTATGGACATGCACTCTCCTTCGCTGCGTGCGCGGCCCGCGCTTACCGCGGAACCTGGTTTGGCGTCGCAATGACGCCGTGACGGAACAAAGCCTCGATTTCTTCCGCGCCAATTCCTGTTTCGAGCAGGATCTGTGCGGAATGCTCGCCCAGCAGCGGAGGTGGGCGCCGCACAGTGCCCGGGTTGCTGGAAAGCTTCACCGGCAGTCCCGCCATGCGGATTTTTCCGGCAATCGCATGCTCGACCTCGACGATCATCTCGCGTGCCTTGACCTGCTCGTCAAGCACGACCTTGTCGATCGAGTTGACCGAAGAACACGGTACTCCCTCGGCGCTCAGGCGCTCGATCCACTCGTCCACGCGACGGGTGGCGAACCTTGCCGCAAGCATCGGGATCAAGGTCTCCCGATTTGCCGAGCGTTTTTCTTTCGATTCAAAACGCGGGTCGTCCGTCCACTCGGTGCGCTCGACCGCCCGGCACACGCCCTGCCACATTCGCTGGGTGAAGGCAGCGACCACGACCCAGTCGTCCGTGGCCTGGAATGCCTGATAGGTCGCTCCCAGTTGTGACGAGGTGCCCCGCCGCACCGGAATCCTGCCGCTGGCGAAATATCCCGTCAAAAACTGCGCGAGCATCGCAATTTGTCCTTCGAGCAACGACGTGTCAACCCGCTGCCCGCGCCCCGTCCTGTGGCGCGCCTCGAGCGCGAGCAATACACCGATCACGCCGAACATGCCGGCAGTAATGTCGGCAACGGAGATGCCCGCCTTGACCGGTCCGCGCCCTTCCTCGCCGGTAATACTCATAAGCCCGGAGTAAGCCTGCATGAAGACGTCGTTCGCCCGCTCGTGGGCACGCGGCCCGTTGGGGCCGAAACCGCTGATGCTGCAATAAATGAGACGGGGATTGGCGGCGGCGAGCGCGTCGTACCCCAGACCCAGTTTCTCGAGGGCCCCGACGCGGAAGTTGTCGATCAGTACATCAGTGCGGGAGGCGAGCTGCTTCAATATTGCCACACCGTCCGGGTGCTTGAGATCGATCGCCAAACTGCGCTTGTTGCGGTTGGCCGCAGCAAAGTAGGAAGAAAACTTCCCCGGGTAGGGATCGTTCAGCCAGGTGCGGCTCTCGTCGCCTTCGCCGATGCGTTCGATCTTGATTACGTCTGCGCCGTAGTCGCCGAGCGTCATGCCGCAGAACGGCCCGGCCATCGCGACGCCGACCTCAAGCACCTTGATACCGGCAAGAGGGGCTTCCCGCACCACTGCCTTGCCTGCGCCGGACTCAACCATGCAGAATCAAGGCCTGACAAATCCCGGCGGCAGCGTCTCCTCGAACGACTTGCGCGCCGCGATGGCGTCGAACCAGCGCCCGAGCTGCGGATACCGGGCGCGCCAAGCGTGGGGATAGCGGATGTCGATATACTGAAACGCGACGCCAAGCACGAGATCGGCGAGACCGAATTTCGATCCGGCCAGAAACGGCCCGCGCTGGTAGGCGCCCGCAGCCGTTGCGAATGCCCGCGCAATACGCGCTTCCTCGCGTGCCATTTTTTCCGGCATCTGTTTATCCGCCGGCCGGCGCGATTCGAGCACGCGCGCGATGGTGGCGTCTATCATGCCGTTGCCGAGCGCCTGCCACCACTGCGACTGCCAGTAGCCTGCGGCGTCGGTTGGCGGCAGCGGCTTGCCGTCGAGGTGATCGAGGTAATGCACGACCAGCGCCGACTCGAACAGATAGTTGCCGGGCCCGATCTGCAGCACCGGCACCTTGCCGAGCGGATTCATGCCCGGAATCCTGCTCCTGGCCGGCCACGGATCCTCGACCACAAACTCGCACGGGATGTTTTTCTCGTGGATGAGCACGCGCGCCTTGCGCGCGTACGGCGAAAACGGCGATCCGTAAAGTTTCATTACCCCTCTCCTTCGAAATAAAATCGCTCCGCGTGCCCTGCGCCTGTCCCCGCGGCAAGCCGCGGGGAATTGCAGTTGGTGTAGGGTGCGCTTGCGCACCGATTGCCGGATGGTGCGCAAGCGCACCCTA
>ERZ1292640.2983-Hain-H43-02um-R1-2983-length-13355-cov-13_pt1 | contig 11210 bp, 15 predicted proteins | sample MGYA00564404_ERZ1292640 | MGnify/ENA primary metagenome ERZ1292640 (study PRJEB36523, sample SAMEA6512636) | groundwater metagenome | collected 2019-01-08 | study: AquaDiva: Metagenomics assemblies of 32 groundwater samples | reverse complement strand
ACTTGTTACTTGTTACTTGTTACTTGTTACTTGTTACTTGTTACTTGTTACTTGTTACTTGTGAATAATTCCTTTCCTTCCTCCCAAAATTCCGGATGATTTTGCCCTTTCATATAATACCACCATTCCGCGCCCCATAAATATTGCTCGGCAAAACCTGTGTGACGATTAAATTCTATAATTTCACGAAACTTGTCTATATCCATACGGTCGAGCTGAAGAGATATTGGTGTGTCGACAATAGGCTTCATGAGCCACGGCTCGGCTCCAAGCTCTATCAAAATTGACTGCTTCTCGCCAAAGAAGAAATCCACCACATTTTGTTTAAACCTGAAAAAACGGGGAGTAATCGGATAACGAAACGGCCCCAACACATCGTGCCAAACATACAAATAAACGCTCGTGCCAAAGACATCTCCATACCGCCTGGCTTTATACCATTTGCCAAACTCGCCGCTATCGGTCACCAAAATTTTATGCGACGGATCAAGCTTTTTTACCAAATCAATCTCGCGTACCAAGAAAACTTCATCTACGTCCTCGCAATACTGCGTAGCGAAGTGAAGAAAAGGTTCGTTTTCCACTTGCCAATACCGCAAATTGGGCGCGTCCTTGTAACGATTAACGACCGCTTCCATATAACGGAGCAGTTTGTATTCTCTCGTTTTTAAATCAAGATTGAGCGCCCAGTCCGGATCGTGGCATTCCGGCCAACCCGGCAAACGCCGTCCGAGAGCCAAAATAACATCCACTCCGTTTTTTTCGGCCTCTTTCATTTGGTAATCGATTTCTTCAAAATTATATTCGTCTTTTTTGGGTTCCACCATCGGCCAATGGGCCGATAAACGCAAGTGTTTGACTTTTAGGTCAGACAAGATGGCTCCGTAAACCTTTTTCCAATCTAAATTTAGTTCATCCGCGTGAAGCTTGCTGAAAGAAACACCATAGATTATTTTTTCCGGCACAACGCGACTGGACAAAATCAAAAAAACGGCATAAATCACAATGACGACAAGGACAAAAAAGATAAGTGGTTTAATAACACGCTTCATTATTGCAAGAATAGTGAAACAAAACCGAAAATTATAAAAATAATTCCATAAAGCTTGTGGTGGATTTTGTGAGGATGTATTTCACCCTTAAAAACTGCAGGAAACATCCCCGCGCAAAAATACGCAAAGGTCAAAAGAAACACAAATTGAAGACCGGACAGCGCGTTCACAATCGATACGCTTCCAACGCTGATCGCAAACAGTATCAAAACAAAAGCGATTCCGGAGAGAGTTTTATTGCCGACGAGCAGCCATTTTATGCCCGACGAAGAGCCGTGGAAACTTTCTTTAATTAGTTTCCAATTACTCGGCAAAATAAGCATGGAAGCAGCGACCACAACATTTGCTATCCTTGACCAGAAAAAACCGTCGGCAAAAGAAGCATTGAGAAAAATAAGCTTGACCAAAAAAGCCGACAAACCAAACAATGCCCCCGAAAAGAAAACAAGCGCGAACGAGCGGGTATTGAAGCGGAAATGCGATATCAAAAGCGTGCCTATAACCAAAAGAGTAAAACCTAAAGTAAACGTTTGGGGCAAATCTTGGTTCAGCCACACGCGGGCAAGTATAAACGTGACGATGGCCGAGATGGCTCCCACGACTGGCGCCGCATCCGAAGCGTCCATCGTTTTTAGGGCGGAATATAGAAAAAATATTGAAAAAATGTACGAAACCGCGGTGGCTAAAGAAAGCCCGACGACCAGAGCGCTCGGCCAAGACACGACTCCAAACGGAACCATAACCAAAACCACCAAGGAAAGCATGCTTATATAAAAAGCGTAAATTGCCGGCCTTCCAATCCCCCTGTCGGTATTGAGCAAATACTTATCAACAAGCACGATGGCGGCGTTTATCAGTTGAGCTATTACTACAAGACCTATCCAAATTGTCATTTTATATTTTTATTTTTTTAAAATGCGTTCAGTTTCTTTTTTGTAAGATTCCACCGCCGGCTGGTCAAAAGCATTTACGCCTAAAATATTGCCCAAAATCATCGTTTCTATCATCTTCCATTCCATAAACGCGCCTATTTCTTCTTCGGAAATGCCGTCAAAAAACACTTCCGCGAACGATAAGCCGTTGCTTTCGTAAGCCATCATGGCGCCACTCGTTAGCGCCTGCATTATGTCGCTAAGGGATTTTCCTTTTATAAAATCGATATTTTGTCCTAAAATATCGCTGTTCTCGATATTCTCACCATTAATTTTCGCGCTATTTTCAATAAACAAGGTCGTTTTATTCTTTGGGCCACCAAGATTAAGCTGTCCTACGGAATGGAGGTCGGCAGAACCGATAGAAACCGTCGGGCTAATACCGATGTCTTCCGATTTTCCTATACTTTCGCCGAGAAGTTGGCGATACCATTTGCCGAGAACCTCAAGTTCCGGAACAAAAGAGAAAACGTCGTGGATAATCTTTCCCCGCCCATACCAGTAGGCCAAAAAAACCGCGCCTCGGAATGCCGGGTTTTCGTCAAGGTCGGACGAGAGACAAGCTTCGCGCATCTCGAGGGCGCCTTTTGTGAAAGCGGAGATATCTGCGCCGGCGAAAACAAGTGGCGTGAGTCCGTCCGCGGAAAAAACGGAGTATCTGCCGCCGACCGAAACCGGGACGGAAAGGTTGGTAATGCCAAGATTAGAAGCTCTTTTTTGGAGCAAGTTGCCGTCGTCGGTTACAACAATCATTCTTTCCTCTATTTGGGGAAATTTCCCGCGCAAATTTTGAATCAAATATTCGGCGTTGGCCATTGTCTCCACGGTACCGCCGGATTTACTTATTATAACGACAACGATTTCTTTGTGATTGTCTGTGTTTTTTAAAATATGTTCCAACGCCAAAGAAGCAAATCTTTCGTCGCTGTTGTCAAAAAAAATAACACGAGGATTTTTATCTTCTCTCAAGGAGAGGTTATAACCGACAGTGGCTTCGTAAACCGCCATGGTTCCCAAGTTGGAACCCCCTATTCCAACCACGGCTACGTATTTAAGAGGTTTCCCCACTTTGTCTTTATAAACCTCTCTTGCTTTGGCCAAGATAGATTCGTCTGAAACAAGACAAATGGAGCTTTCCGGCTCCGCGTAGCTTCCGCTTTGAGATATTTTTTGAAGACGAAAAATATATGGGGTCACCACTTCTTTGTAGTTTTCATATTCACCTTGAGGAATCCCAGCCTGTTTAAAGGAAAAACGCATATGTTTATTATATAACAGACTGGAAAATTATGCAGTATTAAAAAACCGCCCTTCGGCTAATTTGGGGCGGTTTTTTAATTTAGCGCCGTTTCTAAAATTACAGCGACGGAGACGAGCACTCGCGACAATTCCCTTTATGGGTGGCGATTTCGTACAAAGCCGAGAGACCTACCAAGATATAAATTATCTTGGAAACAAGCGCCTCTTGCCCTCCAAAAAGCTCACCTATATCCCAACCCGCGACCCCTACCAAAAGCCAGTTCAAACCTCCTATTACGAGGAGGACGAACGCAATCATGTGCAAACCTTTCATAATTTTGTATTAAAAAAACAATATTAATAATGGTTCGACTTTATCTAAATAGTATGCGCCGACCGTAAAAAAAATCCAGTAGTTTATCCACTGCCCCTAAATCATCCTTGGCTCCAATAATCCGACTGTTGGTAATAACTAGACCCTAAATACTAACCACTATACGCTACTTTGAGTTTTTTAGCGCGCTACTTCCCTTCTTAAAAGGGCCGAGCGTAAGACTATGCCGGAAATCATCTTGTAGGCATAAATCAAGATAAGACACGCCAAGGCCACAATGGAAGTCTGAACCACAAACTCGGTATTCAAAAAAGCCGAAAGGTTAAAAGAGTAAAAAGCCTTGATGTCCGTAGCGTTAGACATGTTAGCAATGACATTTCTGACTGAAATAAACGGCAAAAACGGAGTAAGCTCGGCCGCGACCAAAGCAATTGGAACAAATTTAATTGCTTTTTTTGAAAAAACAGTTCTAACCGCGTAAATAAAATAAACGCGGCGCATTATGTTTCTCTTTAATTTTAATTCTCTTTCCATAATCATAAATATCATATTGTGTATAACTGGGTACAATAATTCGTCTTCGCTCGGACGCCGTGTAAGTGAGTACACTTCCACGCGCTCCTCATTCGACGAAATAAAAAAATTTTACCACGGAACACTCCCTGTTATTTTTCTAAACGACTCCTTGGCCCGGTGTATTCTCACTTTAACCGCGCCCTCCGAAAGCCCGATTTCCGCCGCTATCTCTTCCTGGCTTTTGCCCTCTAGGAAAAATTTGTAGAGCACTTCGGAAAAATGAGTTGGCATTCGCGAAAGCACCGAGGTAATGTAGTCCCTCATTTCCCTATTCGCCATTCTTCCTTCTTCGTCCTTGTCCGGAATAATTTCCGCCATTTCCGGCGAAAATCCCGCTGTCTTTCGGCCGCTTGTTTTTTGGTACTCGGTAAAAGCGGTGTTCATAAGCACCCGATACGCCCACGACTTGAAAGAACCGTTTCCTTGCGAGACAAAAGTTTCGCCTCGGCGATAAATTTTAACGAACGCGTCCTGAACAATATCTTCGGCCTTATCCCTGTCTTTGATAACACCCTCCGCTTTGCGAAGAAACGCCTCCTGGTACCGAGAAAGAATTTCCCCAAAAAGCGACGGGCTTTCAAGCGAGCGGGCGAAAAGTTCCTCGTCCGCAAGGTTCATTCGGCTCTCGGGGTTATAGTCAATTTGGCTTTGGCTCGACATTTTTGTGCTGTCTATTCTTCTTCATAATCATATTGCCTTCATTTCCATTTTACCCTATTAACCGCTTTCTGAACAAGAAAGGTCCACCGCCTAAGGCGGAGGCTCCTTTCCTTATTATGTTGTTGCGTTTTCTACGTTATGTCACATCTTTAATTTTTTGATTGTTAATTTCGACCTATCTGCTCATACAACCGCGCGGACCGAAAGAAGGTTACGGGGGAAGGAGTCAGGGAAAGGGGGTCATAGGTCTCCCCGTTTGTGAAGAAGGGGTGAAGAAGGAAGAAGGGGGTCAGGTACCCTTTTTAGGTCTGCCTGTTGCGCGAACAGTAGATTCAAGTCCAAACTTCTTGATCATTTTTATGCACATTATTTGAAATTACGCCACACTATTTCTGAAACAATGGTGGCTGACCCCATTTCTCTGCCATTTCCCTTCTTGGGCGTACTTTTTTCAAACATTTTAAGGCTGTTATCTTTGAGGAAAACAACGAGAGGATAGAGTTAAAAGTTTAAATGGCTGCTGCGACCTTCCGGGGGTCTTCGGTGAAGGAGGGACCCCCTTTCCTTAAAGCATGTATTAGGCCACACAATTTGTCATTTAATCGTGACTGTCCCCATTATTCTTCTTCCACGCTTTCCCTACGGGAACGGTATACCTTTCACATTTTGATTACAAAACGCTCAAGGTCTTGCGAAGCACCACAAGAGTACTTCTTGCTTTTCTAACTCGCTTCACTCATAAGAAAACAATGTCGCTCCAAGTATTCGCTCCTCACCTCGCTCGTTGAAATAAATATAATTATTTTTTAAAAATGACAATGCGCGTTGGCTTTAGTGTCGCACTACTCATCCATTGGCGTTTTTCTTACACGGGGTTGACTTTCACGTGCTTTCGTGTATACTTGTCTTTGTGTAAGTTTCTCTTAGGTTTTCTCGTGTAGGGCGTTAGTCTGAAACGGTAACCAGTGAGATAAAGTTAGTCGCTTACCGTTTAAAAATAAAGACTAACGAAAAAGAGCCATTATGGCAAAAAAGCTATATGTAGGGGGTCTCCCTTACTCAAGCACTGCTGACGAATTGAAGAGTCACTTCTCTCAAGCCGGCAATGTTGAATCAGCGACCATTATCAACGATAAGATGACTGGTCGTTCAAAGGGTTTCGGATTTGTTGAAATGTCAACAGATGAGGATGCCCAGAAGGCGATAGAAATGTTCAACGGAAAGGATTTCAGCGGCCGCAATTTGACGGTCAACGAAGCTCGTCCGATGGAAGAGCGCCCTCGTCGCGACTACTAATTCGCGAGTAAAACAAAAACCCCGCATTGCGGGGTTTTTGTTTTACTCTTTTGCCGCGTAAGACGAGCAAAAAAATGGTCGCCGAAATTTCGGCGACCGGAGGTCAGCTTAACCATTATGCACTTTTTGTCGGACGAGGCGCTTGGCGCGCGCTTCTTTGTCGTAAAGCTTCCACCTTTGAATGACTCTGTTCCCCGTTTGAAATTGAAACCATGTGGCAAAATCAAGGAACCCAGAAGACACTTTGCTGTTGCGAAAATATTTCACGCGAAAATACGGACGCCGATACAAGTCGTGTTGTTTCCCGTCGGCACAAACTTTGCCGTAAAATTTGTCTTCAATTGGCGTCTCGGCTTCAAGGGCCTGTCTTGTGGGATCATTCAATGCTTCAAGATAATAACAATTTCCCGGATTTCCAAGTTCTCCAACCCTCATCGCTGTCATAATAACAGTTCTCCCATAGACTTAATCTGCCCATAAGTTCCCATATTCTATTTGGTAAGTCAAACGAAACGAAAGAGTATATAATTGAGTAATGAAAAAATTTCCGCGAAAGCTTTTGACTCCGAAAGAAGCTCGCCTTTTTGACCGCCTCAATACTCCTCAAAAATTACAGAACTTTTTGAACAAACTTCCGCAGAATTTTGAAGAAAAAGGCGAAACTTGTCTTTCCCCCCGCCACATCCTGAAAGAAAACAAAGCGCACTGTATTGAGGGCGCTCTTTTTGCCGCAGCCATACTTTGGTATCACGGCAAACGTCCCATGGTAATGCATTTGATAACCAAAAACCACGATTACGACCATGTGGTCGCTATTTTCAAAGATGGCAACCGCTACGGAGCGCTGTCCAAAACAAATCACGCCGTGCTCCGCTATCGCGATCCGGTTTATAAAACTCCGCGGGAGCTTGCTATGTCTTATTTCAACGAATACTTCATGGACGGCACAGGCGAGAAAACAATGCTAGGGTTTACCAAACCAATTGACCTCGAAAAAATCGCCGGAACGAAATGGCTTTGGGGCGGAAAAAACCTATGGGATATAAACGATAAACTTTTTCATACTCGACATCAATCAGTCGCGCCAAATAGAATTCTGCGAAAACTCCGCCCAGCCGACGCTATTGAGATAAGAGTAATGGATGTGCCGGAACAGAAGAAACCTACGACCAACGACTTACGACGAAAAACAACAAAACGCCTGGCAAAAAAATAGACCGCTCAAAGGAACGATCTGGTTCGAAATTACCGAAAACCGCGAATATCGGTTGAACTACTTGTTGCAATAATTATGCTTGATGGTTCGCGGGGAATTTCAACCTTAATGGCGTGATTCCAGTCCCCCGCCAAAACCAATTCGGCAAAGCTATACATTATCAAGCTGCTAAATCGCCTTAGATTGGCGAGTAACTCCAACGGCAAGAGCTGTACCGGCGTAAGCCGGCTGCGAGGATGGCCAAAATCATAAGATAAGCACAACCCCCCGCTTTCTTCGTGTTTACGAACCGAAGACCAACATGGATCTTTGTCGCGAAAGATGCTGAGGTAAAAATGCAAACCATCAATAAGGTGATCCGGCCCTTCAACGACGGTTATCCTTAACCCACCCCATAAGTTTTGCGTCGGGGCGCTAACGGTTAGCTTCTCCCCATCACCAGGCATAAACTTGGTAACAACCGCGGAGCGGGGGTCTTTAGCCCCATAATAAAGTTCCACGTCCATTTTGTCCCCCAATTTAGAATTGAAGTACCTCTGTTTTGATTATTTCAAGAGAAGGTTCTTTTGTCAAAATAGATAAAACCTGTGATATACTGTGGGTTCTATCTAATAAATATAGTCTAAGATCTATGGAACAAAAAGAAAATGGTCTTAATATAAACATGCCGACAGCAATCGTAATCGTCGGTATTCTAATCGCCGGAGCAATTATCTTTACCAACTCTCCAAGAAATAAAATTTCCGATATTGACGCGGATAAGCAAATTGTAGATGTTTCGCAACAAATAAATGTCGCCCCCGTTACCGACCAAGATCATTTTTACGGCAATCCAAAGGCAAAAGTGGTAATGATTGAATTTTCCGACACAGAGTGTCCTTTTTGTAAAAGTTTTCACGGAGTGGCGAAAAAAGTAGTGGACGAATCACGCGGCGAGGTTGCCTGGGTTTACCGCCACTTTCCCATTGATTCTCGCCATCCAAAGGCGCGCAAAGAAGCAGAGGCCGCAGAATGCGCGGCGGAACTTGGCGGTAATGATAAATTTTGGGAATATGTAGACGCTTTGTTTGCAATAACGCCGTCAAACAACGGACTTGACCCTGCGGAACTTCCGAAGCTCGCGGCACGGGTTGGTTTGAATGTCGATAATTTCAACGCTTGTCTTTCAAGCGGTAAATATAAAGACGGGGTGGAAACGAATTATCAAGATGGGCTAAAGGCGGGCGTTGACAGGACTCCAACAACCGTCCTTATAAATCAAAAGGGAGAAAAAATGATTCTTGTCGGCGCTCTGCCGGAGGCGCAAATCAGAGCGGTGATTGACAAGCTAAAATGAGCAAGGTAGTACTCTTCTAGGAAAATAGAAACGCGCAAATCTAAATTCATCAACAATTCTTGGGGGTATTGAAATGAACGTATCTTGGAAAGTGAGCGCCATGGTCATCGCATGGATACTGTTGTTCATTTTTGGCGGTGGCTACGGGGCGGAGATCTTGAACAATCATCTCGGCCCAAATGATCCTTTATTCTTTAGGTTTTGGAGCGCTTCGGTACTTTTGCCAATCATCCTTTTGGGCGTTGCCATAGAGTGGATATTGATCCGCTGCGACATCGCAAAAAACGAAAAAACAATCCGACAAAAAAATCCAATATTACAAAACGCCACCCGATAGGGGCGGTTTTTTATGTTCTGTTACTTCATCATTCAATTACCGGGCCTAAACCCCCAACATCATCCTTAATTCGTCCGACGGCTGCCATGGCGGTTCAAATGTTATGTCCACCCGGACCTCTTCCGCTCCAAGTTTTTTAACGGCTTCTTCAACCGACAAAACTATTTCGTTACCGAACGGGCAAAAAGGCGAGGTGAGTGTCATCAAAATGTCCACTTCCCCCTTTTCTATTTTTATATCGCGGATAAGCCCGAGCGTCCAAAGATCAATACCGATTTCCGGATCTTTGACGGTTTTGAGTGTTTCAATAATTTGTTCTCGTGTCAATTTCATAAATAAATTTTTAATATTCCTCTATTCTAATGTTCTTGAGAACATTAGAATAGAGATTATGCGCCAAACCCATTCTCTTCGATTTCGCTGATAATTTCCCGCCCCCCCGACTTCACAATCCTCCCATCTTTCATGATGTGAACAAAATCGGGTGTAATTTTTTTCAAAATATTGGGATAATGAGTAATGAGCAAAAATCCCGTTCCCTCTTTGGCTAACTGACTTACGGCGCTGAAGATTTTGCCAAGCGAGTCAATGTCCACCCCCGAGTCTATTTCGTCTAAAACGGCAAATTTGGGCTCTAAAATGGCCATTTGGAGCACCTCGCTCTGCTTTTTTTCCCCGCCCGAAAGCCCGCTGTTTACATGGCGGGACAAGAATGATTTATCAATACCAAGCAGGTCGGCCTTGTCCGACATTTTTTTGTGGAATAGAATCACGGATTCATCTCCGCCTTTTACTTCTTTGTAAGCCCTGTATAAAAACTGCCCCATTGAAACACCCTCAATTTCCGGCAAATATTGCATAGACAAGAATAGTCCTTGTTTGGCTTTCTTCTCCGTGGCAAGCAAAGTTACATCTTCGCCATCAAGAAAAATTTTTCCCCCCGCGATTTCGTATTTCGGATGCCCGAACAAAGCATTAGCTAAACTAGATTTCCCAGATCCATTCGGCCCCATCAAAATATGCACTTCTCCGGAATTTATGGTGAGCGAAATATCGTGAACAGCTTTTTTGCCTGCCTGCGCCGAAGCTCCGGCAGACAGGTTTTGCGTGGATACCGATATGTTTTTAAGTTCAAGTTTATGCATTTTTTCCTACAACTTGTATCCAGCGCGTGTTGCCGGAAATGCTGACATTCTCATAAACCACAGATAGTTTTGAGTTCTTCAAGATTACCTTAATTTCATCTAAAGTAAAGTAGCTGAAAAATCTCTTGTAGTCATAGCCATAATCATTCTCTGTTCTGATTTCTTCCTCCGGTTTGCCTGGCCTTATTTCCTTAACGGCTATATATAGTAATCCCCCTTTATTTAATTTGTCGACAAACCCGCGCACTACGCTTTCTGCTTCCTTTTTTGGTATATGAAGCAGCGCGGCCTGTATAAATACCGCGTCAAAATTTTTTTCCAGCTTCCCGGCGTCGCGCATATCAAACACAAAAAATTCCCCGCCCGGCATTTCACGCCTTGCTATATCAATCATTCCTTCGGAAAAATCTATTCCCGTAACCTGAAATTCGCGCTTTATAAAATAAGAAGACTTATCACCGGACCCGCACCCGACATCCAATATTGTTGAGCCTGGTTTAAGCAAAGAGATAAATTTATCAGTTCCCTTTACCCACCAGTCGTCGTTCTTGTGGTCTATGTTCCAGTCTTCGGCAATTTTATTGTAAGTTTCTTTTAAATCCATTTGCCCCTGCTATAAGTTAGCGGTTATGTGTCATTTGTTAACTGTTTTTAAAGCCTGGCTCATCGCCTCATACCCCAAAAGCGCGCAACTGGCGCGCCCCGGGCTTATTTTCACACCGAGCATATTGTAAATGTCGCCCGGCACGATTGCACGGAGCTCTCGGAGTTTCATTCCTTTGACCTTGTCCGTAAGCATGGAAGCCGCCGCCTGGCTCACGGCACAACCGATACCGACAAACGACGCGTCCGCAACGATATCATTTTCAGCCTTCAAATAAAACGTTATTAAATCGCCGCAACTGGCGTTCTTGCCCTTGCCCTCGGCGGTCGCGTCAAAAATAATCCGTTTATTGTGCGAATTTTTATAGTGCTCCAAAATGTTTTGGCGGTATAATTCTTCGTCCATTGAAACCGCATCATACATCAAAAAACGGATATTGACAATAATCACCCGTTGTTGCAAACTGGCACTTAGGTAGTTTGC
>ERZ1292640.4090-Hain-H43-02um-R1-4090-length-11211-cov-11_pt1 | contig 11211 bp, 11 predicted proteins | sample MGYA00564404_ERZ1292640 | MGnify/ENA primary metagenome ERZ1292640 (study PRJEB36523, sample SAMEA6512636) | groundwater metagenome | collected 2019-01-08 | study: AquaDiva: Metagenomics assemblies of 32 groundwater samples | reverse complement strand
CTACACTCTCGGCATCATCAAACGGGACACACTAATGACAACATCATCATCGTATTGTTCCGCTTACTCCGATCATTTCGGTCAGCTAAGTCCGACAGGCTGCTAGCCTCTGGTACACCTTCATTGCTTGCCTGCCGCTTGCACTAAGCCGCCTTTGCCGCCGGAACTCGCGCCAGCAGACCGGTCTTCTCGACATCGGCCCGCATCGCCCGCCGTTCTTCTGCGGTGATCTGCGGCAGGCCCGGACGCACCGGTCCGCCGGCCATTCCAAGCATCTCGCTCCACGCCTTGATATAGGCGATGGCGAGCGTTTTTTCGTTCGTCCATTTCGACAGCATCCAGCGCTTCTGCGCTTCGCGCAGCGGATCCAGCGTCTTCGATATTGCCGCCGCTTCATCGAAGCGGCCTTGCAGGCCCAGCTCCGTGTACTCGCGCACCGGTAACCACGACGGCGTCTGGAACAGGTACGGCACCGGTACTGAATTCAGCACCCGCTGGCCATAATCGCGCATCATCTGCAGCCAGCGGGACTCGATGGGCTCGCTGATGACGATCTTGTCCCCGCAGAGCTTTTTGACCTTTTCGTAGTGCTCGAGACTGTTGACATTGCGCGATACTTTCAGGCCGCACACGTTCTCGATGCCGGCGATGCGCGCGGTCAGTTCCGGAGAAAAGTTGTAGGGCGAGTAGAGCGCATCCCACATCCAGATGCCGATATTCACACGGTCCGCGACAAACTTGAACCAGTCGTAGATCGTGTCCTCGCTCATCGGCGGGAAATAGGGGTTTATCACGATCGCGAAATCGGCGCCGGCCTGTTCGGCGTGACGTGTAAGCTCCACCGTTTCGTGGGCCGAATGATGTCCGGTATGCGCGATGACTTTGCAACCGCCCCGCTTCGCTTCCTCCACGACAATCTCGACGATGCGCTTGCGTTCCTCTTTCGTCAGTGCCCAGAACTCGCCATTCACCCCGTTGCAGAAGACGCCCTCGATGTGCAGGCCCTCGGTGAGGTGGCGCATGTTGTGCCGGATGCCGGCTTCATCCAGCGCGTAATCGGCGGTGAAAGGCGTGGTTATCGCTGCCCACAGGCCGCGAAATTGAGCGAGTGAGGCTTCCTTGGCTTCCGATTTCCTGTAGTTCATTGCGGACTTTCTCCTTTTGGTGTGCGTGGTTTGCTGCTGCGATTATTCCGGCAGTATCCGGCGTTCCTTGACTACCTTGGTCCATTTCGCGATCTGGTTTCTGACGAATGCGCTGAAGTCATCCGCTGACATCGGCGCGGGCTCGGCGCCTTCGTTGGCAAGGCGCTGTTTCATCTCGTCGGTCGCGAGTATCCTGTGGATCTCGCCATTGAGGCGCGCGATGATTTCTTTTGGTGTTCCCGCCGGAGCGAACATGCCCCACCACTGCTCGGCTGTGTAGCCGGGCACGCCGGACTCGGCAATCGTCGGCAACTCCGGCACGAATGCCGAGCGCTTTTCGGTGCTGACGGCGATCGCACGCAGCCGGCCCGCCCTGACTTGCGGATACACCGACGGCGGGCTTGCGATCAGCACCTGCACCTGCCCCGCCACCAGATCCGTGATCGCGGCACCGAGGCCTTTATAAGGCACGTGCACCATCGAGATCTTCGCCTCGCGCATCAGTATTTCGATCAAAAGGTGCGGGATAGTCCCGACGCCGTTCGAGGCATAGTTCAACTTTCCGGGCCGCGCTTTGGCGAGCGCGATCAGTTCCTTGACCGATTTTGCCGGCACCGAGGGATGCACCACGAGCAGCATCGGCGCCTTGCCGATCATCGTGACGCCGGTAATGTCGGCGAGCGGGTCGAACGGTAATTTGGGTTGCAACGCGGCGTTGGTCGTGTACGACACCGAAGTGAGCATCAAGGTGTAGCCGTCAGCCGGGGACTTCGCGACAATGTTGGTGCCGATTGCGGTGCCTGCGCCGCCGCGGTTATCGACGATCACCGGCTGCCCGAACGCTTCGTGCATTTTTTCCCCCAGCGCGCGCGCAATGGCGTCGTTGCTCGCGCCCGGCGGGAACGGCACCACGAGGCGGATCGGCCTGACTGGATAGCCCGGCTGGCCGGCTGTGTCGCCGGCGTACAAACCTGCCGGCAGCGCAGCGCAGATCAGCCACGGCACCCAGTACCATCCACGAGGGACATTCGATTTCGGCACCATGTCGGTTTCCAATCCATCAATGTGAGCGCGAGCAAAGTATTTGATGTGCGCCGATCGGGTTTTGATCAGAATAACTGAGGGTGTGCGGTAAATCACCCTCAAAGAGCTTGACGAGCAAGCCCCCCGAGGGTGAGTCTCTGGTTTGCGAAGACACGGAGACCCCGCCATTATGTGCCAACTCGTTCTGCAGAATCCAGCGTTTTTCGGATTCCTGTTGCGCATTGATCAGGACCACGCCGCTACCGTTCATGCGCAGGGATGCTCCTGCGGTGGGCCCCTGCACCAAGCCAGCTACGCGCGCAAGCCGCGGGGTGGCGCCCGTGGGGCAAGCGTGGATACGACCCGGATCAGCTTTTGTTGTGGCCACTGCCGGCTGCGTTGCACGCCTGCGTCAGTCCGGTTTCTGGGGCGCCGGGTGTATTGGGGCGTGGTGGTGGTTTTGGCCACGGCGTTGTGCGCCGGCCTGAGTTTGCGGCGCGGCCAGCAGTTGTCGCAGCAGTTGGGAGTTCCAGTCTTGACGCTCCTGCGCTGGCGGCAATGGTGGCTGACCGGATTCACGAGCACCGCCGTGTGGCACGCGCTGCGCGGCAGGCTGCTCCCACCGGTAGCGACTACCGATTTGCCGGGTGGTTTGCTGCGGCGCGCGGTGGCGCTCGACGCGCCCAGCGTGCTGGCGACACTGTTGCAATGGCTTGCTCCGCTGAGCACGTGCACTGAGGGCCGGTAGATGCGGTGCACTGCCGCGCAGAAGATGGCGTTAGCCAAGGCGGTGCGCGCCGTTTAGTCTTGCCGTCCTTCGGGCGTCATGCCTCAACGTGTGGAGATTGTTCCTACCATGCCTCCTCCAGATGGTGCCAGCCCCCGGGACCAATGGGCCCGGCTACGCCTGTTGATCATCGGTCAACTGCTGGCTGCACCCCCGCCACGGGGCGAACTGAAGCAGCGGCTGACTGAACTGAGCGCGCAGACCTGGCGCCACCCGATGCACGGTGGCGAGGTGCGCTTCGGGGTGTCGACGCTCGAACGCTGGCTCGCTCGGGCGCGGCGCAGTCCTGATCCGGTCACGCTGCTGGCCACCGTGCCGCGGGTCGACGCCGGCTGCACGCGCGTAATCAGCGCCGAACTGGCCGCCGCCATCAAGGCGCAGTACGCCGCACATCCGAAGTGGCACATTCAACTGCATTACGACAACCTCCAGCAGCTGGCGCTGGCAGCCGGTGCACTGCCCTCCTATGCCACGGTGCTGCGTTTCTTCCGCGCCGAAGGACTGTGGCGTCAACGCGAACCGCTGTCCGGTGCGCAGCGCGCAGCGCTGCCCGACGGGACGCGGGAAGTGCGCAGCTTCGAGGCTACCCACATTGGCGCGCTGTTCCACCTCGATGGCCACCAAGGATCGCTCAAGGTGCTCAGCCGGCACGGCGAATGGATCACGCCGATCGCCCTGTGCGTGATCGATGACTGTTCGCGCCTGATCTGCCATCTGCAGTGGTATGCCCACGAGAACACGGAGTGCCTGGTGCACTGCGTGGCACAGGCCCTGCAACGCAGGGGGCTGCCGCGCACGATCTACAGTGATAATGGCTCGGCCATGATCGCCGGTGAATTCACCGCCGGCCTGCACCACTTGGGCATCCTGGCGCTCACGACGCCACCGCGCTCGGCGTGGATGAATGGTAAACAGGAGACGCTATGGAATCGCGTCGAAGGCCGCCTTCTCGCGATGCTCGATGCGGTCCCGAACCTGACCCTCCAACAACTCAACGACGCCTCGCACGCCTGGGCGGAGCACGAATACCACCCGAGCGTGCACCGGGAGTTGTCCGGTGCCACGCCGTTGCAGCGCTTCCTCGCCGGACCGAGCGTGCTGCGCGACTGCCCGGATGCTGCGACCTTGCGCCGCCACTTCCGCATCCAGGTCAAGCGCACCCAGCGCCGCAGCGACGGCACCCTCAGTCTGGACGGGGTGCGCTTCGAGGTCCCCCAGCTCTTCGCGCACCTGCGCGAACTGACCGTGCGCTACGCCCGCTGGGACCGCAGCCAGGCCGACCTCGTCGACCCGCGCACCGGGATCATCCAGGCCACCATCTACCCCCTGGACAAGACCCACCATGCCGATGGCCGCCGCCGACTAATCAAACCAACCGGACTTTCGTCGCGGCCTCTGGGCACGACCGCCAGCACCGCCGCCGCACCGAGCGATCCGCACGTGCCATTGATGCGCCACCTGCTGGCGGAGTTTGCCGCCACTGGGTTGCCGCCTGCCTACCTCGAACTTGACGACGCCTCTTCCGACCCGGAGCCCACCGCATGAACCGCATCCTGTTGACCCAGTATGGCCTAAAGTGGAACCCCTTCAGCACCGAGTTGCCCAGCGAAGCGTTGTATCTCTCGCCGAAGATCAACGACTTCTTCTGGCGCATCGAGAACGTCCAGGTGCGCGAAGGCGGCTTCGCCCTGATCCAGGGCGATCCCGGTACCGGCAAGAGCGTGGTCCTGCGCGCCCTCGCCGAGCGACTCGAGCAACAGGGTGAGCTCACCGTCGGGGTGCTCAATCACCCGCAGAGCAATCTGGGCGACTTCTATCGCGAGCTGGCCGAAGTCTTCGGCGTCTCGCTCAAGCCCAGCAACCGCTGGGGCGGTTTCAAGACCTTGCGCGAACGCTGGGTCAGTCATCTCGAAGCCACTCGTGTACGTTGCTGCCTGCTGATCGATGAGGCGCAGGAGATGAGCCCCAAGACCTTGCTCGAGTTGCGCCTGCTGGCCTCCGCGCGCTTCGATTCGAAGCCGCTGCTGGCGGTGGTGCTCGCCGGCGACGGGCGCCTGAACGATGCACTGGCACGCGATGAATTGCTGCCGCTGGGCACCCGCATCCGCGCGCGGTTGCCTCTGGATTATGCCTCGCGCGAGGAACTCGCGGCGTGCCTGGATCACCTGCTCAGCACCGCCGGGGCGCCCACGCTGCTCAGTGCGACGCTCAAACACACCTTGTGCGAGCGCGCCGGCGGCAACTACCGGGTCATGACCAACATGGCCGCGCAACTGCTGGCGGTGGCAGCACAGCGCCAGGCGCCAACGCTCGACGACAAACTGTACCTGGAGGTGTTTGCCCCACCCGGCGCGAGCACCTCCGCCGCGCGCCGCTCCACCCGCGCCCGCTGACCGCAGCGCACGCCATGACCACGCAACCAAGAGCCGTAACCCCGCGTCGCGCCAAGCGGCAAACTGTCATGCTGGAGATCGAGCTGCCGGCGCTCTCCGACGAGGCCGCGGCGGCCATGGCCGACGTGCTGGTGCAGTTGTATCATCGCTTCGAGGCCCTCTACTACGCCCAGATCCTGAATCATCACGCCGACCACGCTGCCTGCGGACTCGGCTACCAAGTCACCGGCAATGGCATCGACGATCCAGACACGAGTGACGAACCGTTCTGACCGCTGAAGCCCCTCGTAATTTGCAAAGCACAACGCTCCGCAACCGACATGCGCTCACCACCCAACATCGTCAAACCACCACGGTCCGCCAACCCTCGCCGAATGTGCAAATCAGGCCATCAAACAAGTTGATCGCGCTCAACGGTAAGCCAAGCTTGGAGAGTCGTGGAGTCCATGTGCCGATGTCTAACAATTAGTTGACAGAAATTAATTGCCGAAACTTATATGCCAGAAATTCGTTGACACAAGGGCTATTAACGCCGGCTATTACTTAAGTCGTACCCCGCAATCGATAGTCCCGTGGATACGTTACGCCTCTTATCAGTGTGGCGCAATTTGTCGCCCGGAACCCGCGGAATTACCCATGACAATGGCAATCACGATTCGTCTCAAGGCGACTTCGCGTCCCAAGCTGCTGGAAGCGCTGCGTGCCGCCCTAGGCGCGCTGCGCGCCGATTGGCGGCACGATCACATCTTGAAGCTGTGTAATGGGCGGCTTCATTTTTTCTCCTCCCACGAGCCAAAGCCGATGGGACGTTTCTTCGCCGGCGGCGGCGGCGTCATAAGTTCGCGTATGGCTTCGAAGACTGCTTTGAACTGGCTGTCGTACTTGCGCTCCAGCGCCGCGAGTTTGCGGGCGAGGTCGGCATGCGCCCCGAGAATCTGGCGCAGCCGCATGAAGGCCCGCATGATTTCGATGTTGACCATGACGGCGCGCTTGCTGCGCAGCACGCTGGAGAGCATGGCCACGCCCTGCTCGGTGAAGGCGTAAGGGCGGTAGCGCCGGCCGCCGCGGCCCTGGCCCGCGTTTGAGGTCACAATTTGTGACCTCAAACCTGAGGTGACAGATTGGAGTCCCAACTCGACGGGCGGCTTCATCTTTAAGGTCACAATTTGTGACCTTAAACGCGCGGACTCCTCCGCAGTAAGCTGAAACATGAAATCCTCAGGAAAGCGGTCGAGGTTGCGCTTGACGGCCTGATTCAGGACTTTCGCCTCTACTTCATATAGGTCCGCGAGGTCTGTATCCAGCATGACCTTTTGTCCCCTGACCAGCAAGATTTTCGTTTCTATGCGCGCCATGGAGACCGTTGGGTTTTTAGCGACCATATCTCAAATCTTTCTGCCTCGGTTTCTCGCGGCCGCGGCGAGCAGCCGCTGCGCTTCGGCGGCGGCGGGCGGATGCGCCTTAAGCTGCCCGATCTTCAACAAGTTCTGCAAACTCACTGGCATCCCCTAGCAAGAATATTTTCGGCTCGCGCGCCACCCTGGCCACGAAGCGGTCGCGACTCGCCAGCTTCGCCTCGAAAGCGGCGCGGGTCATCACCACCGGATTAACTTCGCGCCGCAAGCGCTCGCCCGCGCGGCTCAGCGCCTCCACGACAGCAGCAAACGAGGCTGAACCCACCACCAGCACATCCACGTCGCTGGTGGCGCGCTCCTTGCCTTGCGCCACCGACCCGAAAATGAACGCCATGCGTATCTTGCCCGCAATCGGCGCCAGCGCCTCGCGCAACACGTCAGCCAGCCCCGCCGTCTTGCGGAAGATACCGGCCAGTTCCTCCTGGATCGGGCACGTGCGATCGACCTGATAGCGCACCTGGTTGCCCGCCGCCGACCGCAGCAGCAGCCCGGCATCGCTCAACAGTTTCAGTTCGCGATGCAGCGAGCCCGCCGGCACGCCGGTCAGCCGGCCGATTTCCCTCACATAGAAACTTTCGTCCGGACGCAGCAACAGCAGCGCCAGAATCTGGCGGCGATAGGCGCCGAACAGAATCTCGACCAGCTGCGGCGCTGGCGGCAGGGTTTTTGCTCTCATATTGAGAACAAATGTAGCGGATTTGAGAACACGCTGGCAATGCCCTTGCGGGGAGAGGCGCGTTGGAGCGGGCGCAAGGGGTGCGATCGTGAAAGCGGGCCTGATCCGGCGTAGGGTGCGCTTGCGCACCATGCAGAAAAGATGTCCGGATCCATGCGACGCCATCACATTGGTGCGCAAGCGCACCCTACCCTATGCCGTTGAATCGACGATATCGAATCTTGCCGAGTGCTTGGCTTAAGTAAGTGCCATTCAGGTCCGTTCCCTGTTATTCGAATGCGGGCATTGGGAGAGCCGCTTTAACTGTTATTCGTGGACTGGCCCGGAGTGATACCGAAATAATCGAGCCTAGCCCGCGCGTTCAGGCGAGCCTTACCCCCGCCGATTTCAGCGCCGCGCGCAGCTTGTTATCGGTACACGCGACCGGAAGCCTGAGTTCCAGTGCCAGAGCGAGATAACTCGCGTCGTAGGCCGACAGATCATAGCGTTGCGCAAGTCCGTATAAATCGGTCAATGCCAGCGCCGGCTCATGAATCACCGGCTGCAAACGGTCGAGAATATCGGTCGCCGTCCGTCCCGCTTCGGCCGACAGGGATTGACGACGCACGAGCGCATTGATCACGTTGACCACCTCCACCCTCCATAGCGCCGGCGCATGATACGGTTCGCGCTTCGCGCGTAGCCGGATGGCGCGACTGTAGGTTGTCGCCTGCCGGGCAACCACCCATGCAACCGCGACCGACGCGTCGAGAATAAACGCCATCAGCGACGCCCCTGCGCAATCAGTTCTCGAATTTTCACGGAACCCTTGATTTTCACGCTTTTGCGGAAGGCCTCGGCTTCATCCAGCACCGCCGAACGGTCCCACACCGGCGCCTGCGCCGGCACGATCTTGGCCACCACGCGCCCGCGCTTGGTAATGACCGTTTCCCGGCCGGATTCGGCGCGCTCGACCAACTCCGAGAAATGCGCTTTTGCATCGTATACACTGAGCTTTTCCATGGCGTTCCGCTCCTGACTAGTCAGGTTAGCAGTGTATACCCGGGGAGTGCCGTGCCGCAACGTACGGCTCGACCGGCGTCAGCGTCTAAACCACTTCCAGCCTCCCGCTCTCGCACCCTCCAGGATTTCGCAATGTCGTATGGCTATTGGTCCGGTTTGAAGTCACGATTTGTGATTTCAGCATAGCGTACGCTGCGGGCACGCTATTTCGGCGGGATGATCGGCAGCAGCACGCAGGCCTGGCGGTCCGGTCCCATGTGGAGCGTCACGTTGCCGCCGAATACGGCGGCTGGCCGGTCGCGCGGATCGTTGTGACGGAAAGGCCCGACGCCGGTGAACACCGCATTCAGATTGCCGAGGCCCTTGACCGTGCCGCCGGGCCATTCGTAATCCCGGCCACGCACCGTGAGGCCGATTCGATAACCCGCGGGCACCACCACGCAGGTCGGCCACACTTCGATGTCGAGCTCGTAGATCTCGTTCGGCTTGAGTTTCTGGATTTCGTCATGGGTATGATAAGGCCGGTAAGGCAGCGATAACGCTTTGTCGAGTTTGCGATGGGAGGCGCGCAGCCAGCCTTGCGCAACCGGCGTATGCGGATCGAGCGCGCCCATGAAGGTGACCTCCTTCAGGTCCGGCGCAAACACGCGCACTACCAGAAACAAATCGGCATCTTCGGTCGCCGACGAAACCCACAGCCTGGCCGCGATCGGGCCCGTGATTTCGGTATCGTTCGCGAGCGGCGGCGCGAGGAACGTCACGCCGTCCGAAAAGCCGCCATACGTGACGCCGCCTGCCTTCCTCTGCGCTTCAGTCGTGAGGACATGCTCCGGCTGCAAATAAAATTTCGTCCATTGCGTGCGCTTGAGCGGCCATTCGTCTTCCTGCCGCGCGACGAATTTCTCGCCCGGATGGCGCACCAGCAGCGCCACCTTTGATTGCTTCGACCACCCCGTGTCCTCGCCTTTCAGAAAATGGCCGAAGAATCGCTTTTGGATCCTCACGCCATAGTCGGTGTAAAACTCGGTCCAGTGCTCGATGCCGTGCACCTCGAGCCACTTCTCTTTCGAAGCTGCGCGCCCGAAACCTTCGAAGTTGCCGCGCGGATGCAGACCCTGCCCGCCCCAGTTGGCCGATGAGAGCAACGGAGTCTTCACTTTGGACCAGTCAGGCATGCGCGAGCGCCAGTATTCGTCGCTCGCCAGCGGACTGGCGTAACAATCCGCGGCGAAATCGCGCCTCGCAGCGCCGAGTTCTTCCTCGCTGAGCGTCGCGGGCCCGGATACCCAGTCGCCGTTCATGCGGCTGCGATAGCCCCTCGTTCCCTGCCCGTGCTGCACGCTGACGACCTGCTTGGGAAACCACGTATCGGCGAACGTGCAGTAGATGCCGCCGTGATGGCTGAGATCGCGATAATAATCGGCCGCGCCTTCCCAGATGCAGATTGCCGCGAGATGCGGCGGCTGCAGCGCCGCCGCCTGCCACTGATTCATCGCGTAATAGGAAATGCCGTTGAGCCCGACTTTGCCGCTCGACCAGGATTGCCCGGCAGCCCACTCGACGCAATGGTAGAAATCCTGGGCCTCGCGTAGCGACCAAAGATCGAGCAGCCCGGGCGAGCGGCAGGCGCCGCGCGAGTCGACGCGCACGACGGCGTATCCGTCCGGCACCCACTTCTCCGGATCGGCCACTTCCCAGTTCTGGTACTTGTTGGTTGAACCCGTCGCAACGTCCGGGTGATCTTCGCACATCCGTTGCCACTGGTCGCTGTAGAGGTCCTCGAAATGCAGCCACTTGCCGTAGGGGCCGTAGGTGAGAATGACCGGATACCTGCCGTCGGCCACGGGCCGATAGACGTCGGCGCGCAGGATAACACCGTCCTCCATCCCGACCGGCACGTCCCAGTCGATTCGCATGCCGTCGCGAATTTCGCTGACTTCCCGATAGTCCATGTTGCCGCTCAGCCGACTTTGACCGGGTTGCCCGTCTTCGCCGACTTCACGATCGCCTCGAAGACCGCCACGCCGTGAATGATCTGCTCGGCGGAAATCGGAAACGGCGCAGCGCCGCGAATTGCCGCCGCGAATGCCTCCAGCCCCGCTTTCAGCGGATTGGATCCCTTATGCTCGATGATCTCCGGCTGCGCAGGCGGGGGATGCCCCGGCTTGTCGGGCGCGGGACTGAAGCGAAACGCGCCCAGATTGCTTTCAGTCTCTGCGCGGCCGCGCGTGCCGTAGAGCGCGACGCGATAATTAGGAGCGCTCGCGATCGAGCAGTTGAAACTCGATGTCACGCCGTTCTTGTGGATGAGCGTGACGGTGGTTGTGTCGTCGACGAGCGGGGCTGCGCGCCGCGTGTTGACGCAATAGACCTGCGCGATCTCGCCGCACAGGTCGATGAAGCCATCGACGAGATGCACGCCTATTCCCGTCATCGCACCGACCGGGGTCTCATCCGGGTTCGTGCGCCACGACTCCTTCGGCATGAAAAGTCCGCCTGGCGCCGTCCCCTCGGCCACACCAAAACAGATCGTCCCCAGGCGGCCGTCCCGGACACGGGCGCGGATTTCCCCGACGGCAGGCTCGAACCGGCGCTGATAGTCGATGCCGAGCACGACGCCTGCCTTTTTGACCGCATCGAGCGCGGACCGGGCGCTCGCCACGGTCAGCGTGAACGGCTTTTCAACGTAGATGTGCTTGCCCGCCTGCGCCGCGCGCTTCACGTGCTCCTCGTGCTGGCTGTGGGGCGTGGTGTAGACGATCGCGTCGAT
>ERZ1292640.4089-Hain-H43-02um-R1-4089-length-11212-cov-6_pt1 | contig 11212 bp, 12 predicted proteins | sample MGYA00564404_ERZ1292640 | MGnify/ENA primary metagenome ERZ1292640 (study PRJEB36523, sample SAMEA6512636) | groundwater metagenome | collected 2019-01-08 | study: AquaDiva: Metagenomics assemblies of 32 groundwater samples | reverse complement strand
TGTAGGGACGAATGACCGGGAGGTCCAGTTTTACGCCAAACAGGCAGGGGCAAAGGTTGAGGCGGTAGAAGATTTTGTTTCACGAGGCGCCCCGAAAGAAAATAAGGCGCAGGCGGATGAAAAAAAGCCGCTGTATCCTACGGACGCGGCAAAGATTACGGATGAATTGCGGAAGTTGTGGATTAAATCTTAAATTGAGACCGTTGTAAAACCGTCATTGCGAGGAACCCGCGTCAGCTTTAGGTGACGAAGCAATCACGTTTTAAGATGAGAGATTGCTTCGTCGCCAGTTTAAACGACAGCTCCTCGCAATGACGAATTTATTGATATTATTATGGGCGAAAATTATATAAAATTCCTCGGCACAGCCGGAGCGCGGTTTGTGATGATTAAACAACTGCGCTCAAGCGCCGGCCTATGGGTTTCTTATGAGGGGGCTAACCTTTTGATTGACCCGGGCCCGGGTTGTATTGTCCGCTGTAATTTGAGCCGGCCTAAAATGGATCCGGGGAAGTTAGACGGGATACTTCTTACCCATCGGCACCTGGATCATTCCAACGATATTAATGTGATGATAGAGGCGATGACCGAAGGAGGCTTTAAAAAGAGGGGAGTGGTTTTTTTGCCGAAAGACGCGATAGTTAAAGACCCTGTAATACTCAAGCATCTGCGTAACGCCGCGGAAGACATTGTCATTTTAAAAGCAAATAAAAAATACAGGCTTAAGGCAATCGAATTCCAGGCGCCTTGCAGGCAGGAACATTCTGTCGAAACATACGGGCTGCGTTTTAATTTCCCCGGCTGTGATGTCGCGAAAAAAGTTTCGCTTATAAGCGATACGCGTTATTTTGAAGGCCTGAAAAGCCTCTATAAGGCCGATGTGATTATACTTAATGTTGTTTTTTACGACGAGCGTCCGGAGATCGAACATTTAAGCCTGTCCGGCGCCAGAAAGTTAATTTCCGAAATAAAACCGAAGGCCGCCGTAATCACACATTTCGGCATGTCGATGCTTAAGAATAAACCTGCTATGATCGCGAAAAGTTTAAGTGAAGAGCTGGGCATAAGGGTTATCGCGGCATATGATGGGATGAAGTTCGATTTAAATTAATCCAAATAAAATCTGCTTTTGGCTCGATTAAGATCCTTCGCGCCGCCTATTCGACGGCGCTTAAGGATCAAGTAAAATTTGCCTTCGGCAAATTTTACTTGACATAACTTATTCAGTATGCTACATTTAAAACAAATTGAGGCACCTCGCCTGCGAAACTGGCTGAAAGTTCTAATCCGAAGGCCAGGTTCTTGATATAAAAATTGTAAGGTGTGGACAGCGCTCAAAATAAGGAGGTGAATGATGCTGAAGGAGCTCATAGTAGTACCAGTCAGGACAATGCTTACTCAAGCTGGTGCATTCGTATCTGCTCTCTGTGCAGTCATTCTTATTCTGTTGGTGGGATGGATAGTTGCTAAGATGGTTAAGAATATGGTGTTGCGTATTCTTGATATCTTACAGCTTGACTCCACTTCAGAAAGGGTCGGCGTAGATAAGGTTTTGTCAAAAGGCGGAATAAAGTACAGCATCTCGGAACTTATAGCGGTACTTTGCTATTGGTTGGTGATGTTGATTGGCCTTGTTATCGCTATCAGCGTAGTTAACGTGAAGCCTGGAATGCTGGACGCGATAGTGCTTTATATCCCGCGGGTTATTTCGGCTGTGGTCGTATTAGTGCTGAGTTTGTTTTTTGCTTCATTTGTGAATTCAGCCGTATTGACAACAGCGGCAAACGCCGGAGTTGAGCAGGCAAATCTCTTAGGCAAAATATCACAATGGGTTATTGTGATATTTGGTATAATTATCGCCTTGGAGCAATTGCAAATAGGGACCCAGACTATCAACCTGGCTATCACAGTAGTGCTTGCCTCGTTGGGCCTGGCCTGTGCTTTGGCATTCGGTTTAGGATGCAAAGATATCGCAGGGAAAACTACACAAGATATAGTTGATAAATTAAAATCCAAGAAATAAAAATTCCCCGCGCTTTCTTCAGCAAAATTATCTTGTGAGGAAAGTGCGGGGTTTTTTTTACCTCTCCATCACCCGAAAGGCTATATTATGGATATATTAACTTCCTTAAGCTCTGTGTTGTTTGGCCAGCAGGTTTTTATTATTTTCTTTGTTATCCTTGTGTTCGCGGCATTATTTATCGTGTATTCATATATAAAAGGCCCGGCTAAACAAGGCACTACCACGGATGAGGCTGTCAGCCTGCGGCTTGAATATGAGGAAAAGATAAAGGGGCTTCAGGATAAAAATACAGAGTTAGAGAAAGCTGGGGGATTGTTTAAGGGCCAGATAGAAGCGCAGGCTAAGGATTGGGCCGCTAAATCTTCCGTCCAGTTAAAAGATAAAGAGAATCAGATCGTTTCTTTGCAGAAGGAGTTATCCGGCGCAAAGGATAAATTGGCCTCTCAAGAGCGAATAGGGCCATTGCAGGAAGAACTCAAGAAAAAAGACGAGGCCTTAAAGAACGAGTCGGCCGCTAAAGAAAAGCAAGGCCTGGAGCTTAAGGAGGCGCAGAAAAAAATACTTGAGTTGACGGCAGATAAAGAAGGATTAAATAAACAATTACAGAATAAACCCGCGGACGGCGAAGCGGATAAATTAAAAGAGGAACTGAAGAAAAAAGACGCCAGCCTGCAGCAGGAAGCTGTTGAAAAGGGAGAATTATCAAAAAAGCTTAAAGAGGCGCAAAACCAATTTTCTAATGCCTGCGAACAGGTTAACGCGTTAAGGGTCCAGCTTGAAAATAAGCCCGCGCTCGAACCGCAGCTGGAAAAATCAGAGGAAGAGCTGAAAGATAAAGGTAATTTAGTTTCTGATTTAAAAACCGAGTTGAAATCTTCTCAGGAAGTTTACCATGGTTTAAGGGAGCAATACGCGGAATTGGAGAGGGTAGTCGACGCCTTAAATCAGTCTTTAGCTTTGGAAAAAACATTGCACCAGCGCCTGAAGGAAGAGCACGCCAGTTGCGGTAAGCCGCCTTCTTCAAATAATCCTCAAGCCCCACCTGTAGCAACATAGAAATTTCGCGATGAGTTAGTTATTATAGTGGAACTTTCATGCCGTCATCGCGAGGAACCTTTGTTTGGCACATAAGTGACGAAGCAATCACGTTTTTAAAGTGAGATTGCTTCGTCGCTACATATCAACTATAGCTCCTCGCAATGACGATATGCGGAAGTAAGAATCCTAATGCAAATTTTGCGATAAATGCTATAATATTTCAGTGAGCAATATAAAGATTGTCTATGAGGATGATTTTATCATAGTCGCCAATAAGCCTCCGGGCCTTTTGACTGTCCCTACACCCAGAAAAGAAAAACACACTTTGAGTTCTTTGTTAAAAGCGTATCCGGCACACCGCCTTGACAGGGATACTTCCGGGCTTATTATTTTAGCCAAGAATAAAGGCGCGCGCGATTTCTTGATGGGCGAATTTAAGCGCCGTAAAGTAAAAAAACGTTATGTCGCCTTCGCGCAAGGAAAGCTTGCCAAACCAAAAGGCGTGATTACCGGATACCTGCGGGATAATCCCTTTGAAAAGCCAAAGCTTGCCAGGACTGAATATAAGGTGTTGGAATACAAAGAAGGATTTTCAGTAGTAGAGGTTACTCCGGTTACCGGCAGGACTAATCAGATAAGGATACAGTTTAAACAAATAGGCCATCCGTTGGTCGGAGAGAGAAGGTTTGCTTTCGCGAAAGATTTTAAGGTGAAGTTCAGAAGGACAGCGCTTCATTCAAGCGGAATAGAATTTATCCATCCGCAAAGCCGTAAGTTGTTGTCATTTAATTTGCCCTTAGCGGAAGATATGCAAAAATTTCTGGAGAAATAAGATGAGCTTAATAGTTTTAGGGACAGTCGCGTTAGATACAGTTAAAACGCCAAAAGGCAAAAGGGTTAATATGCTTGGCGGTTCAGCCGCGCATTTTTCCATGGCTGCCCGTTTTTTTACGCCGGTTAACCTTGTGGCAGTTATCGGCGAGGATTTTCCCCAGCGGCATATTGATTTTTTAAGGCGTAAAGGGATTATTTTAACAAGCCTGCAGAAAGAATCCGGCAAGACATTCCGTTGGGAAGGCGAATATCACGGCGATATGAATTCGGCTTTAACTTTAAATACGGAATTGGGAGTGCTGTCAGCATTCCGGCCCAGGATTACCGAAGAACAAAGAAAGATGGAGTACATATTTTTAGCGAATGTCGACCCGGATATTCAAAGCCATCTTTTGTCTTCGATTAATTGCCCGAAACTAGTAGCCTTAGACAGTATGAATTATTGGATAAAACACAGGCGCGAAAGCCTGCTTAAGGCTATGAAGAAAGTGGATATTTTTGTGGCTAACGACGGTGAGGCAAGGGATCTTTCGGGGCATAGCAGCCTGATCGAGGCCGCGGCAGGCTTGCGTAAGCTCGGGCCTAAGATGGTCCTCATTAAAAAAGGCGAGCACGGCGTTTTGTTGTCTTGCGATGATTTCCTGTTTTCTCTGCCCGCGTATCCGGTCAAAGATCTGGTTGACCCTACCGGCGCCGGTGATTCTTTTGCCGGAGGATTTATGGGGTACCTGACTAAAGTTAAAAAAATTGATATAAAAGCAATCAAGAAGGCAATCGCTTACGGGACAGTTCTGGCTTCGTACAATGTTGAGGGCTTTGGATTGGAGGGGCTTGCGAATTTAACTTTAGCCCGGATAAATAAACGGTTTAACGCGTATAGGAATGGGTTGATTATTTAAGAAAGGAAACAAATGTCAGACGGAATTAATAACCTGCAAAAACTTAAAAGCCTTGGTGTCAGCCCTTGGTATGATAATATTGAAAGGCGGCTTATAAATAAAGGATTTTTAAAAAAGATTTTTGATTTAGGAGTTTTAGGAGTTACTTCTAATCCCACTATTTTCGAAAAGGCGATAAATTCTTCCGCGGAATATGATTCTAAGATAAAAGAGCTCACCCGGCAGGGTTTAGATATAAGCGCGATTTATGACGAGCTTACTGTCTGGGATGTGCGCGACGCGGCAGATTTATTGAGGGATGCTTACGAAAGAAGCAATTATATAGACGGATATGTTTCTATAGAAGTCCTGCCGGAGTCCGCCCATAGCCCGGCGGATACTATCAATTACGGAAGGCATATTTTTAAGAAGATCGACAGGCCTAATATCATGATAAAAATCCCCGGCACAGAGGAGTCCCCCGCGGCAATCCGTGCCTTAATACGCGAAGGGATTAACGTTAACGCGACCCTGCTTTTTTCCACTAACCATTACAAACGAGCGGCTTTAGCTTATATCGAAGGCTTGAAAGATAGAGAGCGGGATGGCTTTAAGCTTAATAAAGTAAATTCCGTAGCAAGTGTTTTTGTCAGCCGCTTGGATACGGAAATCGACAGGATGTTAGAAGAGATGCATAAGAAAAAACTTTGTTTTGGAGTGGAAAAGCTGCAGGGAAAAGCGGCTATCGCGAATTGCAAAATGATTTATGGCTGCTTTAAGGAAGTCTTCGAAGGAAAAGAATTTACGCGCTTAAGAGAAAATGACGCGAACCCGCAAAGAGTTTTGTGGGCTTCCACAGGGACAAAAAATCCTTTATATAGCGACGTGAAATATGTCGATGGGCTTATACATAGCGAAACCGTAAACACTATGCCCGGCGTCACTCTTGACGCTTATCTGGATCACGGCAGCCCTATGTTTATCGATGATAAAGAAGAGGCTAACGCAGTGATAGAAAAACTGGCTGAAGCAGGTATTAGTGTTGATGAGGTCTGTAACCAGCTTCAGGATTCAGGCATTGCTTTGTTCTGTGCTTCGTATAATAAGCTTTTATCGTCGCTTAAAAGCAGGATCGGCACACTTGCCGGCAAAAGCAAAGTATATTCTTAAATCTTATTAACGTGGATTTTAAAAAAAATATAATCACTAGCCAATCCAACCTCAAGATAAAAGAAGCCCTGGATTTAAGGGATGGCTCTGCCCGCAAGAAAAAAAGGCTTTTTCTTATTGAAGGGCTTAAGGAATTAGAATTAGCCCTTACCTGCGGCGTAATAATTAATACGCTTTATTTTTGCCCCGAGTTTTTTTCTACAAACAAAGAACCTGATTTTATTGAGGCATGCCGGCGCAAGAATGCCGGTATTATTGAGCTTGGGCAAAAGGCTTATTTAAAAATAGCCTTTGGCAACAGGCATGAAGGGCTTATTGCCGTAGGGCGTTTCGCGGATTTGTCGTTGGCGGCGCTAAAATTAAAAGAACGGCCTCTTATCATGGTGGTAGAGGCTATAGAAAAACCCGGAAACCTTGGCGCTATGTTAAGGACTGCCGATGCCTGCGGCGTTGATGCTTTTATTTTGGCTTCGCCTTTAACTGATGTTTATAATCCTAATGTTGTGCGCTCAAGTTTGGGCGCGGTATTTTCGCTAAATTTAGCGCAAGCAAAGTCAGAAGAAGTGGTTTCTTGGCTAAAGGATAATAAGATTAAAATTATTTGTGCTGTGGTTGATTCAAAAGAAAAATATACGGGTTTTGATTATCGCCTGCCTTGCGCTGTTGTATTAGGAAGCGAGGAGAAGGGTTTAAGCGATATATGGCTTGAATCAGCCGATAAGCGCCTGAAGATACCGATGAAAGGCAAGGTTGATTCTTTGAATGTTTCAGTTGCCTGCGGCGCGTTTCTTTTTGAAGCGCTAAGGCAGAGGAGTGTTTGATGCGCCTTCAGGTTTTTCTTTCCAGGAGCAGGGTGTGTTCGCGCCGTAAGGCCTTAAAACTTGTCGAGGAAGGCCAGGTAAGGGTAGGCGCGGATATAATAACTGAACCGTCATATGATGTTGACCCGGCAAACGCCGATGTTTATTTGGGCTCGAAAAGAATTGGATTAAGGGAAAATATCTATTTAGTTTTAAATAAGCCTCGGGGGTTTGTAACCACGTTACAAGATAGGCACGCCGAGCGAATAGTGACGGAGCTTCTTCCCGCGGCTTTTCGCCACCTTTACCCTGTGGGCCGGCTGGATAAAGATTCTGAAGGGCTGCTTTTATTTACTAATGACGGCGATCTGACATATCGGCTTTTGCATCCAAAATTTAAGGTTGATAAGGTTTATTTGGTAGAGGCGCGCGGCAGGATTAAGCCGCCGGATGTTTCGCGTTTACGCAAAGGTATTTTTATTGAAAGGAAGAGAACCCTTCCAGCATTAGTTAATATAATAAATGTCTCTGGCAATAGGACAGTTCTGAAAATATCTATACATGAGGGAAGGAAACGCCAGATAAGATTGATGCTGGCGGCGTTGGGGTATCCCGTGCTGAAGCTTAAGCGTATTCAATACGGGCCTGTTCGTTTAGACGGGCTTAAACCGGGGAAATGGCGGCTGTTAAATAAAGAAGAGATTTCACTCTTGTCTAAAGCAGATAAGTGATAGCTGCGGGAGAGTTATTTTGAGATTTTATTTTTACCGTCATTGCGAGGAGCTATTGTTAGGAAGAGGCGACGAAGCAATCCCGTTTTAAAAAACGAGATTGCTTCGTCACGGATAAGCCAAGCAAGGGTTCCTCGCAATGACAGGTGTAATTTGGACAGCAATAACTAAAACAAAAAAATGCCATACGATATCGCGATAAATAAAGCTTGGGAAAGAATTGCCGGCTTGGAAGGGCGTGAAAAATGGCGCATAAAGTTATTAAACGACACATACGATATAAACCTTAAAGATAAAACAGTAATATCCTGTTCCTGTCCTGTGCCGGCAAAGGATTATGTGGTAATTTTGCTGCTGCACTATTTAATAGGCACCCTTAAGAAAAGTTATACTCCTTGCGGCCAATGGGTTTCTTTTAAAGAGGTGCCCGGAGGAGAGGTTTATTATCCCGCTTTTCATAAGAGCGTGTTAGGTATACTTCTTATAAAATACGGGCAAACCCCTGAAAACCTGCTAAAATGCGCGCAGAGGTTTAACGCGAAAAGTATACCTCTCGCTGACGCGGCAATAGAGCTTGTTGTTTTTGACGATGTTTCAATACGTGTATTATTGTGGAAGCAAGACAGTGAGTTTTCCCCGGAAGCAAATATATTATTCGATAAGAATTTGACTGATGTTTACGCCATGGAAGATATCGTGGTTTTTTTGCATTTTGTGGCCAGCAGTTTATGAAATAAAATCAGAAGTGAGAAGAAAAAACTATGCGTAGGCCAGTAATTTTATCGGCAGTGGTTTTATTTTGCGCGCTGTTTGTCGCGGGTTCCCCGGCTTTAACAAAACAGCTGTTTTATGGCGGCATACTCCGGATACCGCGATTTATTGCATCTTCGCCAGCGGAAAAAGCTGTAGAACAAAGCGCCCAGCGTGTAGGGGAAAGGATGCTGTACGATATAAAAATCGGCAGCATTTATCTGGGGAAAGCGGAGTTTCATCATGTTTCAAGAGTTGATTTCGCCGGCAAACCGGCAAACCTGGTTACTTTTAAAACAGAGCTGGCCCGTTTTACCGATTTGGAAAAGATTTACAGTGACGCTTCAAGTTTTCTGCCCCTTAGAGTTGAACGGTTTGTATCCACGTGGCCTGTGCCGGAAGAAATAATCGAGGTTTACCGGCAGGATGATTTTACCCTTAATATAAAAAAAATAAAAGGGGATAAACAAGAGTCTGTTGTGATAAAAAAAGACAGCGTTATTCATAACGCGGTAATGCTTCCTTTTTATGTGCGTATGATGCCGGAATTATCCGTTGGCTGGTCTATGCGGGCGGCGCTGCCGAATCAAAGTTTTAAAATAAATCTTGTTTCAATTGAAAATGTAACCGTTCCCGCGGGCACTTTTTCCGCTTATTACTTTTCCAGCGAACCGGCAAAGTTTGAGATCTGGGTGAGCGCGGATTCAAGAAGGATACCTTTAAAAATAAAAGGCGCGGGGCTTATGGGGTATACATTAGTGTTAAGAGAATATAAGGACGCGCCGGTTAAAGAATAGAAAATGGAAAATAGAGAATGGAAAAGAAAATTGTCATTGCGAGGAACCTTTGTTTGATATGTCAGTGACGAAGCAATCTCGTTTCTAAGTGCGAGATTGCTTCGTCGCATCGTATCAGCGGTAGCTCCTCGCAATGACGATAATTCTTTGTTTTTTCTGGTTACTGGAGTTGTAATTCCTAATATAGGTGAAAAATGGCCCCATTAATTATTTCTTTAGTATTATTCGGCATGGCGGCATTTGCCGGGTTAGCTTTGTTTTTTTCTTTTAAAAAGGATAATCCCGCGCGAATAAAGCCTCAATCGAAATCTGTTTCTCCACCGGAAGATTTAAAGATTAATAATCTTAAGCAGGTAGAAGAGATTGCTTCTTTATCCGAAAAATTAAGGAATGTAAAGGCGGGATATAATAAGCTTGAGGCGGAGCTTTTGGAAGCGAAAAAAAATGAGGCTTCGGCTCAAGAAGAGCTTAAAAAAGTTAACCAGTGGATTGAAAAGCAGCAGGCCTCTGAAGGCAGCTCGCTTAAAGAAAATCAGTTATTAAAAGAACAATTAGTGAAGAAAGACCAGGAATGCGAAAAAGAGTTTTCCGCGAATCTTTCGTTAAAGAAAGAATTCCAGGCGCTCAAAGAACAGCTTGACGGATTGCAAAAAGAAAAGTCATTGATTGAAGAACGCTTTAGGGTTTCGGAGGCGCTCAATAAAAGTTGTAATGAAGAGCTCAAGAAAAAGGATGAAGAGCTTGCCATTTTAAAGAAGAAAACTGAAGAGACAGAGTGGGTTTCTAAAAAAGAGTATGATAAACTTAAAGAACAATTGGAAAAAAAACCAAATCCTTGATTGATATGGGAAATAAACCATTTAATTTGTTAGTTGGTGTCAGTGAGGGTTTGAAAGGCATAGTTAAGGCCCCGCCTTCTAAATCTTACACTACGAGGGCGATTATTATCGGCTCTCTTAGCCAAAAGGCGAAAGTTATAAACCCTTTGGCCTGCGATGATACTTTGTCCGCGGTAAAGGCATGGAAAAGATTAGGCGCTGATATTAAAATAAAAGGCGGAAGTTTAGAAATAAAGGGGTTGGCAGGGAAGCTGAATTATAAAAACAGGTCTATAAACGTCGGCGAGTCAGGCACGCTTTTAAGGATGATGATGCCGATACTGGCTTTAGGCAAAGGCAGGTTTGTCATAAACGGAAAAGGGACATTATTGAAACGGCCGAATAAACCAATGGCGCAGGCTTTACTGGCATTAGGCGTGGATATAAGAGGAAGGGATAAAGATTTCAGGCTTCCTATAATATTGGAATCAAAAGGAGAAATTCCGGGCGGGATAGTAAAAGTCGACGCGAATATGAGTTCCCAGGTAATTTCTTCCTTGTTAAATATCGCTCCTTTCATCGGTAAGGATACTTCGGTAATAATAAAAGATAAGCTAGTTTCCGCGCCTTACATCGATATTACTATCGATGTTTTAAATAACGCGGGCATTAAGATTCAGAAGCGTCAAGGCAATCGTTTTTTTATAGCGGCGCGCCAAGGCTTGAAGCCGGTATTGAAGTTTGTTGTGCATGGAGATTATTCTTCCGCCGCGTTTCTCATAGCGGCTTCCTGCCTGGTCCAGTCCGACGTAACGATAAAAGACTTAGTAAAAGATAAGCAGGGTGATAAAGAGATCGTCAGTATTTTAAGAAAAATGGGCGCTAAAATAATCAGGCAAGAAAGTAGTATAAATATAAAAGGGCCTTTCGCGTTAAAAGGTGTAGAAATAAATTGCCGTAATACTCCGGATTTAGTCCCTGTGCTTTGCGTCTTGGGGTGTTTTGCCAGGGGGGTAACTCATATCCGCGATATCGGGCATCTGGCATATAAAGAAAGTAACAGGATCATCGCGCCGGTAAAGGAGCTTAAGCGGCTCGGCGCTAGAATCAGTATAAGCAATAACGATTTGGTAATACGCCAATCAGTTTTAAGGAGCGGGCATGTTGATTCCTGGGGTGACCACAGGATCGCGATGGCATTGGTTATTGCCGGGCTAAAAACAGGGCGGGTAGTTATTAAAAACGCGGGTTGTATAAGTAAATCATATCCTGATTTTATAAAGGACCTTAAATTGTTGGGCGCGGATTTAAAGGTGCTTCCGCGATAATATTATTTTCTAAGGTTAGATTTTGCTTGCAATATTTTTCCATTG
>ERZ1292640.4088-Hain-H43-02um-R1-4088-length-11212-cov-10_pt1 | contig 11212 bp, 8 predicted proteins | sample MGYA00564404_ERZ1292640 | MGnify/ENA primary metagenome ERZ1292640 (study PRJEB36523, sample SAMEA6512636) | groundwater metagenome | collected 2019-01-08 | study: AquaDiva: Metagenomics assemblies of 32 groundwater samples | reverse complement strand
CCGCCGTCATCCACGAAGCCTTCTACATCGCCGCCACCGGCCGGCCCGGCCCCGTCTGCTAATAGCGGCGATTGGCTGCACGTCGCTGCTGCCGCCGCGCTTTCTCCCTACATGTTTGGCTGCAGTAGCATTGCCCACGGTCGGAATGGCTGCACACCCAGAAGAGGACGCCGCAGCCGGGGGCACGACATCGCCGGGGGCGGAGAAAAGCTTCGGGTTCGGAGTCGGTTGACATCCTCATCTCAACTGCTGGCGTGACCAGGATACGACCAATGACGGATGATTCGCGGCTGCGGCGCAGATGATGTTGCTGGCCCATGTACTCCGGCTGGAGTTCACAAAAAGACGTTTTCAGATGATCGGCGACAGACGATCACCGCCACTACCTGGCAGGTGTCCGGATACGCCGCGTGCGGGGAACCGGCAGCCGTGATTCGTGCGGCAACGGTGAGCCCAGCGGCCTTGCCCCCGACGCTGATCGGCGTCGCCCTGGAGCCACTGATCCGCAGGAGCGGAATACGTATTCTTCGTCCCAGATCTGGTTTTGACAACACACAACGGACCGAGGTATCCCTGATTGCGGAAGGTGGGCTCACCGGATGGATAACGGCCCGAAGCCGGGCTGTGACAGGCACGTCAACCCACATCAAACCAAGGGAGGTCGGGCTTGGCCGCGTACGGTGTTCCTCCAATGGGATTAACTTTGCGGGGTTCGAGGAAATCCGGCCACGTGCGCCTTGGATATGACAGCCCGTGCGCCACGGACAGCAAGAAACCGTTCGCTTTTCGTTCGGCCTGCGCGGCCCGGAAGTCAAGATCTGCCGGGACATGGACTTTTACCGAATACCGGCAGTCACAGCCATGGAAAGCGTACATCACCGCCTTCTGGTGTTGCGTAATCTTGTCCCGTAGCCCAGGTCTGCTCGTGCCACCGCCTACTAGCAGCACCGTGAGTTCCCTCCATCGATGCCTGGCCGCAAGATTGGCCGCGTCCTTGCGGTAACCTTCTCCCCAAGTCCTGCATAGCTCCGTGAGGAGACGTCTCGTTAAAGACTCCTCCGACTCACCTGGAGGGGGGCTCTCGAACCGCTCAGCTCCAAGAAGAATCGACTTATCGTAGTAGCATAGAATCTTCTGATTTCCACCAGGCTCGGGCGCGTGGTTCACAGAGAACTCGGTCGTACCCGCTCCCATATCGACGATCAAGTGTATCCCTGCTCTCATGCGCGGGTCGTGCGAGAGGGACACAATTGGCGCCACAGTTTCTGGCAGGACGTCAAATCTCCGAGTCTCCGTGGCCTCGATCCTCGTTCGAGGGTCCAGGTACTCCTGCAACCAAGGCCGCAAGGAACAAAGGGGAGTGCCCTGCTCAACGAGGACTGGTTGTGGGCCGAGCACCGCGTTCCAAGCGGCGTTGACGATCCGCAGATACCGTTCGCGCAACTCCGGATCTTCGTAATGATCCATGGGCGCGGCTGCGTTGACAAATACATTCGTCCGGTTGGCGCCGTACTCGTTATCGAGCCACCCCCCAATGCGCCCAAGGACCCACGCTAAATACAGGGCAACCAAGTGATCAACGCCCAAGCCTTCGTCGCAGGACGGAGAACCGCCGGGTTCGTGGCGAGATCCGGTTAGCAGGGACACCTTCAAGGACCGGAAGAGTTCACCGCGATCCGCGTGAGCCGCACATCGTCCGAAAAACACCTTCCCTTGTGAGACTCTGACCAGTGAGGGGATGGCGAAGCACGGATACCCTGCGCAGGGCTCATCAAGGCAAACCACCGAGGCTGTACGTTCGTTCCTTCGCCTCGCGACTACTTTTGTCGAGAACGTTCCCAAGTCCAGGCCGATGACAACCGGGACGAGTGCGGAAGCGACCCGCGTCTCCGGACGGCGTGCTGCCGGTGCCCGTTTCGCGCTCTTGCTAGCTGCTGGCGGCTGTTGGTCAACCGTGGACGTAGAATCTTCAGGACGGACCAGCTCTTTGTCGACGTGTTCGGCTTCCGATTCTGGCATCGGCCGCTTGAGTCGCTGTAGCAGGTACTTGAGCAGATTACGAATATTCATACGGGTGAATTATCGAATGGTCGTCGAACGCTGACAACACAGGCCGCAATCGGGTCGCTGAGCCGAGTGCTGACGCGCCTATCGGTTTCCAGGCCTGAGACGCGCTCGTGGTAACGCGCCTCTGCCTTCTGAAGCTGTGCCTCGAAAAGGGCCAGAATGTGTTCGGCTCTTGCCCTAGCCTTGGCGGTGTTCAGTCGAGTCTCGATTTGACGTTCTGAGTGCGCGTGCTCCGCCTCGATTACAGCCATACGGCGAGCATAGAGGGCTTCATTTTCTTGCGTCTTCTGCAGTCGAAGTGCCTTGTTCCTCCGGCGCGCCTCTGACAACATGCGCTCCCAGACACCCTGTGACACCGCCGGGGCGGGCCGTCCGTAGCTCCACTCCTGTCCCCGTTCCATTACCAGATGCAACAAGCGCTCGCCGACTTCTGGCTCGACAAATCCAGCCTCTGCGTGAGACCACACGATCTCGTCTAAATCGCGGCGCTTCTGGATACCAGTTGCCTCATGAGCGACGACAATCATGAAATAGATCCCTTCCTTTATCTCGCCGTCTTCAGCCAGCTTGATCTCGACAGTTGCTTGACCAACCAGCGCTGGTGGGTTTGACAAGCGGGGCGTGACGGCTGCCACAGCAGCCCTGAGCAGAGGGTGACTCGCATTGATCAGCTCCACCTCCGGATATTCGAATGCAACTCCTCCATCCGTCGTGAACAGCAGCTGGCCATCTGGAGCACGATCCAGCCAGATCTGTCCAGGACTGCACGCCTGCCTTATGTCTTGGTCCAAGCCGTCCGTGAGGTGCAGACCATACACTCCAGCGGCCTCCTCCTCCCAGATACGCACGTCCGGGTGGAACGACTCCAGGTAGGCTCTGAGGACCGCCAGTATTGATTCCTCAGTTACGTAGCGGCCCAAACGACCGACGCGTTCCATCTCAGACCTAATGAACTCCTCGTGCCCAAAGAGCTCACCGGAGCTTTGCTGCAGCTCTTCAAACTGAATGCGGCGATTGTTAATGGCGTGCGCCGCCTCCTCGACGCGTCGTTCCGCCTCGTCAGGGGTCAGTTGGCCGCTGATATAGTCGCGGCGAAGCTCGCGCATCGTGTCCCCAAGGATGATGTCAAGGTCACCGATGCTCTCGCGGAAAATGCCGATGCGCTCATACAAACGTAGGAGAATCCTGTCCTCAACCGTGCCCTCCGCCACAAGGTTATGGATATGGACGACCTTTGACTTCTGTCCGTAGCGGTCTATCCTGCCGATGCGTTGCTCCACCACCATCGGGTTCCACGGGAGGTCATAGTTGACCACATGGTGGCAGAACTGGAAGTCCAGGCCTTCGCTGCCGACCTCAGTCGACACGAGGGCGCGAATTCGCTTGTCTGTTGCGAACAGCCGCAATCGGTGGCCACGCTCATCAAGCTCCGGGTGTCGAGGGTCAGAACGCACCTCGCCCGCGATCCAAAGGGTCGAGTAGCCTGCCCTTCTCAGCCGCTCCGCGACGTATTTGGCCGTGCCGACGAAAAACGTGAAGATCAGAATTTTGGCTGTTTCGTCCTCTTCCCACGCTCTCCGCAACACCTCCAGCAACTTCTCGAACTTGGAATCCCGCGAGGGCAGGCTCGGCAGTCGGCTTTCACCAACGTGGTCCGCACTAACTGCACTAGCAGCTTCGCTCGGCAAGATGTCGGTGACCTCGGACGCATCGTCATCGAAACCCACCACCGATAGCCCGGCGTGGGAAAGTATAGCCGCATGGATGCTGCTCGCGGCTTGGCGCGCTCTCTGAATCTGCCCGAGCGTTAGTCGTTCCCCGATCCAGCCTCTACTCCCCGCGCCAGTCACGAGTGCCTGATAGGCCCGATCCTCCTCGTCCGTCCACTGGCATCGAAAAACGGCGGCTCGCCTCACCGGCGCATTCTCCTGGACCTCGCGTTTGCGCGTGCGAGTCAGGATTGACGACAGCGGATGCAAGTCCTGAATCCTTCGCTCAAGCTCGACCCACGCCCGCCGATCCACAGGAGGCTGCGAACTAAGATCCTCCACAACGCCCGCGGCGAGCGGGTCCTGAATGTCCTGCCCACCTCGACCGAACAAGGCGCGGAGCTCTTCGGCAGCAGATGGAAGTTGGTCCGGTCTTGCACTACGAACCATTGCGCTCGCCCGGTGCACGCCACTGTGCCTCCGCAACATCTCATCGAACACGTTGGGGTCGCGGAACGCGGTCGGGCGAAGCGCCTGGAGCAGTGTGAAAAGATCACGTGTGCTGAGCTGCAGCGGTGTGGCTGTGAGGAAGAGGACCGTCCCACCCATGCGGCCCAAGTCCTGAAGTAATTCGGCAGTCTGCGTGGCGGGGTTTCTGCCGTGGTGCGCCTCATCAACAATCACCACATCGAGGTAGCCGATTCTGCCCTCGACAAGGTCGGAGAGCTCCTCATTCCGCAGTGTCTGTATCGAGATGATCCCGCGTAAACGGCTCCTTTCGGGCGATTCTGAGGCTCGAGTAACATACTCCCGGAGCGACTGACTGGTGTGGATCTCAAAGTCTTGGTTGAACTTGCGGTTTAGCTCCTCGCGCCATTTTTCGCGTAAGCGAGAAGGACACACTACCAGAACCTTGTCCAGATAATGCCGAGCCTCCAATTCTGCAAGGATCAGCCCGGCCTCGATTGTCTTGCCAAGACCGACCTCATCGGCGATGAGGAGACGCCTGTCTGGCGAGTCCAATACTTTTAACAGCGGCTTGTATTGATAGGGCTCGAACAGGATTCGCTGCGCTCGATATGTGTAGACGGTGGTTCGGTTGGTGTTCCGAATTCTCTCAACCGCAAGCGCACAACGAAAGGCCTGAAGTGTTCCCCAACGCCCCATCTGCGCCAAGCGCTCGAGGCTTAGGTACTCATCGGTAAGGGCGTCTAGGTCCTCCTCGACAACGTTGTCAACTCTGGCGATGAACTGGACCCTGTACCAGTATTCCCCCCCATCGAGGACCGGGGCGGCGACAAGCCTACCCATCTCCATGGTCGTCCGGAGCACGACGGCGTCACCGGAACTGAACCGCGGTGGCATGTCTACTGGCTCCTCCCCTTGGGCTGTGCTGCTGACTGAAAAGCATCTTCCAGGTCACCCTTCAGGACTTCCGCCCGAGGTCTTGCGCTTTCAAATACTCCCATGCCCTCACTCCCGCACTCGATCCGGCCAGTGAATCTCGTCACCGCCCCCAACCGAGCTTCTTGATCAAAACGTCAATTTCGTCCGAGTTCATGCCGCCCTTTACGTTGTCGCGCGTCACGACCAGGGTGCCACGCGACCCTCCCCCTGCCTCAAGGGGCAAGATGTCATTCTGCCTGTACCAGTGCAACTTCTTCTCCCATCTTACCCGGTACGTCCTGTCGTCGAGCATGCCGCAGTGTTCCCAGAAGTACATCACGCCAGATTCCGCATCCTCAACCGTGAAGTCAGGATAGTACGTGACCTCGTTGATGGTCAGAGGGTGCTCGTACAAATAGTGAATTCCCTTGGCGTGGAGTTGGTTGGCGATGATCACTTCAGACTTGGACCGTACAAGGTCACCACGGCTTGTCCGGTTGATCAAACGATCCTCAAGGAAGCGTTCCTGGACCACGACTGGCTTCGGCGCACGGAAGAGGTTCGTGAACCTCTTTGCGATTTCGGAGTGGAGATCCGAGGAGTACTTCAACAGCCCGGCCGGGCTGGCCTGATGCAGAACGAAGATGCGGCGACGTTGCCGGGTCAAAGCCGTGTAGAGCAGCTCCCGAGAGAGCAGGAGGCAGGGATCAGGCAATAGCAGAATGACGTCGTCGAACTCGCTGCCCTGTGCCTTGTGGACCGTTAAGGCATAGGCGAGCTCGAGCTGGGCGGAACCCTCCTCGGAAAAGTCCCGCTTTGTGAAGTCGTAGCGCACACCAGGCTGGGAACAGAACGTCACCTCCAGTTTCCATGGGGGCGTGGTCATGTTCTTCGTGCGGAACTGACCGGTGACGATCCCGACCTCGCCATTTGCAACATAGCCGGCGTGAGCGTCCTTCGGATAGAAGTACTTTCTCCTGGCGTTTTCGACATTGATGACCTTGTCGCCATAGACCACCTGCTCCGCTCCCATCGGCTTCGGGATCTTCCGGTACTTCGGCTTGCGGGCGAATTCCAGCATCTGACTCCGGAAGCGGTGGTGGATGAAGCGGTTGAGTTCTGTCACTCCGTGCAGCATGTTTCGCACGGGGGAGAGGATCTGCCAAGCCTCAGCGTGGGTGGCTGCGTCAGCATTGAAATAGATGTAGGCGCCGGACTGGCACCCACCTAACTTGAGGTCGAAGGTCCTCACGTCTGCCTTGCCCGTCAGCCCGCACACCTCGATGAGAACCTCCAGAAGAGCATCATGGAGTTGGTCGTGGGTTTCCCAGCGCAAGAACCGGATCACCTCGTTCCCCCCGCTTTGCAGAACGCGCTGTAAGATGTCGTCCTCGCCGGGCTCAAGGGGTGTCCCACAGAACCACCTGGCAAGCTGCAGGTCAACACGCTCCCGGCCCGCCTGCCGGCGCCCAATCGTAAGCTCGGCATACCCCTTGGCGACACGCGGGAAGAGGTTGTGAACATTCGGTGGAGCCAGCTCCGACACGATGTCCACAAAAGGCCGCCCGGCGCCAATGGGCGGCAACTGCCGGGGATCTCCTATGAGCAACAGCCGCTCCACGCCTCGGAGCGAATCCAAGAGGGCGCCGAGCATTTCCTCTGTCAGCATCGAGGCTTCATCCACGATGACGGTCTTCTCTACGGGCGTGGGCGGCTGGTCGGACAGCCTGTAGCCAGTGGCAATGTCGTAGCGGTCACGTTCCGCTAGGAATTGCGCGAGAGTGTAGCCGCGCAGCTTCATACTCTTGGCGGCTTCCTGCATCTTCACCCGGGCTTTGCCCGTTGGAGCGAGGAGCAGGACCCCACCAGCAGCGACGTCAGGATGACCGCAGAGAACCGAGAGCAGCGTGGTTTTGCCGGATCCGGCCGGTCCGATAAGGACACTGAATCGCGATTCTGCGAGTTCTTTCAACGCGGCGGATTTCTCAGTCCGGGCTCTCTCCTCTTCGTCGTCGTCCACAGTCAAGGGCACCAGACGCTTGTCCACCAGATGTCGCCAGTTGGCGGTTACAGGATGTCTTCGACCAGCGAGGCGTCGTTGGACCGCGTCACGAATGATCCCGCCCATCTTCGCCAGGCGTTCCAACTGGTACGCCGGGCTCTTGTCCTGCATGGAAGTGACAGTGATCTCCGGTGTGAACTCCTTCTCGACGACAGTCATCATGTCGCCGGTTGGCTCACATGCTGGGCTAAGAGGCAGGTTCCGGACCCGGAGAATCACTTCCTTCCGCGACAACAGCGTGTGACCCTCATTTGCCGCCTGCTCAAGGGTAGCCACACTGAGCGCCCGAAGTCGTCTGCGGTCAACTGTGCCTTCCAGGGCGGAGGGTCTGGGCAGTGGGTGTTTCTCCTGAACGGTCTTCTCGGGATAGATCCCTTTGTCCACCGTCCATACGGACACTGGGTCAAATGTGAGGCGGGTGGCCTCATAGATCAGGTACGGGTTCTCCAAGAGCTCCCGGTCCGACAATCGGAGGCCAGCTTCCTGCCGCTCCTCCTCGACATATAGAACCTTCGCCTGCTCGGCGGAGATTTCGAATCGGCTGAGCAACTTCAGCAAACCGCTCCGTTCTTCCGATAGTCCGTTCCAGGCTTCGCAGAGAGTCCTCCCGATCTCCTTGGCGCATTCGCGGGATAAGTGCTGTTTGGCATCCTGGAAGACCTTATGAACGATTGGCCAGGGGTCTTCATTCTCACCGGCTGTCTCGGCCACCTCCCGGGCAACGAAAACCGCGTGGCTGACGCCGAACGCTGCGAGTACTGACCCAAGACCTGGACAGGGCCCTCGCATCTTCCAGAGCTCACCCAGGCGCTCGTCGATCCATTTGATGCACTGCTTCCATGGCCCCGGCAGAACCTCAGCCGCTTTCCGCAAGCTGCTCGCGCAGGCCAGGAGGGCACCGATTGCCGCGTCGTGGGTAACATGCTCGGAGGCGTAGGAAAACTCGAAGAACCGGTCCTCAGGCGCCATGGCGGCCAAGCTAGCCGGATCGAGATCCGGGTGTGTCTTTGCGTACTGGACAGCGGCATGGTATGGAAGGATGAAACCGTCTTTGAAGTCCGGCCGGATCGAATGTTGGATCATCCGCTCCCAGAGCATCGACTGCATCTTTAACCTTCGCGAGTACTTGTACTCAGTTGGCGGTCCGACATGGAGGACCCGCCCGGCTCCGATCAGTACTCGCCCAGCGGTCTCAAGGAACGGCACCTTTTTCGCATAGAAGAAGCAGAGCGATTCCTCGGGGCGGACAAAGGTGAAGAAACCGTTGAGAAGAGCTTTCTGGTTCTCAATGTCCTGCACCCAAGCGGTTTCGAAGCCGAGATCAGGCTCGCGCGATGGGTCGACGGGCAGATCGTATTCCTGAGCGAGTTGCTCCAGGTTCTCGACCGTCATCCAGCGGAAGGGGATTGCGGGAGCCGAGAAGCTGGGGTGGCGTAGTGGTGTGGGTGCAAAGTGCCCGTGGGTCTCCGGCGAGGTCTTGAAGTAGGGGTGCTCAACGTGTCGCACGAAGTCGAACGGCGCCATGAAGGTCGCTCGCTCTGCGACACAGATGGGCCGGAGACTCTCTTCGAGGTCCTCAAGCGATCTGCCAGCGACTTGGTCCTCCGCGGAATCATCTTTCTTAATGGCGATGTTTTTCAGCTTGCGGCAAGCGTCGTTTGAGCTCGGGTGCTGACATACAGTTCCGTTCCAACCGCTGTCGTGCCAGGGTACCCGGATCGAGATGTGGCGCAAGGGGAATCTGTCAGAAAGGTGTGAGGTCACCGTCCCTCCGCTCCAACCGAGGCGCGTTTCGGTAGTTTAAGGATCTATAATGCACCCAATCGACTTCGGTTCACAGTTCTCCCTGGTCACTGAGGCTGGCATCGGCCCGGAGACTGCGACTGTGCAATTCTATCTCAGCGCAGATCATAGTGACCATTTTCAATTCAGGTGAAACCCCTTCCTTCGGTGACCGACAGTCACGAGGTTTCCATTGCCGGAAAGGACTGCATAGCAGTCAAGTTATTCAGAGAGGCGCCCGACAACCCTGCGGCCGGCTGTCCTCTCCAGATGTCTCCGCGACCGCTTGTCGAGGTCGTGCAAGGTGGCACCGTGGTGGTCATGACGTAGTCGCCAGACTCTCCGTCTTGACATCCGGGACACCCACAGTATACACCCAAGGGCCTTCATTGCGACCTCATTTTCGGCCCACGGCAGCGGCACCCCTCTCAGGAAGCAAGATCGGCCGCCTCCGGGGTTCAGCAAGACCCGCAACTGCCTCATTTTCAGTCGATTGATCACACGCCTCTCGTCCGTACCTCCTTTCTCCGTCAAGCTTTCTCCCTCCAGCAGCCAGACTCTACCTCGCCGGCACCGGCAGCGCCGCGATCCGCCGCACCATGCTCCCGAACAGTCGCCGCGTCGGATGCCCTTCCGCTCAGAGCCGACCCGCTAAACTCAGGGTGCTTATGGGCGTGGTGGGGGCCGGGGCCGGCACCTCGCTTGTGGACCTCAGACCCGCCCTCAACTAGCGGCGGCCTGGGAGGCGCGGACAGCCGCCCTTCCTTCGCGGCATTTAGACGCTAAAAACGGTTCCTGAACTGGCGGCAGCCTGGGAGGCGCCAACAGCCGAGGCGCGTACCGAGTCTAGCGCCTAAACTGGCCCCCAAAGACACCGGGGCCGGTCCCGGGCCAGCCGGCCCCACCTATCCGCATCCCTCCGGAACGCCGATCGCCATCGCCCAGGAACGCTGATCGGCATGGCCCGGAATTCACAGCATCGCCCCGGAATCACCGAGCGGCATCGCCCGGAATACCCAACCTCCCCCAGGCCCATTCTCGGGCACTTCCACGGGACTAGCTCATTAGGCGTTTCACAAGTGCCTCGCCGCCGGTCAGGTCCTTCACGCTGAGTTCCTCCACGCGCCAGGGCGGCTGGCCATTGCGGAGCTTGTCGCGGATGTAGCGATCTCGGCGGAGATTCTGGCCGACGTGGAAGGCAGCACTGTCGATGTAGATTGCCAGCCTTCGGCTCGGGACTGCGAAATCGGCGATGGAGATCTGTGCACCGCCTTCTGTTGGCGAGACTGGCACCTGCTTTTCGGGGTGGAAGTCGTGCCTCTCGAAGAGCCATAGAAACTGAAGCTCCATTGGGGAGCCGACACCGGCAGAGTACGCTTCGAGCCACGGCTTCGGATCGTGCAGGTCTCCGGTCTCCAACGGCCTTTCCGCTGGGGCGGTTTCGGCCAGGGCTTCGAGGTGCGGAATCACGATGGGCCAGCGCAGGTATTCGTGGTGGCGCTGGTTCTGATACGACTTCAAGCATTGGTAGCATGCGCTCTCGCAGTTGGCGTGGTCCAGATGTTCGAGCGCGGTCTGGGCGACCAGATGGAACTAATCCGCGATCCGGCGCAGGTAGCCGGTGCCGCCCAGGCTCGGGTCGATGAAGGCCAAGGAAACCTGCTTGTGGCTCCCCGCCATTGATTCGATCCACCGGCTGCCGCCGCCGGCAGGACCCTGCGTCACGTCCATTCACTACCTACCCGCCCTCTGTTTTCCCTTTCCCCTCAGCCACTTGCCTGCCGCACCGCCTCTCCTCCGCCCCTCCGCGCGCTAACCTGGTGGGAATGGGCTAAAGTCCGGCGGGCCGGCGCCGCGCAACATTAAAATTGACAGAACGAATGCCCATGGCCGCTGTGCTGGCCACCCCCGGGAATGAAAATGGGCACACAAAGCGATTTTGCCGAACAGTCCCAACGCAGTATAAGTCCCATAGAATCAGTCGACGGAGAATTATTTTCGGAGGAACCTGCTTGTGGCTCCCTGCCATTGATTCGATCCACCGGCTGCCACCGCCGGCAGGACCCTGCGTCACGTCCATTCACTGCCTTCCTGCCCTCTGTTTTCCCCTTCCCCTCAGCAACTTGCCTGCCGCATCGCCTCCTCTCCACCCCTCCGCACGCTACCATCGTAGGAATGGGCTAAGCTCCGGCGGGCCGGTGCCGCG
>ERZ1292640.4087-Hain-H43-02um-R1-4087-length-11213-cov-7_pt1 | contig 11213 bp, 19 predicted proteins | sample MGYA00564404_ERZ1292640 | MGnify/ENA primary metagenome ERZ1292640 (study PRJEB36523, sample SAMEA6512636) | groundwater metagenome | collected 2019-01-08 | study: AquaDiva: Metagenomics assemblies of 32 groundwater samples | reverse complement strand
TTCAGCGAAAAACCGCCAGATTGGATATAAAAAATCCAACTGGCAGAACTTAGAGGTTTACAGATTTAGCGATAGCCAGATGGCGAAGTCAAGATATATAGAAATGATTAAAACCTCAAGGTTAATAGCTTGTGTATGGGATGGTTTAAGAGTTTCCTCAAAAAGATCAAGAGCAATAAGAGCCACCAAATCCAAAAGATTGTAGAAAAACCTGTCATTCAACCTAAAAGAAAGAAAGGTTTGGTAAAAGTCAAAGAAAAGCCAAAATTAAAAGATCCTTCAATTCTTGCGAGATTAGATGACGGCCAGCGAAAAGCAGTGTTATCTGAGAACCCTAGAGTTTTCCATGCTGATATCCATACGTCTGGAGTTTATAAATATGGTTGGTTTATATTCTGGACTGCACCCTTATTTCAGGACACTAAATTAGGTTAATACTTTCAACTCACTTGCATCTTCGCTTCCAATTCCTTAATCAAAACATCAGTATTAACTTCTTCTATCTGCTCAATATTAAATTCAATTGTGTTATAAAGCATGTTGCTCCTAACATTTCCTAAAAAGTATTTCTCTTCCCCAAAAAATTTGTTCTTGACCTCATTAAACTTTTCAAGAGAAAATATCTCTTCATCACTCAATCCAAGATTGTTTATCTGCTCTCCAAAAAGAACGCTCCTTATTGTTTCACTCCCGTCATCCAGCACAATATTCATCAAAGCTCTCTTTTTTGCTTCAACTTTTCCATGAATTTTGCACTCTCCTTCAATAGCCCTTTTTCCGCATTCAGGACAAACCTCAAAATATCTCGGCTCAAAAACCTGCACAATAACCGCCCGTGTTCTCAAGCTCTGCCCTGCTTTTGCTTCGCTTATCTTGCAGCTTTCAAAAACTTTTTTAATAACAACCTCTCCTAGTTTCTCGTTGCTCAATTTAATATCGGAAAAAGACGACAGATGAATTTCTCCATTTCTTACATTTCCATTATAAATCTCAACAATATCTCCAACCTTTATTTTTCCAGACTCAATCAAAAAAATATGATTTGTGTCCCAAAGCACAGTTTTAGCATTGGAGCTCTCGTCAGCCACAAAAAGATTGCAGACTTTCCCTTCTCGCTCCCCTTTCTGATAAGACCTTATAGGTGAAATGCTGACTACTTTGCCTACGATATTTGCTCTCTTCATCCCATGAACTAACTCGGAGATTTTCATCCTCTCTTTATCAAAATTAATTCCAAGTTCTGCAGCAACTATCTGCGCAGCCCCTTCTTTTGAAACCAGGCCTGAAAGTTTCGCCCTCTTCCCCTCGATTTTCCTTTCTATTTCTTCAAGAGTTAAACCAGCGGCCTTGGAAATCCGCTCAACTAACTGCAAATAATTATCAGCCATTTTACAAACAAGCCTTCTTCATTTAAAAGGATTGTGATGATTAATAACAGCAATCAGACACGCTGAATAAGGGTCTTTGACAAAATAAAGTGAACTTTTATACACTCTTCTTACTTTAATACTAAGAAAATTAAGTTTGCGCAAACTCCCTACTTTAGTTCGAGAGACAACGAGAATTGAAAATTCTCATGCATTCAAAAACCTTGTTTTTGATGAAGCAAACTTAATTTTTGAGGCTGAGGAAACTGAAAGTTTCCGAGGCTCTAAAAATCCGAAGGATTTTTTAGGTGTTCAAGACATCAGGAATTCTTTTATGGAATTCCTGAGTGCGCTCAAGAACATAAATTCTTGACGACTCCGAGCACGCTCCGGAATTTATTCCGGAGTTCTTGACATTTTATGAAAAAAGTGGATGGTCAACAAATTCTTAGAGTAATCAAAAAGTTAAACGAGTCTTAGATTCGTTGGTATGTCGCAAGAGAAGCTATCTCTCTTGGGCGCGGCGGAATAAAAAGATGTATTTGTTTAGCTAAAAATCCTTTTAGTGACAGGTCTATTGACGCTGAGGAGGTCAAAATAATTCTTAATCCTAAAGAGAAATCCTCTGCCTTTAGGCAGGGGTTAATTTTAGCAGAGGATTTATTTGGCCTCACAAAACCGCAAACAAACCTCGGCTTTCAAGCCGAGGTTAAAACCCGAAGGGTTTTGTGATAAGTGAAATTGTGGCTCTTTTTTTATTGAATTTAACAACTTTTATTTCTAATATGTCCAATTCCTCATTCTCAATTCTTTTAATACACTCTCCGATAAACCTTTTTTTTCACTCCATCTGGTTTTACTATTGCTAATGTTAATTTTCTCATTTTATGTTTTTAATTCTATTTGCTATTCTTCCACATAAAATCAAAATAACTTTTATATGCTTTGGCAGCTGCAGCATTCTCAATGATAATTCCCTCAGGCTCATCTGTCCAGATGATAATCGCAACTTTATCTCCATAAATATTTGTTACAGCAGGACTTTCAGAGATATTTGGAAGATAACGATGTGCTGATGTCTTTTTATCAAGTTCTTTTCTTCCTTTTCTTAAAATTAATTGCGTTTTAATGCCTTTTTCTTTTTTCATCCTATCAAATTGATATGCAAATTCAGGCATTATTTCAGAAAATTGGCCTTCGCTTCCAAAAACATAATTGTCTTTTCCAGTTCTAATTATATCAAGAAAAACAGATTTAACGCCTTTTATTCCTTTGAATAATCTAACTTGGCCTTCAATTTTTTTTCTTTTATGCCTTTCCTGCAGATTCGGCAAAATACTTTCGACATCTTCTTCTTGCTCTTTAAGATATTCAAGAATCCTTCGTGGTCCTGCTGCTTGAAACCATTTTACTTTTCCTATCATTGCATAGCTTACAAATCCTTTTTCTTGCAACAACTTAATAGCATTATAAGCGCTGCTCCGATCAATTTTTGCAAGTTTAGAAATTCTGCCTGCTTTGCATGAGCCATGGTCATTGAGAGTCAAATATACTTTGATTTCATTTGGTGAGAGGCCTATTTTTTCAAGAGTTTTTTCTACTTCTGCCATCTTGTTTTTTAGCAAGGCGCTTTGCTATTTAAGCCTTTCTTTCTGTTGTAGACTTTTGAACTACAAATTTATTTTAGCATATTAATAAGCATTAATCCAAGAGGGTATGATATATCTCTACCAGATAATTTCCCACCAATTGGCGATGACCTTTCTCCGTTAACTCCATGCCTGATCGTTTCAATCTCAAAGAGCTTATTCTTTGCCGTAAAGTGCTTATAACTTTTATCTATCTCAATCCACGCTTGTTCAGGTCTAAAGCTAGCTATCCTTACTTTTTTAACAACTTCTCTTAAAGCGTCTCTATTTTCAAGGTCTAAAACTGCAATCGAAAGTCCTCCTGCGCCGCATCCGCAATAACACCATCTATTAGAAAAAACTCCAAAAAATGGTGAAATCAAACCATTATTCTCTCTATAGTGTATCAAATTTTGACTTATTCTATCGTCTTGACTTGTCGGTGTATAAACTCCTCGGGTTATTGTATGCCTAACCGAATATTTTTCTGAAAAAGATCTTATTTTATTTGAGACTCTATCCCTCATATTTTTTTCTGCGTTATCTTTTTCATTATCGGCTTTTACAATCTCTTCACCGAAGTTTAATTCTTCAACTATTGTTTTCATGTTTTTCCTCCTATTGTTTCCCTCTCAGGTTGCTTCATTGCGTCGTGCTCCATGTAATTTTATATAAAAAAAGGATTATAGAATAATGTTGTAGAATATTCTACAACAGAGTAATAATCAAAAAACTTATATATTATCTGTTTTATAACAGGATATGGAATCAAAAGAATTAAAGATTGATGCAAATGAAATATTAATGAGATTAGTGAGGCTTCAGAATGATATGAATTATGTAAAAGAGCATATTAATGATGTTACTTTAACAGAAGAGGATTTATCCTCTGTTCGAGAAGCTAAAAAAGATTTGGGAGAAGGAAAAACAAAGAGGCTATAATATTATGTATTTTGTGGAGATTTCCCAGAATGCTCAAAGATTTCTTGATAAGCTTGATGCACATATTAAAGAAAGAATTGAAGATGCCTTAAGAAGATTAGAAAATAATCCTGTTCCAAGTGATTCAAAGTTTATAGGTAGAGATAATGACGGAGAAAAGATTTTTCGTTATAGAATAGGAGATTTTAGAGTTTTATATCTAGTGAATGAAGAAGATAAAATAGTTCTTATCGCTAAGGTTGATAGAAGATCAAAAGTTTATAAGTAAATTTGATAAATGATAATTTATAGATTGATGCTTTGAGTTTAAGCAATATGTTCTGCTGTCTGAAGTTTAATTTACCTTCTTCTAAATTCTATCTGTCAAGTCTAATTAAATCTTCTTTCCCTTCCCTTCTCAGCGCAGCGTACCTTTTATCGGGATTTCTCTTGTCCCATTCATAGGTTTTCATCCCGCCTAAGTCGGTATACTTGCAAAACGGATTGTATTTCACTGCTTCTGAAAATGCTTCAACTAATCTTTCAAGTAAAGATCCATCTTCCAGCATACTAACCATCAAGATTTTTTCTTTTATGTAAGTAGCACAAAAAGGTGTTCTTTCAATCTGGCCTTTGCCGAATCTTCCCCGAAGGCTGTCTAAAAATCTTTTGGCGTTTTCTAAATCTTCTTGTTTTCTCTCTAGCGTCAGTTTTTCTCTTTCTTTTCTTTCTTTCTGTGTCCTTTCTGCAATCTGATTAGCAAGCTGTCCAAAAATAACTCCTGTGCAAATGGGAGTGTTTAGAACATCGCATATAGTGCTATAGGTTTCGGGACTAATTAATCTATTCCGATTATAAAAGACTTCGTATAGAAAGGTGGATTTTTCTTTGCCGTCTTTATATTTTCTATTTATATGCTCCCAAACTTGTTTTTCTTTCATGTTTTTCCTCCTATTGTTTCCCTCTCAGGTTGCTTCATTGCGTCGTGCTCGTTTTTCTTTGCAAAATAATTGACAAATATTGAATGAACTCGCATAGCTCCACCTTTCGCTGTTTCATAAGGAACAACCTTCATTCCATTTTCATGACTTGTTACTTCAAAATAATCAGAAATCTGCATAATATTTTTATCAGTAGCATTAATTACTGTATTTTCATAATCTCTTGCATTAAACGCCCATTCTGGTCCGCTAAGAGTAGCGCTTATTTTATATTCTATTAAACCTTTTTCTTCCATTTCTTTTACCTGTTCATTTGTCAGTTGCTCTATTTGTTTTATCATCAGAAAATTATAGAAATAATACTAATTAAACATCTGTTGTAGAAAAATCTACAACACAATAATAAATAGTTATTTTTCTAAGAAATTTTGATGACAGCACACAAAACAGACCTAAAACCAACGCTGGATAGAATGTACCTAGGGCAAATCAACCCTCTAGAAGCCATAAGAGAAGTAGACACTCTACTGGGCGGAATAACAGGAGTAACCTACAGACAAGGGCTAACCCTGCAGAACCATATGCAGAGGGTGAGCTTAAACACTAGAGGATTGAGGCGCAAAGAAGAAGAAAAACTGGAGGAGTTCGTAGCTCTAGCCTACTGGAAAGCGCAGAGAAACGGAAGCTGCTTCCCAGGGGAAGCGCACATAGAAAAAGGGCTGAGCAGCAAACACTACGCCCAAGCCTTCAGAAACTACATCCAGAATACACTTCGGAAATACAACAATTGAAAGGAGAACAAAATGGAAAACCAAGAAACAAAAATAAAAGTAAAGATTGCAGAACTTAGGCAAAAATATGCAAAACTAGCCTTAAACTGCAGAGCAGCTGGAATAAGAGTGAATTCTGCGACAGTGCAGGAATACGCCAGAGAACTGCAAACTCTGCAAGCACAGTTAAACTAAAAAATGGAAAAAACAGAACAAAAAAAGCTAAGAGTATTAGTTGGAGACGACCAAATCGGAGTAATTGGAAGCTTGCCTCAAAAATCTTTTTTAAGAGGCTATGGGCATCTTGCAGACTTTAACTTTGCAAATAAAATAGAAGATTTCATAGCAAAAGCAAGAGAAGGGAATTACGATGCGTTAATTATAGATTTAAATTGGGAAGATGCAGATTGGAATAGAGATTACAAAACAGGTTTTAGAGTGCTTGAAGCAGTTAAATCCTGCGCGCCAATAAGAATTCTTTATACGTCTGATGAACAATTAATGAAAAAAGGATTTGAATACAGCGCAACATTCTGCTTAGAAAAAAATCGTGCAGCGAGTTTTCTTGAAGAAACACTGAAGCACAAATAAACTAAATCTTCTCTAAAATCTCTGCATGCAAGCCAGCATCAGCGCATAATTTTACAAATCTCTGCGCATCTTCAATTGTTCCGCAAACTCCGGCGCCATAATGCATAGGAATAGCAACTCCAGGGTTTAACAAAGATGCAACCTCTGCTGCTTCTTCTGCAGTCATGACATAAGTTCCAGAGACGGGCAACAAGGCAATAAACTCATTTCCCTGCTTGCCGTAGCCAGTCAATTTTTCCATTTCAGGAATTCGGTCTGTATCTCCCGCATGATAGATTATAACTTCTTCCAATTTAATAAGATATCCCACCCAACAATCTGCCTTCGTGTGAAAATCCTTGTCAACATTATAAGCAGGCACAGCCTCAATTTTTACATTTTTGAAATTAACTTCATCTCCTGCTTCAATAACCTGCATCTCAACATTTTCAACTCTTGTAATCTTGCTTTGAACATCAGCTGGAATTATAATCGTTGTGCCTTTTCTTGATAATTTTTGAATATCTTTTATGCTGCAATGGTCGTTGTGGCTGTGCGTAACTAAAATTAAATCAACTGGCTGCACCCCTTCAGATACATTATATGGGTCTATAGCAATTCTCTTTCCCCCTCCATTTGTGATAAGAAACCCGGAATGCCCCAAAAATTCAATCTTAACTCCCTTTATCTCCATTTTTATACAAGGAAAGAGAAATTTATAAGGTTAATGGTGCTGTTGTCTACTTAGCTTTCTGAAGTAATTCCGAAGATAACCCACCCTCACAAGCCCACTCATCGTTATTATTCGCTACTTTCGTGAACTTGCTCGCCCCCACCCGCCCAATTCCATTAAGTTAAGGATTTTCTCGATGAGAAAATCTAGCAAATAAATAAAAAATCAGATATTCTTAAATAAAAATATTTCTGAAAATCATAAAAATCCATCAAAATTAAAAAAGCAAAGCTAAATATTTCCTTAAAAAAATAAGTAATGTCAAATCGCCCTTTTCTTTTTTATATAAAATTTTTTTCTTGTCTTATGATAAACTCTTGGAAAACTTCTTCCTTTCCTTATTGGGGTTGGATTTATTTTAAACAATCTTTTTAATTCATCAAATTTCTTTTCCTGCTCATTATTGTCTTTAGTAAAAATAAGCTCAATTAATCTGTCTTTCATAAATCCTGAAGATAAATTTCTGTTTACTTTGTATTCATATTCGCTGTTTTTCTTTTCTTCTTTCAATTCTTCTTCCGCCTCATTAATAATTACTTGCTGCAAGTTTGCTGCAAGTTGTGTGGAATAAAAATCTTGCATAATTGAATTTTTTATAATACTCATTGTCTTGCCAACAGTATAAGGCAATGCAAGGATTACAATAATGTAAAACATTCAGTTGATGCCTAAAGGGCAAATCGTTGTAGAAGATAATAATCAGTTTTGTCTTCTAATACTTCTTATCTTGACATAGAAATTCACTTTACTTCAATGAGCGCTGCATTAACGCATCCTTCTTGGCTTGGTCTGTTAGTTATTCTTGCTTTCCCTAGAGAAGTATCTACAATTACTCCTTTCATCAGCCTATTCTGCCTGGCAAAGAATTTATTTTGGGGAGTTTCTTCGACATTCTTAATTTCTGCTTTTTGAACTTTTCCTTTAATATTCAGGTTCATAATATTTGTTTTTAAAAGGATAGTTTTTGTATTTCCTCCTCGAGTTCTGAGCATTTTTCTTTTTGTTTCGCCAAGCACAACTATTCTTTCCTGCTTGGGTCTTTCAAATAGCTTCATCTTTCGTAAGGAATGATATTTGCCACCGGTTATCTTTCTTCCGTGATTCATAAAACTACTGCAAAAAGTTAGTTTAAATATCTTTTTATTTTTAGACTATGCAATCAAGGCAATGCAGATGTTCTAAGAAAATTTTTTCATTAGGTAATTGGCAACTTTCTTCATCAATCCTTCAGGAATCTTAGCAGAGTTTACTCCTTTTCTTAAGCTTCTTTTTGTGATTATTCCAGCAGGAATTTCATAAAGTCTCTCTGCTAAACTTTGATTAGTTTCAATTCTATGCACTCTCAAATTTTTGTCAAATACCCCTTCTTCTTTCCCCTTTTCTATAATGTGCTCAAATCTGTCTAAATGTTTTGGATAAGAAACAATCCCTATATCGTGTCCATGCACATGCCTTAAAGAATTAACTATATTACCCACATTATCTTTTGATTCTTCGTCTAAAATAATTTTATCCTTTGGAACCCCCTCTTTAATAAGAGTATTGCATATCATTTCTGCCTCACTTTTATATTTGGGGTCAAGCAAGGGTGTTTCCCCCCCACTTGCAATAATTACTCTCGCGCCGTGTTCATGATAATATTTTGCCGCTTGAACTGATTTCTCTCTCATTCTCCTCGCATGGCCTGCCCTGGAATAATAATCGCATCCAAAGTTTTTTCAGCAGCAAATAAAATTAAAGAAATGCACAGAAAAACAAATCCCAACAAAGAAATGAGGGACATCTCTCCGCTACTGCCAAACTTAATTACTGCACCTGTAATAGATTTTCTCATTCCAAATGCCATCAATAACAAAGAAAGAATAAAATACCCAAAACTGATAAATTTTAGCCTCATACTCATATTATTATTTGTTATGATATTAAATATCTATCGTTTTTTTAACATCGTTTTTTCAATTGTATAATATGATTTATTTTAAAATCAGCGATAGATTTAAATACACGACAAAATCAAAGCAGATATGGTAAACGGAATAGAAAGACCTCTTGACCTTTTGAATGCATCGAAGGGAAAAGAAGTTCTTGTACAGCTAAAAGGGGAGAAGCAATTTGTTGGCACCCTCTTGGCATTTGACATCCATATAAATGTGGTTTTGGACAATGCAAAAGAGATGGAAAGCGGCGCTGTGAAAAAAAGCATCGGTCTGACTTTCCTGCGAGGGGATACAATAATATTTATTTCTCCTGCTTCTACAAGCTTGAAATAAAATTTAAGGCAAAATTAAATTTATACTTAAAGATATAGATAATTCCTTCGATTAGTCGAGGTTTTAGGAATTATCTATCATGAGACTGAGAAAACCTTTGGTTTTCGAGGCCATCAAGAATTGAAAATTCTTGAGGATTCTGAACAATTTTTATTCTAATTATCAGAATTATCTATAGTTTTAGCTAGAACATTCATCGTAGAATTTTATACTAAACCACCACAACATCAAAATCCTTTACAAGCTGAACATTCTTAAAAATCTTCTTTGCTTCTTTTTCAATTATTTTCGGCATGTGCTCGTATCTTTGCGAGATATGCGTCAAAATGAGCTTTTTTGCTTTTGCTTTTTTAGCTATTGCAGCTGCATCGGCGGCAGTAAGATGCTGATATTCTTTGGCTCTTTCTTTTTCTTCAGAAGAGAAAGAGGATTCGCAGACAAGCAAATCTGCATCTTTTGCCAATTTAAAAGCATTTTCATTGAGAATAGTATCTAAGATAAAACTAACCTTCTTTCCTTTCTCTAAATAAGAGACATCTTTAGCCTTTATTTTTTTTCCATTAAAAACAATGTCTTTGCCGTGCTGCAATTCTCCAAGCAAAGGTGAATTTGGCAGCTTAAATTTCTTTAATTTTTTCTTGTCGAGCCTTATCTTATTTTTAATAACAAAAGAATAAGCATTTGTTTGAATTCCGTGTTGCATTGGCAAGGATTCAATAAAAAAATCTTTTTCTTCGATGAATATTCCAGAAGAAACTTCATGAATTTCCATTTTTATTTTAAATCCTAAAATCAGCGATTCAATCAAAGAAAAGAATCTTTTTGTTCCAATTGGCCCGTAGACTTTCAGAGTTTTATTATATTCAGACATTGCAAGTGTTTGCATCAGCCCTGGAATTCCCAGCATATGGTCTCCATGCCAGTGAGTGATTAAAAGGTGCGTTATTTTACAGGGGCTTATTCCAGCAATTCTAAATTGTCGTTGTGTGCCTTCACCGCAATCAACCAAAATGTTTTCGTTTGCATAGCTAAGCAAAATAGATGTATGATTCCTTAATTTAGTCGGAATCATATTTCCCGTTCCTAAAAATTGTATCTTTATCGCTTCCATATACTCCAAAGCGCATTTTCAGTATATATAGGTTGCGAAGTAAGCTTTAAAAGAAATGAAGTATTAGCTTAATTATGAAAAAGAGAGTAATTGGATTCTTTCTGATGCTGTTTGTATTTGCAGCTTTGCTTCTTTTAGTGCAGTTCTTACAATTTGGAAAAATAGTCGGATTTGCAGCTTTTAACAGCAATCCTAAACAAGTGTCTCTTACAACTGTCTCAGCTAATGAGTTTGAGATTAATATTTTAAGTTATGAGAAAAAAGCAGAAAATGTCAAAGTTACTTATAGCTTGAGAGAACTGAAAAGCATGCCACAAAATATAGCAGTCAGTTATTCAATAGAGAATCAAGATAAAGTAATTAGTGAAGCAAAGCAAGAAGTTTTTCTTGAAAAAGATTCGAATAAAAAATATAATACTTTAATTCCCCTGCCTGAAAATACAATTGGGGAGTTTAACTTAAAATTATCTGCTTGGAATGGGCATATTGTCAACGAAAAAGAAAAAGAAATTTCTATCTTCCCTGCTAGAATAACTGGCTTTACAGCATCAGAAAATGCAAAAAAGATTTTTTCAAATTTTAGTGTTTTTTTAATATTTTTTATATTTATTTCTCTTGCAATTAAGTTTATTTATAGATATCGCAATACTCTTGAAAGCAGGCCTTTTGAAACTCGCATTGACCGAGGATTAATAAAAATTGATTTGAAATAAAGTGCTTTTTGAATCCGAAGGCATTTCAGCAAGTTTTAAATAACAACCCTCTCTTTTCTCATTATGCTCCCGTAGCTCAGCCTGGATAGAGCATCAGGCTTCTAACCTGAGGGTCGCAGGTTCAAATCCTGTCGGGAGCGCTTATATTATACACAATTCGGTTGATTACGTTACTAGTTTTCCGAATTG
>ERZ1292640.4084-Hain-H43-02um-R1-4084-length-11219-cov-4_pt1 | contig 11219 bp, 10 predicted proteins | sample MGYA00564404_ERZ1292640 | MGnify/ENA primary metagenome ERZ1292640 (study PRJEB36523, sample SAMEA6512636) | groundwater metagenome | collected 2019-01-08 | study: AquaDiva: Metagenomics assemblies of 32 groundwater samples | reverse complement strand
CTAAGAAACCAGCGGGATATTCTTGTTCAATAAAGCTTGTAGAAATATCGCCAGCAGCAAACTTAGGATGCGCCATAATTGCTTCTAAGAAACTTATATTATGCGCAACACCTTTAATTATAAAGCTTCCTAAAGCTTTTTTCATATGCTCTATTGTTTCAGCTCTTGTTGGCGCGTAGGTACAAAGCTTAGCAATCATTGGGTCATAGAACATACTAACTTCATGACCTTCTTTAACACCGCTATCAACTCTAACTTGTGAGCTTTTGCTTGGCTCTTTATATTCAATAATTCTACCGCTAGAAGGTAAGAAGCCTCTGGTTGGGTCTTCTGAGCAAATTCTTGATTCTATGGCAGAACCATTAAGTTTTATATCTTCTTGAGTAAATGGAAGCTTTTCACCGCAGGCAACATTAACCATTTGCTCTACAATATCTATGCCTGTAATTAATTCAGTTACACAATGCTCTACTTGCAAACGAGTGTTCATTTCTAGAAAAAAGAAGTTTTTATTTTGATCCATAATAAATTCAACTGTACCAGCAGAAGAATATTTAACTTGTTTGCATAATGCTATCGATTGATTATACATTTCTTGTCTTGTAGCTTCGTCAATAAATGGACTCGGAGCTTCTTCAATTATTTTTTGATGATGGCGCTGAATTGAGCATTCTCTCTCACCCAAACAAACAACATTTCCAAAATCATCCGCTAAAACTTGAATTTCTATATGACGAGGATTCTCAACAAATCTCTCAATAAAAATTCTATTATCACTAAAGCTATTTCCAGCTTCACGTTTTGCTGAATTTAATGCTTCATTCAAACCTTCAGGATTTTTAACTACTCGCATACCGCGCCCGCCACCACCAGCAGCAGCTTTTATTATCACAGGAAATCCAATATCAGTAGCTATTTTCATTGCATGATCTAAGTCATTTATTTCACCCAAATATCCCGGGACAGTCGTAACTCCAGCGGTCTGGGCCATTTTTTTCGCCTCAATCTTATCACCCATCATTTTAATTGCCATATCAGATGGACCAATAAGTTTTATACCTTCTTTTTTGAGCTCTCTTGCAAAGTTAGCATTCTCTGATAAAAATCCATACCCAGGATGAACAGCCTGAGCACCAGATTTAATAGCAGCATTAACTATATGATTTATTGATAAATAGCTTTCTGTAGCTGGGGATGGTCCAATATAAATTGCTTCATCAGCATACTGAACATGTAAAGAATTTGTATCAGCCTCTGAATACACAGCTACTGATTTAATTCCCATATTTTTAAGGGTGCGCATAATACGTAAAGCAATTTCTCCACGATTAGCAACTAAAACTTTTTCAAATAACATAGACGACTCTTTTAAAACTATAATTTAATTATTCTTTTGTGGGTAATGGAGCGGGGTTATCGCTCAAACTACGCAAATATGCAATCACATCCGCAACATCTTCAGGCTTTTTAAAACCTATAAAATTCATCTTTGTGCCTGGCAAGAACTCCATAGGCTTATGTATCATATGAAATAAATCTTCATAACTCCAAACACCTCCTTTTCCAGCCAAAGCTTTAGAGTATGTGTAATCGGCTCTATGAGCCTTTTTATTATTTACAATTCCCCATAAATTAGGCCCTACTCTATTAGGTCCATTTTTTGTAAAATCATGACATACAGCGCATTTCTTAGCAAGAATCGCACCATTTTCACTATTTGCTTTAACCATTAACTCAATGATATCTACTTTAACTTCAACTGGTTGCCCAGCGGCGGCAGATAAGTTATTATCTTCACTTACAGATACAGTATAACCTCTTTTGGCATTTATATTCGGCTTATATAAAATATCCGCTAGGTTTCCAGTTACCATCCCTATCAAACCAGCAACTAAAACTGATGCTACTATTTTATTTAGCTCCAACCCAGACATTAAGCACCTATAATATTAATTAAATAAAAAATCGATTAAATTTTACAAATAAACTCAAAAAAAGCAATCTAAAAAATCATCTAATTTTTAGCCAGTCTTTCTTCTAACATTGGACGAAAGTGGCGAATTAAACCTTGGATTGGCCAAGATGCAGCCTCACCCAGCGCACAAATAGTATGCCCTTCAACTTGTTTTGTAATTTCTAAGAGCCTATCAATTTCAGAAATTTCCGCATCCCCAGCAGCCAATCTAGTCATCATCCTCCACATCCACCCAGTACCTTCTCTACATGGCGTGCATTGCCCACAAGATTCATGCATATAAAACTTACTCAATCTTGCAATTGCATATATTAAATCTGTTGTTTTATTCATAACTATTACTGCAGCTGTACCTAAGCCAGATTGAACCGATCTTAATGAATCAAAATCCATTAAAACCGTATCACAAATTTCTTTTGGAAGCATAGGAACTGAAGAACCACCCGGTATGATAGCCAACAGATTATCCCACCCACCTATTACTCCTCCAGCATGAGTTTCTATTAGCTCTTTTAATGGAATTCCCATTTCTTCTTCAACATTACAAGGTTTATTAACATGCCCCGAAATAGAGAAAATCTTGGTTCCTGTGTTATTTGGTTTTCCAAGTCCCGCGAACCATTGAGCCCCTCTTCTTAAAATTGTTGGAACTACAGCAATTGATTCAACATTATTAATAGTTGTAGGACATCCATATAACCCTGCTCCAGCTGGGAATGGTGGCTTTAATCTTGGTTGCCCTTTCTTACCTTCTAAACTTTCCATTAAAGCAGTTTCTTCGCCACAAATATAAGCCCCCGCACCTCTATGTAAATAGACATCTATATCTAAACCAGAACCACAAGCATTTTTTCCTATATTTCCGTCTGCATAAGCTTCATCTATTGCTCGTTGTAATATTCTAGCTTCATTATAAAACTCACCTCTTATATAAATATAACAAGTTTTTGCACCAATAGCGCAACTAGTAAGAACAGAGCCCTCAAGAAGTTTATGTGGTTCATTTCTAATTATTTCTCTATCTTTACAAGTTCCTGGTTCACTTTCATCGGCATTTACCAGCAGATAATGCGGTTTATTGGAATCTTTTGGCATAAAGGACCATTTCATACCAGTTGAGAAACCAGCCCCTCCTCTCCCTCTAAGACCCGAAGACTTAATTTCTTCAATTAGCCATTCTCGTCCTTTTAAAATAAGCTCCTTAGTATTACTCCAATCACCTCTAGCTCTAGATGATTTTAGATCACTTGAATCAAATCCATATAAATTAGTAAAAATTCTATCTTCTTGTCTTAGCATTGATTTTAATTCTTTCTTTTAAGATTGAAGAATTATATATCAGATTTATAATTATCTCAATCAGCAATTAATAAACTAAGACATATTATGTCCACCATTAATAGATATAGTTTCACCAGTAATAAATCCCGAATCTGGAGATATTAAAAATTTAACAAGTCTTGCAACTTCATTAGGCTTCCCAAGTCTTTTGACAGGGATTTGGTTGATGATCTCTTCCATAATTTTTGGTGAAACATTGCTAAGTAATTCTGTATCAATATAACCAGGTGCAATTGCATTTACAGTTATTCCCTTGCTTGCCGATTCTTTAGCTAACGATCTAGTTAAGCCAAGAATTCCAGCTTTTGCAGCAGAATAATTCGCAACTCCAATATTACCAGCTAAAGCATTTATTGAACTGATATTAACTATGCGTCCATAATTTTGCTCCCGCATTGGAGATATAACAGCTTTACACATATTAAAACAGGAGTTTAAATTTACATTAAGAACCTCAAGCCAATTCTCTAACTCAAGCTTATGCAGCATTGCATCTTTGCTTATTCCTGCATTATTAACAAGAATTGAAACAGGCATATTATGCTGTTCTGTTATTTCTTTAATATTTCGTTGACATGCTAGATAATTTGAAACATCCCATTTTATAGTTTGTATACCCGTTTCATCATGAAATTCTTGTGCTTTGGAATCATTATTAGAATAATTTGCTATTACTTTATAACCTTCCTCATGCAAGCTTCTTGAAATTGCTCCTCCAATTCCTCTAGTTCCACCAGTTACAACTGCTAACTTGCTCATTTACTTATCTCCTTGTAGTGCATCACAAGTTTTACCGATACAATTTTTAAACTAAAAATGCAATAGTAATTTAATTATTGGATGAAATATATTTTAAGGCTTGGTCATCTTCTAACCATATAAGATTATTTATTAAATGATGTTTTTGAATATTTTTTATTTCTTCACTTACTGAGCCTGTAATATTCTCAGTACCATGATAATGGATACCAGTAAAGGGAATAGATTGCTCAGAGCAATATCCAGACATATCTTTAAGATATTTATCAATATCATCTATAAATAATATATGAGCAGGTTTTAAATAAGAGATATAATCTTGTATTATTTCGCTCTTTTTTATATCTCCAGTCATAAATATTCCTTGATAAGCATTATAATCATTTAATTCAGTAAACTCGATATCAAATGATTTAAGCTCATTATATCGCCATTCTTCCATGGATTTAATATTTCCAAATTTTCCTTTATCCATTTTTGTAAGAGCAAATACTTTAAAATAATTCTTTAATTCTTTTATAAACTCTGGCCAATCCGGATCAGTTAAGATAGTTTTTCTACTTAAACGCCAATTGCTTATAATCTCTTTATAATTAGGATAGGACTCTTTATTAAGTTTAATTTCATCTATTAGATTTAACTCCCCTACTCTTACACGAAAAGAAGAAGATACCGGAGTTATGATTGTATCATCAACATCAATAAAAATTATTGAATCCTTAGGTAAAGATTCAATAACTTGTTTTATATCAATAATTCTAGAAGCTTTAAGAAACATTTTTAAACGTAATTTTCGCTATTATAAGTATTTGTCAAAATTACCATATACTTATACCAAGTTCCATTACTAATTATGGTCTTTGTAATTTGATGCTTGACATTCGTACAAATGTACGATATATAATCTTTTAAACTTAAGAGGTATATATGAAAAACAAAAATCTAATAATTAACTGTGATACTTTATATAATGAAGATTTAGAAGAAAATAAATATGGAGAAGTCAAATTATGGAGAAGCGTAATAAATAAAGCCCTAGAAGACAAAGACTTACCTCCCACAAATAAGAGATATAGAACTTGGAAGAAACAAGCACAAAAATGGCTCGATATTAATAATGACGATTTTCTAAATGTATGTGAATATGCTATGGTTTCACCGGAAAAAGTACTATCTATCGCCTTAAAGAATTAACCCATGGTTAATTCAAAGATCTAGCGCAACAAAAAGAGGCTTCATTTATTCAATAAACTTGGAGTAACTGTAGCCAATTTTAATAAATTACCAATTCAAGATAAAGTAAAATTAGTAAATGAGAAACTTGGATCTTCAAACGATCAAGAACTCAAAAAAGCCGCATATTATGCATTAACACAAGAAATATTGGATTATAATTTAACCGATAAAGATCCTAGAATTGATTTTATTTATGATGATTCGCATAAAGAGCAAATAGAAAAACTATTAGGAATAATTGAATTTCCTAAAAAAGAAAAAAATGATAAAGCAGAGAACAACCAAAGGCTAGATTTTTTAAATATAAATTCCATACAATCTGCTGACGAATATATAAGACAAACACTAAGAGAGAATGATGATTTTGTTCACCAGAAGCTGGATGCTCTTCGTCTCAAATGGAAATCAGACCCTAGTCTTAGAAGTTTTGAAAATAGAATAAAACAGGCCATAGGTTTTTCAATTAATGCTACTGCCTTTATTGGCAAGCAATGCGTAAATCTTATTAGAAAGCCTATAGCCTTAGCGGTAAATATAACCAAGATTGGTTATCATTCATATAGAATTTTAAAAAGCCCTTTTGACAAAACAATAGATTTAGCTCAAGAAAAAAAAGCTATTATGAGGAATATAAAGGATGCCTCTAAAGATTTAAAAGACACTCTTATAGCTGGAGCAACTCTTTTGCTCGTTATCTTCTCAACTCCATTTCTTCCTCAAGTTGTTGCTGCCTCAATTGCTGGAGTTGGTATAGTGGGCGGAGCCTGTTCTTTAGGAATAATGAAGGCAGCTGCTATTTCTAATAGCGCAGCTGGTCTCTCTCTTCAAGGCGGACAAGCTGCGGTAGAATCCGCATATAGAGCAGCTCAATATAATCAGACAGATCCATCAAGATTTTCTGAAATTGAAAAAACAACTCTACAAAATCTTCATCAAGTGGTGACTTCGGAAAAATATGACATCAATTATAGAAATAAAGCTCTAGAAAAAATGCATCAACTTGAGGAATATTTATATAATGAACAGCTTAAAAAAGATCAGTTAGGTAGAAAAATTTATAGTATACCTATCACACTTCAAAAGTTGGCAGGAGCTAGGAGCGATGTGTACAACTAGTTACATGAGCGACGAAGTGATGCACCAAATCTTGAAGTGTGATAGGTATACAAATAAATTTCTGAATAAATTAATGGGAGAGCAAAATAACGCACCTAAAAGAACAAGGTCATAAAGAAGATATATGTTCCTCAACCTAATAAATTATTTTTCTCAAGATAATTCGCAGATTCTTTTGCTCAATAAGTCTTTGTTTTATATTTATTAATAGATTTGCTAAAAAATAAAAGCAGAAGCTTAGAGACATAAGTACTAATGGTAGTAACATAGAATTATGAATGCTAGGACCTCCAGCTTTGAGAATGCTTGCTGGTTGGTGCAAGCTATTCCACAGATTCACAGAAAATTTTACAATTGGAACATTTATAAAGCCAAAAATTGCAAGAGCTGCAGCTGCCTTATTTTGCACTTGATCTTTGGTAAGTTTACTTAGGACTATATAACCAATATAGAAAAAAAACAGAATTAACATAGATGTAAGCCTTGCATCCCACGCCCACCATGTTCCCCAAATGGGCTTACCCCAAAATGCACCAGTCACTAAAGTTACAAAACAAAATAGAGCCCCAATGGGCGCACTAGACTTGGAGATTAAATCATACATGGGATTATTCCACACAAGATAAATAAAACTAGACACAGCCATCAAACTATAACAACCTAAAGAAATCCAAGCTGACGGAACATGGATATACATTATTCTTACATACTCCCCTTGCTGATAATCAGCTGGAGATGCTAGAAAAGCAAAATAACTTCCGCTAAAGAATAATATAAGCATAAGCAATATTATAAATCTTAGATATTTATCTATAAATTTTAAACTATTAGATGGGGAAATATTTATTTTTAACATTATATCGGCTTAACTAATCAAACATCGTCATCTTAGAGTCTTTAAGACGAAGGATGACGAATATTATCATCTTATATACTATAATACACTAAAAATAATTGCATTAATAATCTATTAACGCTCTTCTTATACTATTTAAATAAATTTTTTAAAGGATAATAAAATGGCTGAGCCTGAAGAAAAAACTCCTAAATCAACCTGGAAAAACTTCTGGGATAGAAATACTGCTGATATTAATCCTAGAATAAAAGGGATTGCTAAGATATTGTTCGCTGTACCAACAGGTTTAGGTCTAGCAGCATTTTCCTTTAGCAAAGGAGCAGTAAATACTTTATTATCTCCTGTTGAGTTCTTTGGAGGTTTAGGCTGCACTATAGCTCTTTGGCCAGCAGGAAAAATATTAGAATATGTAGGTAAAGGACTTAAGTGGACAGGACTACCTCTTGTAAAGCAATTAGGAGGTCTTATACAAAACCTTGGAGTTGGAATAAAAGACCTTGGCCCTAATATGATAATGGACTCTGGAAAAAGGCTTAGATCAGGAGTCTCTGGGATTTTTATGACGCCAGCGGCCGCACTATCAGCCCTTCCTATGCTTACTCAAGGTATATATAACTTAACAACTGGAAAAAATTCTGCACGAAGCGCCACAGGAAGCATGATAGATAGAATAATGTATAGCACACAAGTAAAATGGGTGGATTCTTTTAAAGACCATACTCAAAAACAACAAGATGATGCTAAGACTCCTCCTATTGTGGATAATAATATAACTCCTCCCATTGTGGATAATAATATAACTCCTCCCACTACTCAGTCTGTGAATAATAATAACAATAATAATGTAACAAACAACAATAAAAGCCCGGCCACTAAAGAGGCAAATGAAACCCTTCCACAAAAGATGTCTAGATGCGACTCCTATGAATCTGCACAAAATCTTTATAATGAAAATACTAGTAAAAATAAAGATAGGAATTTTGTTCAGGTTGGTGAACCAGTAGTAGGAAATGATGGTAATACTACGGTTACTTGGAAAGATCCAAAAGATGAAAGTAAACAAATTAAATGTACTTATGATAAAGATGGAAATATGACAGAGGCCAATGTAGTTAAGGGTGAAGTCAATTGCGTACTTCCTCCAATAAAAAATGGAGATAAATTTGAAGTTAAGCAAGTAAAAGCTGGAAAAATGGTTGACGCGCAAAGGCTATCTTGTGTAACCGAAGTGAATAATCCTAATCAAATTAACTCTAATTCAACTCTTCTAAATAATAGACAGAATAATCAAAAGACTCACTAATAATAAATTAAAACTCTATTCTAAAGAGAAAAAAAATTATATAATTTGTGCATTGAAAGGATAGCACCAGTCATCTTAGAGCTTTAGCTAAGGACCCAGCGTCATTCTGAATGAAATGAAGAATCCAGGAGTAAGTAAACTACGGTTAGTTTTTTATCCTGAATATTTCGCTAACGCTCTAACCATGACGAAGACCGTCATCCTGAACAACGTGAAGGATCCAGTATATAATCCCTGGATTCTTCGGTTATCACCTCAGAATGACGAGTGTATATATTTATTTTTGAGGAATATTATGGAAATAGCAGTAATTGGTAGTGGAGCTTGGGGTTCTTCATTGGCTCTCATTGCAAATAGAGCTGGAAATAAAGTAACTATTTTTTCTAATAATCAATATATATGCGAAGAAATAAATCATTATCACACTAATCAAAATTATTTGCCTAATATAAATCTTCCTGAAGATATCAAGGCTACTAGTAACATAAAAGATATTGTTAACAACGACCTATTAATGCTGGTTACTCCAGCTCAAACTATTCGTAAAATTTGTGAAAACCTAGCAATAGCCGGATTACCCAAGGATAAAATTATACTTATATGTTCAAAAGGCATTGAAAGAAATTCTTTAAAATTAATGAGCGAGATTGTTGAAGAAATATTACCTAAAACCCAAGTTGCTATTTTATCTGGTCCAAATTTTGCTCTTCCTATCGCAGAAAATAAACCAGCTATAACTAGTATAGCCGCTAAAGATATTGAATTAGCTAAATATCTTTCAGAAAGACTGAGTAATATCAATTTTAGAATTTATCCAAATGATGATATTATCGGTACTCAAATTGTGGGCGCAGCCAAGAATGTGTTGGCAATAGCCTTAGGTATGTGTATAGGAAAAAATCTTGGTGAAAATGCCAATGCAGCAATTTTCTCTCGTGGAATTAATGAAATCGCTAATTTAATTAAAGCAAAAAATGGAAATGTTGAAACCTTACTCTCCCCAGCTGGAATTGGCGACTTGTATTTAACATGCGGCAGCAATACATCAAGAAATACTAGCTTTGGAATTGAATTCGCTAGTAAAAATCATATAGATACTGAGAAAAAATTGATAGAAGGTTTTTATACAGCTGAATCAATAGTGTTTTTAGCAAAATCTCTTAACGTTGAAATGCCAATAGCTAATTCTGTTTATGCTATTATTCATCAAAATTTACCTTTAGATAAAGCAATAGAGAGTTTATTAAATAGACATGTAATTTTTTAGAATATTTTCTATTTTCACCATCTTAAGAAATATCACCCACCATATCTAAATTAACCCCATGCATTTTATATTGGCAAAGAGACAATTCCTCTACAAAATCATCTTTTTTCTCAGCTTCAAAAAAACATTTAAGAGTGTCATCATTATATCTATGACTATCCTGCTGAACAATTAAATCAACAATCATTTGATGGAATAATTTTAGAATATTTTCTCTATTCCAGTCTACTGACCATTCTTTAAAGCTATCTCCTAGTTTTTTTTCTAACTTAGAATATAAGTTTTCTATATTATTACTATTCCAAGAAGCTCCAGACAAACAACCTGCGTATTCTAAAATAATGGATTTATCAGGTACTGATATAAAATCAGAATTATATTTATTTTTAAATAAAAAAACCATCTGATCTGTAATTTCTTCTTTTAAAGCTTCTTGATAACCTATGGATCTACCATTTTTTGTATCAACCCAAATATCATTAATAAAAGAGCTAAAATAATTCAAATAATTCAAATCATAATTTTTTAAAAAAACTGGATATTTATGGAGCAATGATTTAAAAGAATTATAATCAATTAAACGCCCTTTTTCTAAGGCATCAATATAATCATAAATTCTTTCGGTAATTAGTCTTTCCTTGTTGAAAGCTTTATAAAATCTATGTTCAAAATCATCACTTAATTTAATAGTCATAGTAACCTCTTTATAAACTTCAAAAAAAAACTTGCTCAAATTTACTTGATAAGCTTGGCAGTGTCCTACTTTCCCATGCCTTAAGACATAGTATCATCGGCGCTATAGGGTTTCACTGCCGAGTTCGGTATGGGATCGAGTGTTTCACCTATGCTATTGCCACCAAGCTTATCAAATAAACTTAAACAAGTTTATTTGAATATATAAGCTTTTTTAATTTAATAGTCAAATTAAATTACTTATGAATTATAACAACAACCACTTCCAAAATCGGATTTAAATAAACTTAATGCTACATGCAAAAGTTAGATGCTACTAAAATACAATCGAGCTATTAGTACCAGTAAGCTACACATGTCACCATGCTTACACACCTGGCCTATCAACGTGATGGTCTTTCACGGCTCTAATGGGGAAAACTTGTTTTGAGGTGGGTTTCCCGCTTAAGATGCTTTCAGCGGTTATCCCTTCCATACGTAGCTACCCAGCTATGCCACTGGCGTGACAACTGGCGCACTAGAGGTATGTCCATCTCGGTCCTCTCGTACTAAAGACAGATCCTCTCAATTTTCCAACACCCACGGCAGATAGGGACCGAACTGTCTCGCGACGTTCTAAACCCAACTCACGTACCACTTTAATCGGCGAACAGCCGAACCCTTGGGACCTGCT
>ERZ1292640.2565-Hain-H43-02um-R1-2565-length-14498-cov-9_pt2 | contig 11221 bp, 6 predicted proteins | sample MGYA00564404_ERZ1292640 | MGnify/ENA primary metagenome ERZ1292640 (study PRJEB36523, sample SAMEA6512636) | groundwater metagenome | collected 2019-01-08 | study: AquaDiva: Metagenomics assemblies of 32 groundwater samples | reverse complement strand
GACATGCGCGAGCAGAACACGTCGCTGGGACGCGAGGTCGATCTGTGCAAAAGCTACCTCGCCATCATGCAGATCCGCATGGAGGACCGGCTGACGGTTTCCATCGATGTGCCGGAATCGCTGCGTGGTCTATCATTCCCCCCCATGATGCTGCAATCGCTGGTCGAAAACTCGATCAAACACGGCCTCGAGCCCAAGCCCGAGGGCGGCGCCATCGCCATCTCCGCCCGGCTCCAGGAAATGCGCTTGCGGGTCACGGTCGCCGATACCGGCCTGGGCATCGCCGAGAATGCCCCGCAGGGCATCGGTCTGAGCAATATCCGCGACAGGCTGAAGCGCCTGTACGGCAACTCGGCGGCGTTGGTCCTGGCGCCGAATGCGCCGGCTGGCGCCCACATCACCATCGAGATCCCGCATGTCCCTCTCCCCGCGAGCGATACTGGCCGATGACGAACGGCTGATGCGCGAGCAGTTGCGCGCACGGCTGCAGGAAGCCTGGCCTGAACTCGAGTTGGTCGGCGAGGCGCGCAACGGCGAGGAGGCACTGGCCATGGTTGCCAAGTTGCGCCCCGACCTGGCTTTTCTGGATATCCGCATGCCGGGCCAGACCGGCCTGGAGGTGGCGCGCACCATCGCCGGCTGCTGTCACATCGTTTTCGTCACCGCCTACGAGGCGCACGCCATCGAGGCCTTCGAACGAGGCGCCATCGACTACTTGCTGAAGCCCGTCGATAACGCGCGCCTGGCGGTCGCCGTCGCGCGTCTGAAGGAGCGTCTCGCCGCGGGCCGAAATGAAGACAACGGCGAGCGCGCGCTGGAGCGCATCGAAACGCTGTTGGCGAAACTCTCCGGCAGCAGCCCGCCGCGCCCCGGCACGTCCTACCTGCGCTGGATCCAGGCCGGCGTCGGCAGCCAGGTGTTCCTGTTTCCGGTCGACGAAGTCCTCTACATCCAGGCGCAGGACAAATACACGGTCGTCGTCACCGCCGCGGGCGAAAGCCTGGTGCGAAAGCCGATTCGCGAATTCGCCGAGGCGCTCGATCCGGAGGTTTTCTGGCAGATCCACCGTTCGACCATCGTCAACAGCCGCGCTATCGCCGCTTTCAAGCGCGACGGCGAGCACGCGGAGGTAACGTTGCGGGGACGGAACGAGAAACTGGAGGTCAGCCGCAGCTTCACCGGGCGCTTCCGCCAGATGTAGATCAGCTCCCTACTGCATCCAGCCGGGATTGACCGGAAATCATCGGGATGAAACGCCGCATCTCTTGCCCGCATCTTGCGTGGCCGCGGACGGCGTCTTAGCCGGCTAATAGTTGCCGCGTCGCGCGGCGCGCGGCGCGCGTTGGTCGCGGGCGACCGATACCGTATAATCTGCGCCCATCAGCGCTTTGATGGATTCGATGATTCCACGCTTGCCAATCGGGATAGCGGCGATCCTGTTGTGCGCGTCCGTGTTCGCGGTGCATGCGGCCGGGGGGCCCACAAAGGTGCTGCGCATGGCGGCATTGCAGGCGGAGAACTCGTTCGATCCGGCGCGCGAATCCGAGGAGGCGTCGCTGCAGTACTGCGAGAATATCTTCGATTCCCTGCTGGGCTATGACTATCTCGCACGCCCGGCGAAGTTGGTGCCGAACACGGTCACCGCGCTGCCGGAAACGTCAGAAAATGGTTCGGTGTATACGTTCCGTATCCAACCCGGCATCTACTTCGCGCCGGACCCGGCGTTCAAGGGCCGGCGGCGTGAACTCGTCGCCGAGGACTACGCCTACAGCCTGAAACGCCTGCTCGACCCGAAGCTCAGATCGCCGTGGCAGTTCCTGCTGGCCGGCAAGATCGTCGGCGCGGAGCCGGTCGTCGCTGCTGCCGCCGCAAGCGGACGCTTCGACTACGATGCGCCGATGATGGGGCTGCAGGCTATCGACCGTTACACGCTGCGCATCCGCCTTACCGCGCCGGATTTCAAGTTGCCCCATATCCTGGCGACGCCGGCGACCAGCGCGCTGGCGCGCGAGGTGGTTGAACGCTATGGCGGCGACGTTGGTGCGCACCCCGTCGGCACCGGGCCATACCTTCTCAAAGAATGGACGCGATCGAGCCGCGTGGTGCTCGAAGCCAACCCGGACTATCGCGAAGTTCGTTTCGCCGCCGAGCCCGAAAAAAATTCGCCCTGGGACGCCGCAATCATGAAGGCGCTGGCGGGGCGCCGCATTCCACTCAACGACCGCATCGAAGTCAACGTCATCGAAGAAGGTCAGCCGCGCTGGCTTGCTTTCCTAAACCGTGAGATCGATCTCATCGAAATTCTCCCGGACGAATTTGCCAATGTTGCCGCGCCCAACGGCAAGATCGCGCCGAATCTCGCGAAGCAGGGCATAAGCCTTTTTCGCGAGGCGAAGCCGGACGTCTGGTTCACTTTTTTCAACATGGAAGACCCGGTGGTGGGCGGCTACACGCCGGACAAGATCGCATTGCGGCGCGCTATCGCGTTTTCGATCAACACGCAAGCCGAGATCGCGATTGTGCGCAACAACCAGGCGCTGCAGGCGCAATCGGCGATTCCACCTGGCATCACGGGCTACGATCCGGACTTCCGCAACCCCTTCGGGGAATACAGCCCGGCCCGATCGAAGGCCTTGCTCGATTTCTTCGGATACCTCGATCGCGACAGCGACGGCTATCGCGAGCTTCCGGACGGCAAACCGCTGGTGATCGAGTACGCGAGCCAACCGACGCTGGCGGCGCGGCGAATGGACGAGTTGATTCAGCGGTCGCTGGCCGAAATAGGCATTCGCATCACGCTGAAGAAGGAGAAAGTGCCGGAACTGAGAAAACTGGGCAAGCAAGGCAAGCTGCAGATGCGCAGCGACGGCTGGCAGGCGGACTATCCCGACGCCGAGAATTTTTTCCAGCTGCTGTACGGACCGAACGCGGGCCAGGCGAACTATTCGCGCTTCAGCCTGCCGCAGTTCGATAGAATGTACGAAAAGACTGCGGCCATGCCGGATTCTGCGGAGCGCAACGCGCTTTACCGGCGGATGTCGAATCTCGCCCTGGTTTACGCCCCATGGCGCATGGCGGTACACCGACTGCAGAATCACCTGTTGCACCCGTGGGTGGCGGGGTACAAGAAACACCCATTCGTCAGCACCACCTGGCGTTACCTCGAAGTCGATGTCGCGCAGCGCGAGGTGGCGCAGCGATGAACCCCGGCAGCGGCTTGGCCAATCCCGGCGTCGCCAATGGAGACAAGGCTTGATACGCAGACTTCTTGTTTGCCTCGTGCTGGCGTCAACGATGCTGGCGACGACGGGCGATGCGGCGGCAGCGGATCCGAACAAGGTGATCCGCTATGCGTTCCCGGTTGCCGAGACCAGCTTCGATCCGGTGTCCGCCTCGGACCGCTACTCGAACACGCTGATCGAGGACGTGCTGGAGCCGATGCTTACCTACGATTATCTCGCGCGACCGGTGAAGCTGGTTCCGAATACGCTGGCGGCCATGCCCGAGATTCGCGACAACGGCGCGACCTATGTTTTTCGCATCCAGCCGGGCATCCATTTCACGCCTCATGCGGCCTTCAAAGGCGAGAAGCGGGAACTCGTCGCCGCGGACTACGAATTCAGCCTCAAGCGCCTGTTCGATCCCAAGCTTCGCTCGCCGTGGATGTTTCTGTTGGAGGACAGCCTGATCGGCGGCAAGCAGGCGTATGAGCGCGCCAAAGCGGCGGGCCGGTTCGACTATGACCTGCCGATCGAAGGCATCAAGGTGCTCGACCGCTATGCGCTGCAGGTCCGGCTCAAGGCGCCGGATTACAACCTGCTCTACATCATGGCGATGCCGGCCACCGCGGCATTCGCGCGCGAGGTGGTGGAGATGCATGGCGATGACGTCGGCTCGCATCCGGTGGGCACCGGGCCTTATATGCTGAAAGAATGGAAGAGATCGTCCAAGATCGTGCTCGAGGCGAATCCGGATTTCCGCGAGCATTTTTTTTCATCCGAGCCCGGCAACGATGCGCTCGACCGCGAGATCGCGGCGCGGCTCAGAGGCAAGCGCCTGCCGCTCGTGGGCCGTATCGAAATCAGCATCATCGAGGAGACGCAGCCGCGCTGGCTCGCTTTCCTCAACCGCGAACACGATTACATCGAGCGCTTTCCCAACGAATACGCCAACATCGCGGTGCCGGGCGGCAAGCTGGCGCCGAACCTGGCGAAGCAGGGCATCACGCTGCAGCGCCTGGTGGAGCCGAACCTTACCTACTATTACTTCAACATGGAAGATCCGGTGGTCGGCGGTTACACGCCGGGGAAAGTGGCCTTGCGCCGCGCCATCAGCATGGCGATGAACGACAACGAGGAAATCCAGATCCTGCGCAAAAACCAGGCGATTCGCGCCGAGAGCCCGGTGCCGCCGGGGGTGGCCGGCTACGACGAAAATTTCCGTAGCGCGGCCGCCGCATACAACCCGGCGAAGGCGAAGGCTCTGCTCGATTTGTTCGGCTACGTCGATCGCGACGGCGACGGCTACCGCGAGGCGCCGGACGGCAAGCGGCTGAGCATCGAATACGCATCGACGCCGTCGCTGCTCGATCGGCAGTCCGACGAACTGTGGAAGAAGTCGCTTGACGCGATCGGCATCCGCATGACGGTACGCAAGGCAAAATGGCCCGACCTGCTGAAGGAGAGCAAAGCGGGGAAGGTGCAGTTTCGCGGCCTCGCCTGGGGTGCAGACTATCCCGACGCGGATAACTTTCTGCAGTTGCTTTTCGGCCCGAACGCGGGGCAGAGCAACGATTCACGCTTCCGCCTCGCCGCCTTCGACCGCCTGTACGAGCAGGCGAAGCGCCTGCCCGACACGCCTGAGCGCACGCGGCTTTACCAGGAGATGAACCGCCTGATACTCGCCTACGCGCCGTGGAAACTCGGCGTGCACCGGGTCGAGGGTTACCTCCTCCATCCGTGGATCACGGGCTACAAGAAACATCCGATTCTGCGCACCCAATGGCGCTACCTCGATGTCGACCTCGAGCAGCAGGCCGCGGCGCGCAAGTGATCAAGGCTTTCGATCCGGGCCCGCCATGCTGAAACGCCGCAAAGCCCTGCTGTCCGTTGTCGCGCTTTGCCTGGCGTGGATGCTCCCGGGCGCGGATGCGGCGGACATGAACAAGGTCGTGCGGCACGCGTTTCGCGTCGCCGAATCCAGCTTCGATCCGGCGCGCGAGTCGGATCTCTACTCGGCGCGCTTGATCGAGGCCATGTTCGATTCGCTGCTCACTTACGATTACCTTGCACGCCCGGTCAAACTCGTTCCGGGCGTTGCCGCGGAGATGCCCGAGGTCGCGGACAACGGGGCGACGTACACGTTCCGCATCAAGAAGGGCGTATATTTCGCGGACGATCCCGCGTTCAAGGGCAGGAAGCGCGAACTCACCGCGCAGGACTTCGCCTACAGCATCCGACGCTTCTACGATCCCAAGCTGCGTTCGCCGAATCTGTATTTCTTTGAAGGAAAGATCGTCGGCGCGGACGAGGTCATGCAGCAGGCGAAGAAAACCGGCAGGTACGATTACGATGCGCCGATCGCGGGCCTCGAAGTGCTCGACCGTTACACCCTGCGCATCCGGCTGAAGGAGGCCGACTACAATTTTCAGTACGTGATGGCGATGCCCCTGGCCATGGGCATGGCGCGCGAAGCGGTCGAATACTACGGCGAGGACGTGCGCTCGCATCCGGTCGGCACCGGGCCGTTCATGCTCAAGGAATGGCGCCGTTCGAGCAAGATCGTGCTCGAGGCGAACCCCAATTTTCGCGAGGAATACTTCGTCGGATCAAAGGGAGAGACCGCGGAAGACAAGGCGATTTACGACCGTCTTCAGGGCAAGCGCTTGCCTATCGTCGGGCGCGTCGAGGTCGTGATCATCGAGGAACCGCAGCCGCGCTGGCTGGCGTTTTCCAACAAGGAACTCGAATACATCGAGGACCTGCCGAACGAGTTCGTCCATATCGTCGCGCCGAACGGCAACGTTGCTCCGAATCTGGCAAAGCAGGGCGTCCGCATCCAGCGCGAGCCGCAGCTGGAGGTCACGATCACCGCGTTCTACAATATGCGCGATCCGGTCATCGGCGGATATTCGCCGGACAAGGTGGCGCTGCGCCGGGCGATGAACCTGGGCTACAACCAGCGCGAGGAAGTGATGGTGGTGCGCAAAGGCCAGGCGATGTCGGCCGTAAGCCCGGTCCCGCCCGGCGCCGCGGGTTACGACGCCGGATTTCGCAGCAACGCGCAGGAATACGATCCGGCCAGGGCAAAGGCCCTGCTGGACCTGTTCGGCTATGTGGATCGGGACGGCGACGGCTATCGCGAAATGCCGGACGGGCGCCCCCTGCTGCTGGAGTTCGGCTCGACGCCCGACGCGAATGGCCGCGATCTCGACCTGGTGTGGAAGAAATCGATGGATGCGATCGGCATCAACATCAAGTTCAAGAAAGCGAGATGGCCGGACCTCAACAAGGAAAGCAAGGCGGCGAAGCTGCAGGTCGGGAGTTTTCTGGCGTGGTACGCGGACTACCCGGACGGCGACAATTTCCTGCAGTTGCTCTACGGCCCCAACGCTTCACCGCAGTCCAACGCGGCGAATTTTGCGCTGCCGGCGTTCGACCGCCTGTACGAGCGCGCACGGCGGATGCCGGATTCGCCGGAGCGGACGCGGTTGTATCAGCAGATGACCAAGCTCTTTCTCGTCTATGCGCCCTGGAAGCTGGGCGTGCACCGGCTGCAGACGCACGTCAACCAGCCGTGGCTGCTGAACTACAAGAAACATCCGATCGTGCTTCAGGCGTGGAAGTATTTTGACGTGGACCTGGAAATGCAGCGCCGGGCGAAGAACTGAGCGGCGCAGATGCGCATCGCCCGCAACGCGTCCTTGTTCCGCCGATTCGCGGTCGCGCGGTCCATGCTCGCGGTGGCAGTACTGGTGCTTGAATCGCTGGGTACCCCCGGCGCCGCGCTTGCCGCCGATGCGGCCAAGATCGTCCGCATCGCGTTCCCTGTGGCCGAAAGCAGCTTCGATCCCCTGCAGCAGCGCGACATCTATTCCGCGGCGATCACAGAGGCGATTTTCGACGCCATGCTGCAATACGATTACCTGGCGCGGCCGCCGAAACTGATCCCGAATACGCTGGAAAGCCTGCCGCAGGTCAATGCCGAGGGGACCGAATACACATTCCAGCTGCGCCGCGGCATCTACTTCAACGACGACGAGGCCTTCAAGGGCAAGCGGCGCGAGCTGACGGCGCAGGACTACGCCTACAGCCTGCGCCGGCATTTCGACCCGTACTGGCGCTCGCCCTGGCTGTTCCAGTTCGAGAAGAAAATTCTCGGCGCCGACGCCGCGATGGAGCGCGCGAAGAAGTCGGGCCAATTCGATTACGACGCGCCGATTGAAGGCATAGAGGTCGTGGACCGCTACACGCTGCGCATCCGGCTGGCCCAACCCGATTTTACCTTCATCTATGTGCTCGCGACGCCGCCGTCCAGCGCGCTGGCGCGCGAGGTGGTCGAGCGTTATGGCGACGATGTCGGCGCGCATCCGGTCGGGACCGGTCCGTTCCGTCTGGCGGAATGGAAGCGCGCGAGCAAAATCGTGCTCGACGCCAACCCGGGGTTTCGCGCCTTGCGTTTCGATGCCGCACCGGGCGAAGACCCCGAATCGCAGGCGATCTTGGCGAGGAACCGGGGCAAGCTGCTGCCGCTCATCGGCCGCGTCGAATACGCTGTCGTCGAGGAAACACAGCCGCGCTGGCTCGCGTTCGTCAACGGCGAGCACGACATCCTCGAGCGCGTGCCCAACGAGTACATCAATCTGGCGGCCCCCAACGGCAGGCTCGCGCCGAATCTGGCAAAACGCGGCATATCGGCGCATCGCGGGCACGAGCCGTCGCTGTTCTTCACGGTATTCAACATGCAGGATCCGGTGGTCGGCGGCTACACGCCGGAGAAGGTGGCGTTGCGGCGCGCGATTTCGTTCGGCTACGACCGCGATGCGGAGATCGCGGTGATACGCAAGCGCGAAGCGGTTCCCGCCGAACAGCCGATCGGCCCCGGCGTCGCCGGCTACGATCCCTCGTTTCGCAATCCCATGAACCGTTACGACCCGTCCCGCGCCAGAGCCCTGCTCGACCTGTTCGGCTATGCCGACCGCGACGGCGACGGCTATCGCGAACTTCCAGACGGCAGCCCGTTGAGCATCGAGTACGCCTCGACGCCGACGCTGCTGGATCGCCAGTACGACGAGTTGTGGAAGCGTTCAATGGACGCGATCGGCATTCGCCTGACCTTCCGCAAAGCCACCTGGCCCGATCTGCTGAAGGCGGGCCAACTCGGCAAGCTGCAGCTGCGCACCATCGGCTGGCTCGCGAACATTCCGGATGCCGACAATTTTCTGCAGCTGCTCTATGGCCCCAATGCGGGGCAGAGCAACGACTCGCGCTTCAGCCTCGAGGCCTACGACCGTATTTACCGCCAGGCGAAGCGCCTGCCGGACTCGCCGGAGCGCGACAAGCTGTACCGCGAGTTGTCGCGGATCGCGGTCGCTTACGCACCCTGGAAACTGGGTATCTATCGCATGGAGACCTACTTGGCGCAGCCCTGGGTCACCGGGTACAAACCTCACCCAACGATGCGGTCGGTGCTGAAATACATCGACGTGGACCTGGAGAAACTGCGTGCTTCCGCGCGCTAGGACCGCCCCCATGCCGCGTCGCAGCTTGTCCCGACGCCGGGACACCGGCAAAAGTGCGATTTTACGCGCGAATGACCCTCGCAAACCCATGGATTTTGTTAAGATTTGCCGGCTTCCCGGTTCGCGCCGGTTGTTCTGCCGCAGGAAGCGATGACAAACTCGATGCCGGGAACAATGCGGTGGCCGGCGACTGATCTGCCGCAGGAATCGAACCGGCCAAGCCGGATGGGAACAATGATTTTTTCCGGCCCGTTTCGGCCTTACCACCAGATGGAGAATCCATGCGAGTCCGTAGGCTGAACTGGGCTGTTCCCGGCGCATTCCTGATGGCGGCGTCGGCGGCGGCAATCGCCGCCGCATCGCATCCGCCGGCTGGACGCGTAGTGTTGCCCGTATATGGCGCCGCCGAGATCAAGACGGTGTGCGCGGCCGCGATCGCGAAGGCGCAACAGCAGACCAGCCGGATCGAAGCCCTGCCGCTCGCAAGGGTGAACGTCGCCAACACCATCGATGCCTGGAATCGAATGTCGATCGACGCGGAAAATGCGATCGACCTGATCTATCTCCTGGGCAGCGTGCATACGGACAAGGCAGCGCGCGACGCGGCGGACGAATGCATCCTCAAAGCGACCGAAATGCGCACCGAGTTCATGCAGCGCGAGGCGCTGTACCGCCGCTTCGTTGCGGTCAAGCCCGCGGCGCCTCATGCGCGCAAGCTCAAACGCGATCTGCTCGAGGAATTCGAGGATACCGGTGTCGCGCTGGGCGTCGAAGCGCGGGGCCGCGTGAAAACGATCATCAACCGCCTGGAGGCCCTGCGCCAGGAATTCGACCGCAATGTACGCGACAACAAGACGCGCCTTGCCTTCAGCGCCGACGAGCTGCGCGGCATGCCGCAGGATTATCACGACAAGGCGAAACGCGACGCCCAGGGCAACTACCTGCTCGGTTTCGATTATCCGGACTACATCCCGTTCATGGCGAACGCGGATGACGAGGCCGCGCGCAAGCGCTACTACGCCGCGTTCCAGAACCGCGGCGGCGAGCGCAATCTGGTGATCATGAACGAGATCTCCCGTTTGCGGCTGGAGATGGCGAAACTATACGGGTTGCCGGACTATGCGCATTATGTGATCCGCCGCCGCATGGCGGAAAAGCCCGGCAATGTCGCGGCCTTCCTCGACGGCGTAAAGGACGCCGTGCGCGAGCTGGAGAAGCGCGAGGTCGAGGAGTTGCGCGCCTCGAAGGCGGCCGCGCTGGGCAGGCCACTCGCGGACGCCGTCATCGGGCGCTGGGACGTGGCTTACTACCAGGAAAAGATGCGCAAGTCGCGCTTTGCGATCGACCAGGAGGCGCTGCGCGCCTATTTTCCGACGTTGCCCAGCATCGAGTGGGCGCTCAACGTGGCGAGCCGGCTGTATGGAGTCACGTTTCACCAGGTGCAAGTGCCGGCCTGGCACGAGGATGTACGCTATTACGACGTGCGCGATGCCCGGAGCGGGAAATTCCTCTCGGGCATTTATCTCGACCTGTTCCCGCGCGACGGAAAGTACAAACATGCCGCTGCATTCCCCGTGCGCAGCGTATCCAAGAAAGCCGGGCGCACACCGGTATCCGTGCTGGTGACGAACTTCGACCGCAAAGGCCTCACTCACGACGAAGTAGAGACCATGTTCCACGAATTCGGCCATGTGCTGCACGGCGTTCTGTCGCGCACCGACTACAACCCGCAGGGCGGCACCAATGTGATGCGCGATTTCGTCGAGGCGCCGTCGCAGATGTTCGAGGAGTGGGGGAGGCGGGCGGAGTCGATCGCGCTGCTCGGGAGTTCCTGCAACAACTGCCCGGTGCTTGGCGGGGATCTCATCCGCCGGCTGGACGAGGCGCGCAAGTACGGCAGCGGCATCAAATACAGCCGCCAGCATCTGTACGCCACCTTCGACATGGCGCTTGCAGGGAAAGACCCCGCGGACGCGCTGGCGACCTGGGTGAGGATGGAATCGGAGACGCCGCTGGGGCACGTGGCGGGAACGCAGTTTCCCGGCAGCTTCGGGCATGTCGCGGGCGGTTATGCCGCCGGTTATTATGGCTACATGTGGTCGGAGGTGCTGGCGCTGGACATGCTCTCCGCTTTTGGCGGCAATATCATGAACCCGAAGGTCGGGCGCCGCTTCCGCGACGTCATACTCGCCAACGGCGGGCAGGTGCCGGCGCAGGTGCTGGTGCAGCGATTCCTTGGCCGCGAGCCTTCGAACAAGGCGTTTTTCGCGGAAATCACCGGAAAGCGCTGAAGCGCAGATAATAAAAGGAAGGAGGGGGCATGACCGCCTATATCGTGCGCAGGCTGTGGCAGATGATTCCGACGCTGCTCGGCGTCGTCCTGCTGATATTTTTTCTGTTCAACTGGGTAGGCGGGGACCCGGCGCAGGTGCTCGCCGGCAAGATCTCGAACCAGGAACAGATCGACAACATCCGCAAACA
>ERZ1292640.4081-Hain-H43-02um-R1-4081-length-11222-cov-19_pt1 | contig 11222 bp, 12 predicted proteins | sample MGYA00564404_ERZ1292640 | MGnify/ENA primary metagenome ERZ1292640 (study PRJEB36523, sample SAMEA6512636) | groundwater metagenome | collected 2019-01-08 | study: AquaDiva: Metagenomics assemblies of 32 groundwater samples | reverse complement strand
TGGGCCGCGGCGACCTTGGCGCGGGCGACGTCCTCGCCGCGCTTCTTGGTGACGGCCGCGCCACCGCCGGCGGTATCGGCGAACAACGACAGCTTGTCCATCTCGTCCTCGCCCACCGGCTCCAGCGCCAGGTCGGTGTACTCGTGGCGCTTGGGATCGAACCGGACCTTCTGGCCGATGCGCCAGCCCTGCCAGGCCAGCCGCCCGTAGATCTTGAGCTTGCGCCAGGTCTCGAGCGCCAGCTTCCAGTGGAACACGCCGATCGGCTCGATCTTCATGCCGTAGCGGCGGTCGCGGCGGAACTTCAGGCGGACGATGCCGCCTTCCAGCGGATGCACGCCCTCGGCCTCGAACATGATCTTGAACATGGTCATGAACTGGGCGGGCTCCGCCGGATTGCGCCCGGGGATCGAGCCATGACGCTTCGCCACCGTCTCGATGTGCTCGGGCGTGTAGTAAGTGCGCCAGGCATCGCGGTAGGTCTGCTCGTACTCGGCGTCGCTCATCTTGGGATGGTGCACGACGCGGTGGTGCAGGTCGTACTTGTTGAGGTCGGGATCCATCCACACGCCCTGCTTCCAGAGCTTCTGATGGTCCTCGGACCCCGGCAGCGGCGTCAGCATGAAGAGCTCGAGAATGTCGAGCGGCAGTTCCTTCTTGATGATCTCCATGTCGCGCAGGATCGATTCGCGCGTGTCGCCGGGGAAGCCCAGGATGTAGCCGGCCCAGGTCGAGGCGCCGCTGGTGTGCCACGCCTGCAGCATCTTGCGGTATTCGGTGATCTTGTTCTGGCGCTTCTTGGCGGCCAGCAGATTGTCCGGGTTGACGTTCTCCAGCCCGATGAACACCCGGTAGACGCCGGCCCAGCGCGACTTGTGGATGAAGTTCGGGATGCGATGGCACTGGGTGTCGACCTGGATGATCAGGGACACCTTGATGCCTTCGTTCTCGCGCAGCTCGATCAGCCGGTCGAAGAAATCCTCCCAGTGCTTGTTGCGGGCCATGTTGTCGTCGGTGATGAAGAACGACGTGATGCCCTGCTTGTAGTTCTCGCGGATGATCGCTTCGAGGTCGTCGGCGGTGCGGAAGCGGCTCTTGCGGCCCTGCACGTTGATGATGGTGCAGAATGAGCACTGGAACGGGCAGCCGCGACCGAGGTCGAAGCTCGACTTGCGGCCCTCGTTGCGCGCGAGTGCCACCGGCGGCAGATGCGGCGTCGGCGCACCCTCGATGCCCGGCAGGTCGTCCATGTAGTTGTAGAGCGGCTTCAGCCTCTGGTGCCAGGCGTCGAGCAGCACCTCGTCGAGGCGGCCTTCCTCGGCTTCGCCGGCGTAGATCGAGATGCCCATGTCCATGGCCGCCTGGATCTCGGGCGGCACGACCGGCAGCATCGACAGGCAGCCCGCGGCGTGGAAGCCGCCCATGGCAACCGGCAAGCCGGCCTTGAGGAAATGACGCGCCAGATCGACCGCGTGGGGAAACTGGTTGGACTGCACGCCTACGAGGCAGATGAGGGCCTTGCCGCCCGTCCGCTTGATGTCGGCCATGATCTTGTCCGGCCGAACGCGGGTATTCGTCTCGTCGAACGGCTTGATGAGGATATCGACGTCCGGACCGAGCACTTCGCGCTGCCGGCAATCCTCACCCAGGCCATAGAGGGCGGCCAGTGTGTTGGAGGGAATGTGAGACCGGAACCATGTGATCGGATAGCCGTCGTCGTCGTAGTGCGTCGGCTTGATCAGCACCAGGTGGAACGTCGTTCGCTTTTTTGCTCCGCCCATCACGGATTTCTCCAACTCAATAACCCCGCGTGCGGTGCTAGATCGTACCCTCTACCGCCAGAAGGCATTCGCGAACCACACTGCTCTGAGTGGGCCTGCGACGCAAGTGCGAGAGAGGTATATTCACAAACTCCAAATGTCAAAATAGCTACAATTTGTAAGGGCTTGGCGGCGTTACTACGGCCTTTAGTAGGGGCAGGCCTGAAGAGGAGTTCATTGCCGCCCGCACCCCAACCGGGCAAGTTGCCGCTCCCCGGAGGCGCGCCCTCAGAAGATGCCCGAGGGGAAGGGGAACGACCAGGACGTGAGTCTCATCGCGCGCGTGCCGGCATTGGCGCCGTTTCGCATCAGGAGTTTCCGGTTCCAGTGGCCGGCCGACCTGCTTGCCTCCTGGGCGTTCGAGATGGAAGGCGTCATTCTCGGTTGGTTCGTGCTGGTGACGACCGGGTCGGTCCTGGCGCTGGCCGTGTTCGGTTCGCTGCAATTCCTGGGAACCCTGATCTCGCCGTTGTTCGGCATGGCGGGCGACCGCATCGGCTACCGCAACCTGCTGTGCCTGATGCGTGGCACCTACGTGGCCGTGGCGCTCATGCTGATGGGCCTGTTCCTGACCGGACTCGCCTCACCCGTGCCGGTGTTCGTCCTGTCGGCGTTGATCGGGCTGGTGCGGCCGTCCGACATCACCCTGCGCAATCTGCTGGTCGGCGAGACCATGCCGGCCGAATACCTCATGCCGGCGATGGGCGTGTCGCGCACCACCGCCGATTCGGCGCGGGTGGTCGGCGCGCTTTCAGGCGCGACTCTCGTGGCCACGCTGGGCTCGGGTCTGGCCTATGTCGCGGTGTGCGTCGTCTACGCGACCAGCCTCGCACTCACGTTCGGTGTCGGGATCCAGCGCGTCAGGGTGCTCGGGGATGCAGAGAGGCGCGGTTCGCCGCTACAGTCGCTCAAGGAAGGCTTCGCCTACATCTGGGCGAGCCCGGACATGCGGGCAACGATGCTGCTCGCCTTCCTGGTGAACTTCGCGGCCTATCCCCTGGTCGGCTCGCTGCTGGCTTATGTCGCCAAGAACATCTACGGCCTCGATCAGACCGGCCTCGGCTGGCTGCTGGCAAGCTTCGCGGGCGGCGCCCTGCTGGGCTCGATCCTGGTGTCGATGAACGGCGCCCGGATCCAGCCGGCGAGGACGATGATTGCCGGCGCGCTGGTCTGGTTCGCGCTCAACCTGGTCTTCTCGTGGATCAATTCCCCGGCCTGGGGTGAGGCGCTGCTGTTTCTGGCGGGTCTCGCGCAAAGCTTCTGCATGGTGCCCATGGCGGTGCTCCTGCTGCGCGGAGCCGACCCCGCCTTGCGCGGCCGCGTCATGGGCGTGCGCATGCTGGCTGTCTACGGCCTGCCCGTCGGCCTGATGTTGTCGGGGCCATTGGTCGAGCATGCCGGCTTCGCGATCACCGGTTCGATATTCAGCCTGCTGGGGATCAGCTTCACGCTGCTGATCGCGGTGCGCTGGCGGGCGGAGCTTTGGCATCAGGCAGCACCCGGCAACGTGAAGTGACGGAACCCATATCCGTTCGGGGCGTTATGACCGGATGGAAGCCAAAGTCGCCAAGACCGTCGCCTTGGCAACGGCTCTTTTCCTGTCGAATGCGTCCCTGCTCTCGGCTCAAACGGCACCGCCGCAGGCGTCCGCCACGGAGGATGAACGGCGCAGCATCTACACGTTCCAGGTCGAGAACGACGTCTTCAACCGGATCGCCCGCTCCGATCGCGATTATACCAGCGGCCTTCGCGCGGGGTGGCTGTCGCCGGCCCTGACCGAGCTGCCGAACGGCATCGTCGCAGCCACCACCATTCCAACCTTCTTCGGCGAGGCGCCGGCCACGTCGGTCATTCGCCGCCTCGCCGTATCGTTCGGCCAGAATATCTACACGCCGCAGGACACGTGGATCACCCAGCCGATCTACAACGACCGGCCCTATGCCGCATGGCTCTACGGAAGCTTCGCCCTGCAGTACACCTACAAACGCTTCGACGAGAAAACCGGCAAGGACGAGCCCATGCGGCTCGACACGCTGCAATTCGACGCCGGCGTGATCGGTCCGGCGGCGGGCGGTTCGTTCGTTCAGAACAACTGGCACACCCTGATCGGCGTGGCGCCGACCTACGGTTGGGCAAACCAGTTGCACAACGAGCCAACCCTGGGGCTTGCCTTCGAGCGGCGCTGGCGCACAGGCCGGTCCGTCTTGATCGAAGATCCGAAGCTCGAGGTCGACTTCATCCCGCGCCTGGGCGCCGCGCTCGGCAACGTCGCCACCTATGCCAGCGTCGGCGGCACCGGGCGCATCGGCAAGAACCTGCGCGACGATTTCGGCCCGACACGCGCCCGTCCGGCACTGCCCGGCTCGGAGGCGTTCATCGGCGACGGCAGCTTCGGCTGGTATCTGTTCGCCGGCATCGATGCCCAGGCGGTCGCACGCAATATCTTTCTGGACGGCAATACCGACGGTCAAAGCCTGAGCGTCGGTCATCGTCCCTTCGTCGGTGAAGCCCAGGTCGGCTTCGCGATCCTCTACGGCGGCGTGCGCTTCACCTACACGCAGGTGCTGCGCACGCCGGAGTTCTATCAGCAGGATCGCTTCACGCAGTTCGGATCGGTGAACCTCACCTTCCGCTACTGAAGGCCCTCCTCAGGCAGTGAGGTTCTTCTCGGCGAACGACCAGTTCACGAGTTTGTCGAGCCAGGCCGCGACGTGGTCGGGGCGGCGGTTCTGGAAGTCGAGGTAGTAGGCGTGCTCCCACACGTCGGCGACCAAGAGCGGCGTGCCTCCGTGGGCGATCGGTGTGTCGGCGTTCGACGTCGTCTCGATCTTGAGCGCGCCATCCTTGCCCTTGACCAGCCAGGCCCAGCCGCTGCCGAACTGGCCGACCGCGGCCAGACCAAATGCCTTCTTGAAGGCGTCGAGACCGCCGAAGCTCTTCTCCAGCGCCTCCTCGATCTTGCCGGCGGGCGCGCCACCCTTTGGGGTCATGCTGTGCCAGTAGAACTCGTGGTTCCACGCCTGAGCGGCGTTGTTGAATATCTTCCTGGCCGTTGCGTCCTTGTCGCCGGCGGCGCGCACGACGATCTCCTCCAGCGACAGGCCCTCGTAGGACGTGCCGGCGATCAGCTCGTTCAGCACCTTGACGTAGGTCGCATGGTGCTTGCCGTAGTGGAAGGAAATGGTGTTGGCCGAAATCACCGGCGCCAAGGCGTCCTCGGCGTAGGGCAGCTTGGGAAGGGAGAAGGGGGCTTTGGCTTTGTCCAACGGCATGATGGGTACTCCTGGTGTTGACGCTCGCCGACACTATGCAACGTGCACGTAAGGTTTTTGTTGCGTCGCATTTTCACAGGGTACGATTTCGACAGTCCCGTGCGATCTTGCGGGTTCTGCACGTCTTTCCGAGCGAACGGTTCTTAGTTGCGTACTATGCTGTTGCGTCAGGCACGTCAGCGAGTATCTCTAGGCGATATTCATCAGCCAGGAGGTGCACCGTGAAGGGCAATCCGCAGATCATCGCCGAACTGAACAAGCTCCTGAAGAACGAGCTGACGGCCATCAACCAGTACTTCCTGCATGCCAGGATGATGAATCATTGGGGCTTCGAACGGCTGGGCAAGAAGATCTACGAGGAATCGATCGGCGAGATGAAGCACGCCGACAAGTTGATCAAGCGCATCCTGATCCTGGACGGGCTGCCCAACCTCCAGGACCTCGGCAAGCTCGCGGTCGGCGAGACGGTTCCCGAATGCCTCGCCGCCGACCTCAAGCTGGAGACCGCGGCGCGCACCGCCCTGGTGGCGGCCGTGACGCATTGCGAGACGGCGAAGGACTACGTCAGCCGCGAGATCGCCGTCGACATCCTCGAGGATGCCGAGGAACACATCGATTTCCTCGAAACGGAGATCGGTCTGCTGGAGAAGGTCGGCGTTCAGAACTACCTGCAGAGCCAGATCGGCGAGGGCGAAGCCTCGAGCTAATCGGCCGCCATCAACGAGGGCTGGCTGGCCTCTTCACGGACGGTCTGGGCGATGCGCTCGCGCATGTCGCAGGCGCAGGTGCCGCATTGGGGGCGCTTGCCGCAGGCGCGGAAGACATCGGCCGGCTTACGCGCGCCCGCCCGGACAGCGGCGTCGACATCGCGTTCCCGAATGGCCCGACAGATGCAGAGATACATGGAGGTGGTGACCGCTTCCGTGCAGTTGCGACTTACTCGCAGATGCAAAGATAGGGGGAGCCCCCGACCCGGTCAAGCGGCCTAAAAGCCCTTCAAACGGTATTTTTCCAGGGCCGCCCGCAGCTCCGGGCCGATCGGATGGGGCGTTTTCCCTTTCAGCCGGACCACCGTCATTTCGGCTGCGACGATGCAGGTGCCGTCCTTGAAGGCCGCCGATCCGACGGTGATCGAGCTGGTGCCGATGTTGATGACCCCGGTGCCGAGTTCGACCTGGCCCGGCCAATGGGACTCGGCCAGGAAGCTCACGTTCATGCCGGCGGAGATGCCGCGCACGCCGTCCTCGCCACGGGCCATCATTCCGCCATTCATCGTTCCGACGTCCCTGATGAATGTCAGTCGGGCGGTCTCGAGATAGGCGCAGAGCGCCACGTTGTTGACGTGGCCGGCCGCATCCTGATCGGAGAAGCGCACCGTGTCGGTGCACCAGTGCGGATAGATCGAACGGTCTTGCAGGCGTTTGTCGCGCGACATGGGAGCCGAGTGTAGCATCCGGCCGCCATGGCACACCCCATCTTCTCCGAAGACCACGACCTCATCCGCGCCCAGCTCCGCCGCTTCGTCGACGAGCGGGTGCGTCCCCACGGCCCGAAATGGGAGGAGGCGGGCTTCGTGCCGCGCGAGGTGCTGCGCGAGATGGGCGAACTCGGCTTCTTTTCTCTGCGCGTGCCCGAGGCGCTGGGAGGCGCCGGCCTCGACGCCCGCGCCTCGGTGGTGCTGGCCGAGGAAGTGGGCCGCTCTACCCACGGCGGCTTCGCCATCACCGTGCTGGTCCATACCGACATGGCGAGCCCGCACCTCGTGCGCTTCGGCAGCAACCGCCAGCTCGAGAAGTACCTGCCCGGCATCATGGCCGGAACGATCATCACGGCCGTGGGCGTCACCGAGCCCGGCGCCGGTTCCGACGTCGCCGGCATCCGCACCCGCGCGGTGCGTGACGGTAATGCCTATGTGCTGAACGGCGCCAAGATGTTCATCACCAACGGCGTGCACGGCGATCTCTACTTCATCGCCGCCCGTACCGATCCCGAGGCCAAGGGCAGCCGCGCCATCACCATGTTCATCGTCGAGAAGGGCACGCCCGGCTTCCGCGTCGGCCGCGCCCTCGACAAGACCGGCTGGCGTTCGTCCGACACCGCCGAACTCGTCTTCGAGGATTGCCGCGTGCCGGCCGAGAACGTGCTGGGCGAGGAGAACCGCGGCTTCTATTCGATCATGGCCAACTTCCAGACCGAGCGGCTGGTGATCGGCGCCATGGCGATGGCGGAGGCACGCGAGGCGCTGCGGCTTACCTTCGACTATGTGAACCAGCGCACGGCGTTCGGCGCGCCGCTGTGGGACAAGCAGACGATCCGCCAGCGGCTGTCGAAGCGGCTGGCCGAGGTCGAGGCGGCGCGCCAGCTCGTCCACCACACTGCCTGGCTCGACGCCCAGGGCACTGATTGCGTGGCCCAAGTCTCGATGGTGAAGGCGCTGGCCGGCGACCTCGTGAACCAGGTGCTCTACGACTGCGTCCAGTTCCACGGCGGTGCCGGCTTCGTGCGCGAGACGGCGGTCGAGCGCATGTCGCGCGACGCCCGTGTGCAGGCGATCGGCGGCGGTGCCTCCGAAGTCATGCTCGAGGAGATCGCCAAGCGCTTCGGCGCGGCGATCGCCGACTAGATCAAATCCGGAGATCGGAATGCCCCTCGAGGTCGATGTCTATTACGACTTCCGCTCACCTTATGCGTACTTCGCCGACCATCGGCTGCGGCGAAAATCATTCATCCCGCCCGTTCCAGTCGAATGGAGATGGCGGCCCGTCTCGATCGATATCCTGTTGAATCTGCAAGCAGGCCGCGATGTCTGGGCCCCTTACGACGATCCGCTGAGTGCGCCCAAGCGTCGCCATCTGATCGCGGACGTTCGCCGGTGTGCGGCGTTCTACGGAGCGCCGCTGCGCCCGCCTCAGCCGGCTCGGCCCAATTCCGTCCCCGCTCTTTGTGCGGCTCTCCTGCTCGATCAGGCGGGGACGCGGCACGACGACTATCGCCATGCCATCTTCGAAGCACTGTGGAGCGGGCAACGCGACATCGCGGATCGTGCCGTGCTCGCCGAGTGCCTGGCGTCGACCGACGCTCGCGACGTACTGGCCGACGCATTCTCGACGCCGGCGCGGGACGCCTTGGCCGCCGAGACGCGGCGCGCTTATGAAGCAGGCATCTTCGGCGTACCCAGCTTCGTGTATGAGGGCGAAGTCTATTTCGGCAACGATCGCCTCGATATGCTCGGCTGGCGTCTCGGCAAATAGTGCGCTCCCGAACGCCTTGAATCCGATCCTCGCCTCTGCGAAGACCGATGCCATGCAATCCGACGCGCCGCGCTACTGGGAAGACTACGAAACGGGCAAGAAGTACCCTTTGGGCTCGACCGGCTTCGCCGAGCAGGAGATCGTCGATTTCGCCCGTCAGTTCGATCCGCAAAGCTTCCATGTCGATGCCGAGGCGGCCCGCGCCTCGATGTTCGGCGGCCTGATCGCCTCGGGTTGGCACGTCACCTCCAAGCTGATGCGGCTGTTCGTCGACAATTACATCGACACGCGCACCGCGCTGGGTTCCCCGGGTCTCGACGAGATCCGCTGGCTGAAGCCGGTACGGCCGGGCGACACGCTCACCGCCTGGGTCGAATGCGCCTCGAAGGTACCGTCCAAGAGCCGGCCGGACCTCGGCGTCATCCACGAACATTGGGGCGCCACCAACCAGAAGGGCGAGCTGGTGGTGACGGTGAAGGGGATCAACATGGTGCGGAGGAAGCCGGCATGAAACGCGCGGTGAAGGGGCTCGATCATGTCGTGGTCATGGTCGACGGCATCGACGCCGCCGAGGCGGCCTATAAGCGGCTCGGCTTCCAGGTCCAGCCGCGCGGCTTTCACAGGAAGCTGGGGACGGCCAACCACCTGATGATCTTCGACAAGGACTATTTCGAGATCCTGGGCATCGTCGAGGACACGGAATTCAATGCCGAGCGCCGCGAATGGCTGAAGGACGGCGGCGGTCTCGCCAACGTGGCGCTGGCCACCGACGGCGCCGACCTTGCCTTCGATGCCTTCAAGCAGGCGGGCCTGCAGCCCGACGCGCCGCTCTTCTTCGACCGCGCGGTCGAGGTCGCGGGCAAGACCGAGCACGCCAAGTTTCGCACCGTGCGCATTCCCAAGACGCACATGCCGGTGGTGGGCTTCTTCGTCTGCGAGCATCTGACGCCCGAGTTCGTCTATCGCGGCGAATGGGCGAAGCATCCCAACGGCGCGCGCGGCATCCTGGGCGTCACCGTGATCGCTGAGCAGCCGGCAAAATGGATGGCCGAACTCGAGAAGTATTTCGGCGCGGGCTCGGTCCGGCGCGACGGCGAGGGACTGGTGGTGAACACCGGCACGCAGCCGATCCGCTACCTCACCCGCAAGGACTACGCGGTGCGCTATCCCGGCGTCGTGCCGGTGCGGCCGGGCGATCATCCGGCGCTGCTACAGGTGCGTGTCGACAGCCTCGCCGGCTGCGAGGCCCTCCTGAAGAAGAACGGCGTTGCCGTGCTGAAGCCCGACGCCGGCCGGCTGATCGTGCCGCCCGCCGAGGCCGCCCACCTCACCCTGGAATTCGCGGAGCGTTAGTCTTCATGGCGTTCGATCTTGCCGATCGCGGCATCTACGGTTTCTCGACTTCCGAAAATCTCCGGTTCGCCGACGTCGATGCCAACGGCCACGTCAACAATGGCGCGTTCATCGAACTCCTGGAGAATGCGCGCGTCTCCTACCTGCGCGGGATCGTGCGGTCGGGGCTGCCGCGCTTTCGCCTAGTCATCGGCCGCATCGAAGCCGACTTCAAGCGCCAGATGTTTTATCCCGGCAGTGCGACCGCCTGTGCGCGGCTGATCGAGGCGCACGAGCGCAAGTGCGTCATCGGCCAGGGCCTGTTCGATGGCGACGGCAACTGCACCGCCGTCCAGCGCGTCATCATGGTGTCGCTGAACGAGGAAACCCACCGCAGCACGCCGTTCGACCCTGAGGTGCGCGGTATGCTCGATCGTCTCGCTGCCTCCCACGATGGATTGCCGACATGACCGATGCGCTCGTTCCCACGCTCATCCCCGGTGGCTTTCGCCCACTCGACGTCAGCGACGATTTCGTCGGCCTGATCGGGCCGCTCTGGTTCAAGGTCGAGGGTGAAAGGCTCCGGGTCGGCCTGCCGCTGGAAAAGCGCCACGGCAACCCGATGGGCTGGGCGCATGGCGGTTTGCTGGTCACCGTGGCCGACATGGTGATGGGCGCGGGCTCCGGTCACGCCACCGGGATCCGCTGGCCCCATCCCACGGTCTCGCTCGGCACCGAGTTCGTGCGCGGCGCCAGGCTCGGGCAGTGGCTGGAAGGGTCGGCCCGCATCGCGCGACGCACGCTCAATTTCTGCTTCGCCAGTTGCGACCTCGTCTGCGGCGGCGAGATCGTCCTGGTGGCGTCCGGGGTGTTCAAGGTGCCGGATGTCGACAAGATTCCCGAGGCGCTACGCGCCCGGGCGATGGGCAAGTGGGGAGAGTGAGCGGCCGCTATTTCTTCTTCCGCCGGTAGATCCGGTAGCGGTCGAAATCCATGAGGTGCTCGTAGCCTTCGAAAGTGTCGGCGAAGGTGCGGTTCTGCAGGAAGTATTCGAGGTAGTCGAATTCCTTGCCTTGGCAGCGAGGGACGCCGGCGATGCGGTCGACCAGCAGCAGGTCGGGCTGCTCGCGGGCGAAGTCGTCGCTGACGGCGTCGAAGACGTACTTCTCGGCGTCGCCCATCGTGTCGGGTGGATTGTAGAGCGCCGGAAAGTCGTCGCAGGTCGCATAGACGCCCTGCAGGATCCACAGACTGAGGAACCGCATGGTCATGCGGCCCTCGAGATAATTGACCATCGGCCAGATCGGATAGATGCCCGGTGACAGCACGAGGAACGTGCGGTTGGGCGCGTTCTGCTCGAGCACATGCTGCAGCCGTCCGCCGATCGAATCTTCGAACTGGCGCTGCTTGTAGAAGGGCGGCGTGTAGAGCGCGGCCTGAAAATAGAGCAGCACCATCAGGGTGGCCGAGATCACCGCCACCGGCAGGTGATGCCCGCTGCGGCTGATCGGCAGGTAGCGGTCGACGGTCTGCGAGACGGTGAGGGC
>ERZ1292640.4080-Hain-H43-02um-R1-4080-length-11223-cov-11_pt1 | contig 11223 bp, 9 predicted proteins | sample MGYA00564404_ERZ1292640 | MGnify/ENA primary metagenome ERZ1292640 (study PRJEB36523, sample SAMEA6512636) | groundwater metagenome | collected 2019-01-08 | study: AquaDiva: Metagenomics assemblies of 32 groundwater samples | reverse complement strand
TGCGTCGTTGCATGGATGTCTCCTTGTTATGAATGCGAACAAGGCATGACAGCACAGAGCGTGCCAGACGGCAAGTGCTTGATTCGATTGGGCTTATTGAAAAATCAATTCATGAACGCCTGAAACCAATACATATAAATGCATTAATTTCAGACAAATGATCATATTTCAGACAATCGAACCAAGCCGTTCGTACAAGGTCGCACGTGAAATGCCCAGCAGCTTGGCCGCTGCCACCTTGTTGCCGCCACTGGCCGCCATGGCGGCGGCGATGGCAGCACGCTCCAGCTGCGCCACCTGCTCGGCCAGCGGGCGAATCGGTGCCGATGAAGATATCGGCTGTGCCCCCTCTTCCATCGATGGCTCCACTTGTTCAATGCCGGTCTCGCGCAGCACCTTCTCGATCTGCGCCCGGTCGATGCGGCTGGAGTCGCCCAACATGGCGGCCTGCTCCAGCACATTGCGCAGCTCCCGCACATTGCCGCGCCAGACCTGGGCCGACAGCAGGTCCATGGCATCCAGCATCAGTTCGGGCTGCGGCAGGCCGCTGCGCAGGGCAATGTCTTCGCCCAAGGCCTCGGCCAGCGCCGGGATGTCGGCGCGGCGCTCGCGCAGCGGCGGCACCCGGATCGGCAGCACGTTGAGGCGGTAGTACAGGTCCTCGCGGAACTTGCCCTCGCGCACCAGGCGGCCGAGGTCGCGCGAGGTGGCGGCAATCACCTTGGCATCGAAGCGCATCAGGCGGTTGGAGCCCAGCGGCTCGAACTCGCCCTCCTGCAGCGCGCGCAGCAGCTTGGACTGCAGCCCCAACGGCATGTCGCCGATCTCGTCCAGGAACAGCGTACCGCCGTCGGCCAGCTTGAGCTTGCCGTCGCGCCCCTTGCGCTCGGCCCCAGTGTAGGCCCCGGGCGCCACGCCGAAGAACTCCGCCTCCAGCAGGGTGTCGGGCACGGCGGCGATGTTGACGCTGACAAAAGAGCGCGCCGCCCGCACCGACACCGCATGGATGGCATGCGCCAGCAACTCCTTGCCGGTGCCGGTTTCACCGAGCAGCAGCACGGTGCTGCTGGACTGCGCGGCGCGGCGCGCCAGCCGCTTGACCTCCACCACCGCCGGGCTGGCACCGACGAAACTGGCAAAGGTGTACTTGGCCTGGCGCTGCCCGCTGCGCTGACTGGCCAGCTCGCGGCGGGCATCGTCGAGTTCGCGCTGCAGGGCGGCGAACTTGTTGATCAGCGGCTGCAGATTGGTCTCGGGGTGGTCGAACAGCACGATGCCCAGGGCACCGATGACCTCGCCCGAGCTGTCTCGCAACGGAATCCGGCTGACACCGAAGGTGCCGGCGCGGTTGCTCAGCAGGTCGATCAAGATCGGTTTGCCGCTCTCGATCACATGGTGCATCTGCGTGTTCTGCACCACGCTGGCCACCGGATGGCCGACGAAATCCTCCACCCGCTCGAAACCGAGCGCCGGCAGGAAGCGTTTGTATTGCTCGTTGATCCAGACCACCTTGCCTTGGCGGTCGACCAGCAGCATGCCCTCGCTGGCGTTGGCGAACAGGTCGAACATGGAGCGCGCCGCCAACTCCAGAATGCTCTGGGCATCGCGCGGCAGGGTGTCCGTTTTTTCCATGCGCCAATGGTACAGTGGCCTTGGTGTGGATCGCATGGTGGATTCACCACTGCAACCCGACATGGAACAACTGCGCATCGACAAATGGCTGTGGGCCGCCCGCTTCTACAAGACGCGCTCGCTGGCCTGCGAGGAAATCGGCAAGGGCCGCGTGCTGGTCAACGAGCAGGTGGCCAAACCGTCACGCGAAGTCCGGGCCGGCGATCTCGTCGCCATGCGCCAGGGCCCTGTCACGCGCACGGTGCGAGTCTTGGGCATCAGCAACCAGCGTGGTCCGGCGCCGGTGGCGCAGCAACTCTACGAGGAAACCGAAGCCAGCCGGCTGGCGCGTGACAAGGCGGCGGAGCAGAGACGCCTGGCGGCTGAACCGGCTCTCAGCATCGCGCAGGGACGTCCCACCAAGCGCGACCGACGGCAGATGGAAAGCGCCTGGGATGCGCGCTGGAGCGCATCGATCGAGTAACGCTCAGGCAGCCTGCCTGGGCAGGCCGCCGCTCACTCGTGGCTGACGCGGTTCTTGCCGTCCACCTTGCTGCGATAGAGCGCGCGGTCGGCGCGTCCAACAGCCGTACCCAGCGGCTCACCGCGTTCCAGTTGTGTCACGCCGAACGACAAGGTGCAGAAAATCTCGCCGGAAGAAAAGACGATGGGTGTGCGCTCCACCGCTTGGCGGAAGCGCTCGGCCACAACCAGAGCTTCCGCGGCATCGACGTCCGGCATCAGCAGGATGAACTCCTCGCCGCCCCAGCGCGCCAGCGTGTCCATCGCACGCGCACCTTGCTTGAGTGTGCGGGCCACCGAGATCAGCACCAGGTCGCCGGTCTCATGACCATAGGTGTCATTGATCGTCTTGAAAAAATCGATGTCCATCATGAGCAGGCAGGCACGGCTACCGGTCCGCAGGCAACGGACCCGCTCCTGTTCGGCCACCAGCTGGAAATGACGCCGGTTGTACAGATCGGTCAGGGCATCCTGCGTCGCCTGCGCGTGCAAGGAGCGCTCGGCCTGAAAGATCTTGCGCCGGTAATAGATCGACAGCGACGAGAACATGGCGATGAAGATCGAGATGTTCAGCCACTTCAGCGCAATCAGGGCGCTGTCCGACAACGGTGCCAGCGGTCCCAGGCTGCGCGACAGAAAATCCAGTGTCCCCAGAAAAACGAGCAGGGCTACAACAAACGCGAGCGACTGTCGGCGTGAGTTGGTCAAGATGACCGACGGGATGAACATCAGCAACAGATAGTGGAAACCGCTGTCCCAACCGGTCATCAGCGTGCCGATCACGGCATGCACAAACGCCTCCAGCCAGATCAGCAAGGCGCCACCGCGCAACTTCCGCCGTTGGGCCAGCCGGTAGGCGGCGGCATACATGGCCACGCTCAGCACATTGATCCAGGCCAGCCAGGGTGAATCCACGACCAGAAAGAACAGGAAATAGATGCAATCGACCCCAGCGGCCAGCAAAGCCACGCGCGCCATGGAAGAGGCGATCACAGCCTGGGCCGACGGGCTGTACAAAGGTCTGGGAGTCGGAGTGGCGGGTGATGTCACGGCTCGATTCTACCGGGGGGGGTACAGATTGAGCACGAGAAATACAGCCATTTTTGGGGAATACCGGCTCTCTTTCTGTCGGTGGCAAGGGAGGACTCGAAATTCGTCTGGCGCGAATTTCCCGGTGCAGCGCCAAAAACAAAGCCCCGCACGAGGCGGGGCTTGTTATTGGCGGAAACGGAGGGATTCGAACCCTCGATGAGGCTCTACACCCCATACTCCCTTAGCAGGGGAGCACCTTCGGCCACTCGGTCACGTTTCCTAAAGTCAGGCGACATTATCGCACGACTTCAATGCAATTTCACGCCTGCGGCTGATCCAGATCGAAGGCCTTGTGCAGCGCGCGCACGGCCAGTTCCATGTACTTCTCGTCGATCACGACGGAGGTCTTGATCTCGCTGGTGGAGATCATCTGGATGTTGATACCCTCTTCGCTCAGGCTGCGGAACATCTTGCTGGCAATGCCGACATGGCTGCGCATGCCGATGCCGACGATGGACACCTTGCAGATCTTGGTGTCGCCCTGCACTTCCTTCGCGCCGAGACTGGGCACGACCTTGTCCTTGAGCAGATCGATCGCACGGGCGTAGTCGTTGCGGTTGACGGTGAAGCTGAAGTCGGTCTTGCCATCCCGGCTGATGTTCTGGATGATCATGTCGACTTCGATGTTGGCATCGGCCACGGCACCGAGGATCTGGTAGGCAATGCCCGGCTTGTCGGGAACGCCCAGCACTGAGATCTTGGCTTCGTCGCGGTTGAATGCAATGCCGGAAACAATGGCTTGTTCCATTTTTTCGTCTTCCTCAAAAGTGATCAACGTGCCGGACTTGGCTTCTTCGTTGAGGTCAATATCCCAGGGCGTGAAGCTGGAGAGCACACGCAGCGGCACCTTGTACTTGCCGGCAAACTCGACGGAGCGGATCTGCAGCACCTTGGAGCCCATCGATGCCATCTCCAGCATCTCCTCGAAGCTCACGGTGTGCAGGCGGCGCGCTTCGGGCACGACGCGCGGGTCGGTGGTGTAGACGCCATCGACGTCGGTGTAGATCAGGCACTCATCGGCCTTCATCGCCGCCGCCACGGCCACGGCCGAGGTGTCGGAACCACCACGACCCAAGGTGGTGATATTGCCCTGCTCGTCGATGCCCTGGAAGCCGGTGACGATCACCACCTTGCCGGCGGCCAGGTCGGCACGCACGCGCTTGTCATCGATCGACTCGATGCGGGCCTTGGTGTAGGCGCTGTTGGTGAGGATCGGCACCTGCCAGCCGGCATAGCTGACCGAGTCCATGCCTTCGGCTTGCAAGGCGATGGCCAGCAGAGCGCTGGAGGCCTGCTCGCCGGTGGCGGCCAGCATGTCGAGCTCGCGATTGGTCGCGTCATTGCTCTTGGACGGCGCCAGTTCCTTGGCCAGGCCCAGCAGTCGGTTGGTTTCGCCGCTCATGGCGGAGGGCACCACCACCATCTGGTGGCCGGCGCGCGCCCATTTGGCGACGCGTTTGGCAACATTGCGGATGCGCTCGGTGGAGCCCATCGACGTGCCGCCGTATTTGTGAACGATCAATGCCATTGAATTAGTCGGATTGGGTGGCAAGCCCTGCGCATGCGCTGCAGGCCGCCGGTGTCAACACGGGAGTGTCTTGCCGCGGTGGCGATACCACCGGCGAAACCTAGGGATTGTACCAAGTCAACACCGCGCCCTGGCGCTCGACAAAGCCGCTGCCGACCTTGAGGCGGATGCGGTGGCCGCGCGTGGTGCAGGCGGCGACCTGGTCCAGCAGTTCCTGCAGTTGGGCGGTGCTGGCCATGGTGCCATGAACGCTGCGCAGCCAGTGGCGCAGCACATTGGCCTGGCGCGGCCGGCTCAAGCGCTGCAGAAGTGCGATCTGCGGCGGTTGGCCAAGTTGTGCCAGGTCTTCGACCGCCACCTCGTTCAGCAGCCGCTGCGCTTCGGCGGCATGCGCGGCGCTGCGGGCGAAGGTGTCGCGGAACTGCGGAAAGGTTTCAGCAAGGGCCGGCAGCAGGCGTGCGCGAATGCGGTTGCGCGTGAACTGCTCGTCGGCATTGGTCGGGTCCTCGATCCAGCTTTCACCGCGCTCGCGCAGCCAGCGGCGCAACTCGCCCCCGGGCACATCGAGCAAAGGCCGGTCATAACGGATGCCGTCGCGCGCCCACCGGGCCGGCATGGCACTCAGGCCGGCCAAGCCGGCGCCGCGGCTCAAGGCCAGCAGCAGCGTCTCGACCTGATCGTCGGCCTGCTGCGCAATTGCTATGCTTCTGATAGCTGACTGCGTAGTATTTTCAAGGGAAATATCGCGAAAAGCCTCATAACGGGCACGGCGTGCCGCCTCTTCCGGGCTCTGCCCCGGCGCAGGGCGCGCATCGACGTGGCACACCCGCAAAGGCACGCCCAGCCGGCTGCAGACATCGCGACAGTGCTGCTCGAAGGCATCGGCCGCTGCCTGCAGGCCATGATGGATGTGGATGGCGCTGACCTGACCCGGCCACTTCTCGGCACAGGCCAGCAGCAACGCCGTGGAGTCGGCACCGCCGCTGAAGGCCACAGCCAGCGGCAGCGCAGGCTCGAAGTCCTGCAGGGCCTGCGCCAGGGTGCGGCTCATCGGGGCGCCCCCGCGCAGCGGCCAGCGTTACTTGCCGCTGGTCTTGGTGTCGGTGAAGCGGCCATAGCTCTGCAGGCGCTCGTAGCGGCGCTCCAGCAGCTCCTTGGCCTTGAGGTCGGCGACCTGACGGTAGGCTTCGCTCAGGGCGCGCTTGAGGAAGGCCGCCATCTGCTTGTGGTCGCGGTGGGCGCCACCGACCGGCTCGTTGACGATCTTGTCGATCAGACCCAGGGCCTTGAGCCGGTGCGCAGTGATACCCAGGGCCTCAGCCGCTTCCTGCGCCTTGTCCGCAGTCTTCCACAGAATGGAAGCACAGCCCTCGGGGCTGATCACCGAGTAGATCGAATACTGCAGCATCAACAACTGATCACCCACCGAGATGGCCAGTGCGCCGCCGGAGCCGCCTTCACCGATGATGGTGGTGATGATGGGCACTTCCAGTTGTGCCATCTCGAAGATGTTGCGGCCAATGGCTTCCGACTGGCCGCGCTCTTCCGCGTCGATGCCGGGGTAGGCGCCGGGCGTGTCGACGAAGGTGAACACCGGCAGCTTGAACTTCTCGGCCGTCTTCATCAGGCGCAGCGCCTTGCGGTAGCCCTCGGGCTTGCTCATGCCGAAGTTGCGCAGGCCGCGCTCCTTGGTATCGCGCCCCTTCTGCTGGCCGATCACCATGCAGGCATTGCCGTTGAAACGTGCCAGGCCGCCGACGATGCTCAGGTCGTCAGCAAAGTGGCGGTCGCCGTGCAACTCGACGAAATCGGTGAACAGCTCATTGACGTAGTCGAGCGTGTAGGGACGCTCCGGGTGGCGCGCGATCTTGGTGATCTGCCACGATGACAGGTTGCTGTAGACGTCCTTGGTCAGCTGCAGGCTCTTCTTGCTCAGCTGGTCGATCTCCGAGGTGATGTCCACCGCCGACTCGTTCTGCACATAGCGCAGCTCTTCAATCTTGGCTTCGAGTTCGGCAATCGGTTGCTCGAAATCGAGAAATGTTTTTTTCGCCATCGACTAACTCCTTGTTCTCTGCGTTGGCGCCTGGGGCGGATCGCCTGCCACGAGGCAGGCACCGGTCAGGCCAACGGCTAATACTCCACCGGCACGGGGTCGAGGGAGCGCCAAATATACCAAGTTGCCACGCTGCAATAAGGCGCCCAGGCGGCGGCCACTTCGCGCGCATCGCTGCGGCTCACGGCCTCGCCGGAAAAATAGTTGCGGCTGATGCCGTTGATCAGGCCCACATCGTCCAGCGGCAGCACATTGGGCCGCATCAGGTGGAAGATCAGGAACATCTCGGCCGTCCAGCGGCCGATGCCGCGGATGTCCACCAGTTCGGCAATGATGGCCTCGTCGTCCATGCCCGCCCAGTCGGCCACCTGCACCACGCCGTTGTCGAAGTGCAGCGCCAGGTCCACCAGGTACTCGACCTTGCGCACGCTCAAACCGGCGGCACGCATGTCGTCGACCTTGAGCTTGAGCACATTGGCCGGCGTCATCTTGCGCGGCAGCTTGACGAAGCGGTCCCAGACCGTCTGCGCCGCCTTGACCGAAATCTGCTGGCCCACGATGCTGCGCGCCAGCGTGGTGAAGGCGTCGCCCCGGGTCTGCAGACAGGTGTCGCCGTGCTGCGGAATCAGCCGCTTCATCACCCGATCCTTCTTCATCAGGTGCTTGCAGGCTTCGTCCCAGTAGTCCGGCGTGAAGATCTTGGGCGCTATGCTTTTGGTCGCTGCCACATCACGCCTTTCGGGGGGCAAGGGCCCCAACAATCATGGACGGCCTCACTGCGCCGCCTCCCAAGTGGTGCCCGTAGGCGAGTCCTTCAGGACGATGCCTTTCGCCAGCAGTTCGTTGCGGATGCGGTCGGCCTCGGCGAAGTTCTTGGCCTGCTTGGCTTCGGTGCGCGCCGTGATCAGCGCCGCAATGGCGCCCTCGTCCAGCAACGAGCCGGCCTGGAGGTACGTCTGCGGGTCATCCTGCAGCAGTCCCAGGCAGCCGCCCAGCGCCTTGAGCAGGCCAGCGGCTTGGACCGAGCCCGTCTTGTTGACCTCGGTGGCCAGCTCGAACAGCGCCGCCACCGCCTCAGGTGTGCCGAAGTCTTCGTCCATGGCCGTCTTGAAACGCGCGGCGTGCGGGTTGAGCCAGTCGATCTCCACCGTGGCCGGCTTGACACTGTGCAGCGCGGTATACAGGCGCTTGAGCGCGCCGCGCGCATCGTCCAGGTGGGCGTCGCTGTAGTTCAGCGGGCTGCGGTAGTGCGCTCGGATGATGAAGAAACGCACCGTCTCCGGGTCGTACTTCGCCAGGATCTCGCGGATGGTGAAGAAGTTGCCCAGCGACTTGGACATCTTCTCGTTGTCCACGCGCACGAAGCCGTTGTGCATCCAGACACTGGCCAGCGGCTTGCCGGTGGCGCCTTCGCTCTGGGCAATCTCATTCTCGTGGTGCGGGAACTGCAGGTCGGCGCCGCCGCCGTGGATGTCGAAGCTCTCGCCCAGCATCTCGCAGCTCATGGCCGAGCACTCGATGTGCCAGCCCGGGCGGCCGGGGCCGTAGGCGCTGTCCCACTTGGCCTCGGCCGGCTCGGTCAGTTTGGCGGACTTCCACAGAACGAAATCGAGCGGATCGTCCTTGCCATCCAGCACCGCCACGCGCTCGCCGGCGCGCAGCTCGTCCAGCGACTTGCCGGACAGCTTGCCGTAGCCGGGAAACTTGCGCACCGCGTAGTTCACGTCGCCATTGCCGGCCTGGTAGGCCAGGCCTTTTTGCGCCAGCCGGCCGATCAGGCTCAGCATCTGCGGCACGTAGTCGGTGGCGCGCGGCTCATGCGTCGGGCGCTCGATGCCCAGCGCGTCGGCGTCCTGGTGCAGGGCGTCCACCATGCGGTCGGTCAGCGAACGGATGGTCTCGCCGTTGTCCAGGGCGCGCTTGATGATCTTGTCGTCGATGTCGGTGACGTTGCGCACGTAGGTCACCCGATAGCCGCTGTTTTTCAGCCAGCGCTGCACCACGTCGAACGCCACCATGGCACGCGCATGGCCCAGGTGGCACAGGTCGTAGACCGTCATGCCGCAGACATACATGCGGACATGGCCGGGCTCGATCGGGGTAAAAGGTTCCAGCGCACGCGACAGCGTGTTGTAAATGCGCAAACTCATGAATATTTCTAAAGCGGGCCAAACCACCGGCGTGACCGGTCGGGTACTTCGGCAGGGCTACAATCCAGCGCAGTATAAAGCCCCATCCAGCCCATCCTCTGTGCGGGCTTCCATTCCAGATACCTATGAAGTACGGCAGCGCCCCAATTTCCCATCTCCTCCGGCTGGCCACCCTGGCAGGCTGTCTGGCCATCCCGGCCGTGCATGCCGACGACTACAGCGATGTGAACCTGCTGGTGCGCACCGGCAAGCTGACCGAAGCCCAGGCCAAGGCCGACCAGTACCTCGCCGCCAAGCCACGCGACCCGCAGATGCGCTTCATCAAGGGCGTGATCCAGCGCGAAACCGGCAAGACCAATGAGGCCATCGCCACCTTCACCAAGCTGACCGAGGACTACCCCGAGCTGCCCGAGCCCTACAACAACCTCGCCGTGCTCTATGCCAACCAGGGCCAGTACGACAAGGCGCGCGCCGCGCTGGAAATGGCGATCCGCACCAACCCCAGCTACTCGACGGCGCACGAAAACCTGGGCGATGTCTACGCCAAGCTGGCGAGCCAGGCCTACAACAAGGCGCTGCAGCTCGACGGCAGCGCCACCTCCGCCCAGCCCAAGCTGGCCCTGATCCGCGAGTTGTTCGATCCCAATGCCAAGGGCCAGCGCCCGAGCGTGCAGCCGCCCGCTACGGCACCAGCGGCCCCCGCCACCCCGCCCGCCCCCGCTGCGGCTCCGGCCGCCAGACCGGCCGTGGTGGCCACCGCACCAACCAACGTCGCACCGGCGGCCCCGGCCGCACCCAAGCCGGCTGCCGCCGGCAATGCGACCAAGGAAGTGGAAAGCGCCGTGCGCGCCTGGGCCAAGGCCTGGGCTGCCAAGGACATGAATGGCTATCTCGGCGCCTATGGCAAGGAGTTCGACCCGCCGGGCAAGCAGTCGCGCAGCAGTTGGGAAAGCGAGCGCCGCCTGCGCATCACCAGCAAATCGACCATCAGCGTCCGGCTCGAAAACCTGAGTGTGAGCGTCAATGGAAGCAGGGCAGTGGCCAAATTCCGCCAGGACTACAAGGCGGACACACTGGCGGTCTCCAGCCGAAAAACGCTCGATCTGGTCAAATCGGGCGACCGCTGGCTGATTGTCAAAGAGTCGACGGGAACCTGAAGCCATGATCCGGGTCCCATCTGGCATGCCCACGGGATCCTCAACATTGCTTTTGAACTGACATGACCCAAGGATTTTTTGCATTTTTGCTCATTGCCGCCACGGGCCTGTTCGCAGCGCCGGTCAGCGCCGACAACGGCAAGAAAAGCCAGAAAACCAACGCCAGCCCCGCTGCCCGCAGCAACGCCACCAATGACGGCGTCGCCGAGGCACGCCTGATCGAGGTCTACCGCCTGACCGGCAGCGGCAAAGCGCGCGAAGCGCTGGCGCGGGCCGAGAATCTGGTGCGCGACTACCCCAATTTCCAGCTGGCCCAGCTGGTCTATGGCGATCTGCTGACCGCACGCACGCGTGCACTGCGCAAATTCGGCGATGTGCCCGACACGCTGGCCCACAGCGCCGGCAATACCATGGCCGAGCTGCGCGATGAATCGCAGATGCGCCTGAAGGCTCTGCGCGAACGTCCACCGGCCGGCACCATCCCCTCCCAGTTTCTGGCCCTGTCACCGCGCAACAAGCATGCGATTGCGGTCGATGCCTCGCGTTCACGCCTGTACCTGTTTGCCAACAGCGAGCGCGGCCTGAACCTGGTGGCCGACTACTACATCTCGGTCGGCAAGTCCGGCATCGAAAAAGCCGTCGAGGGTGATGCGCGCACCCCGCTGGGCGTGTACTTCATCACCAGCAACCTCGACCCCAAGTCCCTGCGCGACTTCTACGGCTCGGGTGCCCTGCCGATCAACTACCCCAATGTGCTCGACAGCAAGCGCGGCAAGACCGGCCGCGGCATCTGGCTGCACGGCACGCCGCCCAACCAGTTTTCGCGTGCGCCGCTGGCCACCGACGGTTGCGTCGTGCTGGCCAACCCCGATCTGGACCGCATCATCCGCACCGTGGAAGTTCGCACCACGCCGGTGGTGATCTCCCAGCGGATCGACTGGGTGGCGCCGCACAGCGCCCGCGCCCAGAGCAAGACCTTCGAGGAAGCCTTGGCCGCCTGGCGCAACGCCAAGTCCAGCGGCAACATCGACCAGTTGCTGAGCTTCTACACCGCCGACTTCAACAGCCACGGCAAGACCCTGCGCGAATGGGCGCCCGCCCTGCGCA
>ERZ1292640.4079-Hain-H43-02um-R1-4079-length-11225-cov-8_pt1 | contig 11225 bp, 10 predicted proteins | sample MGYA00564404_ERZ1292640 | MGnify/ENA primary metagenome ERZ1292640 (study PRJEB36523, sample SAMEA6512636) | groundwater metagenome | collected 2019-01-08 | study: AquaDiva: Metagenomics assemblies of 32 groundwater samples | reverse complement strand
AACGTGGCCGCCAGCACGCAGAATCAGGCGTTCAGCGCTTTGCTGTTTTTCTACCAGGTGGTGCTGGACCGTCCGCTGGGTGATTTGGGGAACACCGTTCGCGCCAAGCGACCGGGCCGGCTGCCCGTGGTGCTGAGCCGGGAGGAGGTTCAGCGGTTGCTGAAAGGCCTGGAGGGAACGCTGGGGCTGGTGGCGCGCCTGCTCTACGGCACCGGTTTGCGCCTGATGGAAGCGGTGCGGTTGCGGGTCAAGGACGTGGACTTCGAGCGAGGGATGATCACGGTGCGCGAGGGCAAAGGGAACCAAGATCGAATCGTGATGCTGCCCGCCACGCTGCGGGAGCCGTTGCGGACGCACTTGGAGCGAGTGCGTATGCTCTGGGAATCGGACCGGGCGCGGGGGCTGCCTGGGGTGGCGTTGCCGGATGCGCTGGAACGGAAGTATCCGGAGGCAGGCCAGGAATGGGGTTGGACGTGGGTGTTTCCGGCCAAGAAGCTGGCGGAAGACCCGCGCAGCGGCGTGAGGCGGCGGCATCACGCCCACGAGACGGCGGTGCAGCGCGCGGTGAAGGCGGCGTCCCGCCTGGCACAGTTGCAGAAGCCGGTGAGTTGCCATACGCTCCGGCATTGTTTTGCCACGCATTTGCTCGAAGGCGGGACGGACATCCGCTCCGTGCAGGAATTGCTCGGGCACAAAAGCGTGGAAACGACGCAGATTTACACGCATGTTATGCAGAAGCCGGGGATTGGAGTGAGGAGTTCGCTGGATGGGTGAGGCGGGGTGAGACTTCACATTCTTGCGGCGGCTTTCCCCACGGGGTCAGTCCTCACTTTTTTGCGCCCACGACCCCCAAAAAAGTGCAGGACTGACCCCATCGCGCCCACGACCCCCAAAAAAGTGCAGGACTGACCCCGTCGCGCCCGTGACCTCCGCAAAAGTGCAGGTCTGGCCCCGGCGGCGTGTTTCCAGCCTTGCTATCGTAGGACCGGTCGGTTGAAGTAGCGGATCGTTATGAGCAAGATGCTGGCGGCTGTTTTGCACGATTTCAACAAACTGGAATTGGAGGAAGTCCCCCGCCCTGAACCGCGCGATTTGGGCGAGGTCTCTGTCCGGATCAAATCCTGCGGCATCTGCGCCACCGATTACAAGGCCATCAAGGGCATCCGGCGCAACGTCAAATTTCCCTTTATTCCCGGCCATGAACCGAGCGGCATCGTCGCCACAGTCGGGCCGGGCGTGACTCATTTCAAGGCGGGCGATGAGGTGATTTGCCAGCCTTTGGGTTACTGCGGTTATTGCCGGCACTGCCGCGAGGGCAACACGCATTATCTTAGAAAAAGCAGTTGGAACCACGGATTTCACGGATGACACGGATGAAGAAGCTGTTGTGTTGGAGCGAGCTTTCACCCGGCGGGTGAGCACGGAGGAGGCTCCCGCCCTTCGCGAAAGGGGTTATCATCCGTGTGATCCGTGTCATCCGTGGTTTCTCAACTGCCGGATTTAGGATGAACCGTGCTCGACCAGTTGGCTGAAAAAGACCAGGCGAGAGGTGAAAGCCAATTTTTGTTCTGGTTTGGCGTGGGAAGGAGTATTCTACTTCCGTGCCACCTGTGCCAAGAGGCTTTCAGGCGGCGCATTGCTATGAAACAACAAAACCGGGCTTTCACGTTAATCGAGTTGTTGGTGGTGGTGGCCATCATAGCCATCTTGGCGGGCATTCTGTTGCCGGCCATGGCCAAGGCCAAAACCAAGGCGCAAGGCATCGGCTGCCTGAATAACATGCGGCAACTGCAGGTCTGCTGGCTCATGTACGCCGAAGACCACAACAGCCTGCTCGTGACCAACAACGACGGCGCCAATCGCGATAGCTGGGTGGGAGGATGGCTCGACTTCATTCCAACCAACCCCGATAACACCAATATCTTCCTGCTGCAATCTCCCATCGGCAAACTTTGGCCCTACAACAAATCCGCCGGCGTTTACAAGTGCCCCGCCGATCCGAGCCAGGTCAAAATACGCGGAAAGCCGTATCGCCGCACTCGCAGCATTTCGATGAATGGCAACATGAACGGCTCAGTGAACTGGTCCTTCGACAAGGATTATTATTATTACCGGAGGCTTTTTGAAATTGTCGATCCTTCGCCCTCGAAAGCCTGGGTGTTCATTGATGAACGAGAGGAGAGCATTGACGACGGCTTTTTCCTGGTTTTCCTGAGCCAGAAATTTGGCGCGGCCAATCAATGGGGCAATCTGCCGGCCATTTACCATAATGCCGCCGCCGGACTTTCTTTTGTCGATGGCCATTCCGAAATCAGGAAATGGCTCGACCCGGCCACGCGGTCCAAGATTCCCCAGGGACAGCGGCCTGCGGGCGCTTACATGGCCCCGCGCGACGTGCCGTGGATCCAGGCCAGGACCTCGGCGCTGAGGAATTAACACGGCGTGCGCCAACTTGGGAAAGCAGCCGCGTGCCCCTATTTCGCCGGCGAGGCGGCCAGCTCTTTTTCCGCGCCGCACTTTTCACAGGCCGGCAACAGCGAATGCCGGACGGCTTGGCAAACCTCGCATTTCTCAAACAGTTTGGAGCCGCAGGAAGGACAGGTGCTGATTCCGCATAGAACGGGTAGGTTTTTCAGCGGGGGTTTTTGGCTGGCGGCGCCCTCTCGATGACATCCCCTGCCATAACAAGCCACGGTAGATCACAGAAGGCAGGGTTCCAGTGAGCTGGAAAAAGGAGGACTTATCGATCATCTGTCTATAGTTGAATCTGAGGACGAGGCTGGTTGTGGAGAAGAGTCAATAAGTCAAGACCCCTGCTATCAGCCCGGACACTTGTGCCGGGGCTGAATCCACGAAGAACGCACATGGGGTGAACACCCCATAGCGCCCGCGAGGTTTCCCGGTCTATACTTCAGGCCGTGAATACTGATTGCAGGAAAAAATCTCTGACGTTTGGTGAGTTCATCACGGCTGCGTACGACACCTGGGGCAAGCGCAGGGCTAAAGGAATCGTGCGCCTCGCCGTCAAGGCGCACCTGATTGAGTTTCGCGGCCAGCGCCGCATCGTGATTTCTTAAGCAACGTTCTGACTAGATTGTCCTTCTTATGAACAATACCCTCAAAACCCGCAGCGCCGAGGCCGCCACCGCATCAACTCCAGGCGCAACGCATCGGCCCCAGCGCATCCTCGTGGTGGAGGACGACACGGGCATCCGCCAACTCGGAACGGAAGTGTTGATTCGCCACGGCTACCAGGTGGACGCTGCCGACGACACCACCACCGGCTGGAAAGCGCTTCAGATCCACACCTACGATCTTCTGATCACCGACCTCGATATGCCGAGGTTGTCTGGCTTGAAGCTGGTGAAGAGGCTGCGTGCCGCGCGCATGGCGCTGCCGGTCATCCTGGCCTCGGGAATATTGACGCCGCAGGAGTTAAACCGGACTCCGTGGCTCCACCTTTCCGGCGCGCTGCTAAAACCCGTCTCCCCCGATCAGTTGTTGCAGACGGTACAAGCGGTCTTGCGTGCGCCCGAGCGTGACAGCCGCTAGCTTGAATTGCGGGAAGAGGTCCCTGACGTTGGGTGAATTCATCGCGAGCGTTCGCGCCGCCTGCGCCAAACGCGAAGCCCGAGGGATGGTGCGGCTCGCCATCAGGGTGATCATTGTTTGCTCCAGCTTTCAAACTGGCTTTGCAGGTCAGCTCGGCTAAGAACGCCTCCCTGCACCACAACCCGATAGCGCAGGCGCAGCTTCTCGCCTTTGGCCAATTCCAAATAGCCCTTCTCCAGCCAATTAAACGGCGTGGGCGAAAAAAAACCGTAGTCGCGTGTGAACCAAGGCGAAGGATACCAGCGATCACCCGGGTGACAAAAGATGGCGATCCCCTCGGTTTCACCGTGGCGAGTCCCTCGATAATTTGCCCAGGGCGAAGGCCGGCCAAACGTGGCCTTTTCCCCTTGGTCTCCTTGGGCATTGACCAGAACACCGCCGCCCGTTACAGCCAGGCCGGGAGCCACTCTGGCTGCAAAGAGCGAATGATTCGTCTTATCGATGCGGACATCGGTCTCGGCCGTCAAGGTGACATCAAAATCAATGTAGCGCAGGTCCGGCGTGGGCGCAGAGATGGCAACGGTCCTGTGATCGCTGAACGGCGATTCGGCGCCGGGACGTTCCCACCGGCAATTCTGTTCAATGACGACCTGGTCCCCCGACGCGCGAACCACACGAATAGCCTTGGAAACAATGCGGCCCCGCTCCAGGCCCTCTTGCCAGTAATTGCCGCCATTCACCCTGTCACAGCCGAAAAAGAGCGAACTATGATGTGGGTAAGGTTCGGTATTCCGGGTCGTCACACTCTGTCCGGTCCGCGGACCGTTCACGGGATAAAAATAGGGATATTTGCTGTCGGAAAGGAACAGATATTCGGTGAACAGTTTATCGCCCACATAAACAGACACGCGGTCCGGCTTCAGCTCGCTGCGGAGCAAGAGTGCGGAGGGAGTCTTCGGCGGTTCGGCCGCGCTAGCCAGACTTACCGTGACTTTGGCCGGCGATTTGTAAGCATCGTAAGCCCGTGCCAGCGCCGCCCCGCCGGCCGCTCCCCGATGAATCCAGACGCGATACCGGGCATGGATGGGTTCGCCCGGCTTGAAGGTGGCCGGTTGCACTCCCGGCCAGCCCACACACAAGACACCGTAATGCCGCGTCAGCCACATCGGCGGATAATCGGGGTGATCCGGCCCGATGAAGATGGCCGCTCCGCTCGGCTGCGATGCGCCGGCAAATTGCGCCGTCAAGTCGGCCCAAGGCAGCCGTGTCATGTAGGCGTCATCACCCTGGCTGCCGGCTGGGCTCGTGATGACAGTCTGAGTGCGTGGCGCGAACCGGAGCGTCAGCCCGCCGTAGCTCTTGCCCTCAGCCCCCGCGAGCGTCAGCGGCTGGTCAATGGGAATCCAAACAAACTCCAGGTCGAGCGACTGTTCGTCGCCCGCCGCCGGATACACGCGGAGCCACACGCGCTCCTGCACCACTTTCTTCTCGCCGACAAACCAGCCATTCTCCACACCCAGAATGGCCGCGGCCGAACCCGCTTGCCGTGCCAGCCAGCGCTCGAACTTCTGGTGAACCCCCTGGATCATCCACAGGTCGTAATGCTTCTCCCCGAGGTTGACATGCGGCCAGGCCCAAAACAGGCCGCGATGATGGTAGTGATCCTTCGGAAAATCGTCGGTCAACACTTCGCCCTCCAGCCCATAGATCGGATGGATGTACGTGCTCCGATTGCGGTCAGCGGGCACGCCCTCCTTGCTCAGGATGCCATGATTATAGACCAGCACCGGCCGGTTGCCTTCCCAGAGGCCCAGTGATTTGTCGCTCACTTCCGCGAACCGAAATGAGGTCGCGCCCGGTGTTGCAGCTTCGACCGGTTCCATCTGAAACCGGCGTGCTTCTTTGGCGCCGGTTTGAGGCGGAACGCTCGCCACCAATTGGCGCGCTTCCTTCTCAGGCAAACCATCGTGGGCCACCGCCGGCGCCAGCTCGACCGGAATGGCCGTGGCCGGATGATCCGCTTCGCGCAACTGCCAAGCTCGAGCCGAGTCCAGCCGCGCGCCCGGCGGCAGAGGAATGGCCAAGGTCAAGGTGGTTTCCGAGGCTGGAACGACGAGCACGGGACGTTGCTCGGCCGCGGACAAGGCGCAGAGGCCGCACTTAAACAGAACTGCCGGAATCAATAACGCGGTCCACACCGAGCGGGCCGGGCTGCGAGTAGAAAAGAGTGAATGTTCGAGTTTCATAGGTTTTACAGATTCATTTGCATTCAACTTGGGCCGACCAAATATTCCTGGATTCTCTCTTCATCAACTTCGACGCCGAGTCCGGGACCGGACGGGACCGCGAGTTGGCCATCGACCACTGCAAAGGGCTGCTTGAGAATCGTCCCGTCAAGGAATTGCGGGCCGTTCAGTGCCGCCGGATACTGCAGATCGTAAGCAGCGTAAAGTGCCAGGGAAGCAGCCAGGGACACATCGGGATCACTCAGGCCGCTGCCGAGAAACATCAATCCGGCCTCTTGCACGATTTCGATTTGCCTCCGGGCTTCGGTCAATCCGCCGCAGCGCGCCGGTTTCATCGCCACTCCATCCAGCAGTTCAAGCCGGATGAATTCTTCGAGTTCCACTGAGGAGACGATGCCTTCATCCATGATGATCGGCAGCGCGCCTTGCTTCTTCAAACGCCTGTAGCCAGTCAACCGGTTGGGCGGCAAGGGTTGTTCCAGCACCGGCACGCCCAGGTCAGCCAGCTTGGGCGCCACCGCGAGAGCAGTTGCCTCGTCGTAACCGCCATTGGCATCGGCCCAGAGAAAACCGTCCGGCACAAGGCGCTTGACGATGCGGCACAACTCGAGGTCGAACTCCGGATCGGGAGCCACCTTGACGTTGAAATGGCGGTAGCCACGGACGCGGCCCTGTTCAATCAATCCTTCGATCTCGTCCAAAGTCCGAGGATTCAGCGTCCAACTAAGCGTGACCCGCTTCTGGCCTTGGCGATGCCAGCGTTGCGCCGGAGATTGGCCCAGCAATTGGCCGGTCAAGTCGAACAGAGCCAGGTCCAGGCCCGCCTTGCAGATCGGCTGGCCGGTAGAGAACGACGGGGCGATGACCCGGTTCATTACGGTGTGGATGGCCTCGATGTCGAACGGATCACGGCCAATCAATTCCGGGGCGAGATAACGGTCGATGGTCGATTGGACCGACTCGATGGTTTCGTAACTCCACTGAGGCACCGGCAAGCTCTGCCCCCAGCCAACCGTTCCTTCGTCGGATGTGATTTTGACCACGACCGCAGCTCTGCCAGACGGACGGCCTCGAGGCCCTTCAAAGAATTTGAACCGTCCCACCGTCGGATAGTTGATGGGAAAGGTCTCAATTTGGGTGATCTTGATTTGCATTACCGGCATTTTCTGGACCGTGCTCTGTGGCATAGCTCTGCGCAAAATCTTGCCTCGTAAGAACGTAGCGCGGCAAAGCCGCAACCAAAGGAGCGCCGACATTCCTGTCGGCTTTGGCGCTGGCGGGCGATTCGGGCCGACAAGAATGTCGGCGCTCCTGCGCCACGCCGTTTTCAGAGAGATCTCATCCGGGCACGATTTCGCGCTTCACCGGGTCCCATTTCTGCCGCCGGCCGGTTTCCAAGGCGGTGGCGGCCATGATCGTGGCCACGGCATGTTGGTGGCCAAATTGAATATCCGCGTTGGGCCGTCGGCGCGAGCGAAGGCATTGCAGCCAGTTTTCAATATGTCCAATGCCCGCTTCGGGCTGGACTTTCACCGTTTCGATCTTGGGACCGGCGCCGCCCTCGGACGAAAGAGTCCAAGCCTCCACATCCAATGTTCCTTTGGTGCCATGCACTCCGAAATGGACGCCCGCGGAATTTCCCAAGCCCATGCCCCAATCAAAGAGAAAACCCTCCGGATAATCGAGCAAGGCGTGGAAGGTGTCCGTGTGCTCGCGCCCATCTTTCCAGACGTAAATGCCGCCGTGCGCCGCCGCGCTGGCCGGGTATTTGGCGCCCGTCAGCAAATGAACGGCATCGGCATAGTGGGTCATCCATAGACCCGCCAAGCCGTTGGTGCAATCGCGATACAACTGCCAGCGCCGCAGCAGCTTGGCGTCGAATGGCCGCTTGGGCAGATGCAACAAAAACGCTTCCCAATCGACGTCGGTTTCCTGGCAATCCGCGTAGTTGACGGCCCATCGCGCCTGATTGAAATACATGGCCGCCGAGACGCGATTGATCTGGCCCAGCACACCCGTGGCCAGCAATTTCGCCGCGCCGATGTGATGGCCGTCGCTGCGGCGCTGGGTGCCCGCTTGCACGACGCGATTCTTGGCGCGAGCTAGGTCGAAGGCCCGGTTGGCCGAAGCGAGGTCAATCGTCATCGGTTTTTCGACATAAACATCTTTGCCGCTTTCGAGCGCCGCGACGAGAATGGGCCCATGACTGAAGTCGGGCGTGGCGATCGTCACCGCATCGATGTCCTTCAGCGCCAGCAATTCGCCGAAGCGGCTGAACTCGCGCGCATCATGGCCCAGCTTTTCCTTGATCTGCGACACGGCGGCGCGCCGGTTCTTCTGCCACACATCGCAAACCGCCGTGATTTGGACGTTCTGTTTCTTGGCTGCGGCAAAGATTTCGCCCATCAAAGCGGAGCCGCGGCCGCCGACGCCGATCAGGCCGATAGAAATCCGTTCGTTGGCTCCGGCCGCTTGCTGCCCAGGCAACGCACTGGCTGCGAGCGCTGTGGCGCTGGCCGAAGTGTATTTCAGGAAAGTGCGCCGGTTGAAGTTAGACGCTGATTGCGGTGCGGTCATAGTTTTTCTCCATCGAGCATAGCGAAGGCCGAGGCCAGTGTATGTGTGGCGGCAAAGGTTCGCCAAGGTTTCGAGGTTCATTAAGGCCGGATGGTACTTCTAGCCTTGATCGAAATCAATTCATGAATGCGCCGGGGTGAGCGTTTATGTCCATTGCATAGACACGGCGCAGGCCTATTCCAGCTCGGTAATGCGGACGCGCTTTTTGTCGCGGCAAATCTCCACGCATTTTCGAAGTTCATCCCGGAGGGCATTGGCATTGGGCACGGCTTCCAGAACGACCCTCTGATTCGCATCGTCGGTGGTCGTGAGCACGATATTTCCCAGGCCAAACAATCGCAAGAAGATCGGCTCGATGAGCACGTAATCCTTGACCCGGTACAATTCGACTTCATCGGTCGTTCTGGAAAAAACACCGCGGCTGACGCGAAGCCGCTCCGTAGTGATCTCATAACGGCGGCATCTGTTCTGAAGCCATTTGACGAGAATGATGGCGACGGGAATAGCGGTCGCAGCGAGCAGCCCAATCAACGCTGCCCAGTTGTGCAGCCGGTCTCGGAAGAGAATGGCCGCGCCCAGCACAGCGCCAATGGCCAGTCCGCACACGATATTGATTTGCAGGTTGATGACATGGGAGGAGTTCCCCTGCCAGATCACTTTTTCTTCATCCATAATGACAAACAGTATGATCGTACGCGCACAAGAATCAAGGCCGGGATGTGCGACAGGCTGCGAAAGAAACCTTGACCGGAGCGGAATTCAGGATAAATGAATGGCATCCCGCTGGAAACAGTCTCTTTAGCAGGCACCTGTGATAGCGGCAAAAAAATCGCGGACTGAACTATGAAAAAACATACAAGCTGGCATTTTCGTCAATTAACCTGGTGGTGCGTGCTGTTCTGTTTGACGGCGTTTTCCACGTGGGCCCAAACCCCCAAACGCCTGTTGATCGTGACGGCGACGCGCGGCTTCCGCCACCCCTCGATTCCAACGGCTGAAAAAGTGCTGGCGGACATCGGTCAGAAAAGCGGAGTATTTACGGTCGATTACGTGCGGGGCGGCGCGGACGGGAAGGACGACAAAGATGTGATCGCCAAAATGAGCCTGGAGTCGCTCAAGAATTATGACGGCGTCGTTTTTGCCAATACCACGGGCATCCTGCCGGTGCCGGACAAAGAAGGCTTCTTGAACTGGATCAAGTCGGGCAAGGCCTTTATCGGCATGCATTCCGCCAGCGATACCTTCCATGGCAAGGACGTGATTGATCCCTTTATCGAATGCCTGGGTGGTGAATTCAAGGGCCACGGCGCCCAGGTCGGCGTCGAATGTCTGAATCAAGACCTCAATCATCCGGCCACGAAGCATTTCGGCGAGTCATTTTGCCTGGAGAAGGAGGAAATCTATCTCTTCAAGAATTACGAGCCGCGCCGCGTTCATGAATTGCTCATCCTGGACAAGCATCCCAATGAAAAGAAGACCCTCGGCCGGTTCCCGGTTTCCTGGTGCAAAAAGTACGGGGATGGCAACGTCTTCTACACGTCACTGGGACACCGCGAAGATGTCTGGGAGAATGAACTTTATAAGAAGCATATCCTGGGCGGCATCAAATGGGCGTTGGGCCTTGAAAAAGGTGATTCAGAACCGCAAACCAAGTGAATCCGCATCTGCTTTTGGAAACGATGTGACCTCGAAAAAAAAACATGAAAACCACCCTGACACTCCTGGCGTTCCTGGCACTTTTGGGCGCCGGCGCTTCAACCTTCGCGGCGGAAAAAGATGCCGAAGGCTTTCGCCCGCTGTTTAACGGCAAAGACCTCACGGGCTGGAAGCTCCGCAACCCCAGCGGCCATCAAAGCTGGAGCGTGCAGGACGGCCAGTTGATCAACACCGTCAACAAAGGCGAACACGGCACCGACCTGGTCAGTGAAGAGAAGTTTTGGAACTTCACGGTCCACTTCGAATACAAGATCCCGGCCGGGTCCAACAGCGGCTTTTACCTGCGGGGCCGGTATGAAATCCAAATCCTCGATGACTACAACAGCGGCAAGCCCAGTCCGGGCGGCAACGGCGCCATTTACAGCCAAAAGGCCGTCTCGCAGTTTGCTTCCAAGAAAACCGGCGAATGGCAAACGGCCGAAGCCACCATCATCGGCAACAAGATCACCCTTATCCTCAACGGCGTGAAGGTTCATGACAATGTCGAGTGCAACCGGGCCACGGGGGGCGAACTGGACAACAAACTCGATCAACCCGGCCCGATCTTTCTCCAAGGCGACCACGGCTCGGTCACCTTCCGCAATATCCGGATCAAACCGCTGCAAGATAAATGAAGAAATCAGACAAATTATCCGATCTCAATCGCCGGGACTTCCTCAGAGGCAGTTCCTTGAGCTCGTTCATGATGCTGATGGGCGGGGTTGCGATCCAAGCCCAGGACAAACCCAAAACCGACGATGCACCCACCAGTTACAAAGCGTCCGGCCCATCGGTGAATTGCGCGCTCATCGGCTGCGGCGCTTGGGGGCGTGAGATTCTGAAAACCCTGGCCCGCCGGCCCAACACTTCGGTCCTGGCTGTTTGCGACACTTACGCAGCCTCTTTCAAGCGCGCGAAGCAAGCCGCCCCGAATGCGGAGTTGATCGAAGATTATCGCAAAGTCCTCGATAACAAAGAGGTGCTGGCCGTCTTCGTAGCCACTCCTTCTCATCTCCACCGGGAAATTGTGCTGGCGGCTCTGCAAGCGGGCAAACATGTTTATTGCGAGGCCCCGCTGGCCAGCACCATCGAAGACGCCCGAGCCATTGCCCAAGCGGCCAAGGCTGCCGAGAAACTGAATTTTCAACCCGGCCT
>ERZ1292640.4078-Hain-H43-02um-R1-4078-length-11226-cov-6_pt1 | contig 11226 bp, 13 predicted proteins | sample MGYA00564404_ERZ1292640 | MGnify/ENA primary metagenome ERZ1292640 (study PRJEB36523, sample SAMEA6512636) | groundwater metagenome | collected 2019-01-08 | study: AquaDiva: Metagenomics assemblies of 32 groundwater samples | reverse complement strand
CAGTTACTTGATTAGCGTCCCGATCCGCCCCAAGCGGACTGACCCAAGCTTCGCAAAGATGTTGTAAATGGGGATGTCCGTGTCCCACGACCAGTACACTATGAGCGGCGTGCCGACAAGGTTCTCTTTCGGAATGAATCCCCAATACCGGCCATCGAGGCTATTGTCCCGGTGGTCTCCCATGCCAAACAAGTAGTCCCGCTCAACCCGATAATCGGTTGCTGCCTTTCCGTCTATTTCTACCTGGTCTCCGCTTACCCGAACTGTGTGTCCCTCGCGCCGGATGAATGTGTCCCAGGCCTGAATGTTTCTTGTCGATACGGGAATCACCATTCCCTTCCTGGGAATGACGATAGGTCCATAGTTGTCCTCATTCCACGGCGCCCCTTTGGGGAAAATCCGATCGTCAAGCTGATCGGGCGACATCATTCGATGATAGGTGAACTTCTGATTGCGCGTTAATGGGAATGGCTTCCCGTTGACATACAGAACTCGATTGACGACTTGCAGCGTGTCTCCCGGCAAACCGACGCACCGCTTCAAGTAGAACGTGAACTCATCAGGGTTTACTTCGTCACGATAGCCGGGGAAAACGAAGACAATTACGTCGCCTCGCTGCACGTCGCGAATCCCGGGGACGCGGAACCAGGGGAGTCTGACGTTGGTGAAGGGAATGTTCCGCGGTGATGTCCCCCCATAGATGAACTTGTTGACGAAAAGCAGATCGCCTGTCATCACCTCATTCTCCATCGAACCGGTCGGCACCAGAAACGACGCGATCACGAAATTGTTCAGAATGAGGAAGGCTCCAAAGACGATCCCAAATTCCTTCAAGAAGGCAAGGAATTTTTCTTTGATTGTTCGCTCATCGGCGGATTGATCCGATTTCTTCTTTCGAGATTCTTTCATCTAATCCTCCATTGAGAGCACGGCGAGGAACGCTTCCTGCGGCACTTCGACTCGTCCGACTTGCTTCATCCGCTTTTTGCCCTCCCTCTGTTTTTCGAGAAGTTTCCGTTTACGCGTTATATCGCCGCCATAGCACTTGGCGAGCACGTTCTTTCTCATCGCACTAAGCGTTTCTCGAGCGATCACCTTGCTGCCGATGGCTGCTTGAATGGCGACTTCAAACATTTGACGAGGGATAAGCTCCCTAAGTTTCGCGCAGAGCTTTCTCCCCCATTCGTATGCCTTCGAGCGATGCACAATGGTCGAGAGAGCGTCAACGGGCTCTGCATTGAGTAGAATATCGAGTTTGACGAGGTCGGATTCCCGGTATTCCAAGAAATCGTAATCGAACGAGGCATACCCCCGTGACATGGACTTTAGCTTGTCGTAGAAATCAAAGATGATCTCGGCCAGCGGCAGCTCGTAGTGAATATCCGCCCGCTCGGGGCTCAGATAAGTGGTGTTTTTATGAACGCCACGGCGATCCATGCACAGCTTCATGATAGAGCCGATGTATTCGGAGGGCGTTATGATCTGCCCCTTGATGTACGGTTCCTCGACTTTCTCAATCTCTCCAGGTGAAGGCATGAACGCCGGGTTGTCGACAAGCACAACCTCGTCGTCCGTCTTGGTCACCCGGTATTCGACGTTCGGAACAGTGTTGATGAGCGATTGATTGTATTCCCGCTCAAGGCGTTCTCGGATAATCTCCATATGGAGCAACCCGAGAAAGCCGCAGCGAAAACCAAATCCCAGTGCAAGCGAGGTCTCCGGCTCAAAGATGAGCGACGCGTCATTGATCTTCAACTTCTCAAGCGCATCACGAAGCTCAGCAAAATCGTCGCTGTTCGAAGGATACATCCCACTGAAGACCATGGGCTTCACTTCCTTGTAACCCGGCAGAGGCTCCGCCGCGGGTCGCTCAGCATTCGTAATGGTGTCGCCGACCTTCGTGTCGTGGACGTCCTTGACGTTTGCGATGATGTAGCCGACATCACCTGCCGCAAGAGATCCCGTGCGCTTCCTCTGCATCTCTAGTATCCCGATGTCCTCGGCTTGAAACTGCTTACCGTTTGAGAAAAACTTGATCTGCTCTTTTTCGCGTACGGTTCCATCGAATACTCGAACGTATGCGATTGCTCCGCGATATTCATCGAACACGGAATCGAAGATCAGGGCACGCAGGGGCGCGTCCGGATCCCCTTTCGGTGAGGGCACACGCGTGACGATGGCTTCCAAAACCTCCTCCGTTCCCCAACCAGCCTTGGCACTACCCGTCAGAATCTCCCCTTCACCGCATCCGAGCAGGTCCATCACCTGCCGCTTAACAGCGTCGATCATTGTTTTTGCACTGGGGAGGTCAATCTTGTTGATGAAGGGAATAATCTCGAGGCCCGCATCGATCGCGAGATAGAGATTGGAGATCGTCTGCGCCTCAACCCCCTGTGTGGCGTCAACCACAAGGATCGCACCCTCACATGCAGCCAGTGATCGGGAAACCTCGTACGTGAAGTCGACGTGGCCGGGTGTGTCGATGAGATTCAGCGTGTACTCCTGACCATCGTGGGCTTTGTATTTCATCGGGATTGCGTGAAGCTTGATGGTGATACCGCGTTCTTGTTCCAGCTCCATATCATCCAGGACCTGCTTCGTCATGTTGCGTGGGGAAATAGCACCTGTACGCTCGAGAATCCTGTCCGCGAGTGTAGACTTTCCGTGGTCAATATGGGCAACGATGCAGAAGTTTCGAATGTGCTTCATAGGGCAATCGGATCCAGGGCATTCGCCGCTGGCCGGGCAAGGAGACACATACAACTCCATAAAAGACAAAGAGTAAAGAGTGTAAGTGCAATTGGGTCACCCTTTACTCCTTTAGACGTTTGAAATATAGCGCAAAATGGCTAGAAGAGCAAGAAATTGATGTCTCGTCTTCGGGGGAGAGGAACGATGAGTGACAGTGCTTCTCTCAGGAACTCGAAAATTCGGCCTTGCCCAAGCAAAGCTTCGCTCGATCCCTCCAATGAATGCCATAACAACACGAGGATAAGGAGGGTCGGCGGTGACGCTGGCAATGCCTTCACCATATACCGCCGCTTCTTTTCTACTACGCATCTCCGCACCGTAACCGGCTACAAACGTGGAGAACACTGTTTGACGATTAACAAGCGCGCGGCCAGCGAGGAGAAAGTCAGGGCTGTGAAGGTGTACCATACAATCTCGCGAACAGAAAGTTCTTGTAAATGTTGGTGAAAATGTTTAGATATTTGAAGGCGGAAGGAGAAGATCCTATGAAAATCGTTGTTGCCGGTGGTACGGGTTTCATCGGTCGATCGCTGGTTGAAAGACTCGTGGACTCGGGCCATACCGCGCTCGTGCTCACACGAAACCGCACAAAGATCCGAACTCTGTACTCACCAACTGTGCAGGTAGCAGACTGGGACGGGAGGAGCTCCGGTGATTGGGCCCGGCATCTCGAAGGAGCAGATGCAGTCATCAATTTGGCCGGCGAACCGATCGCCGCGAAGCGTTGGACTTCGGTCCAGAAAGAGAGAATTGTCGGCAGCCGCATTGAATCCACAAGCGCCATTGTTGGGGCAATCAAAAAATCAACCAAGAAGCCCCAGGTTCTGATCAACGCCTCAGGCGTCGGCTACTACGGGGATGTGAAGGTGGGGGGCGTGACGGAGGTTTCTCCCAACGGAGACGACTTCTTTGCCAGACTCTGCTATCAGTGGGAGTCCGCAGCGAGGGAAGCGGAACAGCATGGTGTTCGAGTGGTGGCGCTTCGGACTGGTATTGTGCTCCACAAGAGCGGAGGAGTGCTGAAGAGGTTTCTTCTTCCGTTCAACCTTTTTGTCGGCGGGCCCCTTGGCCCGGGAACTCAATGGCTTTCGTGGATCCATCGCGAAGATGCTATGCGCGCAATTCTGTTTGCTCTTGAAAACCGATCGCTCTCTGGCGCAGTAAACATCGCTGCGCCTGAGCCTGCAACGATGAGTGAATTTTGCGCTGAGCTCGGCAAGGCGATGGGACGTCCATCCTGGTTCTCTGTTCCGGAATTTGCACTTCGACTTGTCCTCGGCGAAATGGTCGACGTTGTCATCAAGGGCCAACGGGCTATCCCAAAGAAGCTTCTTGACGCAGGATTCGTCTTTAGGTTCCCAACACTTTCTGAGGCATTATCGGATCTCATGAAATAGCACGACGATCCGATGCTGATTGACATAATGCGGTAAGTCAAAGGTGACTCAGTAAAGAGATGAAGATAGCAGGAAGGTATTAGTGAATTGGGATACTCAATCGTACAGCAGCGCCAGCACCGAGGTTATCAGTCACCTCAAAGTTGTAGAGACTCGCACCCACGTAGGCATCAATAATGTTCAGCAGGTATGTGAGAGCGAAATAGAAGGCAAACTTGTCCCGCTCATCCCGATAGAAGTCCCGCTCATACAGAGACTGCGCACTCCCCTGCCCGCCATTCTCACCTCGTTCAACCGATTGCTGGTATCTCCCACGAGCTGACAAGTACAGATCATTGGCTTTCAGCCACTTGCTCACAAAGTACCCGCCAAAACCAAGAATAATCGGGACTTTCCAATATCGTTCGGTATAGATCTGGCCGGCTCCAGGAAGGATAGCTGAGAGGAGAATTGCCGTCGTCGGAGACTTTCCCCGGCTCTCGATTGTATCCGCCGAAGGGGATGCGACGCGCAGAGAATCTCCGTACCGAATTCCCGGGATGCTCTCCGGGACTGCTCTCTGCTTGAAGAGGGATGAGGTGACCCTGTACTGACCAGAAGCTGGTAGAGAAAAAAACAGGACGAGGATGGTGAGAAGAAGATAGGGGACAGTGCTCTTGTTGCAGGAAGAGCGATCCATATCACAAGCGCCGTTCGTCAGCGTTCGACGACAGCGACGGCCTCAATTTCAACTTTCATATCGCGCGGCAAGCGTGCAACCTCCACCATGCTGCGTGCGGGCACCGAACCAGAAAAGAACTCGGCATAGGCTTCATTCATTGCAGCGAAATCATTGAGGTCCTTCAGGAAGACTGTGGTTTTGACAACAGAGTTCATGGATGACCCGGCAGCTTTCAACACCTCTTGGATGTTGTTGAGAACCTGTCGAGTCTGAACCTTGATATCACCCTCAACGACCTGATTCGTTGCAGGATCGATTGCAACCTGTCCGGCTGTATAAACAAACTTGCCGTCGACGACGATCGCCTGGCTGTAGGGACCTATGGGCTTTGGTGCTTTCTCCGTGTAGAGCTTGTGCAGAGCCATGAGAAAAATTGTAGATTGTAAATTGAAGAATGTAGATTAAAGGTTGAAGGCTGTAGATTGAAAATTGAAAATTGAAAATCTAACATTTAGTGAACCTTTTCGATCGCGGCGAAGAGATCCAATAGTCGATCGAGATCGTCAAGCGAGTAAAATTCAATAACGATCTCCCCACGCCCGTTCCCTTTCTCGCGCACGCTCACTTTTGTCCCCAACGCCTGGCGGAGTTTTTCCTCGACACTCTGGACACTTGACGAAGGAGAACCACCACTTGTCTTTCGCAGGGAGGTTTCAGCCGGTTTTCCCGCTGACTTCGCGAGCTGCTCAACTTTGCGAACGGAGAGCCCTGCGTCCACAATTTTCTTGTAGATCCGCAACTGCATCGCCTCGCTCGGTATGTTGATCAGTGCCCTCGCGTGCCCCATCGTGATCTGGTTCTTCTTGAGCCCAACTTGAATTTCGGAAGGCAATTTCAACAAGCGGATGAAATTTGCAACCGTGGTACGGTCTTTCCCAACTTTATCAGCAACGTCTTCCTGCGTCAGGCGGCATTCATCGATCAAACGCTTGTAGGCGTGCGCAATCTCAATCGGATTGAGCGTATCGCGCTGGATGTTCTCGATCAGCGCAAGCTCCAGCATCTCTTCGTCAGATTCAACCGCGATAATGTACGCGGGAATCTGGGTGAGGCCCGCGTTCTGTGCTGCGCGCAATCGCCGCTCTCCAACCACCAACTGGTAGCCGCCATCGACGCGGCGAACGGTGATCGGTTGGATGACCCCCTTTTCGACGATGGAGCGGGTCAACTCGGCCAGCGTTTCCGGATCGAACTCGGAACGGGGCTGGAATGGGTTGGGTCGAACGTTGTCAAGGTCAATGCGCGCAATAATCCCTTCGCCGCCCGAGTCGATTCCGACCTCGTCGTGCCGGATGCTCACCTCTTTGAGCGGGAGTGCCCTGGGGATCAAAGCGCTCAATCCCCTACCAAGGACGGATTTCTTTTGAGTCGTCATGGCTGCGTGTGCGAGACAGGTTGAGCGTGCGGAATGGGCTCGAGTCCCAACGCGTCGTTGTTTGCCAATACTTCTTTGGCGAGCTCCATATGGTTTCGCGTGCCCGAACAGATCGCATCATAGAGAATAATGGGCTTACCGAAACTCGGAGCCTCGCTCAAACGAATGTTGCGTGAGACGATGGTTCTGAAGACCTTGTTGCCAAAGTATCGCTTCACCTCGTCAACAATCTGATTCGACAGGCGAAGGCGCGAGTCGAACATTGTCAGGAGCACACCCTCGATGTCGAGATTCGGGTTGAGAGTCTTCTTCACAAGATTAATTGTGCTGAATAGCTGCCCGAGCCCCTCGAGGGCGAAGTACTCACACTGGACGGGTATGAGGACAGAATCCGCGGCCGACAATGCATTGAGAGTCAACAGTCCCAGGGAGGGGGGACAATCCACAACGATAAAGTCGTATTGGTCTCGAATTGTCTGGAGAGCTTGGGCCAAGCGCTTCTCGCGGTTTTCCAGCCCGACCATTTCGATTTCCGCGCCCACGAGATTGATGTGCGAGGGCACGCAGGAGAGAAAGGGCATTTGGGTCTCAACGACTGTCGAACCGATGTTCAATCCGTCGATGATGACCTCGTAAATCGTCCGCCCCTCGAGCGGCGAGATCCCGATCCCGCTCGTTGCATTCGCCTGAGGATCGACATCGACGAGGAGCGTTCGTTTCTCCGCTACCGCAAGGGATGCCGCCAGATTGACCGCTGTCGTGGTCTTCCCGACGCCCCCTTTTTGGTTCGCTATGACAATGATTTTTGACACGAGTTTCTTCGGCTTGGTCTTCGGATGAAAAAGTCTCCGGCGAATATACGCCTTTTTCTCACCCTATGCAATGTAACCTTGCAGGAGCGAATGCGCACCTAGCGCAATTGGTCTCCAACCTCGAAGTGATACCCACGAAGGAATTCCGCGACTCCCATCCCTTTTCTTCCCTCCTGCTGGATGTCGACAATCGAGAGAACGCCTCTTCCTGTTTGAACACGCAAACGGTCGTGCTGAGCTTCCACGATTGTGCCGGGCTTTGCCTGACCGGCCGAAGATTCTGCAGCAGAAAGCTGCGTCCTGAAGATGCGGAGCGTTCTCCCCTCGTGGCTTGTCCAAGCGCATGGATATGGCGACAACCCGCGCACAAAGTCGTGGACCTGCTGGGCAGATTTCCTCCAGTCTATTCTGCAATCTTCCTTGAAGATTTTTGGTGCAGACGAGACAAGCGAATCGTCCTGCGCCTGCGGCTGAACCCTTCCGAGTTCGATCTGACGGACTGTCTGCAGAACGACTTCTGCGCCGAGGTCTGCCAACCGATCGTGAAGCTCTCCCGCTGTCTCATCCGGCCCAATTCTGACACGGGCCTGAAGGATGATCGACCCGGTATCCACTTTCTCCCGCAAGAAGAATGTCGTCACTCCCGTTTCCGTCTCACCGTTGATAATAGCCCAGTTCATGGGCGCAGCACCGCGGTATTTCGGCAACAGTGAAGCATGGAGATTGATGGAGCCAAGGCGAGGAATGGTGAAGACTTCTCGAGGAAGAATCCGGAAGGCGACAACGACGATCAGATCAGGTTGGAGCTGAGCAAGAGTCGAGACAAAATCGGGATCCTTCAAGTTCTCCGGTTGTTGTAGTCGAAGATTGCGTGCAAGGGCAAGTTCCTTCACCGGGCTTGGTGCGATCTTCTGTCCACGCCCCTGGGGCATATCCGGTGACGTTACAACGGCAACAATGTTGTAGTTGTGCTCAAGCAGGATTCTGAGACTGGGGAGGGCAAACTCCGGTGTGCCCATGAAGACGATGCGCATGGCGAACGCCTATACCTCGACGGCGCTGACGACAGGATATGAAGTCTCGACGTCCCCCTTCTTAATCTTCCGAAGGTCGTTCCTGAGAAGGACACGCTTGGCGGCGCCGACATGATCAATGAAGAGAATACCGCTGAGATGGTCGATCTCGTGCAGGATGACGCGCCCCAGAAGCCCGCCCGCAGCCAACTCCGCCTCTCTGAAATTCACATCCCGGAATCGCACGCGAATGTCTTCCGACCGGTTAACGTCGGCACGGACATCCGGTATGCTGAGGCAGCCCTCCTCCATATTCCAATCACCAGATTCTTCCACAACCTGTGGGTTGATCAGGGCGAGGGTCTTCTTTTCCTGTCCGTCCTCACCCGGTTGCTCTCCATCTTTTTCCCGTTGCGCCTCTTCAATGGCAGAGACATCAACGACGATCACTCGACGCAACTCGCCCACCTGAGTCGCTGCCAACCCAATCCCGTTCGCCTTATGCATGGTCTCGGACATGTCATAGATCAGTTTGATGAGCGAATCATCAAGCTCGTGAACGGGCCTCGCTTTCTTGCGAAGAACCTCACTGCCGTAAAGATATATTGGAAGAACTGACATACTCTGCGACTCGAGCGAAATTTCAGAAGAGAAAACGGTTAGATCTCACTTACTCCCGGCGAAGCCTTCGGACACCTTCGAATCGTTTCTTGTAGTATGAGCTTTCCAGGGTTGAAATCGTTACTCCTATCGAGACACTCGCGTGCGCGAACAGCTGGTTGCCCATGAAGATACCCACATGCGACCCCCGCCGACCTGTAGTGTTGAAGAAAACCAGATCGCCAAAATGTGCTTCATTGTCGGAGGGCGATTGGCAGAAGTAGAGCTGGTCCGAACTCGAACGTGGGAGTTCTGCACCAACGGCATTCTTGTAGACGAGCGCAACAAACGATCCGCAGTCAATGCCGTCTTTCGAATTGCCACCGACTTCGTAAGGCACGCCAACGTATTCTGCAATCTGCTGGAGGATCTTACTTTGCTCGGAAGCCGAAAAGATCGAGAGCTTGTCAGAGGTGAACCCGCGCGTCGCGGCAAGCACCCGATCGATTTCTTCTTGCGGTACCGTCTCGTCGTTTTCTTTTCGCTCCTCCACAACCTCTGCGGAAAACGGGAGGACCTTCACCGTGTCTTGCCTGATAGAAGGGCTCTTCTTCTTTTGAGCATATGCTGGAGTCATGACCAAAAACATCACCACGCTGATCCAAGTGATCGCACCCCATATCCCGTTTTCTGTTCTACGTGGGATCATAGGAACGCCCCCGTTGATGATGGTATATTTATCGATTTCCGTAATGGTCGATCAACTTTTGTTAAGAGCACAGCGTCAATATACAGAGCCGGGGAGTTGAAATCAACTTACTCAATGATGCGCCTTGCTCCCTCGTAGCGCTTCTTGTAATAGTAGCTTTCCAACGAGGAGATTGTCACACCCAGTGTGAGGCTCGCGTGCGCGAACAGATCGTCACCGAGATAAATGCCGACGTGTGAAGCGGATTCACCCGTTGTATTGAAAAACACGAGATCACCGAACTTGAGATCTTCATACGAAACCGGCGTTCCGGCCTTGAATTGGTCCGTGCTCGTTCGAGGCAACTGCTTGCTGATGGAGTTCTTGTACACGATCATCGTATACGCGGAACAGTCGATACCGTTCTGATCGTCGCCCCCCAGCTTGTAGGGCACGCCCATCATCTTCGAGATCTCCCGCATGATCCTCGCCTGATCGAGATTCGAGAGCGCAGTATTTTTTTCCGTCTTGAAGCTTCGAGCTCCCGAAAGGACCTTCTCGGCATCGTCAGTTTTCTTCTCTCGGTCTTCATCGTCGCGGGACTCGGGAACCGACTTCGACGTATTATCTTTCTTGTCGGGGCCAGACGCGGAGACCTTCTTTTCGCCCGTCCGAAAGCGAGGAGAGGTCGCACCGCAACCGGAAATCAGCAGGCCCAGGCAGACCACGAGGACAGAAATCAGCACCACACCCAACGAAGAGCGCTCAACGTTATGGAGAGCGCAAAAAAGCCCCGACTTGCGCCGAGGCTCCGCGAAGAACGATGCTATGGGCGTTATCATTACCCTAGATACGAACGTAACGCTTTGCTGCGCGAAGCGTGCCGCAGTCTGCGAATTGCTTTTTCTTTGATCTGCCGAACACGCTCACGGGTCAGATTGAACTGCTCACCGATCTCTTCAAGCGTCAAGGAGTGCTCTTGATCGAGGCCGAAGTACAGGCGGATAACTTGAGCTTCCCGGTCACTCAGGGTATTCAGCGCGCGTCTCACTTCGACCTTGAGCGATTCCTCCATGAGTTGATGATCGGGCGACGGCTGACGTTGATCTTGAATGACATCGAGCAGACGATTGTCCTCTCCTTGCGCGAACGGAGCGTCCATCGATAAGTGCCGGCCCGAGATCTTCAGCGTGTCAGACACTTCAAAGAGGGACATATCGAGCTCTTCAGCCAACTCGCTCGCACTTGGCTCACGCTCAAACTCCTGCTCCAACGTGCTGAACGCCTTGCCGATCTTGTTTAACGCGCCGACGCGGTTCAGCGGCAAGCGCACGATGCGCGATTGCTCTGCCAATGCCTGCAGAATCGACTGTCGAATCCACCACACAGCGTAGGAGATGAATTTGAACCCACGCGTCTCATCGAACCGCTTTGCGGCCTTGATCAGCCCCAGATTTCCTTCATTGATCAAATCACCGAGTGACAATCCCTGGTTCTGGTACTGTTTCGCAACGCTCACCACAAACCGGAGGTTCGCCTTCGTCAGTTTCTCAAGAGCCTTTTGGTCACCCTTCTTGATCCTGCGCGCCAGCTCGATTTCCTCTTGAGGTGTCAGCAGGTCGACCTTGCCGATCTCCTGGAGGTATTTGTCTAGTGACTGGCTCTCTCGATTTGTATATTGTTTGCTGATCTTAACCATTCGGTGGTCACCTTGTGCTCAATTCAACTCTGGAAACATTCCCGAAAGCCACGGACGTGGCACATATATAACAATCCGAGGGTCAAGAAAAGTTCGCCTCTCTCGACCCAATTACTCACTGATGTTACGCAAAGATGGGTTTTGTAGCCCAATCGAATGGTTGTAGGGTC
>ERZ1292640.4077-Hain-H43-02um-R1-4077-length-11226-cov-46_pt1 | contig 11226 bp, 11 predicted proteins | sample MGYA00564404_ERZ1292640 | MGnify/ENA primary metagenome ERZ1292640 (study PRJEB36523, sample SAMEA6512636) | groundwater metagenome | collected 2019-01-08 | study: AquaDiva: Metagenomics assemblies of 32 groundwater samples | reverse complement strand
CAGCGCCGCCGCCAGCTCCTTCTCGATCACACCGCCCCGCACCGCGGAGTGCCGCACCTGGATGTCGCCCACCGGCTCGCCGGCCTGCTGCCGGATGTCGAGAATGCGGATGTCGGCGCCCATCGACGCCAGGAAATCCAGCAGCGCCGAGCGGGTGGGATTCAAGCCCACTCCCTCGATGATGAGCTCGGAATCCGGCACGAGCAGAGCCGCCACCAGGAAGAACGCCGCCGAGGAGAGGTCGCCCGGAACCGTCAGATCCTGGGCTTTCAGTTGCGGCCGTCCGTGAATGGAAATGACGCGGTTGCCGGCTTCCACCGCGGCGCCGAACTGGCCGAGCGCGATCTCGGTATGGTCGCGCGTGCGCACCGGCTCGCGCACCGTGGTCACGCCATCGGCGTAAAGCCCGGCGAACAACACGCAGGTCTTGACCTGGGCGCTGGCCACCGGCAGCGTGTAGTCGATGGGGCGCAGCCGAGCGCCGCGGATCTCAAGCGGCGGGTAGCGGCCCTCGCGTGCCTGAACCGACGCGCCCATCTGGACGAGCGGACCCATGATGCGCTCCATCGGCCGCCGCGAAAGCGACTCGTCGCCCGCGATGCGCGTGGTGAAGGGATGCCCAGCCACCATGCCGGCCAGCATGCGAATGGTCGAGCCGGAGTTGCCGGCGTCCACGACGGCGGAGGGTTCGGCCAGTCCCTCCAGGCCGCGGCCGTGGATGAGAAGTTCGCCTGGCTGCGGATCTACCCGGACACCCAGCGTTTCAAGTGCGCCCAGCGTGGACCGGCAATCGGCGCCGGTCGAGTAGTTGCGGATGCGCGTCGTTCCCTCCGCGACGGCCGCCAGCATGGCGTAGCGGTGGGAGATCGACTTGTCGCCGGGCAGCCGGAGAGATCCGGACAGTCTGCGAGATGGGGAGATTCGCGCGGGCATGCGGAATCCCCCATTCTAGCCCGACCGTCACTGCGCCGCGAGCGCCAGCTCTGGGTAGGGCCGGGGCTCCCGGTCAGGCTGCAAACGGTAGCCCACGCCGAAAATCGTCTCAATGTGCCGGCCGCGGTGAAGGCCCAACTTCATGCGCAGACGGCGGATATGCACGTCCAGGGTCCGGGTGCGGATCTCGCGACCATAGCCCCAGACGCTCATCAGCAGCACGTCCCTGGGGACGATCTCGCCCGCATGGCGGGCCAGCAGGGCCAGCAGCTCACGTTCTTTCCTGGTGAGACGGGCCGGCTGGGAATCGCAGTAGCGATCAGACATATCCCCTCCTCTTGTGCTTTCGATGATTTAAGACTTGTGAAGGATTCGTTATTCCACCGGGTAGGGCCCCGGCCGCTTGACCGGCAGCTCGCTCCCCGAGCGGTCCACGGCGTTAACCCGAAGGCTGACCGCCCGTACGTGATCCTTCATCTGCCAGCGGAACTCGGCCTCGCCGCCCGGTTCGAGCACTTCCTCTTCCACCGCGCCCTTCTGGGTGGTGAGGACCTCACGGCCGGAGGCCAGCAGGTCGAAGAGCAGAATCAGGCCTCGGAGGGGCCGTTCCCCCGAGTTCCTGACGCGCCCGTCGATCTCCAGCAGGCGTTCCACCCGCCGCACGCTGATCTCGACCACTTCCACCTCGGGCGGCCGGAGCGACTTGCGTTTCTGCGGCCCGGCGCACCACAATGATCCGAGTGCCAGCAGCACGAACAATGGTTTGGCCCGCTTCATGAGGAAATAGTCTAGCAGGAGGTCGGAGATGGTCAACAGGCGGCAATGGGTGTTTGGCTCGATGCTGCTCCCGATGGCGCCGCGAGCCTCGGCGGCAGGGCCCAGGAACATCGTGATTGCCAGCTCCAACGGGCTGCGAGCGTGCGATCGCGCGATGGAGATCTTGAAAGCAGGCGGGGACACCCTAGACGCCGTCATTGCCGGGGTGAACATCAACGAGGAGGACCCCGCCGACAGCTCGGTCGGTTACGGCGGCCTGCCCAACGAAGAGGGCGTGGTGGAACTGGATGCCAGCGTCATGCACGGCCCGACACGCCGCGCCGGGGCCGTGGCCAGCTTGCGCAACATCAAGACGCCGTCCAAGGTGGCCCGCCTGGTGATGGAGAAGACCGACCACGTGATGCTGGTCGGGGAGGGCGCGCTGCGCTTCGCCAGGGCCTACGGCTTCAAGGAGGAAGACCTGCTGACCGAGAAGTCGCGGCTGGCCTGGTTGGTGTGGAAGCAGTCCCTGCGCGACCCTCGCGGCCACAACAACTGGACCGACGGCCTGGACGCGCCGGCGCCGGGCGGCGCTGCCCGTCTTCGCCAGATGTTCCCCCCTGCGGACGAGACGACGCTGGCCTGGGCCTGGGAAGTAGCCACTAATCCGCCGATGGGTACCATCAACTGCCTCGCGCTTAACGGCAAGGGCGAGATGTCGGGAGTAACCACCACCAGCGGGCTGGCCTGGAAGATTCCGGGGCGGGTCGGCGACTCGCCGATCATCGGCGCCGGCCTGTGGGTCGATCAGGACGTCGGCGCCGGCGGCTCCACCGGCCGCGGCGAGGAGAACATCCGCGTGGCCGGGGCGCACACCATCGTCGAGAACATGCGCCACGGCATGACACCGCGCGAGGCCTGTCTGGATGCGCTGAAGCGCGTGGCCCGCAATTTCAACAACGACCAAGGCCGGCTGGCCCAGTTCGACCTGAGCTTCTACGCCTTGCGCAAGGACGGCGAATACGCCGGAGCCACTTTGTGGAGCGGCACTGTCCGCGAAGGCAAGGCCGGCGTGCGGCGCTTCGCCGTCAACGACGGCGCCGGCAGCCGCCTGGAACCCTGCGCCTACCTGTTGGAGAGGAAGGGGCGGTAAGGCCGCGGCGCGGAGCCTACTGCAACTTCCCCCGGCCCTCGACCTTCCAGGCGGTTTCGACGGTCTCGCCGCGGATGCCGTAGACGGTCTCGTGCAGGTTCATGGCCACGCAGATGTGATTGGGAATGACGCGCAGGCGGTCGCCCACCGAAAGTTCGCCCTCCGCCTTGCGCACGTCCACGAAGCCGTGCTCCTCGTTCATCTTGAAGAATACGGCCTCGGGCGCCTCGAGCACGTGCCCGAAGCTCACCTCGGGCACCGGCGTCAGCCGGTCCGAGGAAAACGTCTTCGAGCCGCCGTCGATGATCACCTGGCCCGGGCGGGCGGTGGAGACCACCGTGGTGAAGATGGAAGCCGCGCAATCCTCCAGCGCGCAGGCGCCCGACAGCAGCGTGTTGCGGTCGTTGAAGATGTAGGTGCCGGGCCGGATCTCAGTCAGGCCCCGCATACGGTGGGACTCAAACAGGGTCGGCGTCGATCCGGCGCTGACGATGGCTGGGGCCAGGTCCTCGCGCCGGAGCCGCTCGAGCACGGCGCGGAGGAGATCGTCCACCGCTTCGATGGCGCGCCGGCCTTCCTCGTCCAGCGCCTTGATGTGCCCGGGATAAAACGCGATGCCCGCGTAGGTGAGATGCGGCAGCCGCAGCAGGCCGCGAATCAATTCCACCAGCTCATCGCCGGGGCTCACGCCGACGCGCCCCAGCCCGGCGTCCAGTTCCGCCAGCACAGCGAAGCTGACCTGCCCCTCGCGGGCGGCGTCGGAGAGGCGCCGCGCCGCGGCCATGCTGTCCAGCGCCACCGTGACGCGCGTGCGGCGGCCCACCGCCGCCAGCCGCTCCAGCTTACGGTGGCCGATGATCGGATAGGCCACCAACAGCTCGGGCGGCTCGGCAGCCAGCATCACCTCGGCCTCGCCCACCTTGGCGACCGTCAGCCCGACCGCGCCCAGCTCAAGCTGCCGCCGGCCCAGCGCCGGGATCTTGTGCGTCTTGGTGTGCGGGCGCAGTTGCAGGTCGTTGGCGCGCGCGTAATCGGCCGCCCGGCGCAGGTTGCGCTCCATCACGTCCAGATCGATCAGCAGCGCCGGTGTATCCAGCTCGGAAACGCGCAGGCTCACTGCCGAAACCTCAGCGCGAGCTTGCCGGCCCCTCCGTTGTAGAGAAGCTCCAGGTCCTTGGGCTTGTGCTTGCCCTCGAGGAAGAAGAACAACAGACCGGCCACCGGCCCGGCGGTCTCTTTTTCCGGCAGCCCCTTCTCCTTGAGCTTGGCCAGCACGGGGTCTTCCTCTTCCTTCGTGCCGCTCGAAATCGTACCCCGTGCGCCGGCTTCGCCGGTGTTGCCGATGGCGGTGCTGTCGCCGCCCAGCCGCCGCGGGCGTCCCCCAATGCCGCCCCAGGCCGGTCCCGGGTTCTCGGCCATGAAGCCCCCGCCGCCGCCGGAAGATATCACCAGCGCCCCGCGTCCGGCGACCTGGCTCGGCGCGAACGCGCCGCAGCGCTGGCCGTCTTTGTCACTGCGCAGCGTGAAGTCGTCGCGCAGGACGGCGAGACTTCGGCCGCCCTTGGGCGCCACCGTCACGCGGATAACAGTGAAGTACCCGCCGAGGTCGGAGCCGAGCTCCTTCTGGATGGCCTCCCTATCCGGCAGCAGGGTAGCGCTGATCTCAACCTGCTCGTTCGCGACCTGTCCCGCGGGCGGTTTCTTGTCCGCCGCCAGGCAGACCGCCGCCGCCAGTGCTAACAGTGTGGTGACTCGCATCCTCGTCTCGTATTATACGCCGCGCCACAGTCCACCCGGCCAGCGCCACATTGGCCAGCAGGCCGAGATAGAGCGGCAGGCCGGCGCGGTGGACGGCCGCGGCTTCCCTGAGTTCCCCGCGCCCGATGTGCGCGAACGCGCGCGTCATGCCGCACAGGGCGCACTCCTCGCCGTAGCGGGCTTTGCGCTCGCAGGCGGGCGCCACCCGGAGAAGGGTCGCGGCCGGCAGCGCCACCGGTGCGATCAACACGAACAGGCTCGCCGCGCTGGCCGCCAGCCAGGCCAGCAAGAACGCCTTCTTGACCGGCCCCATCGCCCCTCAGGACACCACTTCAAAATCCCAGTCGAAGCCCGGCCCCTCCGAGGGCCGCGTGTAGATGCCCTCCGGGCCACGCGTGAGGTGGTTATCCTCCTCGTAGCGCCTGATGACCTCCGGCGGACCGCCGGGCGCCGGCATGAACAGCTCCGCCCAGGGGCTGTTGACGGTGGCCATGATGAAGTGGACCCCGTCGCGGCCGCCGCCGCCGTGCGGGATGACCGGGATGTCGTAAGCCGCCGCCAGCGCCGCGATGCGCCGCAGCTCGGTCAGCCCGCCGCACCAGTGGATATCTGGCTGCCAGATGCTGGCCGCGCGGTGCTCCAGCAACTGGCGGAAGCCGTAGCGCGTGTATTCGTGCTCGCCGGTGACGATGCGGGTCGTCTTGATGGCCGCGTTCAGCCGGCCGAAGCCGGCGTAGTCGTGCGGCTGGAGGCACTCCTCCATCCAGTAGACGCGGTAGGGCGCGGCCAGCGCGGCCATCTCTAGGGTGTAGTCCTCGGTCCAGGCCATCCAGCAATCGAGCATGATGTCGCCGTCGGGCCCGAGCGCCTTGCGGGCGCGCTGGATTACTTCAACATTCTTCCGCATGCCCTCGCGCCCGTCGGCCGGCCCGTGCGGCATGGCCAGCTTCAGCCGCTTATAGCCGAACTCGACGTGCTGCTCGATGTCGTTGCCGGTACAGTAGGCGGGGATGCGCTCTTTGGTCTGCCCGCCCAGCAGGCGGTAAACGGGCTGGCCGAGCGCGTGGCCGATCAGGTCCCACAACGCCAGGTCTACCCCGCTGATCGCGTTGACCGTTACGCCCATCCGCCCGTAGTGCATGGTCGAGCGCCACATGATGTCCCACAGCCGCTCCACGTCGAACGGGTCCTCGCCCACCAGCAGCTTGGTCAGGTGCTTCTCTACGATGAGGCCGCCGCCGGTTCCCCCGCTGCCGTAACCCGTGGGCCCCTTGTCGGTGGAAATCTCCACCGTGAAGCCGCCGAGCTGCCTGGGATCCGGGAAGAACAGCGACCGCGTGGCCTTGTACTTCGGATAGATCGACATCGGGTTGGCCACTTCCACGCCCTGGGTGGACCAGGAGCCAGGCGCAGGATTGTAAGCGGGCGCCGGCCGTTTCGGCCGCGTTTGAACCAGCCGCACGCCGGTGATCTTGAGCCGGCTCTTCTCCACCTGGAATGGCAATGCAGCCGGCGGCGCCGCCAGCGCCGCCAGCGGGATGTTCCTCAAAAAGTGCCTGCGATGCATCGGCCTCAACCTCCGAGCAAGTATGGGCCGAAGGGCGGGGGCAAAGTCAAGGTGGGTTATACTGAAAGTAACGCTATGCGTTTTTTGCTTCTGGGCACCCTGGGCACTATCCTTGTCTTCCCTTTGCCGGCACAGGAGCCAGCCATCCGCCTGACGCGCGTCGCCAGCGGGCTGAGCATGCCGACCGACATCCAGCATGCCGGCGACGGCGCCAACAGGCTCTTCCTCGTCCAGCAGGGCGGGCGCATCCACATTCTCAAGGGCGGCGCGGTCGCGCCCGCGCCGTTCCTCGACATCAGCAGCCGCACCCGCGGCGGCGGCGAGCGCGGCCTACTCGGCCTCGCCTTCCCGCCCGAGTACGCGCGCAAGCGGCACTTCTACATCAACTACACGAACCTTCAGGGCCACACGGTGATCGCGCGCTACCGTACTACGTCAAACCCCGACGTCACCGACCCCGCCAGCGAGCAGATCCTGCTCACCATCGACCAACCCTATTCCAACCACAACGGCGGCCAGTTGCGCTTCGGCCCCGACGGTTACCTGTGGATCGGCATGGGCGACGGCGGCAGCGGCGGCGACCCGCAGAACAACGCGCAGAGCAAACAGTCGTTGCTCGGCAAGATGTTGCGCGTGGATGTGGAATCCGATCTCACCCAGGTCCGCATTCCACCGGACAACCCGTTCGTGGGAGACAGCTCTTACCAGCCGGCCATCTGGGCGCTCGGGTTGCGCAATCCCTGGCGCTTCTCCTTCGACCGTGCCACCGGCGATCTGTGGATCGCTGACGTCGGCCAGAACCGCGCCGAGGAAATCGACTTTCAGCCGGCCGCCAACCGCGGCGGCGAGAACTACGGCTGGAGTCTCATGGAGGGCCTCGAATGCTACCGCCCGGCGTGCAGTGCCGCGGGCCTTGTGCTGCCGGTGCTCGAGTACGGGCGTTCGGAGGGCTGCTCGGTCACCGGCGGGTTCGTCTACCGGGGAAGCCGCTCGCCCGCCCTCCGCGGGACGTATCTTTACGGCGATTATTGCAGCGGCAGGATCTGGGGCCTGCGCCGCGAGGGCGAGCGGTGGGTGAACCGGCTGCTGCTGGACACCGAGCTGGCCATCTCCACCTTCGGCGAGGACGAGGCGGGCGAAGTCTACGTCGCCGGCCACGGCGGCGGGACGGTGGATGTCATCACCGGCGCCGGCGCACCTTCTGTCGCCGCCGTTTCGGCGGTGAACGCCGCCAGCGGCGCGAACGGCGTCGTGCCGGGGTCGCTGGCCACCGTCTATGGAACCGGCATCCGGGAGGCCGACGGTGTGACCGCGGCCACCCGGTTTCCGCTGCCGGCAAGCCTCGACGGTGTGAGCGTGACCGTGAACGACCGGCCGGCGCCGCTGCTGGCCGTCGCCAGCCGCGCCGGCCTCGAGCAGATCAACCTGCAAGTGCCCTTTGAGATTGCCGGCGCCGACAAGGCCGCGATTGTCGTCACGCGCTCCGGCGCATCCAGCGCGCCGGTGGAGGTTCCGGTGCTCGCCGCCCAGCCCGGCGTGTTCACCGCCAACGGTACGGATGCAATCGTGGTCCATCACGCCGACAATACCCTGGTCACTCGGGAAAGGCCGGTGGAGCGGGATGAGTTCGTGTATTTCTACGCCACCGGCCTGGGCGCGGTCGAGAACAGCCCCGGAACCGGCAATCCCGGTCCGCGCAACCCGCTGGCGCGCACGCGCTCGCTGGCGCTGGTAACGCTCGGTGGCGTCCCTTGCGAGGTGCTTTACTCCGGCCTCGCCCCCGATTTCGCCGGTCTCTACCAACTCAACGTGCGAGTGCCCGCCGGCGCGCCGTCCGGTGACGTTGACCTGGCGCTGACCATGGAGAACGTGGCCGGCCGCTCGGCCAAAGTGCCGGTGCGCTGAGTTCAATCTCGCGCGGCCCGGAACACGAACAGCTCGCTCAACAGGAAGTTGGCCAATGACGCGGCGGCGATGCTCAGCAGGTTGGCGGCCAGATAGTGGAGGCCGAGCCAGCCCACCAGCAGCCGCATCACCACCAGGTTGGAGACGATCGACACCAGCCCGGTGGAGAAGTTGAAGCGCGCCAGGCGGCCCAGGACGCCGCGAGTGCGCCGCTCGGCCCACGTCCACCGCTCGTGCCAGACGAAGTTGTGCAGCACCGCCGTCTCCACCGCCAGCGCGGTGGCCGCCAGGTAGTGGAACCGGAGCAGTTCTCGCAACAGGGCCAGCGCCGCAAGCTGGACGAAGATCCCGATGGCGCCAACCACGTTAAACTTCAGCCAGCGGCGGAGGAGCGCGCGGATGCCGTCGCTCACGGCAGCCGCTCGGTCCGGTAGAGGAAGGCCGTGTGCCTGATGACAGCGGTGACGAGCGTCAGCGCCATCCCGATGATACCGATGAGCCCGCCGACGTCGAACAGCCGGTATTGGGCCCCGGCGATGCGCGCCATCGGCCGCCACAGCAACGCGAGGTTGCCGATCGCCAGCAGGATGCGCAGCTCGGTCGGGCTGAACTTCCAGAACGACAGGTGAAACGTGCCGATGGTGTAAGTGGCCAGGTAAACCTCGATCGAAAGCATGAAGTAGGCGATCAGCAGGCCGGCGGCGATCCACTCGCTCATGTAGCCGGAAAGGGCCAGCCCCACCAGCAGGAAGAAGGTTCCCAGCATATCGACCACGTGATCGACATAGAAGCCGTAGCGGGGCCGCTGGCGGTTGCGCACCCGCGCCAGCGTGCCGTCGAGGCTGTCGCCCAGCCAGTTCAGCGCCAGGCACGCGATCACCATCAACAGGCCCAGCCTGTTCCACCGCGCGTACCAGTAGCTGAGTCCGGCGCCCACGAGCGAACCCAGTCCGAGCGCGGTGAGGTGATCGGGGTTGACCCACGGAGGGGTGCGTTCGGCCAGCCAGATCAGGACCTTCTTTTCCAGCGGCGCCAGCAGGCTCACCTGCGCCCGGCGCGCCTCCTGGAAGCCTGCTTCAGCCCGCGCCCCTTCGTTCATGTTGGCAGCCCCAATAGAGAAGGGGCGCGCCGGAGCGCGCCCCTTCGCCGTGTCGCAATGATTTGACCCTGAATTGTGAACTTCCTGGTCCCCTTCGCTTCGGGGCACACCTATCTTATCGCGGACGCCCCCTAAGCGGCAACCCGCCGTCTACCGTGTAGGTGATCCTTGAGCGCCCAGCCGGGCGCTCAGCGCTCAGCTAGCCGGCTCAGCCTTGAAACCCGCCTTCTTGATCGCTTCGCGCAGGTCGCTTTCCTTGGCCTGGGTGTCCTCGTAAACCACCTTGGCCATGTTCTTCTCGAGGCTGACCTCGGCGCTTTTCACGCCCTTGGTTCGCGTCAGCGCCTTATGCACCGCGGCCACGCAGGAACCGCAGGTCATGCCCTTTACCTTGATCTCGGTGGTGACCTCTTCGGCCACTGCCGTGCCGCCCAGGGCAAGCAGCATCGCGATTGTTGCCATCGACTTCATGGTTTGATCCTCCTCTGAGTGTGATTAAAGCAGCCACCCCGCCACCGTCGCCGAAAAGTAAGGGAATGCCGCCAACACCAGCACGATCGCCGCCGACAGCCAGAGCGCCCCACGAAGGCGGCGTCTGGAGCCGGGCACAGCACAGATCGTTCCGGGTTCGCACGCCCGACTCGGCGCGCGGTATGCAAAGTAGAATGCCAGTCCCAACAGCGCGAGAGTGAGCGCCAGCAAGTAGGGACGCCAGGCGGCGAAGACCGCGGCCGCCCCGACCACGGCCACGCCGCTCAGAACAAATACAATCGGAAGAATGCAGCAGAAGCTGGCCAGCGCCGCGGCCACGATGGAGCCAGCCGCCAGCGTCGCGGCCGAACGTCCAGCCCCGCTCGGAACTTCGGGCTGCACCAGTTCTTCCCCTCTCTCTACTAACAGCATACTACATCCATCCTGGGGGCGGCCAGCGCTCTCCAAACCTGCGACAATGGAGAAGAACTGGGAGGAAGTCCTCGCTGAAGTCGAGCGACGGTGGTGTTGAGCATCAATTCAAGGAGGGGCATTGAGCAAGGTACGGGTGTTGATTGGCACGCGGAAGGGCGCATTCGTCCTCACGTCAAGTGGAAAACGTGAACGGTGGAACATCAGCGGCCCTCATTTTGCGGGCTGGGAAATATACCACATTAAGGGATCGCCCGCTGACCCGAATCGGCTGTATGCGTCGCAGTGTAGTGGCTGGTTCGGGCAGTTGATCCAGCGCTCCAACGACGGGGGCAAGACGTGGGAGCCTGTGGGTAACAAGTTCGTCTACGACGGGGTACCCGGCACTCACCAGTGGTACGACGGCACGCCCCATCCCTGGGAGTTCAAGCGGGTCTGGCATCTCGAACCGTCGCTGACCGATCCGGACGCCGTCTACGCCGGGGTGGAGGACGCCGCCCTGTTCCGCTCGATCGACGGCGGACAGACGTGGCAGGAGCTCCCCGGACTGCGGGGCCACAGCTCAGGGTCCCGCTGGCAGCCAGGCGCCGGTGGAATGTGCCTGCATACGATCCTTCTGGACCCAAGCGACCCCGGCCGGATCTTCATCGCCATCTCGGCTGCGGGCGCCTTCCGTACCGACGACGCCGGCGAGACCTGGCGTCCGATCAACCGTGGACTGAAGTCCGAGTACATCCCCGACCCGAATGCCGAGGTCGGCCACTGCGTGCACCGCATCGCGATGCACCCCTCGCGTCCGGGTGTGCTGTTCATGCAAAAGCACTGGGACGTCATGCGCAGTGACGACGCCGGCGAGTCGTGGCAGGAGGTCAGCGGGAACTTGCCCACCGACTTCGGGTTCGTGATCGACGTTCACGCGCACGAGCCGGAGACCGTCTACGTCGTCCCGATCAAGAGCGACTCGGAGCACTTTCCGCCCGATGGGAAGCTGCGCGTGTACCGCAGCCGGACGGGCGGAAACGAGTGGGAGGCGCTCACGAAAGGTCTGCCGCAACGCAATTGCTACGTCAACGTGCTGCGCGACGCAATGGCCGTCGACTCGCTCGATCCGTGCGGCGTGTATTTCGGCACCACCGGCGGGCAGGTGTACGC
>ERZ1292640.4075-Hain-H43-02um-R1-4075-length-11229-cov-9_pt1 | contig 11229 bp, 13 predicted proteins | sample MGYA00564404_ERZ1292640 | MGnify/ENA primary metagenome ERZ1292640 (study PRJEB36523, sample SAMEA6512636) | groundwater metagenome | collected 2019-01-08 | study: AquaDiva: Metagenomics assemblies of 32 groundwater samples | reverse complement strand
AAGAAGGTGCCACTATGTACCTTATTCTACTGTCTAATATACCGGGGACTCAACATTACGAAAACAATCACACCTATGAAAAATTACGTACCTGTTATTTCTCGAATCTTTTTCTCTACTTCAGCTTCCCAATTTGGCCTTGAAGTATCTATCCCAAACCCTCTTGCCATATTTTTTGAAATTTCAGCCAGTTTTGCGCGACCCTCTGGGGTTTGTGCATCTATCCTACCTTTGTTACCTCCGAATCCTTCGTCAAGTCCTGCGTATGGCTCTTTTGTCTCCTCCAAAATAGTCTGCCAACTCCCAAGCTCATCAACGGGGACAACTTTTCTCAACACAGCACTATCTTTGACATCTACTTTTTCGACGATGGCAAACTTATTGCCAAAACTCTTCAGTGTCCAATCTTTTTCTACTTCTCCGCTGGATCGTAAAACTAAAGCCTTGTCGCCGACGCGTAATTTTTTATCTCCCCGCTCAATGAAATCTTTCTTCTCAACGACTTCACCTTCAGTAACGGCCTCATGCATTTCTGGGGCCATATACGGACTTGGTTTTGCCATTGGCTTTTCTTTTTTAACTTCTGATTCGTTGCCTTCTGGCGAAGGCCCAAATGAAGGACCTTGTTCTATAGACATAGCATTTCCTTTTACAAATTCTTATGAAAGAAAGTCGACTAAGCTTTCTTTGAATTTAATTTCGTTGATTAAAAATTTTCTTTCCCCCAAAATTAAAATATGGTTCGAGCCGATGTTTTTCTACGGGTTCTTTTGCGGTTTTGAGCGGTGCGGCTCCGCCGCCTTTCCGAATTTTCGCGGAGGGATTTCCTCGCCCCGAGCTTGTCGAGGGGCGAGGCATTGACTTTTCCAACGTGGTGCCCCCAACAGGAATCGAACCTGTAGTCTAGGGCTTAGGAGTCCCTTGTTTTATCCATTAAACTATGGGGGCGCGTCTTTGAATTATTATACCAGATGTGATATGATTTTTCGAGAGTGACGGGTGTAATGTTCTGTGCGTGTCGGAGCGTGGCCTAATCGGTAAGGCACACGATTCGGGTTCGTGAGATTCCGGGTTCGAGTCCCGGCGCTCCGACCAGTTTTAATTCTAATGTCTCGGCAGAAAAGAATCAAAATTGTTATTGTCCGGCTGGCGGCGGTCTCCTTGAGTCTGGCCGTGGGTATTTTGATTATGGCCCAGTGGCGTTCTCTGCCCGATCGCGTTACCAACCCCATCGCGCCTTATGCCAGCCTCAAGGAAACAAAAGAAGCGCTCTACACTGACCAGAATGAGCTGAAGGGCGAGATTGCCGATCTCCAGAAAGCCATTGCCAAAGCTCAACAAGACGGCGAGGATGTGAGTCTAACCAAAGACGAGATCGCCGAGCTGAACGGTCAAAAAGCCCAAGCCGGCTTAACCAAATTGAGCGGTCCCGGCATTATTATTATTTACAATGACAGTCAGTCTGATCTGGTGACCGAGGATTCGGTTGTTCACGCTGCCGATCTGCGTGATACGGTCAATCTTCTTTGGGGCTCCGGCGCCGAAGCAATTTCGATTAATGGCCAACGCGTTGTTATAAACACGGCCATCGACTGTATTGTCAATACTATTCTCGTTAACAATACCCGTATCTCAAATCCCTTCCAGATCGAGGCTATCGGCAATCCCGACAGAATGTACGACCGCCTAGCGGATCCGACTGCTCTCACTCAGATTCATGATCGCAAAAAGAATCAGGGCCTGATCTTTAATGCCAACAAGAACGATAACATCACTATCATGCCCTATGATGGGAGTTTTGACATTAAAACCGGTACCCAATCATGACCTTGCGCCGCAATGATTACATTATTATTGCTCTCGCCTGCTTCTTTTTGGGTATCTTTTTTGTGGCTCAGGTTGAGGCCGGCCGGAAAACCCAGAGCTTGCTTCGGCCGGAGAACAACGCGGTGATTGCACTGGAGGTGGCCAAGCTAACCGAAAATAATGCTAACTTGCGCCGTGAGATCAAGGACTTAACCCACGACCTGGAGATTTATCGGGGCGCGAGCGAGTCGCGCCAGAGCTCCTTTGATAAGTATCAGAGTAATCTGGGACGACTCTCGGTAATCAATAGCGGGGCGACGAGTGGTCCGGGTATAACGATTAATATCGGGGGCAGATTGAGCTTGGCTCAGATTGTTGATCTGATTGATGCTATCAAAAACATCGGCGCCGAGGTAGTGACCGTTAACGGCCATCGGTTGGCGCTGGGAGAAGGGTTGAATTCTTTTGCCGGCCTGGACTCTTTGGAAATCAAAGTTCTTGGCAACGGCAAATTACTCAAGTCGGCTGTCACGCGCCGCGGCGGCATAATGGAGCAGCTAAACGGCCGAGACATTAGTATTGATGTCACAGAAAGTGATAATATAGGTATTGAAAGCGGCCAAAGCGTTAACTTCCAATATGCGCGCATTGTCGTGCCGGAGTAGTCTTACTGCCCGACAGTGCCCGCTTTAAATAATGGGACAGGAAAGGAGAGGTGTGAAAGACAAGGTTGAATTTGACATATCGATCTGGACAATTGCCAAGGCCGTCTTGGTCTTGGCGGGTTTTTATCTCGTTTTTCTTATTCGCGACATTATTATCCTGTTTTTCTTTGTCCTGATTCTGGTCGCTACCTTTAATCCGATTGTGAATCAATGGGAGAGGAAGATTGGCCGCGTTCCAACTGTTTTTGCCCTTTTTTTGCTCTTGCTGGGCCTGATTACGGCGGTGATTTACCTGATTGTCCCGCCGGTCGTGGCGCAATTTATTCAGTTATCAGACCAGCTTCCGGCTCTCGCCTCGCGTTTTCGCGAGTTGCAGGAGTATATTCCCTCATTGGAGCGCAGTCTTAACACTGTCGCGGATAACCTTTCGGCTATAACCGGCAATGTTATCGGTCTGACTGCCGACATCTTTGGCGGCGTTATCACTCTGATTATGGCGCTTGTTTTAACGGCCTATCTTCTGGTTGATCGGGAAAACTTTGCGCGCTTTGCCGTTTCGCTCTTTCCCTCGCGCCAGCAGGAGCGGATTATCGATATGGTTAACAAAATTGGCCAGAAGTTGGGCGGGTGGTTTCGGGGCCAGTTAATTTTGATGTTTATCGTCGGCCTGATCGGCTACATCGGCCTTCTGATTATCGGCGTACCCTTTGCCTTGGTGCTGGCGGTTGTGTCGGGCATTTTGGAGATTGTTCCCACGGTCGGGCCGATTTTGGCCGGCTTGATCGCCGCCGGGATTGCTTTCGTTGATTCGCCGGTCAAGGCGCTCTTTGTCGTTATTCTCTACTTTATTGTCCAGCAATTGGAGAGCGCTTTTATTGTGCCTAAGGTGATGCAGCGGGCGGTTGGTCTCTCGCCGGTGATCATCATCTTTGCCTTCCTTGTCGGCGGTAAGCTCTACGGCATCATTGGCGCTATTCTGGCGATTCCCTTGGCGGCGGCGATCTCGGTCATAGCGAGTGAGTGGCCGACGGTAAAAAACACTATCCAAAAAACGGAGAAGTGCATTGCGGAATGAGTGCTTCGAGTGCGCAAAAAAGAGAATTCTACAACAAGAGAGCCAGGTATGATTACGATATTCCGGACTCTTTTGAGGTCGGGGTAGCGCTGGTCGGCGAGGAGATAAAGGCGATTCGCGCCGGCCGGCTCGATATGACCGGCTCTTACGCCAAGATTATCGGCGGCGAGGTCTATTGGGTGGGCGGAAATTTCAATTTACCCGAAACGGAGGGTCAGCGGACACGCAAGCTTCTCTTGCACAAAGAGGAGATCCGGCGCCTAATCGGCAGAGTCCAGGAGCAGGGCCTGACGTTGATACCGCTAAAACTCTACCTAAAACGCGGCCGGGCCAAGCTGGAGCTGGGTTTAGGCAGGGGTAAGAAAAAGTATGACAAAAGAAGAACTATTAAGGAGCGAGACTTGGAGCGAGAGGCCAGAGTCCGAGTTAAGAGGAGTTAGGATGAGTGGCGAGAAGCCTGTCTTGAGCGAGAAAGCAGGGCGAAGGGAGTACCGCAAACTGGTCCGCGATAGAATCCCCGAGATTATTATTGCCAGCGGAGGGAAACCTCACTGCCGAGAGATCGGAGGGCAGGAGCTGTTGGATGCTGCCAAAGCAAAGATGCGGGAGGAGGCGGAAGAGTTAGTCGAAGCCCAGACACCGGCCGAGGTTGCCGAGGAGATGGCTGATATTTTAGAGCTTGTGGAAACGATCGCTCAGAGATATGAACTTACCTTGCCGCAAATTAATGAAATAAAAGAAAAGAAGCGAGCCGAGCGGGGCGGTTTCGCTAAAGGCCTCTTTCTGGAGTACGTTGAGGACTAATTCGATAATGACGCGCTTGTTTGTATATTCGTGCTAGCGTTCGTCGTTGGTATTGTTAGTTGTCCATTTCTGCTTGGGTAGTGAATATTCATAGCCGCAATAATTCTGACGGTAGAGCTTATATTTTTTAGAGAGCTCAATGGAGCGCCGGTAGCCGCCGGTCTCTTTTCATACACTGCGGTTGAACACGGTGCACAACAAGCATGTAATAACAATTTCGGCTGTTGGTTTTCCATTTTCCAATTTTCACTTAACGATAAATGCCTAAATGGCTAAATAAATGAGAAATGTAAAATGATAATTGGTGAATTGTCTATAATTTCTCAACGACTCTCAACTTCGCGCTCCTGGCTCTAGGGTTGGTCGCAACTTCATCTTCGCCAGGTGTAATCGGTTTCTTGGTTAAAATTTTGATTGCCGGTTTTCGGCCGCAAACGCAAGCGGGCAGGTCGGGCGGGCAGACGCAAGGGTTTTCCAGCTCTTTCATCGTATTTTTAATAATCCGGTCCTCATTGGAGTGAAAAGTGATGACGGCCAGTTTGCCTCCGGTTTGCAAAAGGTCGACAAAGTCTTTAATTGCTCGATCAAGATTTAATAGTTCATCGTTAACGGCAATGCGGAGGGCGCGGAAGGTGTTGGTGGCGAAGTGCTTCTCGCGATCATAGCGAGCTTTTGGCGGAATCGATTTTATCAGGACATCGAGAAGATCGCCCACTATCCGAAAGGGTTTTTCTTGGCGCATTAGAGTAATATTTCGAGCAATGGCGCGGGCGTACTTTTCCTCGCCGATTTCCAAGAGAAGGTCGGCAATCTTCTGCTGATTCCAGGAGTTTAAAATATCGGCAGCCGTTTGCCCGCGTGTCTGATCCATTCTCATATCCAGCGGCGCCACAGGGTCTCTAAAGCTAAAACCGCGTTCGGCTTGGTCAAACTGCATCGAGGAGACGCCCAAGTCAATGAGGGCGCCGGCAATCTTGGCGATCCTCAGATCAGCCAGGATTTTTTTAATATTTTTAAAATCATCATGGACAAGAGTAAAATTATCCGCCAGCCCGGCCGTCTCAATATTGTTCTGGGTAATTTCCAGTGCTTCTTTATCCTTGTCAATCCCGATGATTCTGACCCCTTTTCGCTCCCCCTTGGAAAGGGGGAGATTAATAGGGGGTATGATTTTTGATGTCTTCATCATAGCCAGGCTATGGCCGCCGGCGCCGATTGTTCCATCAACAAAATACCCCTCGTCAATATTGCGAAGGTGATCAAACTGCTCAACAACTTTATTGAGCAGAACCGGAATATGTTTTAGCTTTTCTTCTTTTTCCATCTTTCAACCAAACCCCATCGTACCGCAGGGGGCGTTGTGCAATCCCAACATTATTATCTTTTCAGGGTGATAACGGCAATTTCTGGCCGGGTAAAGAAACGCAGCGGTATAAAAGTAGTGCCAAGGCCACTGGTGATGTAGAGCTTCATATCATTAATATCTTTGAGACCGTAGCGAAATTCTTGCCCATATTTTGACGGCACCCAGGGCGCCCAGAGCCCAAAAAGGGAGACCTGGCCGGCATGAGTGTGCCCAGCCAAGACGAGATCAATTTTATCGGTCGGAACCTCCTTGGCATAATCAGGGTTGTGGCTGACTAAAACGGTAAAATCTGCCGGTGTTGTATCGCTTAGCGTTGGCGCTGTGTCCTGATTACTTAGCCACAGATCCCCCACCCCGCCGATTTTGATTTTGTTTTCTCCGGCCGTAATCCAGGTGGCCTCATTATCCAGGCTCTTAATGCCGGATTGCTCAATTATAGAGATGATGTATTTCCGGCCGGCTTTGTAATCATGATTGCCCAACACGGCATAAACGCCCAGTGATGCGCGCAGCCCCTTAAGTTCAGCAAAGGCCCTGTTGTAATCACGGGGATCTTGTTCGGCGTAATCACCACCGAGGATGACAATGTCGGCACCGATGTCATTGACCTTTGACACCATTTCCCCCAGGCGTCTCTGAGACAAAAAATGACCGAGATGACTGTCAGTTAAAAAGACGATTTTTTTGCCGGAAAATTGCTCGGGGAGATCGTTGTCTCTTATCTCAACCTCCGTTACGGTGAGGCGAAGCGGCTGGATTAGACCGTAAACAAGAGTAAGCAAAAACAAAGCGGCACTAAATTTTATAAATCGCTTGAGTCTTATTATCACTCCCATTTCTCTTCATCCAATGTTTCTACTTTACCTCTTAGTCTTAGATCTTGCAATATCTCGGATTGTATTATATAATTACGATTGAATGGGGGTGCATTAGATTCGACAGAAGGAACCTTAAAAACGTGTTGCATGTGGGTGATCTCGGCTACCCTAAAGCCGGAAAAATTTTAAGTGCAAACACACTTAAAGAGCGTGTAGCTAGAGTTTTCTCTGGCTTTTCGCTCGCACCTGTCGCCGCCTAAATACCGGTGACCGCTCGCCCTTTGGCGACTCGACCGGAGGAACCGAGTGTCATATTTCGAGTTGCGTTTGACCTGATTCTCTAACGAGTCAGATTAAGACACATTAGAGATAGAGAATTGGTTTTTCGTTTCGGTTTTTAGCCGCTTCTCGAATCATTCAACCGAAGCTACACATGTAGATGGCACATTTTTAACCTTTTGGACAGGGGTGCAACTCCCCTCACCTCCACCAAAAAGAACTCAATAATTGAGTTCTTTTTGGTGGTGTGTTCTGTACGAAGCTCGAACTTTTTTCAAAAATACTGAAATTTAATAATGTATGCTTGCGACCCGCAAAGCGGGTCGCTCGCTTTCTTTACTCTTTTCCAAAATGCTTTTGCTCGGCGTGCGCAGGAAGGGGTGTGGGGAGGGAATGCGCACGCTCTCGCTTTTGGGGCGGGGCGGATTTATTGCTTTCGCTTGCCCTCCCTCCCACCGCACGAAAGTTTGCGGAACTCCTTAAAAACGATTGCCAAATTGGTTAAAAAGGGCTAAGATAAAGTTAGCATCAAACTATTAAGCTCTTACTATTATAGTAGTAAAGAAATAAGAATATGTCAAAAAATGTTTCATCGGTAATTGGCGAGAATATCAAAAAAATCCGTCAACAGCGGGGGCTTTCACAAGACACCTTGTCAAAGAAAGCCAATTTGGCATTCCATACTGTTGCTAAAATTGAAACTGGCGCAACACCTAATCCAACGATTGATACAGTAAAAAAAATTGCAGACGCGTTAAAAGTTTCTCTCGATAATCTAATGGAATAAATATGGCCGTATTTAAAATTAGCAATTCAAAAGTTAAAAAACTAATCGCTCGAGATCTCGATTTAGAACGGAATCTTCAAGAGCTTTTTGAAGCGAACCTTGAAGAAATTTTAAATATAATTTTTCTTGCTCACGAATACTCGACAAGTTTTGGTGGGAGAATTGACACTTTAGGGATAGATAGAAATGGATCGCCTTGTATTATCGAATATAAGAAAAACCAAAACGATAATGTCATAAATCAGGGACTATCGTATCTTAGATGGCTTCTTGACCATAAAGCGGACTTCGAGATTTTGTGCCGTAAAGTCGAGTTAGACATTGATATTGATTGGGATTCGCCCCGTGTTATCTGCATTGCCGAAAGTTACAACAAATTTGACCTTGATACTGCTGATATTTTGCCGATCAATGTTGAGCTATTAAGATACCGAATATACGACGAAAATATATTGTATGTCGAACCAGAAAATTACCAGAAAGTCAGAATTTCGACATCAGCAATAATCAGGAAATCAAAACAAGACAAGGGAAAAACTGTTCGACTACAAAAAACTTATACGATAGACGACCATCTTGCTGGTTTTAGTAAGGAAGCTGTTGATCTTTTTCAGTCGTTGCGGGAAAAAATATTGGCACTAGACGAAAACATTATCGAAGAAGCAAAGGCAAAGTATATTGCCTATAAGACATCAACAAATTTTACCGATGTTCATCTCCAGCAGTCCGGAGTCAAAATCTATCTTAATGTTAAAAGTGGGCAATTGAATGATCCCCGAGGCTTGGCTCGTGATTTAACAAAACCAAAAAGAATTGGCCATTGGGGCAATGGCGATTATGAGGTAAAACTTGAAAAAGAAAGCAACCTTGAAGGGGTATTCGAACTTATAAAACTAAGTTACGATTTGAATAAGTAATATTATGGCAACATCAACATTACAAGCAGCGAAGTATGCCAAAAACGACGAGTTTTATACTCAGCTTATTGATATTGAAAAGGAGCTCAAACACTACAGAGAGCAATTTCGCGGCAAAGTAATATATTGTAATTGCGACGATCCGTTTGAGAGTAATTTTTTCAAATACTTTACCTTAAATTTCAATGCGCTCGGTTTGAAACGATTAATTGCGACGAGTTATAAGCCTTCACCGGTTGCGAATACTCAAGTATCTTTATTTGGTGATAATGTGATACTTGAGCCAGCCAAAGGTCGCCCAAAAGTAACCGCGAATAGATTTATCATTAATGAAGTTGGTGATTTGGACGGCGACGGAGCTTTTGACCTGAAAGACATTGCAGAGCAACTCAAGGCAAATAAAAATAACGAATGGGCACCACTTGAGGGTGATGGTGATTTTCGTAGTCCAGAAAGTATTGAGCTTTTAAAACAAGCCGATATTGTTGTAACCAACCCGCCATTTTCTTTGTTTCGTGAATATGTCGCACAGTTGGTGGAGTATAATAAGAGGTTTTTAATAATTGGAAACATTAATGCAATAACATATAAGGAAATCTTTAAACTAGTCAAAGAAAACAAGGCTTGGCTGGGTATAAATATGGGTAGAGGTATATCGGGTTTTATTGTTCCAGATCACTATGAACTATATGGAACGGAAACTCGTATTGACGACTTGGGAAATAGAATAATTTCTCCAAACAATTGTTTATGGTTAACGAATTTAGATACCTCTAAGCGACACGAGGATATTTTTCTTACTAAAAAATACCGCGGCAATGAAATCAAATATCCTAAATTTGATAATTACGACGCAATTAATGTAAATAAGACCCAAGATATACCAATAGACTATAATGGAGTTATGGGTGTTCCAATTACATTTTTACATAAATATAGTCCCGAACAATTTGAATTAATCAAATTTAGAAAAGGAAATGATGAAAAAGATTTATTAATTAATGGCAAATGCCCATATTTTAGAATTTTAATTAAGAATAAAAGATTATGAAGAAAAGACAAACAAACCGACTAAGTGCTGAAAAAATACGAGGTCAAGGACCAAAAGAAATATTTTGTGAAAACGCTCAAATTCACGATAAATCTGTAAATAGTTTTTCAAAAGTTGTTTTTGAAACCCTGAAAAAGGATTTTTCTAATCTTGAATTTCGTTTTAGAGATAGCATTGAAAAAAGGGAAATTAATGAAAAACTTAACTCGGTTGATTCAAGATTAGGCGTAACAATATTTGTCGAAAAGGCTTCAATAAAACCCGATGGAGGGATTATAGAAGTTAAGGGTAAAGACAATAAATGGCATATTGTTTTAGTTTGTGAAGCCAAACATCAAGGAAGGGATATTGAAAATATCAGCAAGGGAATTCTGGTTGGCAAAAACAGTGATCAAGTGTTCATGGTAGCAGGAAATGCTATTGAGCGTTCTCATAAGAACATCAATGAAATAAGGAACATAATGATTGATGAAAAGCATTTCCCTTATGTCTTGTTTTTACAAGGTTCAAATTTTCTCACAGAGACAATGACAGTAATAAAGCCAGACGGAACAGAAATAACTCTGACGCACAATGTAGGGTCTTTAAATAGAATAGACAGGTTAACAGCAGCAAACTATAGCTTGCCAATAAATCAGAATAGTTGCGAGAATATATTTATTTCTATTGATGGAAAATCTGTTATGTTACAAGCGGTATCAATATATACAAAACCAACCGAATGGACTATCGAAGAAATGTTACCAATAATGATGGATATTTCAAAAACCTCTCTAAAAATTATTGGTGTAACCGAACAAGATGATAATCGCACGAAATCTGGGAAATAATATGTATGAAACTGAAAAGTATCAAAAAAATCTGGTATATACTCATATGTTTTGACCAAACAAGAAAATTACTTGAACATCAGAGCATTCACCGATAATCAAAAACGAGAATCCTACGAGAGACAAAATGGAATTTGTCCAGATTGTAAAAAACATTTTGATATTAGCGAAATGGAAGCCGACCATGTAACCCCTTGGGTTGAAGGTGGAAAAACTCTCACTGAAAATTGCAAGATGCGATGTAAGGAATGCAGCCGAAGGAAAAACGATAAATAATAGTACCGTTTAGGCGGAAATATGAAGTTAGGGAGAAATAAACCTTGTCCATGCGGCAGTGGTAAAAAATATAAAAAATGTTGTCTTAGCTTATCAGAGAAAGTGTCTAATATTTTAATCGATGATCAACAACGAAAGAATAAGTATGGTGATGTTCGGCCGATAATTAGCATTGATTTCCAAGACAACAAATTTGTTGCAGTCGGAGATGAACTACATTATGCAAGTAACGACAAATGGAAAACATTTCCAGATTTTTTATTTGATTATTTAAAAACTAAATTGGGTAGCAAGTGGGGTAATGAAGAACTATCTAAGCTTGAATCCGAAAAACATCCATTAATTCAATGGTATGCAGGCATGGTAAAGTTTCAGAAACAACAAGTCAAGGACACGGACGGGATTTATCGAGTACATCCTGATAGCCCAACATTTGCATTCTTATCCGTTGCGTATGATGTATATACTCTCAAGCATCACTCATATCTTCAAAATACGATTGTTGAGTCCCCGGTATATTAGACAGTAGAATAAGGTACATAGTGGCACCTTCTT
>ERZ1292640.4074-Hain-H43-02um-R1-4074-length-11232-cov-6_pt1 | contig 11232 bp, 11 predicted proteins | sample MGYA00564404_ERZ1292640 | MGnify/ENA primary metagenome ERZ1292640 (study PRJEB36523, sample SAMEA6512636) | groundwater metagenome | collected 2019-01-08 | study: AquaDiva: Metagenomics assemblies of 32 groundwater samples | reverse complement strand
ACGTTCACGTGCGGCTTCGACCGATCGAATTTCTCCTTCGCCATGGCTGTCTCTCCCTAGGTGCGGTCAGTCGTCTCTCGTGGATGAAGGATGCGACAACGGTCAGCGTCCGGTCACGCGGGCGACCACTTCCTCGCTCACGTTCTGGGGCGCCTGTTCGTACCGATCAAAGTGCATCGAATAGGTGGCGCGGCCCTGCGTCCGCGAACGCAGGTCGGTCGCGTACCCGAACATTTCCGACAGCGGCACGCGGGACCGCACAATCTGGGTGCCGCCGCGCGCTTCCATCGCGGTGATGCGACCGCGGCGGCTGTTCAGATTGCCGATGATGTCGCCCATGTACTCCTCGGGCACCACCACCTCCACCCGCATCACCGGTTCGAGCAGCACCGGGTTCGCCCTCTTTGCGGCGTCCTTGAACGCCATCGAGCCCGCAATCTTGAATGCCATTTCCGACGAGTCCACGTCGTGGTACGACCCGTCGTAGAGCGAAATCAGCACGTCGTCGACCGGATAGCCCGCCAGCACCCCTCCCGACATCGCCTCGCGGATACCTTCTTCGATCGGCTTGATGTACTCGCGCGGAATCGAGCCGCCGGTCGTGTCGTTCTCGAATTCGAAGCCCTCGCCAGGTTTGCGCGGCGACAGTCGGATTTTCGCGTGGCCGTACTGGCCGCGGCCGCCGGTCTGGCGGATGTACCGGCCCTCGCCCTGCGCGGCCGCCGTCAGTGTTTCCTTGTAGGCCACCTGCGGCCGGCCCACGCTGGCCTCGACGCCGAACTCGCGTTTCAGGCGGTCCACGATGATTTCCAGGTGCAGCTCGCCCATGCCGGCAATCACGACTTGGCCGGTCTCCGGGTCTGTGCGCACGCGGAACGTCGGATCCTCGGCCATCAGCTTGCCGAGACCCAGGCCCAGCTTTTCCTGGTCGGCCTTCGTCCGTGGCTCGATCGCCAGCGAGATGACCGGCTCGGGGAAGTCTATCGACTCGAGCACAACCGGATGCTTCTCGTCGCAAATGGTGTCGCCGGTGCTCACACTCTTCAGCCCGACCGCGGCGGCGATGTCGCCGGCGTAAACTTCCTTGATTTCCTCACGCTTGTTCGCGTGCATCTTCAGCAGCCGGCCCACCCGCTCGGTCTTGCGCTTGGTCGTGTTGTAGACGGAATCACCCGATTGCATCACGCCCGAGTAAACCCGGAAAAAGGTGAGCTGCCCGACAAACGGATCGGTCATGATCTTGAACGCCAGCGCCGAAAACGGCGCGTCGTCGGCCGCCGGACGTTCCGTCTGCTCCTCGGCCTTGTCGGGCACCAGCCCGATCATGGCGGGGATATCCAGCGGAGACGGCAGGTAGTCGACCACGGCGTCGAGCAGCGGCTGGACGCCCTTGTTCTTGAATGCCGACCCGCAAATCACCGGGACAAACGGAGCTTTTTCGTTGCGCACCGATTGGATGGTGCGCTTGCGCAGCACCGCGCGAATCTCCTCATCGGTCACCTCGCCGCCGTGGAGGTACTTGTCGAGAATCGCGTCGTCGATTTCGCTGGCCTTCTCGATCAGGTGCTCGCGGAATTCGGCGGCCTGGGCGCGATATTCTTCCGGGATCTCCTCGACGACATAGTCGGCGCCGAGCGTTTCGTCCTTGTAGCGAATCGCCTTCATCTTCAGCAGGTCGATCACGCCGGTGAAGTTCGATTCGGCGCCGATGGGCAACTGGATCGCCACCGGGTTGGCCCCCAGCTTCCTCTTGATCTGCTCGAGCGTCGCCATGAAGTCGGCGCCGACCCGATCCATCTTGTTGACGAAGCAGATGCGAGGCACGCGGTACTTGTCGGCCTGACGCCACACCGTTTCCGACTGCGGCTCCACGCCGGACACGGCGTCGAACACGGCCACCGCTCCATCGAGCACGCGCAGGGACCGCTCGACTTCGGCGGTGAAATCCACGTGGCCGGGCGTGTCGATGATGTTCACGCGGCAGTCGCGCCAGAAACAGGTGGTCGCCGCGGACGTGATCGTGATGCCGCGCTCCTGTTCCTGCTCCATCCAGTCCATCACGGCCGTGCCATCGTGCACTTCGCCGAGCTTGTACGTGATGCCCGTGTAGAACAGGATCCGCTCAGTCGTCGTGGTCTTCCCGGCATCAATGTGGGCCATGATGCCGATATTCCGCGTCCGGTGAAGAGGTACGCCCCTGGGCATGGGATCCTGAACTCTCGTCGCCTACCAGCGATAATGGGCGAACGCCTTGTTGGCTTCGGCCATCCGGTGCGTGTCTTCCTTCTTCTTCACGGCGCCGCCGCGCAGGTTCGACGCGTCGAGGAACTCGTTGGCGAGCTTCTCCTGCATCGTCTTGCCGTCGCCGCGCGATCGTGAGTACGACACCAGCCAGCGGATGCTCAATGACAGGCGCCGCGTGGCGTTCACCTCGATGGGCACCTGATAGTTCGACCCGCCGACCCGGCGCGACTTCACCTCGAGCGACGGTTTCACGTTGTCGACGGCCTTCTTGAACACCTTGACGGGATCGTCGCCGGTCTTGTCCTTGATGATGTCAAAGGCGCCGTAGAGGATGCCCTCTGCGGTGCTGCGCTTGCCTTCCTTCATCACCGTGTTGATGAATTTCGTGACAAGCGTGCTGCCGTATACCGGATCGGGCAGCACCTGGCGTTTCGCAATCTCTCGTCTGCGTGGCATGGCTCGGGTCCTACTGCTTTGGCCGCTTGGCGCCGTACTTCGATCGGCCCTGCTTCCGCCCCTGCACGCCCACCGCGTCGAGCGTGCCGCGAATCACGTGGTACCGCACGCCGGGGAGGTCCTTCACGCGGCCTCCGCGGATGAGCACCAGCGAGTGTTCCTGCAGGTTGTGGCCGACGCCGGGAATATAGGTCGTCACCTCGATCCCGTTGGTGAGCCGGACGCGGGCCACCTTGCGGAGGGCCGAGTTGGGCTTCTTCGGCGTCTGCGTGAACACGCGGACGCACACGCCGCGCTTCTGCGGGTTGTTCTGGAGCGCGGGGCTCTTCGTCTTGATGACGAGTTGATCGCGCCCTTTTCGAACGAGCTGGCTGATGGTCGGCAACTTCGCTCCGTACGCACACAACCGACGGCAGCGCCAAGGACCAGACACCGATCCCGGGTGCCCGCCGTCACATCCCTCATCGACTCCTGGTCCGCGGCGCACACACCTGACGCCCCGACGTCCACAGGAGCCCCCAGGCCTGGAAGCGCACCGCACGTGCGGGTGCTTGGTACCTGAAGGTGGTAGACCCTATGACTTGTGTTTTCTCGCCGAGGGGCGGAACATTCCGCTGAGCCTTCATGGCGGCGGCTACTAGATAGGGTGTCCTAGCAACCGAAGAACCTAACGAAGATACCATGCCGGTGTCGGGGATGCAAGTCTTGCGAGAGTCCGGGGCCGGCGAGGGTTGTGATTCGTGCGGCGTACGCGCATAATCTGCTCGGGTCCCGGCGCCGGCTCGGTGGCGGGCATTCTGGCTGGGGGCGTTGACGCCCCTGGAGGATCGGGTGACATGTCGTGCTGACAGCCTCCGGCCGAACCGACGTTGGACGCGAACGGACCGGTAACGAGGACGCATTCCTTGTCGATCCGGCGCACGGCTTGTTCGTGGTGGCTGATGGGATGGGCGGCCACAACGCCGGCGAAGTGGCGTCCCGACTCGCGGTGGACACGCTGGCGGAATTCGTGCGCGCGTCCCGTGAGGACAGCGGCATCACGTGGCCGTACGGCTTCGTGACGTCCCTCGGATTCGAAGCCAACCAACTCAAGAGCGCCCTCCAACTGGCCAATCAGGAGATCCGGTTCAAGGCCCAACGTGATCCGTCGTACGACGGCATGGGCTCGACCGTGGTCGCGTTGCTGGTCCGGGACCACCGGGGGGCCTTCGCCAGCGTGGGTGATAGCCGCCTGTACCGATGGCGGAACGGTCAGCTCACGCAGTTGTCCGAGGATGATTCGTGGGCGACATCGATGCTGCGCGCGGGCGCCTCGCCCGAGGCGATTCGCCAACATGGCATGCGGCACATGCTGACCCGGGCCCTCGGCACGGGACAGGCACTCGACGTGACCGTGTCCGAGTTCGCGCTGGCTGACGACGATCTGTTTCTGATCTGCAGCGATGGACTTCACGGCCCCCTCGGCGACCAGGGCATGGCCAAGGTCCTGGCCGCGGCATCCGGCGATCTCGACGCGCTGACGTCGGCACTCGTGGACGCGGCGAACGACGCCGGCGGCCCTGACAACGTGACAGTCGTGGTGGTGCGTTACGGGGACGGCCGCCACCGGCGAACCCTCGCGGACGAATCCGGCCAGACGCTGAGCGAGTACGCCGTCACGGCCGGACTGCTGGTCGCGGTCGGCATCGTGGTGTCCGGTCTGTTGATCAACATGATGCAGCGGTTCGTGGTCAACATCGTCCACGAGTTGTCGTTCTTAACGCCATGACGATGGACACGAACGGTCCACCGGCGCTCGGAGCCCGTCCGGGTCATCCCCCCCGGGCTCCGGGTCGCGCGCGTCGTGCAACGCGACCGCGCGAGTGGTTGCCGCTTGTCGTCGACGGAGCCGACCTGCCTGGAGCGTGCTCATGTTCCTCGGACACGCTCCTGGGCCACCGGTGGCATGCGCGCATCCATCGCGAGGATGGTCAGAGTCTGAGCGAGTACGTCACGGTTGTCGGCCTGACGGCGGCCACGGTCATCGCGTGCATGGCCATCTTCATCGCGCCCGTTGCGCGGGCGTATATCGGGCTGTTCAAACGACTGGTGCTTCAGTTCACGAGTGTGCCCTAGCGGCACGACGCGCAGGATCCGGGGCGGCCACGTGCACGTGCCGCACCGGGGACACGGCTGGTTGGCAGAATGCGGGGACCCCCGCGGAAGGAGCAGCGTCATGTTGAATCTCATCGTGCGTGCGCAGACCCTCGGCTGGCAGCTCAAGGAGAAGATGAAGAACGAGAAGGGCCAGACCAGCAGCGAGTACCTCGTGATCGCCGGCATCATCGTGGCGATCATCATCGCGATCATGGCCGTGTTCAGGACCAAGCTGACCGAAGCCATCACCCAGCTCGGTGACAAGATCTCCGGCGAGACGAAGTAGGGCTGTCCCACGGGAACGCCCATGGTGCGTGCGCACACACGGTACAGGCCTCGCCACACGGGTGGCAGGCCCGCCACCTCAGGCCAGGCGATGGTCGAAACGATCATCGCGTTGACGATCGTGATGCTGATCGTGATGGGATTGATCCACCTCTCGATGCTCGCGGCAACGCGGCACGTCCTGAACTTCGCGGCGTTCTCGGCGGCACGGGCCTCGGTGTACGGCGCGGCGGGTGATCAGCAGCGCAGCAATTCGCTCGTACAGACCATCATCCGGGTGTTACCCCGGGGGACGCAGCTGGCGCAGGCGTTCCCGCAGGGGGGAAACTACCGCGTCGTCGCGTGGTCTCCGTTCGCCTACCCGTTCAGCGGGACCACGGGCCGCACGCTCGTGACATCGCTGGCGCCCATGTATCAGCAGCCCACCATCGAGGAGGCCGGGGACAATGCGTCACGGTGACGGTTGTCGCCCCCGGTTCCTGGTCTGCCGCGTTCGCGACGAACGCGGCCAGACGTTTCCGTTTGTCGTGACCCTGTTGCTCGCCTTGTTCATCGTCGCCGGCGTGGTCATCAACGTGGGCCAGGCCGTGAACCGTCGGATTTTTCTGCAAATCGTGGCCGATGCCGGGGCCTTCACAGGGGCCACCGAGATGGCCCGCGGCATGAACACGATCGCGGACGTCAACGGCAAGATCCAGCGAGCCTGGGGCACGCTGACGTTCGCGACGATGGGCTTTACCGTGACGCCGTGTGTGGCAAGTGACCTCGCGGTCGCGGGATATGGCACCGTGGCGGGCGCCTCCACCACGATGATCGACCTGGTGAACAAGGGCTACGGAGAGCGGGCGCGGGCCCAGGCCAAACGGGTCACCGACTACAACGTCATGGACCTCTTCCCCGGCGAAGAACAGCTGATACAGGCCGGCGAACGCGACGCCGACAGCGGCCTGAAGAGTCCCCGCCCGGACAAGCACCTGGTCGATCTCATGGAAGTGCCGCCGGGAACCCCTCCCACGGCCCCGGCAATGTCTCCGGCCCGGAAACGCGCGGCTTGGACGTGTGTGTCGCCCACGCCGCAGCCGCGGTCCGCGGTCTTTCCCCTGTGGTTCCAGAAACCGCCTGGGAACCCTATTGCGTTTGTCTGGGTTGTGAAAGCCCCGATCCGGCGCGCGCGCGTGTTCGACGCCATATTCGGGCCGAACGCGATCCCAGCCATGACCGCCGCGGCCGCAGCCAAGCCCGTCGGGGGCAACATCAAGGAGGCGAAGGCGGAGTACGTCGCCAAGTTCATCCCCGTTCGAGGCTTCATCGGTTCGATCTGGGATACGGTGAAGCGGGTCAACCGGCAGGTGCACCACTGATGACAACGAGGCGCGCAGGCAGACACGCTCGTGGGCAGACGGGCCAGGCTATCGTGGAGACCGTCCTAGTGACGTGGGCGCTGATGATGATCCTCGCCATCATGGTGCAGGTCTTCTTGATCGATCAGCATGCGTACCGGCTTGCGACCAAGGCGCATTCGCGGCTCTTCACGCAGGTGGCCTATCCGGACAACAAGCCCGGCGTGAAGTACGAAACGCGGTGGACACAGAAATTCGAGGGCCCAGACGAGTACGTGCCGGTCATCGGGTACTTCAAGATGTATGGTCTCACGCGCGAGGACATGCGCATCCGGACCACCCACGGGCGGCCGGGCGGGTACAAGCGCATCAAGCTCGGCCGCGGGACGAAACCCGACATCAACGATGGCGTGGCCGGTCGGGCCGATACTTCGGCGTTGTTGTCACAGATCTCGACCGGGACGAGTCAACTGGAGACAGCGAAGACCAAGGCCCAGGAGGCGCCGAAATCCCCTCCCTCGGGCGGCGGCAAGCGGAAGTGAATTCGGAAGCGGGAGTACACCATGAAGGGTCGAATGGGCTTGTTGGTCTCGATTGCGGCGGGTCTGTTTGCGGTGATTGCCGTCTACCTGTACCTGGACGCCCGCGAGACAGAACTCCTGCAGCAGTCCGCGTTGCAGGATGTCGTCGTCACGAGAGCCGACGTCCTGGCGAATACGCCGATCGATGAACGGATGATCCGGATTGAGAAGATCCCGCGGAAGTACGTGCAGCCCGGCGCGGTGACCAAGGCGGGCGAAACGATCGGCCGCGTGGCGGCGGTACCGCTGCAACGCGGGTCCCAGGTCACGGGCATGGCCCTGCTGGCCGGTGGCGCCGAGTCGCTCGCCTTCAACGTGCCCCGCGGGATGCGGGCCATCGCGATCGCCGTCAATGATGTCTCGGGCGTGAGCGGACAGATCCGCCCGGGCAACTTTGTCGATCTCGTCGGCACCTTCGAATACGGCATCCCCTCCGGGACGGCCGGAGGTCAGATCACCTATTCGCAGGAACGCACGGAAGCCGTGACGATCGCCCAGAATGTGCAGATCATTGCCCTGGGCGGGGCGCCCGCCGAAGCGTCACGCGATGGCGAGGGGGGCCCTGCTCCCCTCCAGGTCGAGATCCCGCCAGGCAACGTCGAGAGTGCGATCCTGCTCGTGACGCCAACCCAGGTACAGGAAATCGTCCTCGCGCAACAAATTGGCTCACTGACCTTGAGCCTCCGGTCGAGCCTCGATTCGACGCCTATCGAGCTGCCGAGGCTGGACGAAAACACGTTCCTGCGCGTGCCCATGCCACTCAAGCCCAGGGCTCAACCGAGATGGCGTGAGATGCGCGGGACGGCGCGCTAGGGGCGGGGCAGCGCATCGTGAACAGCTCGTCGCGGGCCGGCTCCGCCGGCACGAGACAGCCGCCATTCGCAGGAATTCCATGGCGCGAGTGGCGCGCCTTGGCGCAACGGGTTGACTCGGATGGGCTCCGAGACTGGAGGTCAGTCATGCGGTACCGCATCGCGCGCGTCGTGGTGACAGCCGTCGTCGTGGCACTGGCCTGGCCGATGTGGGCACAGACGCGGTCCGAACGTCTCGTCGCCGGTGAGCAGAAGACCTTCAATCCCGCCTACGCCGTCGGGGACATCGCCATCGCGAACCCCGCGGTCTGCGATTTCCGGGTCGTCTCGGGACGTCGCGAGGTCATGCTGGTGGCCGTACGCCCGGGCTTCACGACGTTGACCATCTGGGACCAGCGCGGCACCAAACGAGACGAAGTCGCCATCGAAATCGTGTCGCGGGAATTCGCGCGGATCCTGGCCGACATGACCGAGTTGCTTCGTCCGTATCCCGATGTCGTGATCAAGCCACTCGGCGACCGCGCCGTCCTGATAGGCACGGTCAACACCCCGGACGAGTTGCAGACCGTCAAGACGCTGGCGAATGCCGCAGGCAACTTGATTTGTACCGTCACGCTGCGACGGGCGGTCGCCCCGACGGTCGAGTCGCCGGCACCGGTGTCGGTCCCAGCCCCGCTCCCCGTGCCGCCACCCGCCACGCACACGTTCACGGCAGACGCCCCGCCGCAGCTGCCGCCGCCGGTCCCGACGGTCACGTACGATCCCGAACCGCCGGCACCGGTGAGGCGGACCCCGGTCACGATGCCGGCGCCGGTGTCACTGGGAACCTTGCCGCCACCACCGGCCACAACGCCGCAGCCGGTCGGTGCGATGCCGCCGCCCGCCGCACCGCCGGTCGCCGTGCCGGCCGCGGCCACTCCACCACCGCCGAATATCTCTCCGGCACCGCCGAGTGCGCCGAGTGTGTCCCCTAGGCCACCCGTCCAGCCCCTGCCCACGCCTTCACCGGCGCCGTCACCGGCGGCCGATTGGAGCACACCGGCCGGGTCAGACACGGTGGAGTACCTGGTCGAACTTTACGAATCGCCGGCATCGGCGCCACCGCCCGAGGTCGCCGGGCCGAAGGGCAAACGCCTCTACATCGGCCGGCTCCGATCGGATCCCGGCGTCGAGGTCCGCCAGTTGATCACGCTCGCCGGCGGCACCAGCGCGAATGCCCTGCGAGGGCTCAGTATCGGCCTGACCCCTTCGCTCGTGAACAACGCCATTCACACGGCCGTGATCGTGGATACCAACCTGCCGGTGGGAAAATACGATCAGAAGAATCCGGTCTGGATCCGGTGTGCGCTGGCCTTCACGGGCAGACCCGGGCAGACGCGGTTCATCTCGGAGGTCGAATTGGCCCGCAGCGCGGCGCCGGTCGCGCCTCCAGCGTCTCCGGGGACGTCACAGGGCAACGCCGGTCGGGTCGCCGGTCAGGTCATCGACACCGGAGCTGCCGTGGCGGGCGTATCCATTCCGTCCTTCGGCGGGCTCCTGGGCAGCAGTCAGAGCCCGTCGCAGCCGAAGGCCCGTCAGACCACGTTGCTCATCGTGGTCACCCCGTCCATCCCGAAACAAAGGCCCCAGGCGGACCACATGACGATGCGGGGGCTGGCGCGACACGAAAGCACATATGGGTCCTGGCGGTAAGCTCACGCTCGTCGTCGGAGCCTCCGGGGGCTGTGGCACAACGACGGTCGCGATCAATCTTGCGGCCGCGCTGCCGCAGTATGCGGGCGGCCGCGCGCTGATCGTCGATGCCCACTACCCAGTGCCGGCGCAGGAACTGAGCCGGATCGGCCTCGACCGCGCGCGGGCGATCGGTGAACTGTCGCCCGTCCTCGCGAAGCTCACACCTGAAATGCTCGCCGGGTACCTCACGAGCTTCAACCCGACCTTGTCGGCCCTGCCCGTGGTGTCGGACGTGCAGCAGGCGCGTCAGATCACTCCGGACGCCGTCCGGCGGGTCATGGACTTCGCGAGACGCCTGTTCGTCAACATCGTCGTCGATGGGGGGCAGATCGGCGAAACCCTGCTCCCGGTCTGCATCGACCAGGCCGACGTGATCTGTCTCGTGGTGGAAGCGTCCACGACCGGTCTCCAGCGGGCACGCCACGCGCTCGAGTACTTTCGAACCCTGCAAGTCGGACGGGAGGCTGTCCTGACCGTCCTGAGCCGCGTGCCACCCAAGGCGGCGATCACGCCGGAGGTGGCCCAGGGCGTACTCCAGGTGCGAGTCAGCGCGGCGATCCCGGAAGAACCCGCCGGCATTCAGGAAGCCGAGACGCGTCGGCAACCGATCTTCTTGGCGCTCCCGCGTCATGCGGTGTCCCGCGAACTTGACCGCGTGGTCAGGGACGTGGCCGCCCGGGGCCTGCGGGTCGCGCAAGCCGTGGCCAAGCCGGCAGAGATTGCCGCCGGTTCGCAGCAGCAGTTCCGCGAGATCCGGTCGCGACTGCACCGGCGGCTCATCAGCGAGATTGACCTGCGCAAGGGCGAGATGGACTACATGCGCGATCCGGTCAAGCTGGCTGAACTGCGCCGGCGCGCGGAAGCCAAGGTGGAATCCCTCGTGGAGGAAGAGGCCCCGGAGATCACCGACCGTCAGGCCCGCCTGCGCCTGATCAAGGACGTGATGGACGAGGCGCTCGGCCTGGGTCCGTTGGAAGACCTGCTCGCGGATACGTCCGTCACCGAGATCATGGTCAACGGCGCCAACCGGGTGTTCGTGGAACGGAAAGGCAAACTGGAACTGTCGACGGTCCAGTTCTTGAGCAATGACCACCTGCGGCTGGTGATCGAGCGCATCGTGGCACCGATCGGCCGCCGGGTCGACGAAAAGGTGCCCATGGTGGATGCGCGGCTGGCGGACGGGTCCCGTGTGAACGCCATCATCCCGCCGCTCGCGCTGGACGGCCCGGCCCTGACCATCCGGAAGTTCGCGAAGTCGTTCCTGACCGTCGCCGACCTGGTCACATTCGGGTCATTGACCCAGCAGATGTCCGCATTCCTCGCCGCGGCGGTGGGTGCCCGCCAGAACATCGTCGTGTCGGGTGGAACCGGATCGGGCAAGACGACCTTGCTGAACCTGCTGGCGTCTTTCATTCCGTCAGACGAGCGTATCGTGACCCTCGAGGATTCCGCCGAACTGCGACTCGCGCAGGAGCACGTGGTCCGTCTCGAATCGCGCCCGCCGAACATCGAGGGCGAGGGGGCCATTACCATCCGGGATCTCGTCAAGAACGCGTTGCGGATGCGGCCCGATCGCATCGTCGTCGGGGAATGCCGCGGGGGCGAGACCCTGGACATGCTCCAGGCGATCAACACCGGCCACGA
>ERZ1292640.1104-Hain-H43-02um-R1-1104-length-22267-cov-6_pt3 | contig 11232 bp, 8 predicted proteins | sample MGYA00564404_ERZ1292640 | MGnify/ENA primary metagenome ERZ1292640 (study PRJEB36523, sample SAMEA6512636) | groundwater metagenome | collected 2019-01-08 | study: AquaDiva: Metagenomics assemblies of 32 groundwater samples | reverse complement strand
CAAGTTAAGCTTGTGTTGATTTGGACAGGCAAAGCCATGTGCAGATTAGGTTGTAATGTAGCTGTTTGGGACATTTTAAATTATTTTATTTGATTGAGCGACAATCAAGCCATAAAATCAAAATCCCACTTCAAAAATATTGGTTTCATCTAACAGATAAATTTTGCGAGCCGTTTCATCAACTGCCATATCCCGCAGATCAGAAAATTCTTGAGCGGTAAGTTGGTTAATAAGCGCTCCTTCTTTATTCAAAATAACTACGCGCAGAGTAGGCGGGTCAAGCACGTAAATATACTTTAAATCCAAATCAGTAAAAATTTTAGTCGGTCTTTGGAGAGGCGGCTGAATTTGCGGGCTAAAGCCTTCTTTTTTATTTTTGAATAATTTAATAATCTGCCCGCTTTTTTGAAGCAGCCAAATAGAACCGTCTATAGCCATATCTGCCGTGTCAGCTAAATTAAAGTCGGCCGAGTCGGTTATCCACTCAACTTCTTGAGTAAATCCAGTGGTAGAAGCGGTATATTTTAATAGTTTATAACTCACTCCGGTAGTAACCAAATATAATTTATTTTGATAAATGTCAGAGGTTGATGGCTCTCCAGACCAGGTTCTATCCCATTGCAATGGCTGCATTTTATTTGTTTCTAAATTTAATTGCGCCAGGCCGTCCAAAGAATGGTAAAAAAGCAAAGTATTCCCAGAATGGTCAATAGCTTTAGTTAAAATTCCAATTTCAGCGGAGGCAGTTTCTAATTTGGCAAATATGTTATTGCTTAAATTTAATTTATACACCCCGCCATTCCCATCAAAAGTATATATATTGTTTTCGCGCAGCAGTATTTGGTTTGGAATAAAATTAGGAATCTCTGCCAATAGGCGCGGAGCGGCTAAATTAACGCCTTGGGCTAAAAGCAATTGAGTGGCTATTTCTTTAATTAGTTTTTGTTTTTGATTTACTTGATCAGAGTTGTCTTCCGGCAGTCCGGAGATTGTATTTTGGGCTTGTTTTAGAGCTGTTTCAGCCTGTTTTCTGTCGCTGATTATTAAAAAGTTTCGCGCCTCAATAATTTTAGCTTGAATGCTATTGAGTAAAATTTGGTATTGAGTATCTTCTTTTGAGATTTGATCGCTGGATTGTTTATTTTTTCCTGGGAATAATATGTTAAATAATAGCATAAAACTAACCACAGCTATTACTAGGGCTGTAATTTTAGCAAATAATGAGCCGCGGCTTTTTTGCTTGCTCTGTCTTTTCGGGATTATAATAGCCGTCTTGATTTTATTTTGTTTTTGAATTATAGGCTCTTTTTTAATAGGCGCTTTGTTTTGAGCATTCGCAATGTCTGCCTCTTTTGTTTCTTCAGAGTCTCTTTTAATTAAAATAGCCCCAAAACTTTTATTACTAGGCGCTTTATTAAAGACGGATTTAAGCTCTGCAATAGCGTTTGATAAATTGTTGTCAAGAACTATCTTTTTTAATTTTTCTTGAGAGATGTAATCTAACAAGGTGTCTGTTATCAAGGCGACAGTTGAATTTTGAGGCATAGTGCCGCTGTAAATATTAGCAAATATTTTAACAGGATTAATTTCCTCGTTATTATTTTCAGTAATTTCAACAACATTTTTTTCTGAAGTTAAGAGGACATTTATTGGGCCAATTTTAGAAAAATGAACGAACTCTTTATGGCATGCGGCAATAATTACTTTAGAGTATTTCAGCCATTCTTTTTTAGTTTCCTTGATAGTTTCGCTAAGTCTAAAATTCAATTTTTGCAGGCTGTCTTCCAGCGCTTTTTCGCTATCTTGCGCTACAGAACTAAGATAGTCTTTTTTAGTTTCATCTATAATTTGTTTTAGAATATTTTTGTTGCTTTCTTGGGTCTTTGTAATTTGAGCCAAAATTAATATTTGCCCTAATTGCTCGTCTTTGTTTGAAATAGAAATTTCGAGCTCGCTATTTTGCTGGTGGGCATTTAACACAAGTTTAGAAATTTGATTTTCCATAATTTAAATACGGAATTAGTTTGACAAGGTAGTTTTTATATAATATTATATTAATATAAAGACTATGCTTGAACAAATTTTTGGTTCAAAAACTAGAATTCAAATTATTAATTTGTTTGTTAGAAATTCAAACGATGTTTTTTATGTGCGGGAAATTGCGCGCATTACAGGGCAGTATATAAATTCCATTAGAAGAGAATTAAGCAATCTTGAACGTTTCGGGTTTTTAAAGTCAAAAAGTCACATTAATAAAAAGTTGTATTGCGCCGATAAAAAGTTTTTTTTGTTTGATGAAATAAAAAATTTATTTTTGAAATCAAAAGTATTTTTAGAAAATGATTTAACCAATGCTTTAAAACGAGTAGGTGATATTAAATTATTAGTTTTTACAGGGATTTTTGCCGGCGTGGATACAAGAACAGATTTGTTGATAGTAGGCGATAAGATTCAAACTGCAGAGTTGCGCCATATTTTAAAAAATTTTAGCATTACGAGCGGACAAGAAATAAAATATACGGTTTTTACCGTTAAGGAGTATAATTATCGCCAAGACATACGAGATCAATTTTTGCATGATATTTTCGCTAATAAAAATATTATAGTGGTGGATAAAATTGGTAGCGGGGGCGGGATTTGAACCCGCGACCTCGTGGTTATGAGCCACGCGAGCTGCCGCTGCTCTACCCCGCGGTAGTAGTATTAAGCTCATTATTACATAATATATTTATGTCTGTCAAGCAATACAATTCTTTTTACGAAGATCCAGAGCTGCTTAAAAAGAAAATAACGGAAGCTTTAAAGTATTATGAGTTTCCAGAGGAGATTAATTTGGATGTTTTGCAAAAATGGATCAGCGGATCCGCGAGTCCGCTTTATTTTATTACTCGCGTATTCCAAGGAGCTTGCATAGAGACAGATGCAGAGGCAGAGAAGTTATTGGATTTATTATCTAGATTGTGGAATATTACTCCGCGCAACGAGCTTGGCGGCGCATCGCCTCAGCAGGAAATGATTACAGCTTTATTTAAACCGCAAAATGATTAAGTCAAAAATGCCTGATCAGATAGTATTTAAACATATTACATCTGAATTAGAAAGAAAAAATCACAGCCGTTATATTTTGTTAAAATCAACTCAAAAGCCTAGAAAGGTTTTAATTAAAGGGTCTCCTTTTATTATTACCGCAAATGATAAAAACGAAGTGCAAGTACTGCGGGAGCATTCTATTTATATAGAGGATTCTGAAATTAAAGCCGTATATCCGGAAGGACCCAAAGCAATTAATGTTAAAAATTTGGATTTAATTTATGATGCTGGAGCTCGCGGCGGCATTGTAATCACTCCAGGCTTTATTAACGCTCATGATCACGTGCCTATGTATTTAATGCGTTCAGCTATGCTTTTGGATTATGCTAAGGATTTAGATGGCACCATAGCTAAAATGCCGATTTGGCAAAAGCATATTGATGGCGCAGCGGCTGTAATTTCTGCCTTGGGTGATTTAACTGAACAGCAAAGAGGAGGAATTACCACTACCCTGAATCATAATGCTTTATTCGCGGAGGTTGATGAGGCGGCGGATGTTTGCGGTCAAAGAGTTATAAATTGCGTAAGTGCGATTTCTAATTCGCGGCCGGATGTTACTTTAGAGGCGGCGGCAAAATATATAATAGCTCCCAAAAGGGAGCTTTCAGTGCCTGGGATAGCTTTTCATTATTTATATAAAGTGAATCATGCTTTGCTTCTCGCGGTTAAGAAACTGCAGGATCAGCATCAGATATTAGTAACTCTTCATTTCGCTGAAAGCAAGGGAGTAGTAGAGCAGTGTGTAAGCAAGTTCGGCATGCGGGAGACTAAAATGCTGGAAAAATACGGTTTATTAAATCCTTTAACCTTATTATCGCATGTATTGTATGTGAATAATCAAGAGATTGAAATTTTAGTTAAAAACAAGGTCGGCATAGTTCATTTGCCGACATCAAATTCAATTCATAAAAGCGGCGTATTTAATTATCCAAAATTTGCAGAATTAGCAGGGGGAGAGCGAGTGGCCTTAGGCACAGACAGCGTGGTTTCCAAGAGCCGGCTGGATCTTTTAACAGAGGCATTTCAGACGCGCATTACTCATCTGCCGAATTATACGGTTTATTATGAAGATCTATTTAAAATGATAACTGTTAACGGCGCCAGAGTGTTAAATCAGCCAAAATTAGGCCGCATCGCTCCCGGCTGCAAAGCGGACATTGCTTTTTGGAAACTTAAGGACCGAGGGTTTTTGCCTTTTGATGAGAATGATCCTGCCACTTTGGTCGGCAATATCATTTCTCACGGAGGCCGCAATATCAGGGATTTAATGATTAACGGCAGGTTTATTATTTCTAATCGTATGCATAATTTAGTTGATGAGAGTGATTTAATGGAGCAGATACAGTATTATCATATGGAGGTTAGAAAATTGGTGAATAAGGAGAAAATTAGTAATAAAGATATATGTCAATAAAACAAAATACAGAATCAATCATAATTTTAGTTACCGGAGGAGCAGGATTTATGGGCAGTAATTTTATTAGGTATATTTTAAGTAAATACCTGCGATACCATGTGGTCAATTTAGATAAATTGTCTTATGCCGGCAATTTAGATAATTTAATAGATATAGAGAATAATCCGCGCTATAAATTTATTTTAGGCGATATTTCTGACGATGTAATAGTGCGCAATATTTTTAAATTAGAGCGGCCGCATATAGTCGTCAACTACGCGGCAGAGACATTAGTGGATCGTTCTATCGCAGGTCCAAAGATTTTTGTTGAGTCAAATATCGTCGGGACTCAAAATCTTCTGGAGGCGGCGCGTGAATTTCCGATCAAAAAATTTGTTCAAGTTTCTACTGATGAGGTTTACGGTGAGATTTTGAGCGGAAAAGCGCCAGAAACAACAGTATGCCATCCGCGCAATCCTTATGCTGCCACCAAAGCAGGTGCTGATCATTTGGTTATTTCTTATGTCAATACTTATGATATTCCGGCAGTAATTACTCGTTCCTGCAATTTTTATGGGCCCAATCAATATCCGGAAAAATTGATACCCATTTTTATTACTAATTTATTAGAGAACAGGGAAATTTTTATCCATGGCGATGGAGGTCAGACACGGGAGTGGATTTATACGGAAGATCATTGCCGAGCAATTGATAAAATTATACAGAAAGGCAAAATCGGTGAGATTTACAATATAGGCACGAGCCAGAACCGCACAATTATACAGATTGCCGAGATAATTTTAAAATTGTTAGGTAAAGATAAAAAGGTGATGCGATTTACCAAAGACAGGCCTGGCAACGATCGCCGATATGCGCTGAATTGGAATAAGTTAGCTGGATTAGGCTGGGAGCCGATGCATATTTTTGACAAAGGGATTAGATTGACCGTTGATTGGTATAAAAAGAACGAGAAATGGTGGCGAAAAATTAAACAGATGCCGGAGTTTGATGAATATTATAAGCATAAGTATTTGAATGTACAATAGCTTAATTTAAAAATTGAAACATTAGAAATTGTTTAAAAATTAGAAATTGAAAATTGAAAATTTCCATGCCTATTTCATATTCCAACGGCCAATATATTCCAACTGATCAATTAACTTTACCGGTATCCTCTGACACAATCGGCACTTTTCGCGGTTTTCGGATTTTTACAGCGTGCCGCACTATTGGTCAAAAAGTTTTTTGTTTAGACGATCATATTGAGCGACTTTTTAAGTCGGCCGAGGCTATTTGTATGGAGTTGCCGCATGGCCGTGATCAACTGCGCGGGATTATTGAAGAGACAGTGGAGAGGAATAAAAGGTTCAGAACCTCTGGAGGTTCTGAACCTGAGCCAGATTTGCTCTTAGAAATTATGTACAGCGGCGGGCAGGCCGCTCCAAACGGAGTGGCGCCGGCTGGTTCTGCAATTTTATATGTCGTTGTTTTTTCGCTAAAATTGCCTCCAATGCTTTGGTATCAAGATGGAATAACTTTGGCGTCATATCCTTATCAGCGACAGTGGCCGGAAGTCAAACTTTTAAATTATGTAGGCGCGGTTATTGCGCATCAAACAGTCGTCAAAAAATACGGCGCAGACGAAGCGTTGTTTATCTCGCCTGATGATCGTCAGATTGTGCTTGAAGGCACAACTTTTAATTTTTTTATTGTCAAAGACGGCGCAATGATTACTCATCCTTTGGATGGCAATATTTTGTCCGGAATCACAAGAAGAGTCGCTTTAGAGCTGGCGCGTCAAAACGGTATTCCAGTCAAAGAAGATTATTTTGAGTTTAATGATTTAAAAAGCGCTGACGAGGCTTTTATCACTTCCTCAACGCGCAATGTTGTGCCAATAGTTAAAATTGATGATTTTAAAATTGGCAATGGCAAGCCTGGGGAGATTACGAAAAAATTGGGGGAAAAGTTTAAGGAGTATCAAAGAGAGTACTGAAAATTAAATTATTATTACCCTACCACTTATTTTTTTTCTTGTAAATAGTAAAGTGTATAAATGCAAAAAATTTTACTTCTCGGCAAAAATGGGATGCTGGGGCAAGCGATTGTAGAGAAGTTCAAAGTTCAAAGTTCCCACCCTGCGGGTGATTACCCGAAGGGTGAAAAATTTAAAATTATCGCCCTGGGTCGCCAGGACCTGGACATCACCAAAAAATCCCAAGTCATTAAAAAAATCAGTGAGATTAAGCCTGATCTCGTTATTAATGCGACCGGATATACTGATGTTGATGGCGCCGAATCAGAGCGTCAAAAGGCGTTTGCAGTCAATGGGGACGCTGTCGGTTATATTGCGCAGGCATGCAGTCAAATAGGCGCGAGTTTTATTCACTTTTCTACTGATTATGTTTTTGACGGAAGTCGGGCGCATGGTTATGAAGAGGATGATCTTGAGCATTTGGGGCCGTTGAATGTTTACGGTGAATCAAAATTGATTGGCGAAGAAAATGTCAAAATCCAAATCTCAAATGTCAAATCAAATCCAAATCTCAAATGTCAAAAGTTTTTTATTATTCGTACCTCATGGCTATATGGAGCAGGCGGGAAAAATTTTGTTGATGCGATGCTAAAACGCGCGATTGACGGTCAGACACAATTTAAAGTAGTCAATGATCAGTTTGGCTTGCCGACTTATACTCGCGATTTGGCGGAACGGGTTTTGTGGATGGTTGATGAGATTGAGCAGTTGGAATCAGGGATTTATCATATTACTAATTCAAAATTAAAAATTCAAAAGTCAAAATTACAATTAAAAATTAAAAATTATAATCATAGGGAGCAGGAGCCAGATGGCATTAGCTGGTTTGTATTTGCTCAAGAAATTTTTAAGATAGCAAAAGAGCTGGGAATATTGTCAAAACTGCCCAATGTCAAGCCATGCACATCAGACGAATTTCCCAGGCCGGCAAGGAGGCCAAAATACGGCGCGTTAATCAATACTAAGTTGCCGGATATGAGGGAGTGGAAGATAGCGCTGACAGAATTTCTAATTTCTAATCAATTTTAATGTTTTAATTTAAAATTGCAGAATTAAATATTGTTTAAAAATTAAAAATTGAAAATTAAAAATTAAAGTGCTATAATACTCCCATGCTCGCACTTCTCATCAATTTAATTATTTTAATTGTAATTTTTACAGGCATCATCAGCGCCGCTATGTTTGGTTTGCGGTTTTATCTGCGCGGGATTGTTGAATCAAAACCAGATTATAAAGACGAACTATTTTTAATTCGCGTGCCAAAAGAATCAACTAAGATGAAAGAAGAAAAAGAAAAAGGCGGAGGCGGCAGTCAACAAGAGAGCATTAGAGAAAAAATTTCTTTAATTCAGACTATTTACGCGAATTTTTGCGGCGTTAAAAATCAAAATTCAATTTCTCGGTTTTTTTACGGGCCTCAAAATTATTTATCAGCGGAAATAGTGGTAAAACAAGGGTTGATTTATTTTTATTTAATTTGTCCGCACCGCATCTCGGCATTTTTAGAACAGCAAATGCATGCGCAGTTTCCTGATGCCGAGATCAGCAGAGAAACAGATTATAATATTTTTACCAAGCAAGGAGAATTAGCCGCGGCTTATTTGCGCTTGCGTCGCAATCATATCTTGCCGATTAAAACTTATAAAGAATTAGAAACTGATCCCCTAAACGCTATTGTCAATAGTTTAAGCAAAGTTGATCCTGCAGACGGCGCGGGAATTCAAATTTTAGTTCAGCCAAAAGAGCGCTCGTGGAGCAGAAAAGGTTTGCGCGTTGCTTCTACAATGCAACAAGGCAAGAGTTTTAAAAACGCTTTAGGAACCGGATTTAATCCATTTAAATTACTGCAAAAGGGCTCTTATAATCTTCTTTCATCAACCCAATATTTAAGCACTGATTCTAAAAACCAATTTGAATCAGGCAAGGATTCAAAACAAGATTGGCAAAAAGAATCATATCGCTTGTCGCCGCTTGAAGAAGAAATGGTTAAGGGTATAGAAAATAAAGCAGCGCAATTAGCATATGAGGCCAATATTAGAATTATCGCTTGTTCAGAAACGCCTGGCAGAGCAGGCATTATACTTAATAATATTATCAATGCTTTTACGCAGTTTGATCATGGAGAAAAAGGAAACGGCTTTCGTTTTTGGTCTCCTAAACTATCGCGCAGTTTAATTTCTGATTTTATCTTTCGCCGCTTCCGCCGCCAGGGGCGGCTTATTTTAAACACAGAAGAATTAGCCAGCCTTTGGCATCTGCCTTTGCCGCAAACCGATACGCCTAATATTTTATGGCTGACAGCCAAGCGGTCCGCGCCGCCGGTCGATTTGCCGGGAGAAGGCGTTATTTTAGGAAAGAGCATTTACCGCGGCATAGAGCGGATTGTGCGTTTAAAGCGGGATGACAGGCGCCGGCATCTGTATGTTATTGGCCGCTCCGGCACAGGCAAATCAGTTCTCATGTCAAATATGGCTTTGCAGGATATAGAAAACGGCGAGGGGGTGGGCATGTTAGATCCCCACGGCGAGCTTATAGAATCTGTTTTAGAAAATATTCCAAAAAACAGGGTGGATGATGTAATTTATTTTGATCCCTCTGATATTGAACGGCCTTTAGGCCTTAATATGCTGGAATATAAAACCGAGGATCAGATGGATTTTGCCGTGCAGGAGATGATTGCAATTTTTTATAAATTATTCCCGGCAGAGATGATTGGACCGATGTTTGAGCATAACATGAGAAATGTGATGCTCACTTTAATGGCGGACAAAGAATCCCCTGGCACTATAGCCGATATTCCGCGAATGTTTACTGATAAAGAGTTTCAGCAGTATAAACTTAAAAAGGTTAAAGATGTCGTGGTTAGGGCTTTCTGGGAGAAGGAGATGGCGCAGACTACTGATTTTCATAAGTCCGAGATGCTTGGGTATTTAATTTCTAAAGTCGGCAGATTTATAGAGAACGAGATGATGCGCAATATTATCGGTCAGCCAAAAAGCGGTTTTGATTTTCGCGAGGCCATGGACAAAAAGAAGATTTTGCTGGTCAATCTTTCCAAAGGCAAAACAGGCGAAGTCAACAGCTCTTTATTGGGTTTAATTATTGTGGCGAAATTGCAGATGGCCGCGTTGTCGCGGGCAGAGATGCCGGAGAGCCAGCGCCATGATTTTTATTTATATATTGATGAATTTCAAAATTTTGTAACTGATTCTATAGCCACTATTTTGTCAGAGGCGCGAAAATATCGTTTAAATTTAATCATAGCGCATCAATATTTAGGCCAGTTGATTGATGAAAAAGGCCAGAAAAAGATTTTAGACGCGGTTTTAGGCAATGCCGGGACAATTGCCGCTTTTCGTATTGGCGTGGAGGATGCCGAAACTATCGCTAAAGAACTTGCGCCGGTTTTTAACGAGTATGATGTCATCAATATAGAAAAATTTAACGCTTATCTTAAATTGCTGATTGATAATACTGCCAGTAAACCTTTTAATATGCAGACTTTTCCGCCAAAACCGGGGAGTATTGAGCTTGCGCAATCAATCAAAGAATTGTCTAGACTTAAATACGGCCGGCCCCGCGCCGAGGTGGAAGCTGATATTTTAGAGCGCACGCAGTTAGGCTCATCTTCAACTAAATCAGATTTTAGAGCAGTTGAGGCGAGTTTGTAAGATTGTCTTTATCATCGGCCGGTAAATTTGACAAAGTTATAAATGTTATAGTAAATTAACTTCAGCAAATTACTTATCTATTTTTTTATGCAAAATCACACTCTTTATTTCGGCGACAATTTAGAGATCCTGCGAAAAAAAATTCCGGAGGATAGCTTTGATTTAATTTATCTTGACCCGCCGTTTAATTCTAACCGCAGTTACAATGTTTTGTTTAAAGAGGGCATGCAAGATAGCCCGGCCCAAATTAAGGCATTTGAGGATTCTTGGCATTGGACGCACGAAGCCAAAGCCGCATTTGACTATTTGGTCACGAAAACCAACGAGGGCATTTCCAACCTAATGCTGGCTTTGGAAAAAATGGTCGGGCATAATGACATGCTGGCTTATTTAACAATGATGACAGTGCGGCTAATTGAACTTCATCGGGTATTAAAGCGGACCGGCAGTTTATATCTGCACTGCGATCCGACCGCCAGCCATTATCTAAAAATTGTTTTAGACGCGATATTTGGGAAGACAAATTTTAGGAATGAATTAGTTTGGATATATAAAGGAAGGGAGTTGTCGCATAAAAATTACAGCAGAAAACATGATATTATTTTTTTCTATACAAAATCAGAGTTATATGTATTTAATTGGGAAGAGATATTAGAACCATTAAAAGAGAGTTCAAAAAAAGCTCTTGCCCGTTATGAGGATAAAAAAGGATATTTTATTGTAAGGTACAAAAAAGGAGGCGGTTTTGCGCCTATTGAGAACGAGGGACCGGAGACATATCGTCAGTATGTACCAAAAGGCGTGCCGCCAAGAGATTGGTTTTACGCAGATTATGCGAGAAAAAGCGAACAGCTTGGCTACGCCACTCAAAAACCCGAAACATTATTAGAAAGAATTATTAAGGCGAGTTCAAAAGAGGGCGATTGGGTTTTGGACCCGTTTTGCGGTTGTGGGACGACTGTGGCTGTAGCGGAAAAATTAAAAAGAAATTGGATTGGCATTGACATAACAACATTAGCAATTAGTTTAATTAAACACAG
>ERZ1292640.3864-Hain-H43-02um-R1-3864-length-11570-cov-4_pt1 | contig 11233 bp, 19 predicted proteins | sample MGYA00564404_ERZ1292640 | MGnify/ENA primary metagenome ERZ1292640 (study PRJEB36523, sample SAMEA6512636) | groundwater metagenome | collected 2019-01-08 | study: AquaDiva: Metagenomics assemblies of 32 groundwater samples | reverse complement strand
AGGAGGTGGATGGCGCGGAAATCGCGCCCGGCTTCCCGCATGACGGCATCGAAATCCTTCTTCTGGTCCCCGTCGCGCGGGATGCCGTCGAAGAGGATCCTCTGGCCTTTCGGCCGCATCATGACCGCCTCCCTGACCACCTGCATGATGATCCCGTGCGGGACCAGCTTCCCGTTGTCGATGTAGGACTTCACCGTCGCTCCGAGTGGCGATCCCGACGCCGCGATCTTCCGCAGCTCCCCGCCCGCCTCGAAGATGTCGAAGTGGAACGCGGCCGCGAGCCTCTTGGCCTGCGTGCCTTTGCCGCTGCCTTGAATCCCAAATAACAGAAGATCCATGTTACACGAGCTTCTCATAATCATGGGCAAGCATCTGGGCGTTGATCTGCCGGATGAGCTCCATCACCACCCCGACGATGATGATGAGGCCCGAGCCGGAGATGATGAGGTCGGAGCTGTTGAGCGTAGTGAAGCTCGTGAAGAGGAGCGGGATGACGGCCACGATGCCGAGGAAGACGCCCCCCCACAGGTTGAGGCGGTTACTGGTGCGCGCCAGGAGGTGCGCCGTCTGCGTGCCGGGCCGCACGCCGGGGATGAACCCTCCCCTTTTCTGGATGTTCTCCGCCAGTTCCGCGGGCTTGAAGGTGACCGAGACGTAGAAGTACGTGAACGCGAGCACCAGGAGGAAGTACGCGACCATGTAGGTGTAGCTGGGATTGCTGGAGCTGAGGTACGTGGCGATGAACTGTACGACACCCTGGAAGCGCGGCGCCGTCTGCAGGAACTGCGCCAGGACGCCGGGGAAGGTGACGAGGGAGATGGCGAAGATGATGGGGATCATGCCCGCTTGGTTGAGGCGGATGGGGATGCTGCCCTGCACGCCCCGCCCCGCGCCCTGGTTGGCGTAGGTGATGGGGATGAGGCGGTGCGCATCCGTGAAGAGCACCACCGCGATGAGCATGGCGACGGAGATGATGGCGAAGAACACGAACGCGCCCATCTTCGTGTCGCCGCTCATGAGGATGGCGCTCACGCGGGCGGGGATCTCGGTGACGATGCCCGTGAAGATGATGAGGGAGGACCCGTTGCCGATCCCCTTCTCCGTGATGAGCTCGCCGAGCCACATGAGGAACAGCGACCCCACGGTGACGAAGACCATGGGGGCGAGGACGTTGGGGAAGGAGGTGTCCACCAGGTTGATGCCGCCCGTGCCGCGGCTGAGGAGGATGAGGAACCCGTAGCTCTGGAAGAACGAGAGCGGCAGGGAGAGCCAGCGCGTGTACCGGTTGAGCTCCTGCTGCCCCTGCGCCCCCTCCTTGCTCAAGGCCTCCAGCTTGGGGAAGATGACCGTGGCCAGCTGGACGATGATGGACGCGTTGATGTAGGGCGAGAGCCCCAGCATGACGATGGAGAAATTGTCGATGGCGCCGCCCGTGAGCGCCGCGAAGATGCCGATGGCGCCGCCCGCATTGCGGTTATTGAGGAACTGGCCCAGCGCCGCGGGATCCGTGCCGGGCACGCTGATGTGCGCCGTGAGGCGGTAGAGGAAGAGGAGCCCGAGCGTGATGAGGATGCGCTTGCGCAGGTCCTCGGAGTGCCACATCTGTTGGAGGTACTTGAACATGGCTTAGGCGATGTCCACGAGCTGGAGCTTCCCGCCGGCCTTCTCCAGTGCTTCCTTGGCGCCGCCCGTGGCGGCGTGGACGGCGAGGGTGAATGCCTTGGTGAGGGAGGTCCCTCTAAGGAGCTTCACGGGACGGCCGGTGCGCACGATGCGCGCAGACCGCAGCGCCGCCACATCGTAGCTTCCTGCGGCGAGCTTCGCCTCCAGCACGTCCAGGTTGATGGCTTCGTAGTGCACGCGGCGCGGCTGCTTGAACCCGCCCATCTTGGGCTGGCGGCGCAGGAGCGGCGTCTGCCCGCCCTCGAAGCCGAACTTGCGGCCCTTCCCCACGCGGGACTGCTGGCCCTTGGTGCCGCGCCCGGCCGTGGTTCCCCCTCCCGCGGCATTGCCGCGCGCCACGCGCTTGCGCGGCCTCGTCGAACCCGGTGCTGGCTTCAGTTCATGGAGCATGGAGGCTGTGATTCTAGGGGGGTTTTTGGACTGGGTCAAATGGAGAACCAGCCCTTCTTCTCTCCTGGATTGCTGAGAGTTTCTCAAGAATTCTCGAATGCAGGACTTGCTCGCGCTCGATCATCCAGAGTGCCAATCCCGATTCAACAGGACATCACTCCGTATGGATGTCTATCTTCCACGCCACAGAATCACCATCTGAACACTCCCCCGCTTCCCCCTTTTCGGTTGTGATCATACGTTTACGGAAGAAACTTCCCGATCACCGTTGACGGGGAGTCGCATCCTGAGAAGAGTCGCCCCCTACCGGTACCTTGCCGTGGCACCGCCCCTTTCATTTCTTCCCCCCTCCCCCATGCACATGAAGAAATACCTGGCGTTCTTCCTCGTACTCCCGGCGTTCTGGATAGCGAGCGCGCGTGGAGAGAGCGCCTCCCTCCCCCTGCAGACGGCTTCCACATCACCGGAAACCACGAAACAACGCATCCTGGAGCTCGTGAACGGCGAGCGGCAGAAAGCGGCCCTCTCTCCCCTCACCTGGAACGATCGACTCGCGCTCGCCGCAAAGCGGCACGCCGAGGACATGCAGGCCCGGAACTACTTCAGCCACACGGGACTCGATGGCAGTTCCGCTTCTGACCGCATCAAGGCCGCCGGTTACGGCCCCACGTGCACCGGCTGCCGGTGGAGCACCTCCTTTGGCGAGAACATCGCCCGCGGCCAGCGCACGCCGGAACAGGTGATGGCGGACTGGATGAATTCCCCCGGCCACCGCGCCAACATCCTCAACCCGCAATTCCTGGAACTCGGTATCGGCATCGCCGGCACGTACTGGGCGCAGGAATTCGGCGCCATTCGCACGTGGTGATAGGCCATCGCCATGCCGAGTGGATGAGCCCCTCCCCGGAGGGGTTTTTCCTGTTTTCGAGTTTAGCCCTTGTGTATGCGGAAAAATCGATGCCCCTCCCCCACGGGGAAGGGCTAGAGGGGTGGGGGCAGACGATATCACTCTAACTTATTCCTCTTTGCCTGGCGGTTCTTCTCCTCCATCTCCTGACGGGAAACCTGCTGGACCTGTACGGCGTCGCCCGATGGGGCTTCCGCTTCCGCTGCCTTCTTCTCAACCGCCTTCTCTTCCACCATAGCGGCAGGGACGGCGCGCAGTTTCTGCAGTGCGATCATGGTGGCTTGCGCGTTGACGAGCTTGTTGCGCGAACCGAAACGCTTGCTCAGCACGTTCTTCACGCCTGCGTGGTCCAGGATCACGCGCAGGGCGCCCCCCGCGATCACGCCCGTTCCCGGAAGGGCGGGGAGGATGCGGATGCGCGCCGCCTTGTGCTTGATTTCCACGGCATGTGGGATGGTCCCCTCAATGAGCGGCACACGGAGCATTGCGCGCTTTGCGGCGGCGGTAGCTTTCTTGATGGCAGCCTGCACCTCGCTCGCCTTCCCGGTACCCAACCCCACCTTCCCCTTGCGGTTCCCCACCACCACGATGGCGCGGAAGCGCATGCGGCGCCCGCCTTTGACCACGCGGGTCACGCGGTCGATGCTCAGTGTCGCTTCCGCGAACTCACTCGGCTCGCGACGGCCGCGGCCGCGGTCACCACGCTTGCGATCAGGACGGGAGGATTTAGCCATAGGAGAATCAGAGGGAAGTGGAAGCGAAGATGGGCCTTGCGAAGCTTTCAGCTGTCAGCCCCCGGCATTCAGCGACACCGCTGGCAGCTGACCGCTGGCAGCTGACCGCTTGCCGGAGGGAAGTGAGGCCGGAAACAATAGTGTGCAGAATCATAATCAGAATTGTAAGCCGCCTTCGCGGGCGGCATCGGCCAAGGCTTTGATGCGGCCGTGGTAGCGGTAGCCGCCGCGGTCGAAGACGACGGAAGCGACGCCCTTCTCCTTCGCCTTCTTGGCGAGAAGCTTCCCCAGCTTGACGGCGCCTTCCACCGTGAGCTTCGCTTTGGCCTCCTTGGTATCGGCGGAAACAATCGTGCGGCCGGCCGCGTCGTCGATGAGCTGGGCGGAGAGCCGCGTGAGCGAACGGAAGACGGAGAAGCGGGGGCGGGCCGCCGTGCCCTGGACGCGCGCGCGGAGGCGGCGGCGGCGGGCGTGCCGAAGCTGAGATTTCAACTGAGACATGTGTGAGCAAAGGAAGAATCGGTGAAGCGGACAGCTACCAGCGGACAGTGGACGGTACTGACCGCTGACTGCTGATCACTGATCGCTTGCCAGAGAGAAGTGAAGCCGACAATGACGGAGTGGAAGTCCATAATTATGCGGCGGTCTTGGCGGCAGCCGCCTTGCCGGGTTTGCGACGCACCTGTTCCCCGACGTAGCGCACGCCTTTGCCCTTGTACGGCTCGGGGGGGCGCAACCCGCGGATCTGCGCGGCCACCTGGCCGACGAGCTGCTTGTCGATGCCCTTGATGGTGAGCAGGTTCTTGTTCTTCTCGTCCTGGGTGATCTCTATCCCCTGGGGAATGGCGAAGTTGATGGGGTGGGAGTGGCCGAGGTTGAGCACCAGGACCTTGCCTTTAGACTGTGCCTTGTACCCCACGCCGATGATCTCCAGTTGCTTCTGGTACCCCTGGCTCACGCCCACCGCCATGCCCTGGAGGAGCATGCGGATGAGGCCGTGGCGCTCGCGGGCGGCTTTGCTCTCGTCCTTCCGCGTCACCTTGAGCGCGTTCCCTTCCGGTTCCACCGCCACTTCCGGGAGAAGCCCGAGCGTGAGTTCGCCCTTGGGACCCTTCATGATGACGGTTCCGGCCTTGATTTCGGCGGAAACCCCGGAGGGGAGGGCCACTGGTTTGATGCCAATCCGAGACATGGTTAGGAGACAGTACAGAGGACTTCCCCGCCCACCTTGCGCTTGCGCGCTTCCTTGTCTGTGAGGAGACCGTGGCTGGTGGTGACGACGGCGATGCCGTATCCCTGGAGCACGGGTTTGAGCTCCCGGGCGCCGCTATAGACGCGGCGGCCGGGCGTGCTGACGCGCTGGAGGGTGAGTTTCTTCCCGGGATCGAAGACCACCTCCACCTCCTGCTTGGGGGCTTCGCCGAGGACGCGGACTTCCGCCACCCAGCCTTCCTTCTTGAGGAGCGTGAGCAGCTCCTCGTTGATGCGGGACCATGGCGCGCTGCACGAGGTATGCCGCGCCTTCTGCGCGTTGCGCATGCGGGTGAGGAGGTCGCCGATGGGGTCTGAGAGGATGGGCATGGGATTACCAGGAAGACTTGGTGACGCCCGGGATGTCGCCATTGGTGGCAAGTTCCCGGAAACAGATGCGGCAGATGCCGAAGAAGCGCATGTAGCCGTGGCGCCGTCCGCACAACTGGCAACGGTTGTAGGCGCGGGTGGGGAACGCTGCTTTCTTGCCCGCGCGCTTGGCCTCCAAGAGGTCTTGGAGCTTGCGCTGTTGGCTGAGGACGATCGACAAGCGTGCCATATCAGTGGGAGGTGGAGGAAATCTTCTTTTGTTCTCGTTGGAACGGCATGCCGAGCGCCTTGAGAAGCGCCATCCCCTCCCTGTCATCCTTCGCCGTGGTGGAGAGCTGGATCTGCATGCCGAAGATCTTCCCCGCGTCCACCGACGCCACCTCCGGGAAAATCGTGTGGTCCTTGAGGCCGATGGCGTAGTTGCCGCGCCCGTCCAGCTTGGCCGGGAGGCCGCGGAAGTCGCGGATGCGCGGGAGGACGTAGCTCAGGAGCCGGTCGAGGAACTCCTCCATCCTGCGGCCGCGCAGCGTGACTATGGCGCCCACCGTGGTGCCCTCGCGCGTCTTGAAGTTGGAGATGGCCTTGCGCGTCTTGCGGAACACGGGCTTCTGCCCGGTAACCAGCGCAAGCGTCTCGCCGATGTACTGGTGCAGTTCCTTGCTGTCCATCTTGGTCTTGTTGATGCCCACGTTCACGATGACTTTCTCCACGCGCGGAAGGGCATGGATATTGGCTTCCTTCAGCTCTTTCTTGAGCGTCTCGGCGATGGGGCCGCGGAGCCGTTGGTGGAGGGAGACATATTTCATTGATCAGAGAATGTGGGAATCAAGAGCCCCTGCCGCTGGTCTTGGGAGGAATCGTTTGGGAAGGAATGGTATGGTCCTGCTTGGAGCGTGCTTCATCGGGCCCGCCTTCGCTTTCGGCCGATCCGAACTGCAGCTTCTTCCAGAACGGCTGCTTGGTCGGCCTGCCCTCCGTAGTCCCCGCAGGGGCGGAGGAAGGCCTGCCCTCCGTAGTCCCCGCAGGGGCGGAGGAAGGCCTGCCCTCCGTAGTCCCCGACTTGTCCCCCGAAGCCTTGGCGAAGGGGGAAGGGGCGGAGGAAGGCCTGCCCTCGGACGGTTTGGCAACGGGCTTTTCGGCTGTGTCCGTTTTCTTCTCCTTCTTCTCCGGAACGGACTTCGCGGCGGCGGCTTTCTTTGGCGCAGCCACCTTGCGGACCACCTCGCCGCTCCTCTTGGCGATGCGCACCTTCTTGCCGTCCTTGACGGCGAAGCCGATGCGCGTGGGTTTCTTGGTCTTGGGGTCGAGGAGCATCACCTTGGACGCGTTGAGGCTCGCCTCGTACTTCACGATGCGGCCCGCCTCCTGGTACGTCTTCTTGATGTGGCGCGTACGCATGTTGATGCCCCCCACCACCACGCGGTTGCGCGCCGGGATGACGCGCATGATGCTGCCCGTCTTCCCCTTATCCTTGCCGCTGATGACGACGACCGTGTCGCCCGTATGCAGTTTCATAGGACGTCGGGGGCTTGGGAAATGATTTTTTGGTAGCCTTTCGCGCGCAGTTCCCTGGCGACGGGGCCGAAGACGCGCGTGCCCTTGGGCATGCCGTCCTTCTGGATGATGACGCAGGCGTTGTCGTCGAAGCGGATGGCGGAACCGTCCTTGCGGCGGACCACGTTGCGGGTGCGCACCACCACCGCGCGCTCGACGGTCTTCTTGCGCACCGTGCCGCGCGGTGCCGCTTCCTTGACCGCGACGACGATCACGTCGCCCAAGCCGGCGTACCGGCGGCGCGTGCCGCCGAGCACCCGGATGCACATCACTTTCTTGGCACCCGTGTTATCGGCCACGCCGAGGATGGTCTGTACCTGGATCATTGCTCAGATGAAGGAGAAGCAGGCATGCTTGACTGCGTACTGGAAGGTTTTTCCGCCTGCGCGGAAGAAGCGGGACGTTGCGTCACGGCAGTGAGGTCCTTCTCCTCCGCCCACTCGCTCACGCGGGGCGCCCGCTTGGTGACCTCCGTCACGCGGAAGTACTTGCGCTTGCTCAGCGGCCGGCACTCGGTGATGAGCACCTCGTCGCCCGCCGCCAGGTCGAAGCCCTTGCTGTCCGCCAGGAACTTCTTGCTGATGGAATAGCGCTTCTTGTACTTGGGATGGAACACCGAGCGGTGGACGGTCACCGTCACGGTGCCCTGCATCTTCGCCGATGTAATGGTGCCTTTCTTCGTTCTCATGAGGATGGGGAGGCGGAGGCGGGCACTATACGACTTTTCGGCTTACTCTTCAAGACTTTCTGGGGTTGCTTCTGCAGCGCGCCCTCTGCCGTGAGCATGCGCGAAAGCTGCCGCTTCTCGCGGCGGTAGCGGGCGGTGTCCTTCTCCTTCTTCATCTCGATGCCCAGCCGCATCTTGCGCACGAGCGTGCGCTGGGACGCGATGTCGCGGCGCAGTTCGTCGGGCGGCATTACCGCCAGTTCGCCGAAGCTGGAGAGGTGTGTAGGCATGGTTCAAAGGGTGTGGCGGGCTTGCCCGGCGGAGCTCTGCGAAGCTTGCGGAGCGGAGCGGAGTCGGGCGACGATCTTCGTTCGCACGGGAAGCTTGTGGCCGGCAAGGGTCAACGCTTCGCGGGCGGCCACTTCGGGCAAGCCGTCGATCTCGAAGAGGATGGCGCCGGGGCGGATGACGCACGCGTAGTACTCCACGCTCCCCTTCCCCGATCCCATCGGCACCTCCGCGGCTTTCTTGGTGACGGGCGTATGCGGGAAGACGCGGATCCAGATCTTGCCCCCGCGCTGCACGCGGTGCGTCATGGCGCGGCGCGCGGCCTCGATCTGCCGCGCCGTGAGCTCCCCTGCCGTCTGCGCCTTGAGCCCGAAGCTGCCGAAAGCCAGCGCGATGCCCCGCGTCGCCTTGCCGTAGAAGGCGCCACGGTTCCTGTGCTGCTTGCGGTACTTGAGCTTCTTGGGTTCGAGCATGATGGGGGAGAGAGAAGGGCACTAGTGGTGAGCGTAGTCGAACCATTCCTGCCCGCGGGAAGGATTATTCGGCGGGGGTATTCTTGAGGGAAGCGGACTGGACCTGTTGTATCTTCTTGAAGACCATTCCCGAGTACACCCACACCTGCACGCCGATCGTGCCGAACTTGGTAACGGCGTGGCGCTTGGCGTGAATGATGTTGGCGCGCAAGGTCTGGAGGGGGACGTTCCCCTCCTTAAAGAGGTCGTCGCGGGCGATCTCCGCGCCGTTCAGGCGGCCGCTCACCGTGACCTTGACCCCGATGGCGCCCGCCTGCATGGCCTTCTCCAGCGCCATCTTCACGGCGCGACGGTAGGGCATGCGGCGCTCGATCTGCCCCTGGATGGTTTCGGCGATCACCGCCGCATCGGCGTCGGGGTTGCGGACCTCCTTGATGTCCACCTCGAACGAGCCGCCGTACGTGCGTTCCAGCTCTTTGCGGAGCTCTTCGATAGCCGCGCCCTGCTTGCCGATGATCACGCCGGGCTTGCTGGTATGGATGGTGACGGTGACTTTCTTGCCGCGCTCGATGTCCACGGCGCTGATCCCCGCCTCCTTGACGCGGCCAAAGATGAAGCGGCGGATCCGCACGTCCTGGAGGAAAAGCTCGCGGTACTTGTTGCCCTTCGCATACCACGTGGAGGGCCACGTGTGCGTGAATCCGAGTCGGAAGCCGTTGGGGTTCACTTTCTGGCCCATAGTTATTTGGAGGAAACCCAGGAAACCGACCCCCCTTCGCCCTCCGGGCTACGGGGGGCAGGGGAAACCGAGGAATCCGAGGATGCCTCGCTCATCTTCGTCTTGGATCGAGTTCCTTGTACAGGCTTTTTCGTTTCCTGTGAAGCTTTTTCACTGACCTTCGCCTGCTGTTCATCATTCTTCGGTTTCCTTGGTTTCTTTGGATGCCTCGGATTCTTCCCCTCCGAGGGATACCCCAGCACCAACGCGATGTGCGATAAGAACTTCTTGTACGGACGCGTTTGCCCGCGCGCCTTGGGCATGCCGCGGCGGTAGGCCTGGCCCTGGTTCACGACGATCGACGCGATGACCATCTGCTCCGGGTCCTGCTTTTCGTTGTGGGACGCGTTGGCCATGGCGGACTTGAGGAGCTTCTCGATCATGCGCGCCGCCTTCTTGTTCGTGCGCTCCAGCGCCGTCACCGCGGCGGGCACGGCCATCCCGCGGACCATCCTCGCGATGAGGTTGGCTTTCTTGGGCGCGATGCGGACGGAGCGGAGGTAAGCTTTCATGATGGAGAGGCGGGAGCGGGCATTCCTGCCCGCGGTTTATTGGTGAGGATTATTTGGCGGGAGCGGGAGCGGCACCGCCCACCGGGGACGGCGCGCCGGGGACGGGAGCGACCGTGGTGGCAGCCTTGCCGCCGTGCCCCTTGAACTTTGTGGTCCAGGCGAACTCCCCCAGCTTGTGCCCCACCATCTGCTCCGTGATGTACACGGGGATGAAGTCCTTGCCGTTGTGGACCGCGAAGGTGAACCCCACGAACTCGGGGGGGATGTCGCTGTCCCGCGCCCAGGTTTTGACGATCCTCTTCTCCTGCGCCTCGACCATCTTCATCACCTTCCGGAAGAGCTTGGGGTCGACGTAGGGGCCTTTCTTGAGGGAGCGGGACATGGTTAGCGGGTGGAAGTTGAAAGGGAAATCATATTACTTCTTCTTCTTACGGAACCGGCGGCGGACGATCAAAGGCGACGGCTTCCGCACTCTCCTCGTCTTCACGCCCAACGCGGGCTTGCCCCAGGGCGTCTTGGGGTGCTTGAGGCCGATGGGGCTGTGCCCCTCGCCTCCCCCGTGCGGGTGGTCGACGGCGTTCATGGACTTGCCGAGCACCGTGGGACGGCGGCCCATCCAGCGGATGCGGCCCGCCTTCCCCCACGAGATGAGGTTGTGTTCCGGGTTGCTCACCACGCCCACGGACGCGTAGCACTCCTTGCGCACCTTGCGGATCTCGCTCGAGGGCAGTTGGATGAGGGCGTAGTCGCCGTCGAACCCCAGCAGGGTTGCGGCCGTCCCCGCGGAGCGGACGACCTGCCCGCCGCGACCGGCCTGCATCTCCAGGTTGTGGATGCGGTACCCCACGGGGATGTGCTGCAGCTCCATGCGGTTGCCGGTCTTCACCTTGGTGCGGGGACCCGTGACCACCGTATCGCCGGCCCGCAGCCCCTCCGGCGCCAGGATGTACGCCTTGGAGCCGTTGGCGTAGTAGACCAGCGCCACGCGGGCGGAGCGGTTGGGGTCGTACTCCAGCGCCACCACCTGCCCCGGCACGCCGCGGCGGTCGAGTTGCTTGAAATCCACCAAACGGTACAACCTCTTGTGCCCGCCGCCGCGGTGGCGGATGGACACCCTCCCCTTGCCGTCGCGGCCGCAGATGCGGCTCTTCCCTGCCACAAGGCTCTTCTCGGGTTTTCCCTTGCTGAGGCCGCGGAAGTCGGCGATCGTCATCTGGCGTCGTCCGGGAGTCGTTGCTTTAGGTTTCTTCAAAGCCATATTACGCGGCGGAACCGAAGGTAGAGAGGTCGAGCGACTTGCTCTTGGGGGCGAGGGTCACGAGCGCCTTCTTGGCGGCATGGCGCTTCTCCATCACGCGGCCGTCGCCGAGCTTGCGGGATTTCGCTTTGGTCTTGACCATGCGCACGCTCTCCACGTCCACGTCATAGTACCGTTGCACTGCCTTCTTCACGTCGATTTTGTTGGCATCCTGGTGCACCAGCATGGTGTGCGTGTGGCGCGGGCCGGCCGCCTTGAGGCGTTCCGACTTCTCCGTGACGACGGGGCCGAGGATGACGTGGGAGAGGTCCATGGGGGAGGAAACAGAGGAATCCGACGATACCGAGGATTCCGACGAAATCAGGATGGGGAGGATTCGGGGGAAAGAGACTTTGTACCGGTTGCACG
>ERZ1292640.4072-Hain-H43-02um-R1-4072-length-11236-cov-4_pt1 | contig 11236 bp, 9 predicted proteins | sample MGYA00564404_ERZ1292640 | MGnify/ENA primary metagenome ERZ1292640 (study PRJEB36523, sample SAMEA6512636) | groundwater metagenome | collected 2019-01-08 | study: AquaDiva: Metagenomics assemblies of 32 groundwater samples | reverse complement strand
TTTATTTTTTAATTTATTTTTTATGTTAATGATTCGTTTATCACGCGTGGGCAAAACAAAACAACCAAGTTATAGATTGATTGTTTCTGATAAAACCAAAGATCCATGGGGAAAATCTTTGGAAATTTTAGGTTATTATAATCCCAGAACTAATCCTTCAACAATTAAACTTGAAGCAGAAAGGATTAAATATTGGATTTCTAAAGGAGCGCAAACTTCAGCGACAATTCATAATCTTTTAGTTAAACAAAAAATTATTAAAGGACCAAAAGTAAAAGCTGATAGTGTGAAAAAAACAAAAAAAGTAACCAGTAATTCGTAACCAGTAACGAGTATAATTTGCCAAAGGCAAATATTTAATTACTGTTACATATTGCTGGATATTTTATTATTGGGCATGTTTACTTTTTATTACTGGTTACGGGTTACTCGTTACAGGTTACTTTCTATTTTATGGACAAAGATTATATTATTCAAACTTTAAAAAAACAAATTGAAAAATTTGAACCGGAAATTTCTATTGAAAAAACCGGGATTGTTTTAGAAGTGGGAGATGGAATTGCAAAAATATCCGGACTTTCTGATGTTAAAATGAGCGAAATGGTAGAATTTCCAAATCAAATTTATGGCGTTGTTTTAAATTTAGAACAAGATTTAATCAGAGTTATTATTTTAGGAGAATATGAAAATATTAGAGAAGGGGACATTGTAAAATCAACTGGAAAAATTTTAGAAATACCAGTTGGCAATGATTTAATCGGCAGAATTATAAATGCTTTAGGCCAGCCAATTGATGAATGTGGAGCAATCAAAACAGAAAAATTTTATCCAATTGAAAAAATCGCGCCCGGGATTATTGCGAGAAAATCTGTAAACGTTCCTTTGCAAACTGGAATTAAAGCAATTGATTCAATGATTCCAATTGGTCGAGGACAAAGAGAATTAATTATTGGAGATAGACAAACAGGAAAAACAGCTTTAGCAATTGACACGATAATAAATCAAAAATCAATTTCAGAAGAATCAAGACCAATTTGTATTTATGTTGCAATTGGTCAAAAAGAATCAAAAATTGCTAAAATTGTGACAAAATTAGAAGAAAAAGGAGCAATGGAATACACAATTATAATTACCGCTTCTTCTTCTGAGCCAGCCGCTTTACAATTTATTGTTCCATATTCAGGTTGCGCGATTGGAGAATATTTTATGGATCAAGGAAAAGATGTTTTAATAATTTATGACGATTTATCAAAACACGCTTGGGCATACAGACAAATTTCTTTATTGCTTCGTCGTCCACCCGGACGAGAAGCGTATCCCGGCGATGTTTTTTATTTACATTCAAGACTTTTAGAACGCGCTTGCAGATTAAGCGAAAAAAATGGCGGGGGATCTTTAACCGCTTTGCCAATTATTGAAACGCAAGCAGGAGATGTTTCAGCTTATATTCCAACAAATGTTATTTCAATTACCGACGGACAAATTTATTTGGAAAGTGATTTATTTTATCAAGGAATTCGTCCGGCAATAAATGTTGGTCTTTCAGTGTCTCGCGTTGGATCTGCAGCGCAAACAAAAGCAATAAAAAAAAATGCCGGGAAATTACGGCTTGAACTTGCTCAATTTAGAGAACTTGCCGCATTTGCTCAATTTGGGCAAGATTTAGACGAAGCGACAAGAAAACAAATTGAACGAGGAAAACGTTTAACCGAAATTTTAAAACAAGGACAATATGAACCAATGCCAGTTGAACATCAGGTGTTGATAATTTTTATTGTAACGCAAGGATTTCTTGACGATGTGCCTGTTGAAAAAATCAAAAAATTTGAAGAACAATTTCATGAATATTTAAAATTAGAACAAAAAGAATTATTAAATGAAATTAGAGAAAAACAGGAATTAACAGAAGAAATAGATAAAAAAATAAGACAAGCCATTGAAGAGTTTAAAAAAAGATAATCAATAACAACAACTAATTTAAATAAAAAAAATAATCCCATAAAGGATTATTTTTTTTATTACAATGTTAGGATATTATTATGTTGTAATGTTAGAATGTTCTTTCTGCCATTGTTTTTAAATTTTCCATATCAATGGCATTTTTTAGAGCTTCTTCCAAAGAAATTTTTGCATTTCTGACTAATTGCGCCAGACATTTATCCATACTTATCATTCCCTCAGCTTGGCTTATTTGTAAAATACTATTTAATTGTTTTAATTTTTCTTCTTTAATAAGATTTTTGACTGATAAATTAGCAAACAATATTTCATATGCTAAAATTCTTTCTTTATTTAAAGAAGGAATTAATTTTTGATTAATAATTCCGGCTAAATTATTCGCCACAATTTCCTGAATTTTTTCTTTTTCAGAAGATGGAAAGAAATTTATTATTTTTTCTATTGTTTGATACGCTTGTTCCGCTTCTAAAATAATAAAAACCAATCTGCCACCCTCAATTAATTTAAAAATTTTAGAAAAAACTTCTTTGTTTGTTATCTGAGAAATAAATATTATGTCAACATCTTCATTGCTAATTAAATCTAATCCTTGTTCAAAAGAATTAACATCTTTTTCAATTTCTCTTTGTTCAATAATACTTTGATCGTTAATAAAAATATATTCAATTGGTTTTTCCAAAGTAAAAATATTTTTTTTACCTGTTTTATTGATTGTTTCAAGAATACTAATTAAAGTGGTTGTTTTTCCTGAATCAAACGGACCGCTGATAACAACCAATCCCTTTTTTAAAGACAAAAATTTTTCTATTGATTTAGGCAGACCTAAGTCTGAAAAATTTTTTATTATCGGAGAAATATATCTAAACACAGCGCCTAAAAATCCTTTTTGATAATAAATATTTATTTTAAAGCGTAATTTTTGATCAAAAGAATACGCTATAACTAATTGTCTATTTTTTTCTAATTCTTCTTTTTGCTCCAAATCTAAAAAAGAATTAATAATTCCTTTTATAAAATCAGGAGTTAAAATTTCCTGATCTTCTAAAATAATTAATTTACCTTCAATTCTTAATGCCGGAGGAGTGCCCACAGTTAAATGTAAATCAGACGCTCTTCTTTCAACAACAGTAGTTAATAATTTATTAAAAATAATTGTTTGAGTGGTATGCATAAAAACATTTTAACATTATAACATTTTAACATCATAGCATTATTATTTTTTAATTTTTTTATCTAATGATTTTAATAAAGTCCAAAGCATAGCTCCAATTTCTTCTGCTAATTTTATCGCTTCATTATAATCTTTTTTATTTAAAAATTTTTCTTTTAGAGAAAAATGAAGTAAATATTTACTTTCTTTTAAAGAACCATATGAAATTTCTAAAAAATTAAGAAAAGAATTTTGTTTTCTTCTGGCAAATCCTTCAATATAATTTAAAATTACAGAAAGACTGGCGCGTGTTAATTGAGAAGTAATTCCATACATTTCTTCTTTAGGAAAATTTCTAGTAATTTTATAAACAAAATGCGCATATTGATCCATTTTTATTTTTAATTGTTCATAAAATTCTTTACTATTCATAAATGTTATTATGTTACAATGTCCATTACTCTTCTGTTACTGCCCAGATTTCTTCCAAAGAAGTAAATCCCAAAAGAACTTTTAAAAGTCCGTCTTGTTTTAAAGTGACAAAATTTTGTTTTTTTAATTCTTCATCAAAATTCAGCATTTCTTTTTCTGCTCTAATCATTTTTTCTCTCATTTTATTTGTAACATTTAACACTTCAGAAATAGCTATTCGACCCTGATACCCTGTATTTTTACAATAGATGCATCCTTTGGCTTTATAAGTTTTTAATGGTTTATTTAAATTCACTCTTTTAGGTATAACTTCTTTTGAAAGATTATTTAAATCAGCTAAAATTTTATTTTCTTCTTCTGAAGATAAACCAACTTGTTCTTTGCAATTTTTACAAAGACGCCGCACTAAACGTTGAGAAATAACTACATTTAAAACATTTGCCAATAAAAATGGTTTTGCTTTCATATCAATTAAGCGAGGAATCGCTCCAAGCGCGTCATTGGTGTGTAAAGTTGAAAGAACAAAATGTCCGGTTAATCCGGCATGAATGACTAATTCTGTTGTTTCATCGTCTCTAATTTCTCCAACCATAATAATATCCGGATCTTGTCGCAAAAGAGTTCTAAGTCCTGAAGCAAAAGAAAACCCTAAATTAGGTCTTATTTGGGATTGATTCACTCCTTTAATAAAATATTCAATTGGATCTTCCAAAGTAGAAATATTAATTTTTTCATTATTTAACATACATAAAAGAGCAAAAAGTGTTGTAGATTTTCCGCAGCCAGTTGGTCCGGTGATTAAAAGAATCCCGTGCGGTTTTTTAATATTATCTTCAATAATTTTTATTTTATCTTTAAAAAATCCCAAATTTTCCAAGGTTAAAATTTTATTACTTGTGTTTAAAACTCTAATAACAGCTTTTTCATTGTCCATTAAAGGCAGGATAGAAATTCTAAAGTCAATAAATTGTCCTCCCATTTTTAATCTTATTCTCCCATCCTGAGGAATTCTGGTTTCGTCAAGTTTTAAATTAGCCATAACTTTAATTCTAGAAATAACAGCTGAATGAACATTTTTAGGCAAAACAAGAGAAGTGTGCAAAATCCCGTCCATTCTATAACGAATTTTCGTTTCATCTGCTGTTGGTTCAATATGAATATCCGAAGCTAATCCTTCAACAGCGTGTTTAAAAATCACAGAAACAACTTTTGAAATTGGCGCGCCTTGATATGTTTCATCGTCAGAAAGTTTTTTTTCTTCTTTTATTACCTTAAGATCTTCTGCTGTTTCTAACGCTTCTTTTATTTCTGTAATTAAATTAGAATATTGATTTAAACAAAATTCTAAACTTTTCAAATCAGTAATATAATATTCAATTTTAAAATTATTTTCTCTGGCTAAAAATTCAATTACTTCTCGAGCTTTAAAATTATCAGGATTAATCATGGCAATTTTTATTTTTTCATTATCTTTTTCAAAAACAATCATTTCGTAATTTTTTGCCAGTTCTTCGGAAATAATTTTAAAACAATCTCTTTTAATTTTTTTTTCTAATAAATTTACAATAGGAATATTTAATAATTTACTTTTTGCTTCTATGAAATCTTTTTCTGAAATTATTTTTTCTTCCCTGATAATTTCTTCTATTGTTTGTTCTGTTTCTTGTTTTGCTTTTTGCAATTTTAAAGCCTGTTTTTCATCAATTAATTTATTTTGAAACAATAAATTTATTAAATTGTCTTGAAAATTTTGCATAAAAAGAATTGTAATTATTTAGCTTCTTTTGTTGTAAAAACTGTAAAAGGATTGATTTTTCCGACATCTATTAATTTTATTAAAGATTCATTTCCGCTTTTATCAACGGCTGTCACTATATAATAATAAGGCGCATTATCTTTTAATCCCTGATCTTGGAAAAAAACATCTTTAATATTGCTTCCGATTAACATTCCTATTTTATTTGGCGCTTCTGATTTATAAATTTGAACATAATTAAAATCTTCATCTATAGGATTAGTCCATTTAATAAGTAAACTGCCGCTTTTTTGACCAGCAATAATCTGAACATCTTTTGGAGGAAAAGGAGGAACTTTATCTACTGGCTTGCCTAGTTTTTGATCAAAATTATCCGATTCCTGATCTTCTGTATTATTTGGATTTTTAGGATCAACCCATGAAATGACCGAACGAACAGTGTAATAAAAATTTTTATTTCTTTCTACTTTTTTATCCTGATAGAATGTTGTTCTTCCGTCCAAAGTAATTAATAGTTCGCCAATCTTATTTTTTTCAATTGATCTATAAATTCGAATATTTTTAAAAACAACTTCTTTGGGATTGGTCCAGTTAATATTTAAAATTGTTCCAATGTTTGGATTCTCGACATTAATATTGGTTGGCGGAGGCGGAGATTTTGGATGTCTGGGAATTCCTTTATATTGAAAAGCCACCCTTTGATCTATGGGTTGTTCAAGCTCGCTAAACCACGAATAAAGAAACAAAGGAATTGTAGATTTTGTAGACTGATTAGAAATATTTTTTTGATCTGTTTGTTCTGTGTTTTTTTTAGTATTTATTGAAAGACATCCGGTTAAATATAAAGGAATGAAAGTCAATAAAATAAAAAAAGATATTTTTTTAAACATAAAAGTAAAATTTTGATTTTTCTGCCTACGGCAGATCTCCCGAAGGGAGATAATTTTATAAATAATTTTTAATATCTTAATTTTTAATTTCATTACAAGTTTTGGAAATTTTTGCAAAAATAAGCGTTAATTCGTGAGCTTCTTTCCAAAAAATTCTGCATTGTTCTTTTTTGTCTATAATAACTACGGCCATCATTCTTAACCAATGCTTTGTTTCATTTGCTTCTTTTTGACATATTCTAATTTTATTTTTAAAATCTCTTCTTGAACTCGCTTGATTAGCTTCCATATAATTCGCTCCAATACTAGTAGACGATCTAATTAATTGTTTAATAAGCGGTTTGGCTAATTCATTTTGAGAAATAATTTTTAAAAATTTTATTATATTTTCTCCAAACTTAGCGCACCTCTCCTCTAAATCATAATTCATTGTTTAAAAATTAAAAATTTAAGCATTATTTAAAAATTATAAAATTAAAAATTCGCGTAAAATTTGTTTTACAAATTTTGCTTATTTTATTTTCTACCAGCTGATTAAAATTTAAATTTTTATTTTTCATTTTACCACATTTTATATCTATTTTAAACAATTTTATCCACACAAATTAAAACTGCGTAGTGACATTATACATCGGCATAATAATTGAAGCAACCATTACTCCCACTGCGCCGCCTAATAATAAAATTACCAATGGTTCAATTAAAGCGGTTAAATTGCTCACCATATTATCTATTTCTCTTGAATAAAATTCAGCTATTTTATTTAGAACACTGTCTAATTTTCCTGTTTTTTCTCCGATGTCCATCATTTGAGTTACCAAAGAAGGAATAACATCGCTTTGTTCAAAGGCCGTGATAATTGGACGGCCATCTTCTATTTCTTTTAATGTCGTTAAAATTAAATTTTTATAAATAACATTTCCAACTAAATCGGCAATTATTTTTAATCCCTGATTAAGAGGAATTCCGCCGACAATTAAAGACGCTAATCCTTGAGAAAAACGGACTAAATAAATTTTCTGGCTTAATTTTCCAAAAACAGGTAATTTTAATTTTAAAAAATCCCAGTTTTTTCTTCCTCCCAAAGTTTTAATATAATTTCTTATTCCAAAAATAATTCCAAATATTGCAATTCCAAAAAGCCACCAATAATTTTTTAAAGCATTGCTTGTAAAAATTAAAATTTGAGTTGGCAAAGGAAGTTTTGCTCCGGATTGAATAATAACTTCGGTTAATTTTGGAACAACAAAAATCATCATTATTGTTCCAACAGCCACCAATCCTAATACAATAAAAACCGGGTAAATCATCGCGCCTTTTATTTTGCTAATTAAATCATAATTTTTTTCTTCTTGATCGGCTAAATAATTTAAAGCTTGATCCAATTGTCCGGAAGTTTCTCCAGACCTGATCATATTTACAAAAAAATTAGAAAATATATCTGGATATTTTGCTAAGGCTTGTGAAAATTTTTCTCCTCCATTAACATCTTCTGTAATGCCGGAAAGAATTGTCTTAAAAGCCGGATTAGGAGTTTGTTTAGCTAAAATTCTTAAAGCCTGAACAATTGGCAAACCAACCGTAGCCATTACGGCTAATTGTCTGGAAAAAATAACAATGTCTTTGGATTTTACTTTGTTTAAGAAAGGAATGTTTAAATTTTCTCCAAAGGAAATTTTTTTTTCTTTTTCTTTTAAAGATAAAATAATTAAATTATTTTCAGTTAAAATAGCGCTCGCCATTTCTTCATTTGGCGCTTCTATTATTCCTTCTTTAAATTCTTCTTGCAAAGTTTTAGCTCGATATTGAAAAATCATAGGATAAGCAGAAATTTTCTGAAAGAAAATTTCTGTAATTTTTATTTTAATAATCTTTTAATTTTGCCATGCCCTTGTGTTCTCTGATTTTTTCAAGAACTTTTGCTTCAATTTGTCTAATTCTTTCTCTGGTTACTCCAAATTCATAACCAACTTCTTCTAAAGTATGAGAACCATCTTCTGTTAATCCAAATCTCATTTCTAAAATTGTTTGTTCTCTGGGAGTTAATTCAATTAAAATTTCTTTTATATATTCTTTAAGTAATTTCATGGCAGCCGCTCTGTCCGGGGATATTGTTTTAATATCTTCAAGAAAATCTTCCAAAGTGCTGTCGCTATCATCATCGCCTATTGAAGTTTCTAAAGAAATAGTGTCCTGAGAAATTTTAATAATATGAAAAACTCTATCTATTTTTTCTTCCATTTCCGCGGCAATTTCTTCTGGCAATGGTTCTCGTCCTAAATCTTGAATTAAACTACGTTCAATTTGGTGAAACTTATTGATAGTTTCCACCATGTGCACAGGAAGACGAATAGTTCTTGATTGATCGGCCAAAGCTCTGGTTATGGCTTGTCTAATCCACCACGTGGCGTAAGTAGAAAATTTATAACCTTTTCGATAATCAAATTTTTCTACGGCTTTAAACAAACCAATATTGCCCTCTTGAATTAAATCTAAAAGAGATAAATTGCGGCCAATAAATTTTTTAGCAATACTTACAACCAATCTTAAATTAGATTCAACTAATTTTTTTTGAGCCGATTGATCTCCCCTTTCTAATTGTTTGGCTAAATGAACTTCTTCCTCTGAAGTTAAAAGAGGTGTTTTACTTATTTCTTTTAAATACATTTGAATAGAATCAAATGAAATAGATTCTAACGCGGATAGTTTTTGTGAAGTTTTTTTATTTTCTTTTATTTTATCTTTTTCCAAAACTTGAGACAAAAAACCTTCTTGCCCTTTAATTATTTGAATAGCGTTTTCTTCTAATTTTAACAAAAAATTTTCATATTCGGGTATGTAATTTTCTAAATTTGGAAAAGCGTATAAAATTTCATTTTCCGTTAAAAATCCTCTCATTCTTCCTTTTTCTATTATTTTTTTTTCTTCCTCTATTGGCCAAAAAATCGGTTTTTTTTTATTATTTTGTTCTTTTATTTTTATATTTTCTTGTTTCTTTGTTTTCTTGTTTCTTTGTTTTCTTGTTTCTTTGTTTCTTTGTTTCTTTGTTTCTTTGTTTTTTTTGTTAAGTTTAATGAAGCGCATAATATTTATTTAAAATAATGTTTGGAGGTCGGACCTCCAAACATTATTTTATTTTAATTGTGTGATTATTTCTTTAAATTTTTTTTCTAAATAATTAATTTTGTTCAAATCTTTTTTTTCTTCCGCTTTTTTAAATTCTTGCTCAACAACTTTTAATTTTTGAATAAGAATATTTTTTTTTAAAAAATTAATATTTTTTTGAATTTCAGATTCAATTGAAAAATCAAAATTTGAAAAATCTTTTTCAATTGTAAAAATTAAAGTATTAAAATAATTCGCCATTTCTTCTGGAATATCTTTGGTCCATTGATTTACATTAAAATTTTCTTTATTATTATAATCTCTAATAAAATTACTTGCAAGTTCTTTGAGTTTTTTATTTTGTAATATGTCCAGAGAAAATTCCAAAATAAGTTTTTCTAATTTTTCATAAAATTTAAAGATCATTCCCATAATTCTTTCTTCTATTAATAAATCTTGTTCATTGGTTAATAAATTATTTTCTTCTTTTGATTTTATGTTTAAATTGGGATTAGTATTTTTTTTGTTAATTATAGAATCTCTTAAAATTTGTTCATCAACATTTAACAGTTCTCCTAATTTTTGCAGCCAATGAGCCTGTTCAATTTTATTGATTAATTTTGCGATAATTGGGAGTAAAATTTTAGCCGCGTTTTTTTTATTTTCAACTTTTAACAAATCTAAATTTAAAAAAACAGAATCAAAATAATATTCCATAATTGATTGAGAATTTTCAATCGCTTTTTTCCAAATATTCGCGTCTTTTTTTATACATTCATCAGGATCTTTGCCTTCCGGCAGTTTAATAATTTTAATGTTCATTTCTTGCTGCCAAGCAATATCAATCCCGCGTTTTGTCGCTTCTTTTCCGGCTAAATCTAAATCAAAACATAAAGCCAGATTAGAGGTATATCTTTTTAAAAGTTTAATTTGTTCTAAAGTTAAGGCTGTTCCGGAACAAGCGATTACGTTTTTAATTTCAGCCTGATGAGAAGTAATAACATCAACATTTCCTTCAACAAGAATAGCTAAATTTTTTTTTCTGATGTCTTGTTTTGCTTTATCTAAACCATAAAGAACTTGACTCTTATTATAAATTAAAGTTTGTGACGTGTTAATGTATTTAGCTTCATCTTTTTTATCATTTAAAATTCTTCCGCTAAATCCAATAACGTTTCCATGAACATCGCAAATTGGAAACATTAATCTGTTTCTAAAACGATCATAACAATTTAATTGTCGTTTATTAACTTGCGATTTATTAGACAATGTTCTTTGAATGGCCATTCCACTTTCAATAATTTCATTTTCTGTAAATCCCTTTTTTAATAAAAAATTTGTTAAATTATCCCATGAATCCGGAGCAAAGCCTAATTGAAAATCTTTGGCTGTTTGAATAGAAATTTTTCGTTTTGTAAAATATTCCCGGGCTACTTTTCCTTGTTGCAATTTTATTAAAATTTGATGATAAAAATTTGTCGCTAATTGGCAAATGTCTAATAATTTTTCACGTTGATTTGTTAGTGTTGAATCTTGTTTTTTTAAAATTACATTGGCTTTTTTAGCTAAAATTCTTAAAGCGTCAACAAATTCTATTCCTTCCATTTTCATAACAAAAGAAAAAATATCTCCTCCTTCTGAACATCCAAAACATCGCCAAATTTGTTTTTCTCGAGAAACTGTAAAAGATGGAGTTTTTTCGTTATGGAAAGGGCAAAGAGTTTTCCAATTAGCGCCTGCTTGTTTTAATTGAGGTAAATATTCTTGAATAACTTCAATAATATCTAATCGTGATTTAATTTCGTCAGTAATGTTATCCATAAATAGTTGACTTAAATAATAAAAAATGTAAAATGTAAATACAAAAAGTAACTCGTAACTCGTAATAAAATTAAAATGTAAAAATAATAATCAAAATAAATAAAAGTAACTCGTAACTCGTAA
>ERZ1292640.4071-Hain-H43-02um-R1-4071-length-11236-cov-4_pt1 | contig 11236 bp, 8 predicted proteins | sample MGYA00564404_ERZ1292640 | MGnify/ENA primary metagenome ERZ1292640 (study PRJEB36523, sample SAMEA6512636) | groundwater metagenome | collected 2019-01-08 | study: AquaDiva: Metagenomics assemblies of 32 groundwater samples | reverse complement strand
CATCACCACCACCGCCACTACCCCCACTCCCCCCACTACCCCCACTACCCCCACTACCCGAACTCGCTTCGGCGCCAGACCCCGTGGCACGGTTTTCGGAGACGATCACCGCGGCCAGGGCGAGCATCCCGGCGCCGACCACCCAGCCGCCCAGATCCACGGGCTGGAGGGTGAGGAGCGCGCAGAGAGCACCCAGGAGGGTGACGAGCCCGAAGGTGCGAATCCCGCCCAGGCGTGACTTGGTCCGCTCGCGCTGGAGGCCGACGAGCAGGCCAAGGCCCAGGGCGATGATCAGGCTCGCGAAGATGTCGGCGACGTCCATCTCCTCAAGCGTATCCGGCAACCGACCTCAAGCTCACGGCTTCTCAAACGCGTAGTGCGACACAATCCACTCCCGCCCTCCTGCGAACGCCCAGAGCTCCTCACACGCCATGAAGAACACACGCCACCGATTGAACCACGCGCCAGCCCGCTCGCCGAAGCTCTCGGCAAGAACTCGCAGCGCCTCGCCCCTGTTGGCGTCGAGGTTCTCAAGCCACGCCCGGGCCGTGCGGGCGTAGTGGGTGCCGTCGACTCTCCAGTGGTCACTGACCCGCAGGTCCTGGGCGAAGTGCAGGAGCAGGTCGTCGGAGGGCATGATGCCTCCGGTGAAGAAGTATCGCCCCATCCAATCGTCGGTCTGGAACGGGTACGCGACGCGCGAGTGAGTGAAGATGTGGACGAAGAGCCTCGCCGAGGGCCTCATCCATCCCGCGATGCGCCCAAGGAGCGTGCGGTAGTTGCGGACGTGCTCGAGCATCTCGACCGACACCACGCGATCGAATCGCGACTTGGTCGTGAAGTCGTTCACGTCGGCCGTGATGACCGTCGGCGGGCGCACCCCGCGCCGGGCGGCCTCGGCGAGGATGAACTCGCGCTGGGGGCGCGAGTTTGAGACCGACGTGATGCGGGCCAGGGGATACTGCTCGGCCATCCAGAGCGTCAGCGATCCCCAGCCGCACCCAAGCTCCAGAATGTCGATGGCGTCCGACAGACCGGCGCGGTTGCAGGTCAACTGGAGCATCGCCTCCTCCGCCTGCCCAAGCGTGCGAGTTCCCTGGGGCCAGTACCCGCTGCTGTACTTCAAACGCGGTCCGAGGCACAAGCGAAAGAACTCGGGCGGCAGCTCGTAGTGCTGCTGATTCGCCTCGCGTGTGTTGATCGCCACCGGCGACCGGGAAAGCTCCGCGATCAGGTCCCGCAACCGCTGGGCGCGTTCCTCCACCGTGCCGCGTTCTTCGTGACGCAGCCGACCGAGCAGCTGACGGCGGATGGCGACACGGAGGACGACGTCTGGAATCAGGCCGCGGTCGATCAGCGGCTCGTACCAGGCCAAAGGACTGGCCGAGATGGAGTCGGAGAGCGGAACGGGCGCCGATATCGTGCGGCTCATGAGGAGACCTCCTCGGCGCTGGGCTGCGGACGCCTGGGGAACCAGGGAAAGAACGCGTTGGTGGTTCGCTGGTACGCGCGGTACGCATCGCCCCGAGATCGCAGGGCGCGAGCTTCGGTGGGCGGGATCCCCGTGAGCGTGAGCACAAAGAGCAGCATGAGCGCCGGAGCGCTCCACGCCAGCCAGCCCAAGGGCGCGAGCGTTGCGGCGGCCGCGTAGGCGATCCACATCACCCACTCGCAGAAGTAGTTGGGGTGCCGCGAGTACCGCCAGAGGCCCACATTGCAAGCCTCGGCGCGGTTGGCGGCGTTGGCTCTGAAGCGCGCGAGCTGGCGATCGGCGAGGCTCTCGCCGGTCAGGCCGATCAGCCAGAGGGCTGGAGCCACAAGATCGAGCACGGATCCAAAGGCACCGGTGTCGCGCGACGCGATGACAAAGGGCGCCGAGAGAAGGACCACCAGGACCGCCTGCGCGAGAAAGAAGGCTAGAAACACGGGATTCGCGCGGGCTCCGAGCATCTCGCGCATCCGCTGGTATCGACCGTCCTCGGGTCCTTTGAGCACGCGATCCAGGAGCAGGTGGGTCGCGAGGCGGAATCCCCAGACTCCTCCCATGGCGCCGATGACGGCGCGACGAGCGGCGTCACCCTCGCCGGTGAGTGCGCAGAACACCGCGGCGGTGCCCAGGCACGCCGCCCAGCCCGCATCGACCACGCCCGCGTCCTTGGTCCGAAGCTGCAGCGCCCACAGGGCGAGCATGACGAGCGCCGAGCCCGCTGCGATCCAGACGAGTTGAACATTCCAGGGCAGCGTCATCGCGCTCTCCCTTCGGGCACTTTGGCCGGCGTTCGCTCCGGATGGAAGAAGACGGGCGCACGCTTGAGCCAGAGTTTCAGAGCTTCCAGGTGGATCCTGGCAACGATCCGGGCCGTCAGGAGCGGATATCGCAGCAGGACACTGCGAAGCAGGCCGGGCGAGAGCTCGCGGCGCTTCAACACGAGCGCGGCGTCGAACGTCTTATCGCACTGGCGATCTTCGACATTCATGTGGACGATCAACCGCCGGCCCGGCGGCGTGAGCGTCCAGTCGTAGTCCAGATCCATCGGCAGAAACGGCGAGACGTGGAAGTCTTTCGCGAACCGCCATCGCAGGGTCGCGTGCATCCCGGCGCCATGGCGGGCGGCGCGTGCGTCCAGCACGTACACGTGGCGCTCGCCCCAGGGGGTGTTGGTGATCTCCGAGACGATGGCCGCGATGCGACCCTGCTGATCAAAGCAGTAGTAGAACGTCACGGGATTGAAGCTGAACCCGAAGTACCGCAGATTTGTGAGCATGCGGATCGGGCCCGACGGCAAAAATCCCAATTGTTGTTGGACACAAGCCCGGACGCTCTGGTCGAGACCCTGGCCATCGCGCGAGAGGTAGTCCTCTCGCTTGAACCTGGCCGGGCACCAGCTGGACCGCCCCCACCACTTGGTGAGCGAGAAGACCTTGTCGAGTTCGGCGAGGTCGAGATAGACCATGAAGAGCGGGAACGTGAAGGCGTGGCGAGGCGAGGGCCGCCGGTGTCGCACGTGTCCGAAGTAGATCGCGCTGGCGAGGGTCACAGTTGCACCCCGAATCGCTCGCAGACCCTGAGGGCGCTGACCACACCATCTTCGTGGAAGCCGTTGCCCCAGTAGGCCCCGCAGAAGTGGGTGCGCCCGACGCCGCTGATCTCGCCCCAGCGTGCGCGGGCCCGATCGCCCGCGATCGAGTACATCGGGTGGTGGTAGCGGTAGCGTCCGAGGATCCGGTGGGGATCGATCGCGTCGGCGTCGTTGAGCGTGACGCAAAGGGGCGTGCGGGTTTGGAGCCCCTGCAGCATCGTCATGTTGTACGTCACGACCGCCGGGCGCGTCGGGTCGCCGGTGAGCCGGTAGTTCCAGGCCGCCCAGCAGCGGCGACGGCGCGGCAGGAGCATGTGGTCGGTGTGCAGGATCACGTCGTTGGGCTGGTAGGGCATCGCGCCCAGCACCTGGCGTTCGGCGAGGCTGGCATCGGGGAGCATTGCCAGCGCCTCATCGGCGTGCGACGCGAGGATGACGTGGTCGAACACCGCTTCGCCGCCGCGAGCGGTGACGCGCACGCCCTGGGCGGTGCGTCGGACGCGTTGGACGCCATGGCCGGTTCGCGCGACCCGCCCGATCACGCCCATCATCGCGTCGATGTAGGTTCGCGAGCCGCCCGTGATCGTGCGCCACTGGAGGCGTTTGTGCACGTCGAGCATGCCGTGGTTGTCGAAGAACTGGAGGAGGAACCGCGCGGGGAACGCCTGGAGCGCTTCGCGCGGGGCCGACCAGATCGCCGCCGCCATCGGCACCAGGTAGTCCTCGAGGAACCCCTGCGAGAACCGCCCCGACTCGCAGAGTTCGCCGAACGTCGCCTCGGGCCCGGCGTCGGCGAGCAGGGCGTTGCCCCTGGACCCCATGGAGGTGACCCCGGAGATCACCCTCCACCATCGCGGGCGCAGGAGGTTGGACCACGGCCCGATGAGGCCTGCGATCGAGTTGCCGCCGTACTCGAAGCCGCTCTGCTGGTCACGGACGCTGAAGGACATGTCGGTGGGGCGTGACGACACTCCAAGGCGGGCGAGCATCGTGCAGAATCTGGGATAGTTGCGTTCGTTGAAGACGATGAACCCGGTGTCGACGGGGATCGACCGCCCCTCGTGCCTGACCATCACCGTGTTGGTGTGCCCACCCAGGCGGGTCTCTTTCTCGTACAGGGTGACTTCGTGCGACTCTGAGAGCAGATACGCGCAGACCAGCCCGCTGATGCCCGCGCCGACAACGGCGATTCTCATTTCGCACCTCGCGAGCGGGCGGCCTTGGACCTGGTGTCCGGACCAGCCCCGTGGACCACGCCGGCGGCGAAGGAACCGATCTCGGACACCGACGCGCAGACCTGCGCACGTGCCAACACCTGGGCCGGAACCGAGCGCACGCATCGCCCTCCGACGACGAGCCCGGCGCCCAGCTCTGTGAGTCGATCGAGCAGGTCGAGCCACTCGGAGTGGCGCTTTGGGTCCTGCGTGATGCTCACGCTCACGGCGCACACGCGAGCCCCGTAGCGCTCCACCGCCAGGGCGATGGTGGCCAGCGGTGTCGATGCCCCCAGATTCCGCGACTGCACGCCGCGCTCGCGAAGCGTCATGGCGCTGAGCATCGGCGGCAGCAGGTACGGATCGCCGGGACCCGCGGCCGAAACCGCGACGGGCGCACTCTCGCTCAGCGGCGGAAGCCAGGCGATGAGATCCGACAGGACTTGAATGCAGGTATCCACGGCCCGGTGCTCGACCAGGATCCCGCCGCGATCGCTCTTCCAGAGTTCGCCCAGGCGGGCCAGAGCCGGGCGGATCAGACCGTCGCCGATCGCGGCGATGCTCGCTCCGGAAATGTATCGCCCGGTGATGATCGCACGGGCCTTGGGTGCATCGTCGGCAAGGAGCGCGTCGTGGCAACTCTCGGCCGCATCGGCATCGACCTCTCCGAGCAAGGGCGCGGCCGACGGCGAGAGGGCCATTGGGCTGTGAACGGGGAGTCGCTGCTGGCGAACGAACCGGACCGCCGATGCCACCGTGATTCGCCGATGCCCTCCCGCGGTGCGCTCGGCGGCGATTTCGCCGTCGTCGATCCATCGCTTGACGGAGGACTCGCTGACGCCCAGGGACTGGGCGAGTTGGCGAGTTGAGAGCATTTCACGGTGGGCGTTCTTCATCGGTGTTCACACATGATGGACGTTTTGGACGATCATTGTACACGTCCGGATTCAGGCCAATGCTGTCATTTGCGATATTTATGGAATATTTGTGCGTTCGTGTGTACCTCATGGTCCACGGGATCATCACACTGTACACGTTTCTGCACGATTTGGACGTTTATCGGAGCACTCGCACCATGAGCACCCAGAACCTGTCGACTCGCCTTGTCCCGCTGTTTGTGGTCACTCTCGCCCTCCATGGGTGCGGCACATCTCCCGCTCGCATCAGCCCGTCGCCCAACGATGGTCCGGGCGTCCGGGCGGATGTCGCACCGGCTCCCGGAGCATCGGTGCGCGTGGGCGGCGATCGTGCGGCCATGGTGACGGTCGCGGACGGGGGCTTTCGGGCCGGCGTCTGCGGCATCGATACGCCCCTGCCGGTGGGCTATCCCGCGCCGACCCCACCCCAGGCGATCGATCTCAAGACGTACCCGGCGGTGCGATTGGCCGAGGTTGTCAGTTCGGGAGACCCCGATGCCGGCATGAACCGGACCTTCTGGCCGCTTTTCAACCACATCAAGGAACACGACATCGCGATGACGGCACCGGTGGAGATGACATTCCGAGGCATGCCGGGCCCGGAGGCGTCCACGCCCGAATCGTGGTCGATGGCGTTCGTGTATCGAACCCCCGAGCTCAATGGGACGGGCGTCGAGGGTCGCGTCATCGTGCGCGACACAGAGCCTGTCACGGTGGTGGCGGCGGGTGAGAAGGGTGACTATTCGATGTCGCTCGTGCAACGTCGCAAACTCCGGGTTGGGCAGTGGCTGGCGTCCAATCCCCAGTGGGAGCCGGCCGGAGACTGGCGGGCCCTCTACTACAATGGCCCCGCGCTGTTCTGGTGGAACAAGTGGGCGGAGGTGCAGCTCCCCGTCCGCCCGTCGTCCGCGGTGCGACGGGCGGCGGCCAGTGGAAGTCCGGGAGCTGAATGATGCCCTTGAGCACACCGGTCCAACCGGGCGAACCGAACCGCGACGATGCCCCCATCGGGCTCTCTACTGCTCTGGACTCGCTCCATGACGAGACCGGACGAACGCTGCGGCAGATCACCGATGAACGGCCGACCCTGGTCGTGCTGCTGCGCCACGCGGGGTGCACCTTCTGCCGCCAGACTTTGGCCGATCTCGCGGCCGCTCGCGCGGCGATCGCGGCACGGGGACTCTTGATCGTTGTCATCGGAATGACCGACTCGACGGGTTCGATGCGCCGGCTGGGCGCGCGGTGCGGGCTGGGCGAGGTCCTGTGGATTGCCGATCCGAACCGCCTTGCCTACAAGGCACTTGAGATCGGACGCGGGAGTGTGCGTCAGCTCATTGGGGCGCGGGTGATCTGGCTGGGATTGCAAGCCGTCCTGCGAGGGCATGGCCTGGGCCGGATTCAGGGCGATCCATTCCAGATGCCGGGGACGGCCATGGTGCATCGGGGCGCGGTGGTTCGCCGGTACGTGCACCAGACGGCGGCGGATCGCCCGGACCTGGAGGCGTTTGCCTGTGGGCTGGAGGCCGAGGGACAGTTGCGGGGCCAGGCCTGAAACACGGGGAAGCGAAGCGGCCGCGCGCGGCTTTCCGCGAGCATCGCAAGGGCGGACTCGCCGGCATGCATCGGGATGCGGGGCGGGGATCACGTGCGTTTGCGTCGCCGGCGACGGCTCGACGAGGGCCTGGCACCGGTCCTGAGTCCTTGCTTTGGTTTGGGCTTTCGTGGACCAGCCTTGGGTGGAGTGCCACCGGCTCGCTCATCGGGGTCGTCGTCATCGCCCGTGGGCGGGTCGAGTTCGGGCAGGTCCAGGAGGGACTTGAAAGCGTCAACGATCGTGTCGGACCAGCCGTTCCTGACGAGCGCCTTGCGAAGCCTTTGCTCATCGCCGGGGGTGATGCGGAGGCGTCCGGAGAGCTGCGCCACGTCGCGTTCGGCGTTGAAGTAGCCGATGGTCCCCTTGGTCTGGCTCAGCGACTCGAGGCTGCCGAGCAGGGCCACGAGAGCAGCGACGCCCATGTTGGACAGGCTTCGCAGGAGGAGTTCGCCCTGGAGGGTTGGCTCGAAACCCCATGTGGAGAAGATGATGACGCGGTTTTCCTTGAGCTCAGGATCGCTCCCATCGTCGCCGCACCAGAGGTAGAGATTGGCGGTGTCCTTGTCGCTGAGCGGGAGATTGGTCACGCAGAAGAGGAAGTCGGCCTTGAGCGAGGCGGCGAGCCTGGCCAGTCGCTTGGCGGTGCGTTCGGCCGGGAGGTACGCCACGCGATTGAAGCGGGCGGGATCGACGCGCCAGATGCCGTAGGGAGCGGTGAGATTGACGTTGCGGAACTCGATGGCGGACTGGGCTTCGTTCATTCCTCCCAGGAGCTCCTCGAGCCCCGGTACGCTGTCGTTCACGTCCCACACGGCCACGGTGACGTTCGAGCGTTTGGACGCGGCGGCACTGAGCGAGCTCTTGGTCCGGCGAACGGTTACGGGCGGGGCCGCGGGGGCGAGCGTGGTCTGCATGGGCGCCGGGGGCATGTCCAGACGGACGACTGCGCGGCAGAGGACCGCGTCGGGATTGCGTGCGAAGAGCACGGGCACGGCCCAGCCGACGGGCCCGCCGCCGGAGTAGTTGAGGGCGATCCTGGCCTCGCGGGCGGCGTCGCCGAGCGAGAGTCCCTGGGCGAGGGACCAGTAGAAGTGGCGTGCGAAGGTGGTGGCGGAGCGGTCGAGAACGGAGTACTGGTTGGCGACGACAGCGGGCACGCCGTCGGCGACGAGGCCGGGGGCGACGCCCTTGTTGTAGTCGGCCCTTCGGCCGGCGCCGGTCTGGCAGGCGTTGAGGAAAACGAGTTTGATGCCGCGGCTGCGGAGGATGTCTTTGACGCAGCTGGTGGTGAGGGCGGAGGAGTTGCCCTGGCCGTCCTCGAAGATGAGGCTGCCGGTGCCGGTTTCTTCGTTGAACTCGCCGTGCCCGATGAAGTGGACGACGTCGAATTCGGACTGGCGGACCTTGGCGTGGAGCATCTCGGGGGTGGCTTCGGGGAGGGCCTCGACGCGCACGGCGCCGGCATCGATGAGCGGTTTGAATGAGGACTCGATGAGCGAGCGTTCCTGGTCGAGTGAGAGCGCAGCGACGCTGCGAGGCTGGGCGGAGACGACCAGGATGCGCAGGGGGCCGTCCCTTGGGATGATGTTGTCGGCGGGCACTGGGGTCAGGACGTTTCTGATGAACCGCACGTCGCTGGTGCCCAGGAACGCCTGGCAGCTGCGGTCGAAGGCGAATTCCCAGGGCAGATCGGCGACCCAGGGGATCATGGAGGTGAAGACGACGTTGAGTTTGCGTTTGTCGTGGCGGTAGCGGGCCTGGTCGTAGAGGCGTCGCACGCCGTCGCGCAGGAGCGTGTCGAAGAGATCGCCGCCGAACTCTTCGATCTCGGTCGCGGTGAGGTCGCGATCGATGGTGCCCTCGATGAATCCGATGATGTCTTGCTGGGCCTGGATGATCTTGCTCCAACGCCCGCCCGCGCCGTCCTCGTGTCCGCCCAGGCGGAACGGGGCGAGCACGCGTGCGCTGCCGTAGGTGGCCAGCAGCTGTGCGACTCTGCTGCTGCGGTCGTTCTCGGCCGAAGGGAGTGGAAGGACGATGAGGTGGAGCGTGTCTTGCTTGTTCCACTGGTCCTCGCCGGCCTGGGCAACGGTGGCGACGCTGGCGGCACAGGCGGGCTTGGGCGTCGCGGAGGGTGCGATGGGCGGGGCCGGCTGGTCGACGCGCGGGGACGGGTCCGGGGTTGCCGAGCGCAGGAGACCGCGCTTGGGGAGCGGGTCCTGGGTGGCGACGCCGGCGAGGCCGAGCGGTTCGCCGGCGAGGGCCCGGCGGACGAAGGTGTGGGTCTCGGGGCGTGAGAAGAAGGAGAGGTGGTTGACGAGCCAGGGCTGATCGGGCAGGAGATTGCCGCCAGCGCCGAAGCAGCCGACGCGATCGGGCGCGACATAGGCCGCGGGCGGCGTGCCGAGTTTCCAGCCTCCTTCGGAGGGGACAACGAGGTCGTTGGCGGTGGCGAAGAAGGCGTCGACGGAGAGGTCGGCGAGGCGTGCGAGGATTCGGGCGTCGCTGGCCTGGTAGTTGGCGACCAGGGAGTACCACTCGACGCCCGCGGGGAGGCCCGAGCTGCGAAGCGAGGCGATGACGTCGGCGTCCATGTCCATGGCGTGAAGGCCGGGGAGGCGTCCTGGGACTTTCTGAGCGATCCAGGAGAGGGCGCCAGAGACCCACGCGGCGCCGGTGGTGAACGGATTGTCGGGGAACATCTCCATGATGTTGGCGAACCAGCCGACGGTCTCTTCCCATCGGCGGGGCGTGGCCAGCGGGGTGCCGAGGTTGGGAGAGGCAACCAGGATCACGCGCCCCAGTTTGATGCGGGCGGTTGCGCTGGGCTTGGCGAGCTCGGAAAGGAGCGTGCGGAGCACGAGCCCGCCGCGCGAGTGGGTGACGACATCGAAGGTCATCTCGCCGCGTCCGGCAAGGGTCTTGAGCAGGTCGCTGACGTTGTCGGCGGGCGACTTGCTGATGGTGAAGTGGTCGAAAGCGTAGATGTGGTCGGCGTAGCGTCCGCGCAGGTCGGCGAGAGACTGGCCGCTGAGGAGTCCGGTGAAGGCCGAGGCGGTGTTGGAGAAAGTGCCGTGGAGGCAGAGGAGGCCTCGTGAGCCCTGGGGCACGGTGGGTGCGGTGACGCGAACGGTTCCAGGGGTCCGCGCCAGGTCGATGACGCGAAGCCAGCCCTCTTCGCGTCCGGCGCTGCGCCAGAGGCGTCGTTCGAGCCTCTGGGCGAGGAACTCGGCGGTTTTGCCTACGACGACGTCGACGACTTTCATGACCACGATCTTCACGATGCGGCTGACGATGCCGCGCATCGCGTTGCTCTGAGCCTCGCCCGGCACTTCGCCCGACATCATCGGGATGGAGAAGGTGAGGAGCTCACTCTCGTCCGTTGATACGCCGCGGGCCGCGGATCGCCTCGCGCCGGTGGGCACACGGGTGCGGCCCTGAGGCAGGTGAAAGGTGATGGCGCCCGAGGCGTGGCGGGCCGAGGTGACGAAGTGCTCGCCGGGGAGTGCGCGGACGCCGACCTGGAGCGGGCTGGTTGGCCCAACGCCGCGGCGAGTGGCGGCTGCGGGCGTTTCCTGTGCCGTCATGCTTTGAACGACGACGAGCGGACCGCCCAGGAGGAAAGCGGGCAGATCGGGTGCGGCGGGCGAGGCGGCGCTGCGGCGGGCGGGGCCTGTCGCGGCGGCGATCACTTCCCAGTCGGGGCTGAGGAGGACGAGGTCGCTGGTGTTGCGTGGGATCATGGTGCGGGCTCCGCGAGGTGTTGGCCCGGAGAGAACGCACGGGGTGAGCGGAGACCAGTATTACATAGGATGCGGGGAGGTGCAAGGCGCGGTGGGCTTGAGGTGCGCGCTTACGGCGAGCCGAGGCTTCCCCTGATGGGCGTGGCGGATCGGATTCTGCTGCAAGCCGCACAGAGTTGTGTCATGAGCGGGGGGAGATTGCACGGAAGTGTGGCGGCGAGCACAAAGTGCACGTTAGAAGGCCCAGCGTTGAGAGCCCGCATTGTGGAGGAGGGCGCGGGGGCGGCTGGGGTTGTGATTCCGTGCGCTCGTTGCGGAGTTTTGGGGCTGAAAGTTCGGCTGCGCGAATGGCCACATTCTGAGGTGGTCACAGTGCCAAGTAAAGGCAGGATCGCGGCGGCGATGAGTTGAGGGAGCTATGGAATTGGCGGGTTGCCGAAGATCATGCTTCCCTGAAGGGGAAGCATGCCACCCGATCACGGGCCGAAGATCATGCTTCCCTGAAGGGGAAGCATGCCACCCGATCACGGGCTGGAAGCGCGTGCCACGGGGGCTTGGCCGGCTTTGACGAGGAGGGAGAAGTGGGGCGCGACTTTGATGAGGGGGCTGTTTGGCGCCTTGATGGGGAAGCGGGTGATGATGGGTTGGGGGAGCGTGGCGTCTGCGGGGCGGATTGGGATGTCGTCGA
>ERZ1292640.4070-Hain-H43-02um-R1-4070-length-11236-cov-5_pt1 | contig 11236 bp, 10 predicted proteins | sample MGYA00564404_ERZ1292640 | MGnify/ENA primary metagenome ERZ1292640 (study PRJEB36523, sample SAMEA6512636) | groundwater metagenome | collected 2019-01-08 | study: AquaDiva: Metagenomics assemblies of 32 groundwater samples | reverse complement strand
CCACCGGGAAGAGAGCAAGATTACCGTCAGGTGCGATGGAAACGATGAGTTTTCGAAACTTCTTATACTCTTCTTGATTTGCCTTTTGCCGCTCAACCGTTTCTTTTTTTTGATCAAGGCTCGTATCAACCATTTTGGCATAAATATCGGTTAATAGTTTTTTCTCCTGGTTCTGGCCCTGGGCTGAAGCAACATTTGGAGCTGCGGTAACGGCTGCTCCACTTCCAGATGCCACTCCTGCAATGCCAGCGACCATTGCGACTCTTTTCCCGAGGCGAATGGATCTGGACAGAATTCGGATGGATTGTGAGAGACTTTGATTGGACTGGCGTGCGCCAGAGACAAGTTCCTCGATTTCTTCCTTGGTGTAACCAGCCTCAAGTGCCGCGCTTTCAATTGCCTGGATCTTTCGCGCGACACGGTAAGAATCATTATCCGAGCCTGACGGGATCAGTTCATCTGAAAGTTCCCCTAACGATGAAAACAGATCCCGAAGATCCATTGTGTCCTTGTTTGAGCCGTTTGCGGCTTCGATCAGATTGACGGCAGCGCCTCCAGCTGCAAGCACCGTAAAGGGATCAACGGCCAGCGCCGGATGGCTGTAAGTGAAAACAAAGAGAGTTAAAGCGAGAAACGCACATTGGAAATTCATTGGACGGTTCTTCCTGCGGCGTATCTATCTTCGGCACAACAGCAAACCGATCCTGATAAATCGGCACCCAATTGATGTCGCACGATTTGCGCCGACTGTATTTCCATGCTAAATAGGCGCACATGCACAAAATTGTTATAATTCTTGGTATTCTTTGGGTCGGAACCACTATCGCTGATAACAAGCTGCCGACCAATGCTAACGAACTGGTTCAATTTCTTACCGGAAAATGGGACAACGTAAGCTTCGAGATTTCTGATGGGAAACCGGTAAAGAATGAAGCCTATCCTGAAACAATGATCATAAAGGATGCCGATACGCTGACCATTACAGCGCACGGATTCCGCGATGGAAAGGATTTGACCAAGGACATGAAGCTTGAGCTTCGTGGGGACGAACTCACAATGAGTCAAGGGTCTTTTGTCGCCAAGGGAAAGCGAGAGGATAAGGTTTACACCCTTAAAAGCCTTTTTCAGGGAACGGAGTTCCGCTTCAGATTGTATACGCTCGGCGACAAGTATGTGTTTCATCGAGAAACGTGGAAAGACGGCAAGATTCAGCAAATTGACATGTCTTACCTGACAAGGAAGTAGACACTCAGAAAACCTAAGTGACTTAGCTAGTCTCACGTCTTGGCCAAACATCGAATTGCCTCCTTGAGCGTAAGTCCTGGCACCGCCTTAAGCACAGCGTGCAGCCGTTCGTTATCAGCTCTTGAACTTGTTACTTTCCAGTATTCTTCCGGAGTCACGGCAACCCTAAGCACCCTCCCGCCAAGTTCGTCTTGTAAAAATACTTCACGGTATTGTTCAGAGCGGCCAAGGTTTTCAATTTCTGCCATTTGCTTTGTGGTAAACCCAAAGCGCTTGGCAAAAATTTCAGGATCATCATCCACCTGATAAAAAAATCTGATCGGACTGTTTATGAGAATGCCGTGGTCTACCTGTCCATCATCTCTTGGGAGTTCAAAGTCCTTTGTTGTCTGGGCGATCAGGATCGTTGCATGGCCGAACTTTCTAAAGTTTGCTGTTGTGAGCTTAAAAAACCTGCCGTTTCTTTGGATAAAAAACGGCGTTTCATCAGCAAAGAATACCACCTTATGCTTGGCTCCACGCCTCGCATCCCCGGCCCGCAGCACCTCCATATTGACAGCAGCGATCACGGCCGCCATTACCGCCTGTGCAAAATCCTCATTTGCCGCATTTTGAAGCCTTTCAAAATTAAAATAGACGTACCTGCCATCAATAAACGGATTTGAATTACCACGTTCCTTTAAAACATTGGCAAACACTCCGCCTGCGCTAAACCGCTCAAGAAGATGTCGCCTTGGAAAAAATGATGATGCGGATAAGAAATCAGAAAGCGTGGGATACTTTGGTTTTTTTTCAGTATAAGAAAGAACTGCTCTTTCTACTTCACCAAGCATTTCTTTTGATAAAACGCTTTCACAGCTTTCAAGGATCAAGGTGGATAGAAACCCTGCGGTAATAATTGCAGCATCCTCTGGAAAGTTGGTTTTACCGATTAACGAAAATGGATTTAACCCGGACGGTTCTGAAAGATTAAACTCTATGTGCCTGCCACCGGTAAGTTCACACTCCTTTACATAAGACCCACCAACATCAACCTTGATCAGTCTTACATCAGGATCATCAAGCATGGCTGTCGAGATTAGGTTGGCAAGAACACTTTTACCCTTGCCTCTGCGGCCATTGATCACGCAGTTTGCGCCATCATAGCAATCTCTCCAAAGATCAAAATAGTAGATAGAGCCATCACGCCTGTGCAGTGGAAGTGATCGCTTGGGATGAGTGATATCAAGATTTCCCTCCCCGCGGGAAAATAGCGGCAAGTAAAATGAGGCAGTTTCATCGAGTTCTAAAAAAGAGTGATGCGGGTCCGCTCCTGGAAGTGTGGCAATAAAACTTGCCGCCGCTCCCACGGTTTCGATATAAACGTCACCAAGGGGCGCCAAAGCCCGCTCGCAATTCTCAAGATCCTCCCTAAGTTCACGCTCAGAACGACGCTTTAGCGTTAGTAGCCATTCAACTTCGACCAAACCTTTACCGGCCAGTACTGTTTCAGCCGTAAGATCATCGGCTTCTTGATAAGTTCTAACAGAAAGCGTGTCACTCGATGCTGCAAGCTGTCCTCTTCGTCGCTGTAAAAGATACTGAGCCCTGACATCGGTGAGTTTACGAATACTGACACTGATCGTGTAAGGCGGGATCAGCCCTTCACGTAAGATGGCAAGCGTCTCTTGATCAAGCCTGGCAGTACTTTGCCGCCAAAGGCGAAGTACGCCAATTATCTGATTGCCGGTATCGATGCCTGAGTGAGTGGCAACTACATCACCATTAAACGCCGAAAAAAACTTTCGCACTTCCTGCTCACTAAGCGGTACTCCACCAAGTTCACGGAGCACGGCAAAATCAGCACCATCTATGATTTCTTGTGTGCGAACTAAAAAGGATTTTGATTTCTTCCCACGACTAAGCCTTAACCAATCAAGAAAGCTAAAATCAGAGCACTTGGTATTTTCTACGGAAATTACAGAGCTATTTTTAAGGTAGCCATTTAAGGCAATTGAATCTTTGCGAGAATTTTCTTCTGGTATTTGATTTTCTGGCATAACTTCGTGAATCACACGAAGCAAAACCCCAGGCTTTAAGCGTGATAGCAATGTGGGGATTAAAGAAAACGCCTGATCAAACCCGGTTGATTCTATATCAATCACCGGAAGTCGCCACATTGCTCCCATTTGCCCATCGGTAGTCACAAAAAACGGCGGGACACCTTCTTTTGCAGCTTGTTCCATGTGTGAGAATTCAGGAATCTTAGCGCTTAGGAGCATGACGAGCCTCCTTTAAAACTCTGGCACCAATGGCAAAACCAATGGAGTCACGTATGATCTTTCTTCTGTATCTTAGTCTGATTGGAATAAGCGCGATTAGCGCAGCTACTGCAATTGGAATAGACAAAAATTCAAGGAATAATGGTCTAAGCACTTCTGATGAAACAATGAGCACACCAACAGCACCAATGAGATCATACACGTTTAGTCCCATCAGTGATCCGTTATCGTTTAAAAAGCGTGCACCAGTTGCCATTGCCATATCCCGGCGTGCTTTAAGCACCAAAGACGGTGCGCGCCAGGTTAAGTATACTTGTTCCGCCAAAGCTAAGTGCCATACCGATAAGTCCGCTAACCATCGTACCTTTTGCAAAATGCGAGGCTCCCGGGATCTGGTAGGCAATCGCACCGGCAACTACGCCAAGAGTACTGATCACCTTGGCAATCGTCGTTGCCGTGCTTACAGCGGTACTCGCGGCATCCGCGAGATCCCGCGCCGCTAGCGCGATCTGTGGTACAAGGATCAAGGCACCGAGTATAGCCGTGATAATCGAGACTTCAGTTATATTATATTTTCGTTTCATGGTTCATTTACCTCCTTGAGACTCATTTGATTCTTTTAGTTTTGCGCTTGGATTTAGCTGTGGTTGGGAAAAGCGAAAAATAAAATCCTGATGCACAAGCTCGCTCTCCCCGAACGTTACCCAGCGATCCACCTTATAAAGACTCCACTGTCCAGGCGTGATAAGATGCTGAAAACGCCCTGGTAGCGGTTTTTCAAGACCGATGCGGTTGGATCCCACAAGCTCCGGTGTGTTATCATCTCTGAATGCCGCGAGTTCTTTTTCAAACTTAGTGGCCTTAAGTTCCGCTTCTTTTCGTTTAGCTTCTTCATCAAAGATAAAAAGGGAGAGCGCGGCAGTCGTTGCCGCGCCAACACCTCCCCATAGAGCGCCATGAGCAAGTTTGTTTTCGCCATCGGCTGCAAGTATTGCTCCCACAGTTCCGGCCGCTGCACCCGTTAAACCCATAGCCATTAGCGTTTTGTTGCGGTTTGATAAGGTCGCACATCCAGAAGCAAATATTAGAATTACTGCAGCGATAACGATTAAACACCTCATGACGTCCAGCCCTCCTTAGGCTTCAAAGTCATTAAAATTCATGGACTCAGCCTCTGGTCGTGACTCACCCTGCCCCTTAGGTAAAATACCTGATGGGATCACCGAATCAGCAAGCACCTCAAATGCACTTACCATGCGTCCATCCGGCGTTTCGTAGCGATAGGTCCTTAGTTTTCCAAACACTGTCACGCGATCACCCTTCTTTACGCCACTAAGCACACGGTTTCCGAGGCCGCCAAAAGCCCTGACCGGAAACCAATTTGTGTGCGCTGGTTCGTATTTCTTTGTTTTCTCATTTAAGCGTGTGACATTCTCAGCGATCGAAAAGCTTATGACTCCTGCCGAGCCTTCACCTTTTTTATAAACCTCAGGATCGGCCCCGAGATTTCCGGTTAAAATGACTTGATTGGTTGAACTCATGTTTTATTTCCTTTCTTTTTTGGTTACTGGTTATGGCCTTGGCATAGAACTTACGGTGTCCATGCTCCGGCCCATGATTGAAACACTTCCTTCTAGATCCACAATCGGTTGGTAGGTGTTTACAATTGGTTTGTCCGACGATTCGCTGCCGCGCTCAGGGCAGCGGTAGTTAAGCTGGTCAATCACTCGTTCCTTTGATGTTAGGTCTGCTGAGATGGACCTTGTCCATTCAAGCGTTCCGCATAAATACGGTTTTTCAAACGAGATGTGATTTATAAGAGCGATCTCTGGCCACCTGCCGTCACGCGTATTCCATGAATTAAATGGCTGGCACTCAGTATCATCCTGATTATCAAGTATCAGTGTAATGGAATACCCTTCCACGCGACTGTGAAATGCCTTAAGCGGACAACTCACGCGGTTAATGGTCTTTCCATCATCAGCAAGCCAACTAAACTCAAGATCAAGCCCATCCCAGAGCTCTTCAATTGTTTGCCCATTGTGAATATCAATCGTATGTGGCCTGACCCATGGCTCAGAATATGTGTATTTTGAGTAAAACTCCGTGGTCCATTGGTTACAGGTAGTTGCTGGTTTTTTACAGCGCCGATCAGTTTTGGGACAAATCATTTCGATTTCACCCTGGCAAGTGGACTTCCACTTCAGACACTCGGTACCGACCTCTATCTTTTCGCATGTAACACGATTTTCTTTCAAAACCTCATCGCACTGGCCCAAACCAAGGAATCCACAGCTCCTCTCAGTCACACGCTCGGTTTTGCACTGGTCCTGAAAAAGCTTATGCTCCTTATCGCATTCATCTTTTGTGTTTTTACAAAACGGGATTTTATCGGTAGCGCAATATTCTTCATATTCCTCGCACGCACCAGGAATGGCTTGGCTATCCGCGCACCTGATGGTTCCGCGTTTTTGTTCAGCACTGGTGTCTTCTCTTGGAGCCGGGAGTTCAAACCCCCATTCTGTGATTCTATCAAAAGAAAATCTGATCTTTGCGCCAGGGAATACTTGAAAATAGTGAATTGGATTTTTTGTTCGACTAGACCGGCAATAAACATTATCAGGGAACTTCTCACACGAAAACCCATCACATCCAGGAAGATTTCCCTTCATCGTAGTACACGCTTGTGCGGTCGGTACTACGCCAAGCATTGGTAAGCTTCGCTCGCTTGATATGCGGATAGGATAGGTTTCAGCAAGACCTTTTACAAATGTCAGTGTCGGGATGGTGCGCGTTGATGCTAAGGTCTGCTGCTCAATCCACTGAAGCTCAAGCGGCTCATTCACTATAGATAGCTCTGGCTTTAACCGAAAACAGCGATTATTGGCCGAGCATCCACCTTCCGGGTCAACACGTTCAAAGAACGAATCAATCATGACTTGGACACCTTGAAAATAAGGCACCCACGTTCCGCTGATCCCGGTTTGTTCCACTGCCGTACGAAGGTAATTTTCAAGAGGCTTAATAAGCTGGATGGCAAAATAAATGGTGGGATCACCCGTTTGACCAAATGGTGTTTCTATGAATTGCTTGCGAAGATCATTGTAAATCTTGAGTGGATCAAGCTGTAATGAGTAAAGAGCTACGGGCTCACGGTACTCAACCCGAAAATCTGCTTGAAGCTGAACTCCAAGGCCGTCTAAAATACCGTTTTGTACAAGATCATAGATCTCCTCTTTGCTTGAAGTCACCGTGGCTGTAAAAAATTCATTTATTGGACAGCGGTTTTGGATGAACACTGTTGGGACCATTGATAATTTTCTTGTTTCATCACCACGAAGATTGATTAAGCTCATCTGTCGGGGGCAGGTGGTTAGCGGCATTAGCCGCGGCTCAGCGCCAATCTGTGTGTGTAAATCTTCCTTTAACCTTGCAACATCAGGGATCTTAAGTGCATCAGGAATTGCAGCAGCATGAGTGCCTTCGTAACTTGGCAGCGTCTGACGCGTGCCATCAATAAAAGCCATAGGAAACGTAAGTGACATTGATTTGTTATCATTTGACGTAAGGCTTAAGACGTTCCCACCCTGGGAGGTTCCATAAACATAGACCTTGGGTTGGATGAAGATGATATTCTTAGCGTCTTTTACAAGTTCTGGCAGCCATTCTTCAAAACCATTTGATGCCACCTTCATTCGATAGAGCGTGAATGATCCTGAAAACTCTGATCTGATTTCTTCTAGCTCGGGTACTTGAAATGATTTTTGTCTTTTTACTTTCTCCTCAGCCGGCATGGTTTTTACGTTTAACCTCACCCCGGTTGAGAAAAGTTCCATCTCAGTCCAGCTTACTGCTAGGTGTGTACCGCCTGGTTGTGTAGCAGTAATGGCATCCTTTTGTGGTGAAGCCTTGAATGAACACGCTGCCACGAAGAACGTAGCCCAAATCACACTTATTGTTACAAGATTATATTTGGTTCTCATTTTTAAATCCTCTTTCTTTGGTTATTGGTTTGATCCAGCGACGCTTGAGATGAATTTAACGCCAGGAAGCCTTAGTGCCCCTTCAAGCGTGTATCTTGGGTAGTAGGTGTCAAATAACGGTTCTCCTGATGAGATGCCAAGCTTGGGGCAGGTGTAAATCATGCGCCCGTTCCAAAGCTCCTCCTTAAAACCACAGGCATATTGCTGAGGATGTGTGAGCACATTAATAACGGTTAATTCAGGCTCGCGCCCCTTACGACGGTTCCATGAATTAAACGGCTCGCATCCAGCATCTTTGTTGTTATTAAGCCTAATGCTGATTTTAAGGTGATCGCCATACTGCTCGGTCTTTGGAAAAAACGCCGATAGAGGGCAGGCAGTCTTAATCTGCCAAAATTTCCCTGTAACACCAGGCTCCCAATGAGAGAACTGAAGCTTAATGCCGCTAAACAGCGCTTCCTGATCAAAGGTTGCTAGATTTTCTTTGGTCTTTAGGATGGATGGAAGCTCAGAAAGCCTCCAAAACTTTGACCATTGATTTTCTGTCGCAAGACAAGGCGCAGGTCCTGCTGGAACGTTTTTCTTACCAAATGTCTTGCAGCTAGTTGTTCTCCACTCATCACACTCAGTATGGGACTCAGTGCAGCGGCTTGCCCGTTCATCACAAATTCGCTCCACATGATCACAGCAGAAAAAACAAAGCCCAACCCCGCGCTTTACACACTCTTCATGATCGCGTACGCAGTACTCCTCAGAACGGGTGCATATATTATGAAACCTGGCACAAGCCGTATTCCACTCAAGGCATATGGAATAGTCAGTCTCCTCGCGCGTCGGGATCTCACCCCATTTAACGCAAACCGGGTTATCAAGTTTGCTAACCGCGATATCAAGAATCGGTGCAATATACTGGCGCTTAAACGAAGTGATTCCTGATAGATCAAACTCAATAAGATCACCTTCACGCATGGGCTTAAGTAACCCGCCGCGCCTTCCGCGAGAGGGGGCGATGGAGTCATTCGTCTCTTCGCCTGGTATAATGAATTTGCTTTCATCGTTAGATAGCCCGCGAACACTGACCGCTGAATCAACTTGGTTACTAATTACATCAACTTTCTCGGTGTCGTAGGAATCTAAGTAGAGCAACCGCTCACTTATAATTGGCTCTGACCTAAGACGAAAACAAGGCCCGGAAGCATCACTACAATTCTCATAAGCAAAGTAATTGCCTAAAATATCATCAAGAAGTGGCATTATGACTTCGGCTCCAGCCACAGCCACAGACAATCCTGCTTCCGTCAGCATCCCATTTAAAACGGCGATAAGTCCCTGGCTCACGCTCTTGGCTGGATAAAGCTCATAATCACCAGCACCAACACCATAGGGTAGCTCTACAAACTGCTTATAAAGTTTTTCACGTAAAGCAGTGCTTGAGATTTCAACATTTCTTATGGTTTTTACAAAATGCGGGGCAAGCCGAAAATGCGCTGTGATTCTAACACCACCAGAAACCATATCTTGCTCGATTAGTTTACGGATCTGCTCACGACTTCCCTTCGTGCTTACCTCAAAAAGCTGATTAAGCGGGCAGACACCTCTGGCTGTAACAGGCTTAATCTGAAGACTTTCATCACCAAATACGAGCTTAATGTCCTCGGGGCAAGCTGGAAGCGCGCTGAGGTTAGGCGTAAACCCAAGTTGCTTTTGAAGCCTGTCCTTTAACAAACCAACATCCGGGATCAGATAGTCATCTGGCAGCGCAATTGTTGAGAGCCCGGAAACAACTTCATGCTTAAGACCATCCACCAAAGCTACAGGGAACCTTAGCGTGACCATGCCTCCAGCATCAACGCTTGTGCTTATGCGGCCACCAAACACCGCGCTTTGAACAAAAATGCGCGGTACAGTAAAAATGTCGTGTTCAAATGCTCTAAGATTTTTAATCCGATACAAAGACACATTGCCAGTAGCAGCCTTATCTTCTGCCGATAGAGTAATGGCCTCGACAGCAGCTCTGGCGAGCTCTTTCCTCATCCTAACTTGTATATTTTCGCTAAGTGAACGGACTTCAGCTTTAATGGTGGAAGAGCGATATTCAGTAACCAGCCAGTCAGCTTGGTCATCGCTAATAGCGCCAGGTATATTGCCTGAATTTTTCTGGTCGGCAGTACCAGTACTTGGTATGTCACTATCTCCATTATGGCAGCCCACTACGAAAACCGAGCAAAACAGCAAAAGCGAGATGACAAAATAAATACTCCGTCCAAACACGTGTACCTCCTCGGGAATTTTCCCGTTAATGTCGCAATCTAACGATGACGTTAGATTCTCGATTTTTTGGGCTCACACATGTTGACTGATTGGTGTATAAGACAAGTCAGGTCTAACGACTTGGCTCATGCCTGCCTCTGTTAGTAGCAGAGGATCAACAGGTGTGGGCCTTTTTGTTTTATCAATTAATAACCATCTTCTAATTACCTTCCGCACCCATGCGTTTATCCATATTTCTAATGGCCATATTTCCATCGAGCTCTTTCGCAGAACGATCACCAAGGTAATCCGACCCATGCTCTTCAGCTCTTTTGGGGCCTATTCCATCACCACCCATGGCGTTGATGGTAGTTTTACCTTTATCATTTAACCCGTCTTGTGGACGACCACCGCTGTCACCACCATCTGCTAGCGCGATTCCCGCCAGCGCTAAAGTGATGGCAAATAGTACGCATGATTTTTGGAATATTTGTTTTTCCATGTTCATTTCTCCCAAACTGCAAATACTGCAGAAACATACCTCTTGTAATTTTAATAATTGAATATGTCAATGCATAATTTTAATTGTATTATTGATATAATCGATATATTCATGTTTTTATTATGAGTAAACATTCACCTAACCACTACGACGCTATTTTAAATGAACTTAAGCGCGCCCTTGAGGAAAACAAGATCACTCAGATTGAGGTTGGAGACGCGCTTGGGATAAAGCAATCCGCAGTATCAAGCCTGTTAAGTGGTCGCTCCAAACTGACAGTGGAGCAACTTTTAAGGATCTCCGCTCTTGTCGGAATAAAGCCACATAAACTCTTAAGCGCGGCAGATGTGCTTCTCACACAAACGATACCGATGCCCTATGAAATAGAATCAATTCTTTATAAATCTGAAATCCACCTTGTCGCCTATTGCGCGGCTACCCAGGAAATTACGGCGGATGACTTGGTAATTGAAGAATATACCCGTGAAAAAATCAAACATGCCATGGATGAGCTTGTTGCGGTCGGGGTTTTGATAAAGAAGAAAGATAAATATATCCAAAAAAATCCAAACGTGATTTACACCCCATCTTCTCCGACGCGCCCGACAGCCTGTCACCAAAAAGTAGTGCTTCATTCATGGAGACTATGGGATAAATTAAAAGAAAAACCAGGATACCGGTTAAAGCGATTTAATTATTTCTTGCTTGATCGCTTCACTGTTGCCCAAATCAAGGAGGTAGAAGCAATTCTTTGGCGGGCATATGAACGGATACAGAGTTTCCAGAGAGAAAACATGGTCAATGGTTATGTTTCTGACGATCCGATGCCTCTATGGGATATTCACTTGATGCTCATGACCCCGCTGGAGCACAAATGAAATCACCGGCTCGCAATCTTGCTGTTGCGCGTGCGTTTAGCGAGATAGGCAATTCTTTTAGATACATAGCCTTGCCGCTTGGAATACTGTCAATTCACAACAAGGCGGATGATCTTG
>ERZ1292640.4068-Hain-H43-02um-R1-4068-length-11240-cov-5_pt1 | contig 11240 bp, 8 predicted proteins | sample MGYA00564404_ERZ1292640 | MGnify/ENA primary metagenome ERZ1292640 (study PRJEB36523, sample SAMEA6512636) | groundwater metagenome | collected 2019-01-08 | study: AquaDiva: Metagenomics assemblies of 32 groundwater samples | reverse complement strand
TCAGTATAAAAAACGAGCCGTAAACCGTAGCGCGCGGCGAAACACTCTCTGCGCCGAACGGCCCCAGCCTGGAGGCAGGGCACCGTGCCCGCTCGAATCGGCGAGGCTTTTCTTTAGGCCTGCCAGCCGGAAAGAATAGCATGGATAATATAACATTGAAAATATTACATAATATATTGGATTTTTAAATGATGAAATTATTCAGGGTGTTATGCCTATTTGTGGTATCTATGACAGTAGACTCGTTTTTGTATATGCTTAAGAAGATGAAGAAAATCCTGATTTTCCCAGGCGGATGATATGAATATACTGATGGTCCATCCTCATGATATATATTCAAGCATCGAACCGTGGACAGTGCGTATTGTATATATCGCGAAGGAATTCATTAAAAAGGGCCATAATGTAAAACTGGTGTATTTTCCTTTACACTGGGATGGACAGAAGATAACAGAAACGCCGGATGGCATAACTGTTATCCCGCTTTCCAGAAAACACGGCCCGCATATTTTTATCTCTAATATTTTAAAATTATGCAGCTTGGCAGGATGGGCTAACGTTATCCATTTCCAGAAATGTTTTTATCATGCGGCATTGCCTGCTGTGATAGCAGGGATATTGCGCGGAAAACCTTTACATTATGACTGGGATGATTGGGAGCTAAGGATATATGAGGTTTCCACAAAGCCAAGCCCTTTAAGGAATGTTATACGGGATTTTTTAAAATTCCTGGAAAATACTTTGCCCAAAGTAGTTGATACGGTTTCCTGCGCCAGCCAGAGGCTTAAGGAAGAATGCGAAAATCTGGGCGTGGATAGATTCAGGATATTTGACGCTCATGTGGGCGCGGATATCGAGAGGTTTAATCCTGATATTTCCGGCGACAGTATTAAGCAGAAATATAAAATAGAGAAGCCATTAATCCTGTATCTGGGGCAGCTTCATGGCGGGCAATATGTCGAAACCTTTATCCAGACTGCGTCAAGGCTTATAAATGACTACAAAAAAGATCTTACCTTTATGATAGCAGGGGACGGATATCAGGCAGGCGAATTGAAAAAAACAGCCCAAAGATTAAATCTTAACGGAAAACTTATTTTTACAGGCGCGATCCCTCATGAGCTTGTGCCGCAATATATAGCTGCGGCAGATGTATGCCTGGCCTGTTTTGAAGAAAATGAAGTTACTTTGTGTAAAAGCCCATTAAAAATAGTAGAATACATGGCTTCAGGAAAAGCAATAGTTGCAAGTAATGTAGGCGAGGTGCCCAGGATGCTGAAGAGGGCAGGAATATTGACTCCGCCGGGCGATGTTAATTCTTTGGCTGACGGAATATTAAAAATCTTACAGGATCCTGTTTTGAAAAATAATTTAGAGAAATTGGCGCGCGAGAGGGCTGAAAAAGAATACAACTGGGCTGTTACCGCAGGAAATCTTTTAAACGCCTATGAAAAGGCTATTCAGATACATAAGACAAAATGACTGATAAAAGGCATAAGTTTATAGTATTTGCTTTTCTGTTTGTATTTTTAATATGCGGATGTCGGCATAATAAAGATGAAGCCAATAGTTACAAAAAACAATTTAAAATCGCTGTATTTAAAAACAAAGAATTTCCTTCAATCGGAATACCTCCAGCCCTTACGCCTGAATGGATATATAATAATATCCCGAAGGTTTTTTCTATAGATTATCTGAATTCTGACGAGCTTGCCGATAGAGAGCGCCTGAATATAAATACCTTTGATTTGCTCATTATGCCTTATGGCGAGGCGTTTCCGTATAATGCCTTTGAGAATATAAAGGAATATATCTTTGAAGGGGGAGGGATTTTTAATGTTAGCGGAAGGCCTTTCTGGACGCCTATGGAAAAACGCGAAGGCAGATGGCAGAAAGTAGATATAAAAGATCCTTACGCGTCCTTTTTATCCCAGCTTGGCATAAAATATTATGAATCAGACAAGACACAGGATATAGGTTTAAGCGTTACCACAAGCCTTGGTTTTAGCCCTGTCCAGCCTACTCATGGGAACGTGTTTCCTTACAGGATACCTGCCAGGGATTTTTCAAAGAACAAGGAAGGCATGATTTTTGTAAAAAGCTGGAGAAATCCTTACATAAAAACTTCAAATAAAATACCGAATAAGTGGTGCCTGATTGGTTCAAAAGGAGAGGAAAATCCTCTAAATCCAAAAAAGCCGGATGCGCAAAAAAATCTGATGGATGCGATAAAATATCTGTCGTTTCCTATTGTCATGCATGGGCTGGAAACCGATTTTGCCAGCTATTATCAGGGAGAAAAGGTTGAGGTCTCTTTGAATATTATTAATGGCGGAAAGATCAAAGAGTCAGGAGTTATTGAAATAGAATTTTTAGACAAAGAAAACAGCGTTATTTATGTTACAGAAAAGCCGGTTGATCTGCAGCCGGAAAAAGAGGCGATCCTGAAGGAAACATGGCAGCCAAAAAGATTCGAAAGCAGTTTTTATACAGTAAGAGCAAGTTTAAAGAAAAACGGCATAATTTTAGACAGAGAAGAAAATGGTTTTGTAGTGATAGATAAAGATGTCCTAAAAAATGGGCCTTCTTTAAGCATAGACAAAAACCGGTTTATTATTAATAATAAAAAATCTCTTATTCTAGGAGTGAACTATTATGAGAGTAAACTCGGTGAACTGATGTGGCTGAAGCCAAACCTACTGAGAGTAAGAGAAGATTTTAAGGCCATGCGCAATCTGGGCATTAATTTTGTGCGTATACATTATCACCATTCGAAATGGTACAGAGACTATTTTTCGCAGGTAGTTAAAGAGCCCTTGGACCCGTATTTTCAGAAAGCTGACATGGAGCCCTTGCCTTCAGAGCGGTCATTGAGGATACTGGATGCGATAATACAATTAAGCCAGGAACAGGGCCTGATTTTTTGTATGGATCTATTTTCTCTGGTGCCTGAAGAAATGGGAAATCCTATCGGCTGGCTGGGCCTCAGAGAAAGGATTGTAGATAAAGATAAAATTAGTGTCCAGAAGGAATTCGTAAAGATAATTGCTGAGCGATATAAAGATATTCCTGGGATTACATGGGATTTATGGAATGAACCGCGCCTTGAAAAAAAAGACCTGGATTTACTAAAGACATGGGCGCAAGAGATTATATATTCATTCAGAGAAAATGGCGATACCCATCCTATTACCATAGGAGGCGATTCTACTACTTGGCTCCTGGACGCCATAGATTATGCCTGTGTGCATACATATGAACCAGGGGAGTTTGATTTTAGAGGAGTTGCGGCCAAGCCGGTTCTTTTTCAGGAGACATGGAATGCATCCGGCATGAGCCTTAATGAAGAGATGAGGCAGAAGCAGGAATTAGTCAAGGACTTTAACGCATTTTTAAGTACTGATGCAGCTGGATTTGTGCCATGGCAATGGACAAGGCAGGCGAGACTCTGGAATAATGCATCTCGGGCTGAAAAATGGGACGATGACTTGGGCTTATGTGTTCATGAAGATGGCAGTCTTAAGCCGGCAGGTATGGCATATCATGAATTGATGCTGGATATGGACAGGGATAAATGAAAATTATTTTTATTACAAGGGAAGGCTATAATTTATCAGGCGCAAGGGTGAGATGCTACAATTTTGCCCGTGCCTTGAGAAAATACGGCATAGGCGCCGAGGTGTTTTCTTTTGCGGATAACCTGGGGGCCAAGTATGGAGAAAAAGAATTTGAGATGTCTTTTTTTGAGAAGATTAGATACAACATAAAAGCCTTTAAGGTATTATTTAGAAAAGAAAAAGACAGTATATTTTTTATGCAGAGGCTGAATTATCATGCGCTTGCGCCTTTTTTAGTATCTCTATTAAAGGGGAATAGGATTATATTTGATTGCGATGATTGGAATATAAGAGAGAATCCGGAATACTACCTTGGTTTTTACCCAAGCTCAAAGATGGAGTTTTTAACCAGCAAAATAGCTAGATATTCAAGAGCGTGCATTACAGCAAGCGCGTTCTTGAAGGATTATATAAGCAAGTTTAATGATAAGGTATACTATATTCCTACAGGCGTGGATACGGAACTTTTTAAACCTGATAATAAGAATAATAGTAATTCAAAAATAACTTTTTCGTGGATCGGAACTATGTATCATGAAGAAATGTGCGAGAACATCAGATTTATCTTAGACTGTTTTTCGGTATTAGCAGATAAGTATAATAATATTTATCTGAACCTGGCAGGAGAAGGCAGGTATTTTCAGGAAACAAATAATTATGCGGATGGTTTTAGGTGCAGGGACAGGATAAAAATAGACAGTTGGATTCCGCCGGACGAGATTCCTGGTTATCTTTCAAATATCGATGTAGGCCTTCTGCCTTTAATTCAGGATACAAAATTTAATAGAGCAAAAAGCCCCACCAAACTTTTTGAATATATGGCTATGGCAAAAGCGACTGTATCAAGCAATATTGGCGAGCCATCCTATGTTATTAAAGACGGAAATAGCGGTTTTTTAGCAAAAAATAAAAATGAATATATGCGAAAGATGGAAGAATTGATCAGAGACCCTGTTTTACGTTCGAATCTCGGAAAGAATGCCAGGGGCCTTGTAGAAAAAGAATATTCCCTTCAAGTGTTAGCTGGGAAATTATATGGTATATTAAATATAATTTAATCAGGGGGGTGCGATAAAATGTTTAAAAAAATCGCAATTTTAACTATTCTTATGTGGGTTTTGCCAAAGTATGCTTATGCCTATATTGACCCAGGGGCTGGAAGCTGTGTTTTTCAAATTATCATAGCTACTTTAGTGATAGGATTGTTTTTTATCAAAGTGATTTTTAATAAGGTCAAAATTTTTTTTACGAGGCTATTTTTTAGAAAAAATGTTAAACCATGATGCGACAAGATAGTAATCAAAATCTTTCGAGTTCTTTTCGTGACCCCAGCGGTTTTCTTTTTTTAAAAGACGGCTCAATTTATCGTCAGATAAATTTGAGTTATAAAGAAAACTATGATCGCTTAATGGGGTCCGGGCTTTATGAAGCCCTTATTAATGCCAGTTTGCTTATTCCTCATGTTGAAATTAATATTAAAGCAGAGGCTGCTGAAGCAGCTTATAAAATCATTAAACCAGAAGTTGTGCCGTTTATTTCCTATCCTTACGAGTGGTGTTTTAGTCAATTAAAACACGCTGCTTTGCTTACTCTGCATATTCAAAAAATAGCCCTGGGCTTTGGAATGACGCTAAAAGATAGCAGCGCCTACAATATTCAATTTAAGAACGGAAGGCCTCTTTTAATCGATACGCTTTCTTTTGAGAAATATCAAAAAGGGCAACCGTGGGCTGCTTACAGGCAATTTTGTCAGCATTTTCTAGCGCCGCTTGCAATAATGAGCTATAAGGATGTCAGGTTAAGCCAGTTATCCCGAATTTATATGGATGGCGTCCCTCTGGATTTAGCAAGCCTGCTCCTTCCCATTAGAACCCATTTCAAATCTTTTTTACTTTTCCATATTCACCTTCACGCAAGGTTTCAAAAACATTATGAAGATAAGCCCGTAAAAGCACGCAATAAAAAGTTAAGTTATTTTGGATTTCTTGCGCTTATTGACAATTTAGAGTTAGCAGTAAAAAAGCTAAAATGGAAACCTGGTTATAGCGAATGGATTGATTATTATCACAATACTGATTATACTTCCGAGGCAATGCAGTTCAAAAAGAAAATTGTAACTGAATTCCTGGATCAGATAAAGCCAAAGTCTGTTTTTGATCTTGGCGCTAACACAGGATTTTTTAGCCGCATAGCCAGCGATAGAGATATACAGACCGTATCCTTTGATATCGATCCTGCTGTAGTTGAAAAGAATTATCTTGAATGCGTGGAAAATCAAGAGACAAATATCCTGCCACTTTTACTTGATTTAAGCAATCCGAGCCCGGCCATTGGCTGGGAAAATGAAGAAAGAATGTCATTTTTGGAACGAGGGCCCGCAGATATGGCGTTTGCCCTGGCTTTAATTCACCACCTGGTAATTTCTCATAAAGTACCATTTAAAAAAATTGCCAGTTTTTTAAACAGAATTTGTAATTCGCTTGTTATTGAATTTGTTCCGAAAGCAGATTTCCAGGTTCAACGCCTTCTTATTGCAAGAAAAGATATCTTTCAAGATTACACACAAGAGGTTTTTGAACAGGAATTCGGACAATATTTCACAATACAAAATTCTGTAAAGATTAAAGATTCCAAGAGGACTCTGTATCTGTTAAAAAGAAAGTAATAATGAAAATAAATAAAGAATTTCATGAAAAAATTATTAATAGTTTAATTGTTGCGTCTTTTTTTTCTCTAACAGTATTTCTATTTGCCCCGCTGCATTTATATTTTACGAATATATCAGAGCTTCGCTTTTCATTTTCAGATGTTTGTTATTATCTTGCTGCAATAACAGCCTTTTCCATTTTTTTGTTACTGATATTATCAATACCGTGGAAATTTACGTTATATAAAAAATTAATTTCATTGTTGTTTATCTTATCTGTTTTAGTATGGTTTCAGGGAAATATATTAGTTTGGGATTACGGTTCTTTAGACGGCAGGTTTGTTGATTGGAAGAAATATTACTATAGAGGGGTGATTGATACCGGCATATGGATTTTATTTATATGCGTAGCATTTAAAATGCCGTCAGTTATTTATAAAGCTGTCCGAAAATTAAGCGTAGCTTTTATTTTAATACAGCTAATTTCAATAAGTTTTATTTTGATAACAATGCCGGAAATCCCTAGTTTTAAAAAATATTCTCTTGATGAAAATACAAAGTTTGCTTTTTCAGCCAAAAAGAATGTAATTATATTAGTAATTGATGCGTTTCAGGCTGATGTTTTTCAGGAGATAATAGGAGAAGGAGGGCGTTATAAAAATATTTTTAAAGGTTTTACTTATTTCCGTAATAGTGTTAGCGGATTTCCTACCACATTTCCTTCTGTTCCCCTGATCTTAACAGGCCAATATTACGATAATTCAATTCCAATGCAAGAATTTATGAAAAAGGCTTTTTGTTCTAGCTCTGTTACAAAGTTCTTAAAAGACAATGGGTTTGAAGTTGATCTGTTTCCCTGGAGCTATAAATGTATTTATTTCAATGAGAAAACCGCTTCTAATATAGTAAAAAGAAGAAAACTATCCAAGAATAGCGCTAAAAAAGCCACATCTACGCTTTACAGTATATCCATGTTTAGATATATGCCGCATTTTATAAAGAACTATGTTCATAACAGCGTAGCAAGGCTTTGGATGGATTCTAATGGTATTGACGATTTTGGTAGGAGTAGAAATTTTATAAAAAAGATGATTTATTCATCTAATGCAGATATTGAAAAATATGTGTTTAAGTTTTACCATTTAGAGGGGTTGCATACACCATTTAATCTTAATGAGCGCCTAGAATATGAAAGTTTACCCCTGAATCGCGTTGGTTATAAAAGACAGGCTAAAGGCATGTTAAGACTGGCGGAATTATTTTTAGATAAATTAGATAAACTTGGAATATACGATGATTCTATGATATTTATTATAGGAGATCATGGTTATGGTGATTTAATCGGAGTTAATGTTCCGGAAAATCTAAAGGCGAAGGATATCAGGCCGATACACCCCGAAGCAGCTAATGCTAAAAAAGGAGCGTTGCCTCTTATATTGATAAAGCCATTTAATTCAAAAGGAGAATTGTGGATTTCAGATGCGCCTGTTTGCCTGTCCGACATACCTAAGACAATAGCTTCCGAGTTAGATTTAAAAAATGATTTTTCCGGAGATTCAATGTTTAAAGTCAAAGAAAGCGATATCAGAGAACGCAGATTTTTATTATGTAATGCAAAACCTAATTATTCCAGAAACGGTTTTCTTCCATCAATAAAAGAATATGTTGTTTCAGGTTTTAGCTGGCTTGATGAATCCTGGCGGCCGACAGGACGATATTTTAATCCTCCTGCGCAGAAATGGTTATATTATTTTATTTATGGTAAGCCTGATCTTAATAAGAAGAACGGCAGGATGAAAGATAATGTGCAAGAATACGATTTTACGGAAAACCGTAATTATTAACCGCAAGAGTTTAGGAAAGAATACCTTATATTTAATAAAGACAAGCATATGAAATCTTCGTTTAAATACCCTATCCTGCTTATTTTGATATTCTTGATATTTATCGGCAATATAGTTTACTGGCAATCGCAGAATAAGGCCTATTTTGATTATGACAGCCTGCGGCATTATTTGATAACCAGGCATGTTTTTGACGAATACAAAGAAGGCTTGGCAGGATTTTTCTCCAGGGTAGAACAGCATTTAGACAGGCACCCCCTGGGATTATACCTTTTTACCTCTTTTTTCTATTTTATTATTCCTCCAACTCAGGCAAACACTGCCATCATGAGTAATTTTGTATTTTTGCTGTTTTTGTTATTTTCTGTTTACCAGCTGGGAAGATTAATAAAAGATGAAATGACAGGTTTTCTTGCCTGCGTAATGCTTCTTCTTTATCCGATAATTTCTAACCAGGCGAAAATATATATGCTCGATCTGCCATTGACGGCCATGGTGGCATTGAATATATACCTTCTTATCAAAACAGAATACCTGAGAAATAAAAAATACGTGGTTTTATTTATTGTGTCCTATCTTGCAGGGATGCTGGTAAAACCGAACTTCATGTGTTTTACCATAGGCCCGCTTTTATATGTAACCCTGATATCTATAAAAAAGAGCAAGGTAGATATAAGGTTTTTATCAATAGCAGGTTTGACATTTCTGTATGCAGTTATTACAACGGTATTTTTCACTAAAAACAGGTTAATGGGCTCATCGAAGCATTTATTAGATTTTTTAAAAGGTTCTTTTGTGATAGTAACATGGACTCCTGATAATCTGCGATATGCGCCGTTTTTTATCAATAAAATACGCGGAATGCTTTGGTATGTATGGGGATTTATAAACTGGCAGGGAAGCCTCCTCTTTTTTATATTTTTTATCCGGGGGCTGTGTTCTTATCTAAAATCAGACAATCGTTATAAAAAAATTGTTATTGCATGGATTTTATCGTCTTATATGATCTTAGCCTGGTTTCTTTACGCAATAGATTTTGATATGGAGGTAACAGGGGCGCGCTATTCCATGCCTCTATTAACAGGGCTTGCAATCCTGACTTCTTACGGCCTTACCAGCATTAAAAAAAATGCGCTCAGGAGAATATCTATAGCCTTGGTTTTAATAGCAGGGTTATTGCAAAATCTATTTTTATCATACCCGCTTTTAAAAAAGCCGTTAGAGTTAAAGATAAATTTTAAGCAGGATAAATATCATATCCTGCCATCTTATATAAACATATTTTCAACCAGGCCTTTGATTATTTCAGGTTCCAGCTGGCTCTCTCAGCCTCAGGATAAAAGCATGCTTTATAAAGAAATAGAAGATGTCTTTTTTTACATAGATAAATTTTATAAGGATAAAAAGATCAGGGTCCTGCTCCTTTCTGACAATGCTGACTGGTGGCATCTTAAGTACCTTTCGCATGAAAACCGGAAGGATATGGAATTTATTTGCGATTATCCCAGGTCTATAATGACAATGCTAAATAAGGATCAATTGAGCCGTTTTATAGAGCAAATGGATTTTATAATAGATATAAAAAATAGCTTTTCGGAACCATATGTATCCAGGCTGCAGAGATTGTTAAAAAAGTTATTTGCCGCTAATAAAGATAAGTTTGAACTTATAAGGGAAAGCGGGCATTACAGGATTTTTAAAAATCGCAGATTAGGTTTTCCCTCGGTATTTTTGCAATTATACTATAATTGTATAGCATAGATATTAATAATTCTAAGGAGTATGCGTGGACGAATTAGCAATAGAATCAGTAAATTTAACCAAAATTTTCTATCCTACGAAGAATATCAACCAGCTTATAGTTAATTTATTAGGTAAGTCCAGCCCTGTGCTGGCAGTTAATAACGTTAGCCTTCAAATTAGGCGAGGAGAGCTCTTTGTCCTTATGGGTCCTAACGGAGCAGGCAAAACAACTCTAATAAAGATGTTTGCAGGCCTTATATTGCCAACATCAGGCACGGTCATGGTAAATGGCTATGATATTGTTAAAGATGATATGCAGGTTAAAAGCTCAATCGGCCTTTTGACCAGCGAAGAACGCAGTTTTTACTGGAGGCTGACAGGAAGGGAAAATTTATTTTTTTTCGCTACTTTGTATGGCCTTTTTGGAGAAAAGCTGGAAAATAGGGTGGATTATTTAGCCGGGCTTTTGCAAATAAAAAGCCTGGATACAAGATTTCAAGAGTATTCCGCAGGCATGAAACAGAGGCTTGCGATTGCAAGAAGCTTGCTAAACGATCCTCAGGCAATATTTATGGATGAGCCGATGAAAAATTTAGACCCCCTGGCTGCTGAAAGCCTCAGGAATTTTATCAAAAACGAGCTCATAGGAAAACAAAAAAAGACTATCTTATTCTGCACTCACAATCTGAATGAAGCGGCAGCGCTTGGCACATGCATCGCTATTATGGATAAAGGAATCATTAAGGCTTGCGGTGATTTGGAGGGGTTGAGAAGAAAGGCAGGCCTTTCCGGCACCGCAGATATAAACGAGGTCTTTAAGCATTATGTGGATAACTAAAATAGGCGCATTCATAAGGCGGGATTTTATTGTGGATATCAGCTATCGGCTTAATTTTTTTCTGCGGTTCGCCAGGATCTTTACGACAATCCTGACATTTTACTTTATTTCAAAATTATTCGGCAAGGGCGCATCTGAATATCTCAAAGAATACGGCGGGGACTATTTTCCGTTCGTGCTTATCGGGATTGCTTTTTCTGAATACATCATGGTAAGCCTGCGCAGTTTTTCTGATAGCATAAGGCAGGAACAGATAGTGGGCACATTGGAAGCAGTCCTGGCCACCCCGACAAAGATTTCTACAATAGTAATCGGTTCAAGTATCTGGGATTTTTTATTCGCTTCCATAAGCGTAGTTGCCTATTTTTTATTAGGGGTTGTATTTTTCGGCCTGGATTTAAGCAGGATGAATCTGGTATCCGGCATTGTTATCTTAATATTGAGCATCTTTTCTTTTTCCGGCATAGGCATAATATCAGCGGCTTTTATCCTTATGTTAAAAAAAGGGGATCCTCTGGCCTGGTTTATGGGGGTGTGTTTCGGATTATTGG
>ERZ1292640.1487-Hain-H43-02um-R1-1487-length-19371-cov-5_pt2 | contig 11241 bp, 9 predicted proteins | sample MGYA00564404_ERZ1292640 | MGnify/ENA primary metagenome ERZ1292640 (study PRJEB36523, sample SAMEA6512636) | groundwater metagenome | collected 2019-01-08 | study: AquaDiva: Metagenomics assemblies of 32 groundwater samples | reverse complement strand
TATCTTGGCTTTTATTCTGGTTCTCTTTGGTATTGCAGGGAGTGTGGCTTGGTACCTGGTGGAGTCGAGGCATGCGGCCATAGCGCCCCTTAGTACTACCGCCACCACAACGGACACCGTTGCTGTAGGGGATGCCATTTACACTAACGGCACTTTTGGCTTTATTGTTCAGTATCCGGAATCCGCGAATGTAGAGAATAATTTTTCCTCTTACTACCATTTAGCGCCTACCTGGAGAGCGAATCCGCTTCCGAACGCCACGGGCACTCCTATCGTCTCCTTTTCCACTTACTCAACTAAGAGCGAAGACTCCTATCCGCGCTATTTCGATGCGCTCGTGCGTGTTGGTGCAAGCTCTGACAAGAAGGAAATTGCCCAATGTCTGAAAGTTACTCCAGACCAAGGAGAGACTCCGCTCCCTGACGTAGTTATGGGAGGAATCACTTGGAAAGCGTTTGCGTTTCAAAATGCAGGCATGCAGCAATACGTGCGTGGCGTCTCGTATCGCACTATGCATGAGGGTTCGTGTATCGCTCTAGAGCAGATTGCCGTTGGTTCAAGCTACCGAGAAGACGCGCCTAGCGGCAAGGACATCTCAGACGCCACTCTTGAAGCGGCCTACCAAGGTCTCGGGAAAATTGTGGCATCCTTCATGTTCGTTCGCCCATAATAAGGAGATGGTATTCTAGGAAGAAGGATTGTCCGAAGTAACGTAACCCCTCATGACTATCATTCACTGGATTGTTTCTGTTGTCGCCATACTCATCGCCGCGTACTTGGTGCCGGGAGTAGAGGTCACCTTGCTTGGAGCCGTGATTCTCGCTGTAGTGCTTGGAATCTTCAATATCTTCTTGAAGCCCATCATCACTATTCTCACGCTTCCAGTGACCATCCTCACGCTCGGGCTGTTCTCGCTCGTGATTAACGCGCTTCTGGTGATGCTTGCAGATCTGCTCATTCCTGACTTCTCCATTGATGGATTCTGGATTGCGCTTCTGTTTGCGCTTGTGCTTTCGATTGTGAACGGATTTTTCCATCTCATCATTCGCAAAAGCTAATCCCGCTCCGTTCTACTTTACTCAGTCCGTACAAGAGTATAAGAAATAAAAGCACTATCATATATAATAGTGCTTTTATTTCTTATACAGGAGGTGCAAAGAGACAATGCATGGGCATGACGTATAATACGGAGTATGGAGGGCCCCCGTACACCCATTGCGTCACCTGAAGACGAACTCGCTTTTTTGCGTGCCCAGATAGCAGCAAAAGAGGCAGAGCTAGCTACGCTTAAGCAGGAACGCCCAATCGTTGAGATAGCGCGCGATAGCCTGGCGCAGCATCGTCACACGATGCCTGACACGGCGTTTGCAAAGGACTATGCCATTAGTCATGGCGAAGCAAGCGAAGTGGCGTCGAAGCTTACGCTCAATTTGGACCCTACAAGCACCGACGAAACCATGAGTGAGCTTCGCGGAATTATGGAGGAAAAAGGTATTCGTAATGCGTTTGCTGTCTTGGACAAGGTAGCGAACCCCCACCTGGACGACGACTTCCACCGGTTCCTCGTGCAGTATCTGCTTGCCGGCATGCCTATCCAGGGACTCGCTGAGAATCAGCCGGAGTGGAAGGCGCTTCACATGACGCTCTATGAAATTTCGCTTCCTGAGCACAAGGGGGAGAGCGAGCAAAATCGTAATCGACCCCTCCGTGAGTTGGTATCAGCTATGGAGCAGTTCTATTCTGGCATGCTCACCATTGAGTCGGTGCGCTCAGGAGAGCCGTCCTACATGACGCTCGAACTTGCGGTACCTGTGGACCGCTCGCATCTTATGTTTTACGCGTCCGTGCCGAACTCAAGAGCTGATCTCTTTGAGAAACAGCTCCATGCTATTTTCCCTGACGCCATACTCACCGTGCAGCCAAACGACTACAACGTATTTGTAGATGGCGGGAAAGCGGTAGGTGCCGTAGCGGCACTTAAGGATAAGCCAATGCTTCCGCTCAAGGACTACCAGGATTTTGATTATGACCCGCTCAATTCGCTTCTAAATGCGTTTGCGAAGATTGCGCCGGAAGACGAAGGTGCTTCTCTACAGATAGTGTTTAAGCCGCAAGGAAATCACTACGTGGATTACTATCGTCGCGTGCTCCATGAACTGCGCAAGGGCGAGCACCGCTCCCGCGCGTTCACCTTACCTGAGACGTTCATGGGAGACTTTGCCCGAGAGGCTGCAGGACTATTTGTACAAGCAAAAAGGCATGAGGAGAAACAAGCTACGGACGAGACCGCTATTGAGCAAGTAGAGAAGAAAACGGCCGCACCAATTGTGTCGACCAACATTCGTATCGTGACGTCCTCCATGGACGCGCATCGTGCAGAGCAGCTTCTTTCAGAGCTCGAAGCACCGTTTCATCAGTTTGAAAACACCAAAGGCAATCGCATAGAGTTCCGCCGTCCGGCCAAGGGAAGTTTGAAGCGATTCTTTAGGGACTTTACGTTCCGTCTCTATGAAAAGGTGGGTAGCATGCCACTGTCGCTTCGTGAGCTCACCACGCTCTACCATTTCCCACCCGAGGGTATCGCATCGTCCCCGCACCTGAAGCAGTCACGTTCGTCTGGAGGAGCTGCACCTATCGGTTTGCCTCGGGATGGCATGCTTATTGGTACTAATACGTACCGTGGGCAAACTACCGACGTGCGCATCTCGCTTGAGGACCGTCTTCGTCATCTCTATGTGATTGGACAGACTGGTACTGGTAAAACAGGTTTCCTCAAAACGCTTATCGACGCGGATATTAAAGCGGGGAACGGTGTCTGTTTCATTGACCCGCACGGCAACGACATCATCGACGTGCTCGCAAGTATTCCTCCAGAACGATACGAAGATGTTATCTACTTTGACCCGGCGTATTTAGACCGACCTTTCGGACTCAATCTTCTTGAGTATGATCCTGCACACCCAGAGCAGAAGACCTTTATCGTAAACGAGCTTCTCGCTATATTCCGCCGTCTCTACGGAGATGTTCCGGAGAGTATGGGGCCAGCTTTCGAGCAGTATTTCCGCAATGCGGCACTGCTAGTGATGGAAGACCCGGAGTCAGGCTCTACACTCATGGATATTGGACGCGTACTCTCAAATGCCGAATTCAGAAACCTAAAGCTCTCGAGAAGCAACAACCCAATCGTCAATCAATTCTGGAACGAGATTGCGACTAAGGCTGAGGGTGACGCGTCACTACAAAACATAGTGCCGTACATCACCAACAAGTTCGATGACTTCACGGCAAACGACTTCATGCGCCCTATTATTGGGCAGCAGCATTCGTCGTTCAATTTCCGCGACATCATGGACAACAAGAAGATTCTCCTGGTAAATCTCTCAAAGGGAAGGCTCGGAGAGCGCAATGCAAACCTTCTTGGGCTTATTCTCGTAGGCAAGATATTCATGGCGGCTCTCTCAAGAGCGGATACGCCGGGAGCAAACTTTGCGCCGTTCTATATGTACATAGATGAATTCCAGAACATCACCACAGATTCCATTCCAAGTATTTTGTCTGAAGCTCGTAAGTACAAGCTCTCGCTTACTATTGCGCACCAGTTCTTGGCACAGGTAGACGAGAAGATTCGCAGTGCCGTGTTTGGAAACGTGGGCTCTATGGCAGTGTTCCGTGTAGGAGAAGAAGATGGTGAATTCTTTGCAAAACAGTTCGCACCGGTTTTTACCTCACTCGACTTCGTGAATATTGAAAACCGAAATGCGTATGTGCGCATGCTTGCAGAAGGAAAGCCACAGAAGCCCTTCAACATGAAAACGCTGGATCTCGCCGCCGGCACTCTCGACCAGGTAGAAGACCTTCGTCAACTTTCGTTCCTTACCTACGGCCGTGACCGTGCTACCGTAGAGGGAAGTATTAGAGCGCGCTACTTATCTTAATTTATTATCTATGCCGAAGAATGGAATACCGGGCGGTGACTACCCACCAGGAAAGAAGACTTCAAATCCAAAAGATGCTGTGGACAAGGGTCCGGCTATTCCCAAGGGACTTTCAGGTATAGCAAAGCGCGCAGGATTTGAACCGGAAGAAGATATTGTTGACGCTCCAACCATCGCTGAGCAAGCTGCAAAGGCGCGTGCTGCAGTAAAGGACTCTCCGGCTGGAACCGAGGGACCATCAATTGGCGAGGAGCAAGCGAGTGTTCGTGCGGCTGTTAAAGCTGGAAGAGATGCTGGTAGAAAGGAAAGGACTCGGGGTACTGGAGGCACAAAGCGCGGAGTGCGCGGAGGGAAAGATTCGACAGTAAGTGCAGAACAAGAGTCCGCAACTACTCCTGAAACGAACGTGCCTGAAGTACCTCCTGTTCAAGATCCGCAACCTGAAAGAGTAAGTACAGAAGTAGAAAGCGAATATTATCGCTTGAGAGATACTAACTTGCTTAAGTCAGGCGCAGACGGTTTTGTCATATCTCTTGAAGAATTTGCCGCGCAAAAGAAGGAGGAATCTTCTGCAGTAGCTGCGAGTACTGAAGCTGCGCAAGACACATCACCGGAGCCTCTTCCTGCGGACGCTACCCCGCTTGAAAGACAGAGAAGACTCAGGTCAGACATTGTGAACGATGCTGTTGAAAAGATGGAAGCGCAGGGAGTGAAGGCTGAGCTAGCAAAGAAGGCCTACTTTGATGCACTCAGGACCCACCAAAAGAATCGAGGTTTTGCCGGAATTGCGGCCGAGAGTTTTGTGGGTGACAACTTACTCACGCCCAAAGCGCTGAAAGAGCTTCGTCATGCATGGGTGTACGAGCGTGCTCTTAGTGCGGCAACTCAAAGAGCCGCTACCGAGGTGCGACTTAAGGAGAAGCCGGCAACCAGGGAAGCTATGCTCGAGAGACTAAAGGCAAAGAATGAAGCGAAGGGAACCTATAACCCCGAGAATCACGATATCCAAAAGCGATACGAGCGAATGGTTACGCTTAAAAGTGTAGTGACGGGACAAGAAGAGGAAGAATTGACTGCAAGGACAGAGGGATTTTCAACCCGTGATAAGAAGACCCTTGAGCTGATGCTTGAAAGATATAAGAAGGCGCCCCCTGCACTTCGCATCTTAGGTACTTCAGCGGCGTTACTCGGTGGAGCGGCATTGTTGGCTGGAAGTCCTCTGGGACTCGCAGCTCTTGGCATGGCCGGTACCTCTGCAGGTTTGCGCTACTGGGCAGAGAAAGCAAAAAGCCCGGAAATGCAGAAGTGGCTCCAGAGAGTCGCGCCAGTTGCAAGTATTGTAGGAGCTGCTGGGGCGTTGGCCGATTACGGTATTCAGTTTGGCCACAAGATTGCAGGAACAGAGAAAAAAGCTAAGGAATTTCTCGCGAAAAAAGAAGGTCTTGGTGATCTCGACTCATTGGAAAACTTGGAGCATATCTCAAAGGAGCGCAGGAAGGCTTTGGTGGCAAAAGAAAGCATAGCAAGACATGGACGAATAGGTCGTGTGCTTACCTCGGTGGGTCTTGGATTCTTCCTCGGGCACCAAGCTTCAGGTGCGGGTCATGAAGCCACATCGGATGTCAGTAGTGATCAAATGGACTCTTTTGCAGAGGGTAAAGTAGATTATGCAGCTCCACATCAAGAGGTGACATCGTCTCATTTAAAAACTTATCTGGATTCCACTCACGCTGTGGAAGCAGGTGTACCAGCTTCAACTATTGAGCCATATTCAGTAGACATTGATCCTGGGCAAGGAATGGATAAATTATTTGTGGAACTTCGTGACCATTATAAAGGGATCTATCCTGATCCAGACGCAGCTACCGTGCCTCCAGGTATTCGTCATATCTTGAACGCAAATAGTGGAGACGAACTCTCTCGTGAGTTTGGGTTCATAAATAATGAGAACGCTTCGTATGTGATGAAGGAGGGAGATAGTTTGGGCTTTGATGCGCAAGGGAATCTGGTATTCACACCAGCCGCCAGCGGTGCGCAGTCCATTGAATTACTCAAAGAAGGAGTCCCTCATCATCTAACCGCAGCCGAGCAGCAGGGACACTTCCTGCGTCATGCGGAAGCGTCTATGGCGGGAACACATCCAAGTCCTGAAGCTCACGTGACTTCAGCTACTACCGTGCCTTCCGGTGAAGACCCGAGTGCAATGCTTAACCGTCTTCAGACCGTGCATCCGAGTGAACCTGTGGGGCATGAAGAAGTGCTACGGGCAGAACCAGGCAGTCTGGGTGCTGAGGATATTCACTCATACGATGCGCCTACCATTTCAGATAGCCTACCTGAGACCTCCATTCCCGAGCAGTCTCCCGTAGCTCCTGTAGCAGAGTCGCAACCATCAGCACCTGCGCCCGCAGTTGAGAAGCCAGAACCTGCTCCTGTAGCACCTGAGACTCCCTCTGCTCCCGCGCAAGCTCCTGAATCTGTCACAGCCCATGCATTTGCAGAACCTGGTGCTCCTCAAGCGATGAACCCGCACGGCGTTGATCTCAATAAGCCACAGCTACTTGTGAATAACGGTTTGAAATTTGCGCACGGAGTCGATACTGATGACAGCTATTCACGCGCTTTCGCAGAATCCCAGCGTTTGTTTGGTGAGGGAGCTAAAGATACTAATGTGTACTTTGTGGCGCGTGATTATGATGCGCTTGGAAATCCGTATCTAGCGGTGCGTATGGTGTTCACTCCTCCGGATGGCTCTACTCCACAGATGGCTCCATATGGAGAAGGGGTATCACTCAGTCCTGAGTTCACAATGCCGCCACTTCCAAAGGATGCAGATTATAAGCCTCTCTCGTAATTCACTGAACTATGACTGACACCACAAAGTTTGAGAAAATGGTCGATGCACTTGATATCTCTGCATTGCCCGTGGAAGAGCAAGAGGAATTGTTGCTAGATTTAAACTCACTTATCTTCAGAAGCTCGCTTGTGCGCATGATTGAAAATATGGACGAGGCAACTCGTGAGGAGTTCTCGGTCCTTATGGAGAAGAATCCGGACGAGGAGGAACTTGAGGCGTTTCTACTTAATCGTGTGCCGAACGCCGAGGAGTCTGTGCAGGAGGCAATTGAAACCCTGGCAGATGATATACTTGCGGTGTCGGATATCGACTAACCGTATAAAAGCTTACTCTTACACTCGCCTATGAAAGTCACTGGCACCGGAGTCGCAATCGCACTTGCCGTTATTGTTGCGGTTGGACTCCTCTTCTTTGGTGGAAATATTCTTGCGTTTATTTCTCCCAAGGCAGCAACTGAGGGCGATCCTCAATTCGCTACCACCACTTTACCGACCACATCTTCTTCACCAACTTCTATGAACCAAAACCAGCCTACTACCCCAGGAGCTCCAATTCCTTCTGAGCTTCCAACCACCCTTACCACTACAGACGAGGTTGTGGGCACTGGAGCAGTAGCAACTGCGGGTAAATCGGTGACGGTTCACTACGTAGGTATGCTCCCAGATGGAACCGTCTTTGACGCGTCCAAGAATCGGGGGCAGCCGTTCACGTTCCAGCTTGGTGCTGGTCAGGTTATTCGCGGTTGGGACGAGGGTGTTGCTGGTATGAAAGTTGGCGGCAAGCGTCAGCTCATCATCCCACCTTCCCTTGGATACGGTAGTCAGGGCGCAGGAGGAGTTATTCCTCCAAACGCCACCCTCATATTTGAGGTTGAACTTCTCGAGGTGAAGTAGTTTTCTCGAAAGTATAAAAAGATATCGCGCGCGTTCCGTAGGGAGCGCGCGCGATGTTTTTTGGCCCGAAGGCCAGTCGGTAGTCTTATCGGCCGGACTGTTCGTCCATGTCGTCGCGGGTGGGCTCAGGCACGCCGGGCGCCAAAGCCGTGGGTGCACGATAGGTCAGAAGCGGCACCGGGAAGACTGCGATGCGCGCGAGGAGCATCGTTTCCTTCTTGGTCCGCTCCATCACGCAGGTGGCGTAGCCCGAATCGATGATGATCCGGAGCTGCAGGTCGGACCCATAGAGGGCGCCGCCCATAGCCGTGCCACCAGTGAGTCCGGCGACCTGCCTAATCGTGTCCATGCTGGGACTGGCGAAGCCGAGCAGGGTGCCGACGGCAGAGCCTGCGGTTTGGAACCCGGTGCTCTTGACCGTCTCCTTCAGTTGGACCCAGCCGATATTGGTCAGGTTGTCCTGAATGCCTTTCGCGCAGCGCCCTTCGATTTGGGCCAGAGCCGAGGCTTCAGCATAGGTGGGTTTGCCGTCAGGACGCAGAATGCCCCGACTGTCGAACCCGTTGTGGATTTGCCAGCCGACAGCGACACTGGGCTGCCACTTGTAGGTGGCAGCCTCAGGCGACGACTCCAGCGGAGGCGGCGACTGCGAAGCGATGTGCTTCATGTTGCTGTTGGTGCTGGCGCACGCTGCGAGCGTGAGCATGCTGAGCGTGAGGGCCGAAACCCTCACCAGACGCGAAACGTTATTCATGAGGGTAACTCCCGTTGAAGTGATTTCGTTTCTTTCCGATAGACTGGAAAGAGCTGTACCTAAAATATAGTATATACTTCTAATTTATATTTGTCAATATTGCCGAAGAGGCGTATCCACTTGCTAATTTGGTCATTCCCGCCTAGGGTAACAAGCACATGCGACCAATTACTTTCAGTATCACCGCCCGCGAGGGAAAGGCCCGATCTGGAGTACTTTCGACACCTCACGGCGATATTCAGACACCGGCCTTTGTTCCCGTGGGTACCAAGGCCGGTGTTAAGGGTGTGCTTCCTACTCAGCTCAAGGCACTTGGTTCCCAAGTAGTGCTTGCCAATACCTACCACCTCTACTTGCAGCCAGGCGAAGCGCTCGTAGATAAAACAGGCGGATTAGGAAAATTCATGGGATGGAGCGGTCCTACTATTACTGATTCTGGAGGATTCCAGGTGTTCTCACTTGGTGCGGGCTTTGGAAAGAATTTCATAACGGTCTCTGAAGAAGAGAAGAATGCCACCGACCAAGGCGTCACCATGTTCGACGAAGATGTGCAGAGTCAGCACGGACAGCTTGCGATTATCGACGAAGAAGGGGTTACGTTCACCTCGCATATCGATGGCTCCACTCACCGCTTTACTCCTGAGCGCTCCGTAGAGATTCAGCACAAGCTCGGAGCAGACATTTTCTTCGCGTTCGACGAATGCACTTCACCCAGTGCTCCGTACGAGTATCAGAAGGAAGCAATGTACCGAACGCATCGTTGGGCAGAGCGAAGCCTTAAGGCGCATCGGCAGAATATCGAAGCCAACCGAGTGCAGGGAATCTACGGCATTGCTCAGGGCGGACAGTTTGAGGATTTGCGCCGAGAGAGCACAAGAGCAATTGCTGAAATGGGGTTTGATGGATTTGGACTCGGTGGTTCGTTCAGTAAGAAGTTTGGGGAGAGTATGCTGACCCTCACCCTTGAAGCACTCGAAGAATTACCTGAGGAGCTTCCGCGTCACGGGCTTGGCGTGGGTGAGCCGGGAGATTTGCTCCTCGGTATCTCCTATGGAGTAGATACGTTTGACTGCGTGTCGCCTACGCGCCACGGACGCCATGGAGTTTTGTATACAAAAAGAGGAACCGTAAATATGATGAATGAAAAATGGAAGGACGACTTCACTGCCTTGGGCGACTTCTCACTTTCGGGCACGCCCCTAAACGGAAGCGAGACGTTCACCATGGCGTACGTGGCACACCAGCTTCGCAGTGGAGAAATGCTCGGGCAAATTATTGCGTCACTTCATAACCTAGCCTTTCTTACTCGCTTGGTGGACGGTGCTCGAGAAGCAATACAAGAGGGTCGTTTCGCGGAATACCGAGCTGAGTTTGTTCGAGAGTATTACGGATAGCGGAGGGGCCTGGTCGAGTGACCAGGCCCCCGTAGGCTAATGTAGCAAATTGTTTGCTTTGAGATAGATAACCATTTGTCGGTCAGTGCGTCGCGCGGCATCTCGCAGGTCACGCAGACGATCGAGAGCCCATAACTCGAATTGCTTTTTGGTTTCCTCTGGATAGACCCCCTCGTCAAATCCTATAGCCATGATTTCCAGCTCGTACTTAAGAGCAGAACCTTTCTTGAAAGCATGTATAGGAATAAAACGAGGACTTACGAGTGGTCCATAGTACGGCATCCCATTGTCATACACAAAGAACGGGGAGTCAGCCACAAGAATAACCTCAGGATGTTCAAGTCCCATCTTCGCCAAACGAAGATGAAGTGACTTCAGGCGCGGAGCAACGCTCAGTGCTTGGGCAGAATCAAAACTAGTCATCATCCACTCTCCCTTCAGTTCTGTAATAAGTATATACCTATCTCAGAACAGTCTTAATACCAAATATGGTATCGTCTTCCTATATATGGCGAATTTCAAGCTTCACACTCCATTCCCTCCCGCAGGCGACCAGCCGGCGGCAATAGCCAAACTCACCGAAGGTCTTAAAAAGGGCATGCATCACCAGACCCTGCTTGGTGTTACCGGCTCAGGTAAGACGTTCACCGCCGCAAACGTGATTGCGAATTTCGACAAGCCCACCCTGGTGCTTGCACACAACAAGACACTCGCTGCGCAGCTTGCGCAGGAGTATAAGGAATTTTTCCCGGAGAACGCCGTGCATTACTTTGTCTCATACTACGACTATTACCAGCCAGAAGCGTACATGGCGGGCTCGGATACCTATATCGAAAAGGAAGCGCAGATTAACGCCGAGATTGATAGACTTCGTCACGCCGCAACCCAAGTGCTCCTCACTCGTAAGGATGTCATTATAGTGGCTTCGGTGTCCGCCATCTACGGTCTTGGTTCTCCCGAGCAATACGAGAAGGTGCATGTACGTCTTGAGAAAGGCGCAAAGGAAGACAGGGCTTCGCTCATTCGCAAACTCATTGGGATTCACTTCACGCGCACTACTGCAGACCTCTCCCCAGGACAGCTTCGAGCAGTGGGTAACATGGTGGAGCTTATGCCAGTGAATGAGCGAGCGCTCTATCGTATCGGTTTTGATGAGGATCATATCAGTCGCATTGAGTGCCTAGACGCCGTATCGCGTGAGAAGGTGAGCGAACCAGATTCATTGTTCGTGTTTCCTGCCAAGCACTTCGTTTCTGACGAAGACGACCGTAATCGTGCGGTAGAAGATATTAAACTCGAGCTCGATGAGCGTTTGGCGGAGCTCAAACGCGAAGAGAAGCCACTTGAATACGAGCGACTCAAGCGTCGCACGGCTCACGACCTCGCCATGATTCGCGAAGTTGGGTAT